>ERZ838516.150-NODE-150-length-107772-cov-18.821579_pt1 | contig 107772 bp, 75 predicted proteins | sample MGYA00519910_ERZ838516 | MGnify/ENA primary metagenome ERZ838516 (study PRJEB31850, sample SAMEA3708837) | human gut metagenome | biome: human gut; feature: human-associated habitat; material: faeces | place: China | collected 2014 ... | reverse complement strand
GGCATTGTTCCTTTTTATCACGTTCCTTATTCCGTTCAATTTTCTTTTGCCAAAAATCGATGTTAGTCTTAGGCAGGCGAAAGTATTTGCAATTCTCATGGCCATGCCAGAAACAGCCGTTCACAAAGATGACCGTGCGGTATTTACGCAGCACCAAATCAGGATGACCAGGCAGACGTGGATGGTTTAGCCGATAGCGGAAGCCTCGGCTGAAAAGGAATTTTCGTACCAATATTTCAGGTTTGGTATTCTTCCCATGTATAGCTGCCATATTGCGATGGCGCTGCTCTTTATTTAGCACATCAGTCATTCTGTTTATTTAAGTTTGTCTTTACAGTTCTTATATAATTGGATTAAATGATATAGTGACATATCTATGAGAGGTTCAAACATAAAGCTGTTTAAATGAATTAGTTCAGGAGTCATCATGTTAACACGTTCTATAATACTATAATTAGTGTCTTTCGGACAAGTTTTCTTGAATTTCCCTGTCCATTTTCCTGTTTGATTACCTGTTACAAATAAATCTTCTTCACTTTTACCTGCAGCTATCATTTTGTCGTGCATATAATTTTCAGCTAGGTGTCTTATAGCGATAGATAGACATACTTTATTTTCGATTAGCACTTCATTGGGATTGGCCTCAGTTGAGATGCTATCAGCAGTTTGCATTATTAAATCGTAAATTTTATCGGTCGTTTTAGGGTGTTTCATGCCTTTCCCCTGTGTATAATTTACCATGATATCTACCAATTGTGTGACTGTTATATTTCTTGTGTTTGTTTTTTGATGAAGGCATTCAGTTAATGTTATGTAATCGTCATCATCTTCCCCTTTAGTATATTCTATCAAATTTCTAACAAAAGGAATCATGCTAATAAATATTTTATTGTTGTCATCATGATTGATAAAAGCATTAGCGTATACGTTGCCTTTATATTGTCCTTGATTGATGATGACCTTTCCATTTGCTAAACGCTCCGCCATCCACATATTGGATTGGGGTAGACTTAGACGAGAAGACAATGTTCGATAGAAATCATAATTATGTGTCAATACAAGCATATAGAACTTATTGCTGCTGTCAACAGCAATATCCTTGATATATTCAACTATGGCGTATTTATTCTGATAGTCAAATGAGTCAGCAATATCATCCATAATTATAATTGAGTCATGCTCCATCGTCTTGCGTGCTTCCATTTCAAAAAGAAATTGCAAGATAATAAAAGCCCGTTTTTCACCACGACTAAGGATCTTTTCTAACACATCTTTTCCTACAGCTGTCTCTGTATTCGATGGCTCAACATAAGAAAATTGCAATTTCGCTGCTTCTTGTTTAAGTATGATATCTTTCTGATTAGTTATATCTACTTTTATTGGCACATGAAATCGAGTATTATAAAGGTCAATAATTTGTTTCCATCTTTCCTGCTGCGAACTCGCTTTTTCTAAAACTTCATGTAGAGCCTTTTTGTTTTCATTATAAACTTGTATATAAGCGTCAAATAGAGGTCTAATTTCATTATCTGACAAATATCCTAACCAAACTTTTTTCCGAAATTCTTCATAATTAATAATTTCAGGTATCCAGTCGGGATGTTCATTTAAGACTGACTTAAAGCCTCTTAATTCAACATTTTTGTCAATGGCTTTTGTGATTTTATCAAATGCTTTCTTTAAGTCCTTATCATTTAATATGCGTTGTTGTTCATTTTCAACGAGGTCTTGTAATTCTTTCTCTGATGACAGCTCTGTATCGTCTTGAAGTACGATTTTGTGGTTAACGCCAAAAAATGAACCATCAGAAACATACTGTTGTAATTGCGTTACATGATATGTGCCAAAAGTATGACCAGCAACAGTTCGAAAAAGTTTGGAATTTTCTAAAAGCCGATTATAATTTTCGATATACACATTCAAGTTATCCTTATTGGATTCTATAAACTTCTTAACATTCTCCTTGACATCAAATATATCATTGTATCTAAACTTAAACTTTGGAAGGCCTATTTTAACCATACTATTTAAATACTCAAGTATGCTGAAAATAGTATCATTATCATTTTGTTTGAAAGCACCCAATATTTCCTTTTCACAATCAGAACTTGAAGAAGCACTTTTTAGTTTACTCATTAAAGAATCTTTCTTTTCTGATAATTGCTGATATATAGAGTCATATATATCTTTTAGCTCTGAACTTGCCAGGAAATTCACAAATGATTTGGAACTATCAATATCATCATCTCCATTCACAACAAATATATTTTCTTTTGGTACATCTAAGTCATCTACTTTTAGTATAAAGCTCGATTCGTCTTTATCATGCAATTTATCACATGGTTTATCTTTGGACTGCCCTGATAAATAGCGCATGGTTTTTGCAAAAGATGTTTTCATTGATCCATTAGGAGCATAAACCAAATGTATTTGTTTTCCAGGAGTGAATTGAAATTCATGACAGAATTCCTTTATTCCGTAACAATTTTTCCAATCTATTTTTAATTTACTTATCATAACGTTAGTTAGAATATTATATTGATCAACAAATTATTATCAAAAAAATTCTTTTGGGCGCAAAGTAATTGCAGTTAATCTATTATCAACAATTCATTTATACGATCAAATGTTGTATCAATAAAAGTGTTATAGGCCATTTTATGAGTATCAATCATTTTATAATCAGTAAATAAGTGTTTACCGGATTGCAAATCAAAAGCCAATCGTAAATCATCCGCAGGCACTTCATCACCTTCTGTCTGTTTGGCTTCCTTTGCGGTTATAGTGCGTACTCTGACAATCTCATAGACATCCCGAATCCCTTGCCCTTTAATGTAAGGTATGAAGAAGTGTAAATTTTGTAATGCTATGGTTGTCGGGAATTGCTTGCCCGTATAATACAAGGTTGCTGTTCCGTCAAGGAAACTTTGTGTATAACCCCGGCGAACACTGTTGCCGACCAGCCCGATAAGTACACGGTTTCCTACATCTACAAAAGTACCCTTTTGCGGAATGACACGCGATATGGTTTCCTGTGATTTTGTATTTACCAACTCTTCTATAAAATGCTCCAATAGTTTCCGATTGCGTTCATCTTTAGGACGTAAGGGGAAGGCACCAATATTCACTTCCGCAATACTTTTGTAGAATCTAGCTTCTTGCGCATCCAACGGTTCTCCGTTACCAGGAAAAAGGATATAACCTCCAATAACTTCTTTTTTGAGCGCATCAGACGAATAGTCCTTATAATAAATGGCATCCCTGTAACGATGCATTTGGTTAATGGCATCATCAGGCGGCACGTCAACTCCTCGCCAATCTTTTCCACCAATGCGATACTTCGCATCAAAGAGATAGGTCAACTTCATGCCTTCTTGCAAGTCGTTCTTGGTCAACCGTAAAACAATGTCCGGCTTCTGCGGAACAGTTTTGGTAACTAATTCCTTTATGCCTGTTGAGTCGTTGTCGTTTTCTGTACTTTTCGGATTATACACCAGCTCTGCCAGTTCCACGTTGTCTTTTTTGAACAAGATGCGTGAGTGCTCCCCTTTGCCCAACTCCCATGTAAACAGGCCGTTCATCTCCATGCGGTTGTGATGGTCTATGTCTTCATCGTTCAGATGCAGTTGCTCCTTTACGATGTGGCTCATTTCTATGAAGCACCATATCTCATACAGAGTAGCAATGTCCTTTGTCTGAAGTCTGTAAATGCCGTCGTTGAGCGAATAGGCACGCCGTAGCATATTCCATGTGCGGTAAACTTGACTGTAGCCCGAAGCTTTCTGCAAGACCAAACTTTCTTGGTTCAGCCCCTTAAAGCGTCCTATGGTTCGGAAAAACGGATTGCTTTGCAACCGTTTCAACGTGGTTGACACGGCCTGCATTTCTGATTTCATGGCCTCCGACACTCCCTTCACGCTTTCAATCTGTTTCTTCAGTGCTTCATATTTATCGGTTATTTGCGCGAGGGAGAATTTCAGGAAACGGTTTTCCGGTGTGTCGTTCGTGTGTATTTGTTCTTCCACACGATACAGATGCGCTGGTTCCAGTCGGTGTTCTGCCAGTTCGTTTTCGATGGATACAGGGATATGTCTCAGTTTATCCGCTTTTAGATAGGTCTGATGTCCATGCAACCTGCGCCGTGGGCGCTCAATGATATTCTTGCAAGCCTTAATAAATTTCTGTTGCTCTCCGGCGAATAAGCTCCACCATACGATTTCCGGTGTCTCACCGTTCTTGTCAGGAGTAAATCCGTGGAATGTTCTTCGCATATAGTCGAGTGACAGCATACGGTATTCCCGTTCAATATCCTCAATGATGGCTTTCCAATGCTTGTGGTAATCGAGCTTGCTGCTGAGCACTTCGAACGAAAAGCTGAAACGGCGTGTTTCATTGCCGACTTTATATATCAACCGGATTTCACTGCGACCTATTTCATTGCCATAGCTCAGGTAGCCTGCAAGAATGTGCCGATGAAAGGTAAACCGCTCATTGTCGCTTCGCAGAATGGAGCCAAACTGCGCGTCTTTTACATAATCCTTGAAGTCCACCCACACCGGGTAGTCCGTATTGTCGAAGAACACGGCTTTCGCCCGAACGCCTTGCTCTATTGGCATTTCTTTGTCAGAGCCTTTAAAAAAAACGACAGACTCCACTCCATCAGACCATGAATAGGAGGACTGAAGTGCTTCTTCGCCCACATTGTTCTTGGCCTTTTCCCAAGTGACATCGAATTTTGTACATTCAATGCTCAACTCGAAATCCCTATGCCGTATAGTCAGAAGTTCCATTGTCAGCTCCAAAAACTTGTATAGCCGGATACCAGCCGCTGTTTCATCTCATGCAATTTCTTTAAAGACACAGATTTTTCAGCTGCGAACTCATCTGAGATTTTTGTCAGTTCTTCAGTAATGCCCCGTTTTAAATTTTCAAGTAAGCCATCTGTCACTTTGGTGTCATCACCTTCAATGCGCGACAGGATTTTCATGTTCGTCACCTCGTCCAACGCCCTTGCTATCATATATCCTTCCGTCAGTTCATTGCCTTCTTCATCTTTGTTATAAGGCAGATTGTTCACCACGTAAAGCAAGAACTCATTGCGCGTTCGATAAGCCACCTTAAACGGAGTACCCTCCAGCACAGCATTGACTGCTTTCAAGTAATTTAAAGTCTTGTCACAAATTTCTTGGTTATCGGAATAAACATCCACTCCTTCTACCGCGGTTCCTATAAGTTCTTCATAGCCCAGCTTCCCGATATGTTCATAACGCTCTGTCAGCCCCGCGTCCAAATCCACATCGTTCATCTCTATAGTCATGGCCCGGTCAAGTACTTTGCGTGAGAATGAGAAGGTGGTTTCATCCATGTTTACGGTGCCGATAACTATCAAGTTCTGAGGTATAGAGATGCCATCATACAAAAATTGATGCCTCAACCCAAATATTTTATCATCTGGACAACCCACGAGTAACTCATCTATTAAATTCACATACCATTTTTGCGGAATGAGCTCTTGCGTATTTTCATCATGCTCATCTGTAAGCGCAGGATTAATAATGGGATCTGTAATAATATTGCCCTTGTTGTCACTTTTGCGTGACTCTATTACGCTAAGATATTCCGCAAAATATTGTTCTACTGGAGCGAGGTTCATCTCGTCCAAGCAAAGAAAATAAGGAGTAGCTTTATCTTCCCACGCTTTTGCTATAAATCTCAAAAACTCTCCTGCCACAAATATGGGCTCTCCGCTGATACGACTTATATATCCTATCAACTCACTTGAATCATGCCAGTTTGGTTTCACTTGAATCATCTCGAAATTCTTAGGCTTTTGGGCTTTGAATTCTTCAGAGTTTTCACCCCAACAAGCACGTGCCAATTCGCGCACAATACGGCTTTTACCAGTTCCGGAGATACCTGCCAAAAGAAGAAAAGGTTTGGATTTTATGGCGGTGATGTAGGGACGGTATGTCGTATAACCGAAGGTTGCGACATGAATTCTTTTTTTCTCACAGAGGAGTTGATTAATAAAAGGTAATGGATCTTCTATCCCTGAATATTTATCTGGGTATGTTTCTGCGAGAATCTGCATTATTTGAGTTATTGAGTCACTACAAACCTCGTAGTCAAAAGTTTTGTTTCCTAAGTAAACATCTGCAAATACTCTTATATGTTTTGATATATTATAGGGAAGTATATCAGATTCATTTGCTATCTTTATAAGGTCATTGATCCGTTTGTTATCTTCAAGCTTAAAATAGCGTTCCTTTCCCTTGTTCTCTTTATTCTTCCCTCCGCAAAATATAAAATCTATGGGTATAAGATGAACTTCATTTTCATTTGTATTCTTACATTTCAACCACATGGATTGAAGCCAATAGTTATTACTTGTTAATATCGAATTTCTCAAATCGTTAGGTGATTTTACGACACAAGTTGGAGGAAGCATAAAGAATGTGGTAATCAATTTGCTTGGGGTTTTCATTTTTGTGCCAATTCCAAGTTTCATAGAAGTACTACCTTCTCCACGAGGCTTTATCTCATATTCACATTTGCTATCTCTTAACAAAATAGACTTCTCTTTTCCTTTTGCATCAATATAAATGTACTCGAATAAGCCTTTACAACCGTCAAGTGTTAAAGGGGATGTAAGATCCCCTTTCTCATTCCTAAATTTTCCGCCTAAAAAGGATTGACCGCCACCACTATTCGCATTATACGAAAAGTGAAAGTCAACTTCTGAGTTTGTGTAGGTTTGGCTGCTTTCAATTTCTATGAAATAAGACATATTTTATTCAATCTTTGAGTTATACTGTTTTATACTTTGAGCTATATAATTTGCCAAGACCGGTGGTACGGCATTTCCAATGGCTAATTCGACATCTGTTTTTGCACCGGGGAAAAGGAATGATTTAGGAAAGGTTTGTAACAATCCTCTCTCCATAGTGGTTAACGCCCTTACTCCATCAGTTATATCAGCTTTATCTCCACGGTGTCGCTTGTAATTCTCAGGAATAGGTCTGTTGATGCCTCTTATCGTAGCGGAAGGCTCATCTATAGAGAATACAGCACGGCGATTATAGCTTCTTGGATGCATATAATAATATTGTGTGTGCAAAGAATCACCCAAATAGTCCCTGACTGTCATAGGCTTGCTTGATAAATTAGCAATAATCGCTTTGTCAAAAAAACCATTCATTTCTTTCAATTTGCCAATGAGAAAAAAACGTTTTCGTTTTTGTGGAACGCCACACAAGCTCGCATCCAGTATTTTTGTTGATATGCCATACCCTGCCTCCATGAGAATATTTTTTAATTTTGGCAATGTGGGAAAACGCTCAATATTATATACGTTTTCGAATACAACCCAAGTCGGCTTAATGGCAGAAACAATTTCAGCAAACCTAATTGTCAAGTTGGCTCTACCACCCATTTCCCTTTTACCAGCTATTGAATAATCTTGACATGGTGGTCCGCCAACAATTATGTCTGGCTGTAATGTTTTTATAATAGATATTGCTTCATCTGTACTCAAATCCATTTTGTAAATTGGATGAGTAAAATTAGCCTGATAAATTTTTATGGCTGCATCCCAATTGTCAAATGCTCCGACAATTTCGTAGCCAGCGGTTTTGAATCCCATAGACATACCACCACAGCCTGCAAATAAATCTACTACTTTCATCATTCTAATTTTGTTTTTTTATGTACCTTAATAAAGCTTCTCCCACAAATTTTGCTAAATTTACGGGAACAGCATTACCAATCATTGCATTTATATCTGTTTTGCTACCCAAAAAAACAAAATCCTTAGGGAATGTTTGTATATAACTTCTCTCCTTAGGTGTCAATGGTCTAGTTTGACTTACAGGAACAGAATCAAGATGATTCCCCTTATATCCACTTGGAATAGGTCGATCAACTCCACGTATGGTCATAGATGGTTCATAGATACTGTAGACCGCTCGTCTTTTATAGTTAGTTGGTATCCTAAAGTAATATTCTATACCTAAAGAATGGCCAAGATAATCATAAATTGACATTGGTTTCACCGACAGATTGCGTGTTAATTCTTCATCTAAAAAGCCATCTTTTAATTTTAATCCACCTACAACGAACATTCTTTTTCGTGTTTGTGGCACTCCGCAGTATGCCGCATCTAGAATTTTCTGGGTTATACCATATCCGGCATCCTTGAATCGTTTAATTGCCATTTTAAATGAATTCGTATTGCGTATAGCTGCAACGTTTTCCATTATAAAGTACTGTGGTTTTACACAGCTGACTATATTTGAAAAACAGATAGATAATATAGCGCGACCTCTGCTTTCATCTTGATGACCTGCTGTTGAGAAGTCTTGGCAAGGTGGCCCTCCAATAATTACATCCGGTTTGAACTCTAATATTTTATTTACAGAATGGGCAACGTCAGACAAATCCTGTTCTATAATGGGGTGTTTAAAATTTGCAGAATAAACAAGCATAGCTGGCTTCCATACATCAAAGCCAGCGACAACGTTATATCCTGCAAGTTCCAGTCCAAGACTCATACCTCCGCAACCACAAAAAAGGTCTACCACTCTTATATTGTTATTCTTTTTCATAATTATTCTAGAAACATTTTAAGCATCTTGATGATTGTGTTTGCAGTGGAACTCTCAAGATGAAAGTTCCACTACAATATGTTAGAAAAAAGAATACTGTAACTCTATTGTTTTATTGACCAAAGTAAATCTTTTACATCCACCTCCAAACATTCCGCTATTTTAACAAGCGTTTCTAAATTCGGTTGCATAGTGTTGGTACACCATTTAGATACAGTCCCAGGGTCTTTTCCAAGCTGCTCTGCTAACCATTTATTGGTACGCTTCTTTTCAGCTAAAACCACCTTCAAACGATTTATGTCTTTATTCATACTTTCTATGATATGCATTTGAATGCAAAGGTAAGCATTATAATTGAAATTCAACTCTGATTATAATGTTTTTCTAACAACTATATGTTGAAGTACAACTTTATATTGAAATATACGTCAATGTATATTTTACTTGGACTTATTTTCTTTTTCTCTTCTCTCCTTAACCTTATCCAATCCCGGCATCTTCTTTGATACAGAAGCCTCACCAGCAGGAAAGTATGCCTTAAAAACTTGACATAAGAAACCCACAATATCACTGCGCTTCTTGCCCATGTTGGAGAAAGCGGAGTAAACGTAATACATGAGTTCTTGCTGACTGCACATTTCGTTTGGCAGGACTGTGATTGAGGGCGGAAGAATCAAGTCATGTTCTGTAAATGCGTAGGCACTGACAAGAATGGCTTTTTGTTCCTCTTCGCTGAACATTTTGATTTTTCCGGCAAACCATTCAAGTTCCCCCTTTTGGAGTGCATGTTGCTGTTCACTCTGGCGTTCCATTAGAATGGATACTTTCTCTTGTTCTTTTTCAGTAAGAGCTTCTTCAAGTACGCGGTTTTTACGCTTTAGAACATGGTACTTTTCCATAAAGGCAATGGAAATACAGAGATAACCGACAGTTATGGCAAGCACTAATACTGCATGAAATCGGAACTTAGACGGAAAATCCGGCAAAGTATCAATATAGTCGCAGACGACAAGAGCAACTACGAGCATAAGTGCAGCTCCGACATACATTGTCCGGACTTTGACTTTTTGGCTTGCAGGAGAAACGCCCATAAGCAAGGCTATCGCCAAAGCTGCGACTAATAAGATGGAAACCAAGATAAAGATTGTCATGTGTCACGCCCTTCCTGTCATGGTTTTACGATGATACGCCAATAGCCTGCCTTGTCAGAACCTTCATGGACGAGAATGCCTCTCTCACGCAACTCTTTGATGTTCTTTTCAACTGCCCGCTTGGACACGCCAATTTTCACAGACATTGCTTCTGCTGTTATAGAAGGGTCGGAAATAACTAAGTCTATTATTTTTTGCCCTGTCCTGCTAACTCCTTTAGATGCATCCTCTCCTTTTACACCGAACCTTTTCTCCGAACTTTTTTCGTTTATACCGAACCTTTCAGCATTTACACCGAACCTTTTCTCCGAACTTTTTTCGTTTACACCGAACTTTCTCTCCGAAGCTCCTCCGTTTACAGGGTACTTTTTGAGGGTACTGTTTACCCTGTCGGCCACCTCTTCCACAGAGATTCTACCATTCTCACCCCAATTTAGATTATAGAAAGTGGTGAAGAATGAGGATGCTTCGGTTTTGTAGAGAGGTTCTTTGCCGGGCAGGAAATTGGGCAGCTTCTCAGTCAGTTCACGCATCTTGCGCAGACCGGAACCACGTTTTTCCATGTAGTCGAGTTGGGTAAACATATCGGCAATGACGGGGTTGCGGCGTATGGAGGGCACGTTATAGATGTCGCGGTCTTGAATTTGTGTGCCGTCAGGCATCGCACCGGGCGATACCAGTTCCACTCGGTCATCGTAAATGTCGATATGTACCTCACCGCCCATCACCGTATAATCCCGATGGATAAGGTGGTTTACCAATCCCTCAAAGATAGCCCGGTCGGAATAGTCGGGCAGATTGAGGCGGTAGTTGGGCATCTTCACCCATCCGCTCATGGTGTAGTTCTTAATGAAATCCATGCCATATTTCAGAAGCAACACAAGATTGGCACGATGCTCCACGGAGCTGATAGCATCATCTTTATAAAGTCCCGTCCAACGGGTACAGAAGATGCGCGACTGGAATACGGTGCAGTTATCAACGAACAGAAGTCCGGCATTGGTAAGTTTTCCGTCAGAAGTTACCAAGCCAAATGATTCAAGATATTTGTCGTTCCATTCCTGATGTGTCTGTTCGCGGAACGTATTAGCAAGGATGATGAAAGAGTGCTTACTTGCATCCACTTGTGTAGGTAACGAATCCCACGTCATGTGCGTACCTTTCAGCACTAACGAGAGCAGTTGTTGTGAATTGCATTCCACGCTTTCATTGCCAACTCTTACAAAAGCCGTGCGCGTTCCGTCTTGGTAATAATAATAAGGTGTCAAAACACCAGCCTTGACTTTCACTTCAAGCAGGGTGCGTCCTTCGTGTTCAATCGGGATAAGTTGTACCTCCGGTACAGGGTCAAGCCTTGCCTTTATCATTTCGCTGATAAAGTCGGCATCCGCTTGCGGATTTTCCAATCCTACAATTTCACCTTCATCGTTTACGCCATAGAACAAGCTGCCACCATCCGTATTGGCGAAAGCCGACACGGACTTGAGCCACGACTTCACTTTCTTGCGTTCCAGCATCTCCTTGAAATCGTAAGACGTACATTCTGCTATGAGCCTGTTATCGTGTATTTGCATAATTTTCTCGTTGTTATATGGGTACAATGCCCAATGTCGTTTACAAAAATACAGAAAAAAGTTCTTTTTCCGTTTAGGAGGGATGAATAAAAGCGGATTTGGAAGAAATTTCTCTGTAGAGCATATCCATACCTTTATCATCGAAGGTAAAAAAGGATGGCACACAAGTGCTGTATAAGGATAGAAAACTTCCACGATACTGTTTTAGGCTATCATTTAACATTGATATTTTATTGTTTTTCTTTCGTTATTTTCGGCGGAAAATCGTACTTTTGCGACATAGAGCTGTGGTTGCTTATGGATGCTTATTTTCGGGTTTGCATGATATTTGCAACACGTTCACGCAAGTCGCTGAGAGATATAACGTATTGATTTTGAAGAAGAAAGACAAGATGAGACATTTGATTTTCTCTGTGTCGAAATTCCAAAAGTCTATAATGAAGAGACGTTTTCGTTTTATTTGTAAAAAGTATAGATTTGAGATAGGGCACAAGATATGTAAGGCTCGAATTTTTCCAAGAATTCGATATGTAATTGACAAGAACCAATTTGGTTATGCAGACTTTGGCGACTTCTTTTTCTGGCATGACGGTGGACTATATGTATGGCAAGAAAATGAAAAGTTTGCTGAGGATCATAATCCTGATATTGTAGAAGATTATTTTGGAGAAAGTTGTGACGGACGCGGATATACACTCCGATCTATTTTCGCGGGGGCAGACACGGGTTATGATGAAAACATGGGACATCGTATGTTTACTGGAGACATTGTAATGGTAAAAGATCCTAATGGATATGAAGTTGGAGATTTATGTTTGGCTTCTGTGGTAGATGAGCAATGGAAAGGTTTCTATGGTTTCCCATTAGATACTCTTGAGCAATGTAAAAAAGATGGCTACTACCTTGAACGAATAGGAACTGCGTTTTTTCAACTTAACCGGTGTGATGAACCTGTCTCTATATGGAGTCAAGCATTACATTGCAATAATGCCAGATGTGACGATGAAGATACAAAAAACAGACGTATAATGGCAAAACATACCCCTAATTTTGACAAAGAAGTATGGAAGTATCTTGGGATTGAAATCATTGGAGCAGAGTTTGATTGGGACGAATTAATTACCAACACTAAAATATAAGAATATGAAAGACTACATAGTAATGGTTCAAGACCTGTTGACAGGGCGTAATGAGATGTTTGATGCTGCTGATAAGAAACGCGTCAGGTTAATTAGGCACAAAGACAAACGAGTTGAAAAAATTATTGATGAGAAAAAGTACAAAAACTCTCTGTACGACTTATATTTAAATTATCATGATGCTTTTCTCTGTTACCAAAGCGAACAGTTGATTAAACATATCAAAGATGTCGATTACATTGTGTCATTCGTGGGTGAGGAAAACGTGTCTTCAAGATTTGTTGGCGTGTTTAAAAACAACGGAATTTTAAAATATCTTGATGATTACAACGGAGAAAAATGTGCAAAATTTGATTTTGTTGAGCTTGAAGGTTTTGATTTGTTAAAAGAACGTGTCATAATAGATTGGAAAAATCCTGTGAGATGGTTACAGAATTATTCCAATCAGATGCCTGTAATCAGAATCGACAGAGGACTTCAAGAACATAACATTCCTATATTTACCCGTTTTGAAGATGTAATTCTTGACTATAATCAACTCCGACGGATTATTGAAACAAACAATCCCGAGTGGAAAGCTAAGTTGGAAAGTTGCAATGCCATCTATTTGATTCTTGATAAAAATACGGGAAAACAATATGTTGGCTCAACCTATAATAAAAAAGGCATTTGGGGACGATGGGAAGAATATGCACGAACTGGGCATGGGGGAGATAAAGACTTAATACATCTTCTTGAAAACGATAATGCATACGCAAAAAACATTTCCAATGGTGTATATTAGAAACCTTTCCTTTGAACATTTTGGATGAGCAAGCAATAGACAGAGAATCGCTTTACAAACGAAAGTTTGGAACGTGTGAGTTTGGTTATAACAATAATTAACGTTAAAAATTCTTCTCAAGAACAACCAATCGGGTAACTATCAATGATGCATATGGAGCAGTTGCATAAAGTTACGCATTAACAAATAATATTAAAGGAGCGAAACAATGAAGAAAGCATTGACAAACACACGTGTTTCTGTGAAACTCCGCAAGTCGGAATACCGTGAGGAATGGTATCTGTATGTTGAAGCCTATCTAGTTGTTCAAGCAGATAAGCCAACACTTCAGCGAGTGCATGAATATCTGAACCGTACTATCACCACTCCCATTTGGGATAAGTCACGGAATCCCCGAACCGATAAGGACGGCAAGAAAACAAGGGGTTGCCAGAACACTCAAAACCACTTCAAAATTTTTTTCTTGTTATTGCCAAGTATCTTACTTTTTTGTATTACCTTTGTACTCGCCCAATTAAACGAAACAATATGAATCCTTCTTCAGTACATAACCTGTAGTCAGTCGTGTTAAGGTAGTTTCAAACCTTTGGGCACGGGCTGGATAGGGGTTCATTCGATTTTATTTTAAACATCATGGAAAAAGTAAAGTTCCAACAGGTTAATTTGGAAGACCCGTTCTTCACAAGTCTGAAAGAAGATTATGACGGATTTGAGGAATGGTTCCAGCGCAAGAGCGACAGTGAAGCATACATTCAGAGAAAAGACGATGGCGAATTGGAGGCTTTCCTTTATCTTAAAATTGAAGAAGGAGCGGTTGAGGATGTAAATCCAAGTCTGCCTGAGGGCAAGCACCTGAAAGTGGGAACATTCAAGATTGACGCCCACAATACAAAGTTGGGCGAGTATTTCATCCAGTTGATTATGCGCGTGGCTGTATACAAACAGGTGGGAGACATTTATGTCACAATCTTTGAAAAGCACGGGGGGGCTGGTGAACCTACTCAAGAGATACGGTTTTGAGCGACGAGGCACCAAGGGTTATCCCGAAAATCAGGAGAGCGTATATGTAAAGTTGATGACTGCTGTCGGCGATGATTTATGCAAAAACTTTCCCTTCGTGCATACCAAAGGTAAGAACAAATATATCTTATCCATTTATCCTCAATATCATACATCTCTATTCCCTGATTCTATTTTGGATACGGAGCAACGGAACAGGGATGCGCTGATAAAAGATGTTTCCCATACCAATAGTATCCACAAAGTTTATCTGTGTAAGATGAAAGGTGCCGAACAGCTGGTTTCTGGGGATATCCTTGTCATCTATCGCACCAAAGATGACCAAGGACATGCATACTACAGAAGTGTGGCTACCTCCATTTGCGTAGTTGAAGAAGTAAAGAGGCCCAGTGATTTCGATAATTTGAATGAATTCATAAAATATACGAATGCCTATAGTATTTTTGAGGCGGATATATTGAAGAAATATTATAAAGAACCGAAAGCTGTCATTATAAAAATGACTTATAATGCGGCGTTCAATCACCGTCTTATTAATAAAGAACTGGTTGAGGAGGTGGGATTGGCTCCTCTGTATTGGGGATTCTTCCAACTGACAGATGAACAATTTTATGATATAGTAACAAGAGGACAAATAGATGAAAGTATTATTGTCGATTAAACCAGAATTCGTCCACGAGATATTTCAGGGACGGAAGAAATATGAATACAGGAAAAGCATATTTGCTAGGCACGTAACCAAAGTTATAGTTTACTCTACGAAGCCCGAAGGGATGATTGTCGGCGAATTTACCATAAAGGTCGTGCTTCAATATCCGCCCAAGGAACTGTGGGAAAGAACCCATGATGATTCGGGCATATCCAAGAAATATTTTGACGAATATTTTGAAGGTCGTGACAAGGGGTATGCCTTGCAAATAGAAAATCCCGTCTTGTACAGAGAACCGGTAAATCCGTTTGAGATATTCGATTCCTTCTCCGCCCCACAGTCGTTTCGGTATATTCGGGAAAAGAAATTGTAACAACCTATTGATTATGCATATTATGAAAAGGAATATTCTATCGTAATTATATACTATTTACACCAAATGCAAGAAGTTATTTGAAAATTCCAAATTGGCCTAACTTGTATTTGCCACCGTGGTGAATGATATTATGACTACAAGCCGTCAACGTCGTTCAAGGACACCAACAACTATTCTTTTGAAGTATTATGAAATGTTGTTCCGCAATGCTTTATTGCCCCGATAACAGACGCTTACAGGTCTTAAAACCAACTTCAACATCAGCCACGGTACGATGAGGGGGCACCGTACGGCGCATAGATGTCTTTATCGCCGATAACATTGCTTTCACAACCTGCCATCTCGACTCCAAACAGGCTACCTCGTTTTGACATATCGCAATATCAAAATAGTTCTACGGCTTCAGCTTACTGCTTGTATGAACAGTAAATTTTTGTCCATGCGCATCAAACTAACATCATCCACAAAGATAATGTTTAAGCCCAAAGAACATCCACATTTGCCACAAATATTTGATTATCATGCATTTAAAACACGCGAGTTGGATGCCCTCGGAATGACGCAAACTCTTGTGCCCGATGCCGTTCGCAACTTTAGCCACGGCTTCTTTACAAATAGGCAAAGGCATGCCGTGCCATTCCCATTGGGGCATGATGGAACTATTTGTGAAGAATAAAACTGCCACACAAGTCAACCATGAAGTATGTCCAGACACCCCTTCACCCGGAAGCCACCGCAACTATAGCTTGAAATTCATTGCAATTGGGCGCAACAATCACACAACCGCCTTCACGGATATCAACCCCTTTCGCCTTGCCGAAGCAAGGCGAAACCACGCCAGGTCACACATAAGGCCAGGAGAGAGACATTGAATGATTGAAATAAATGGAAGCCCGGTTGTGGCATGGCCAAGACATGTCGACGCAATAAGCCAAGTGCCGCGATTGAGCCCGGCATACAGCTCAATCACGGCACTCGTTTTTCCGGGCCCATCCGGCCTAAATACAACTCATCTTGCCACAATGAAAGCACTCTGGTATGGCTCAAGATGCAGTTGCACCGTCTTTCCCGCAGTCATGCTTGCCTTTTTGCGCTCCACCGTATAAGGGTTCCATATCTCAGCCGTGCCAAATTTTGTACGCAGGGTCACGGGAGCATCATAGTCGTTGCTGCTATGGTTGTAAACGAAATATATGTCGGCCCCATCGGCCTGGCGATGGTAGAAGCAAACCTTGTCATCAGGTTTGTCGGCACTACGCAGCGCAAGGTCAGGCCCGATGCCATGCCGGCGCAGCCCTTCGGCCACGGTCTCCCCACGGTTGCACCATATCACAGGCACACCGCCACGCTCCAGCTGCTCTATCTTGCGCTGCGCCTCGGCAGATACGAACGTGCGGTCCTGTATTACAAGTGCCTTGTAACGCATTCCGCCACTTACGGCCAGCCTGCCCTGTGCCGTGTCCTGCGATGCAACCGAGAAGCGGTGCATCAGAGCGTCATACGTGCAGACATCAAAGTTGTAGCCCTCTGGCACGACAGGCAGTTTATACGCCATTGTCTTTAGCGGCAAGTCCTCGCCCAGGTATATGCACAGGTCTACCACCGGCCTGCCCTCACGCAACAGCTGTGAGCAGCGTGCCTGGTAGTTCCAGAACTTGCCTGACGTGGCCCAATTGGGGTTTAGGCGGTGGAAGATGTACGGATGCTTGCTGTTGTCGTCGTCATATTTACGGTCGAGCCATGGCTGATATGAAGATGCGCAAACCACAAACTCGTTTATCCCCTTGCAGTAGGCAAGGTTGGCTATGCGCAGCAACTCGTCCCAAGTAGAACGGTAAGGTGAGTCTGTGAAAGCCTCGGCCGACGCAATGGCGTGGCCATAAAGGTGGGCGGCCGACGCCGCATCAAGGCAATCATAGTTGCCGTTTGCCTGGTAAGCCCAAAACTCTCCCTGAGGCTTGTCCACACGGCCGCGGCACGATATGTTGTCGGCGTCGATGTTGAGCATGGCCTGCGACGTGAAGTTCACGCCATCTTCATGGCACAGGCGGGCAAAGGTGGAATAAAACTCACTGCTGATTGTCGACGCTATGGCCTTGCGGAAGTCGAGCAACATACGCTCCGTCTTGCCCCTGTCGCCCACGATGTACCCGGCAAGGGCGGGCAGCCACGTGGTTATGTCATACCCGTTGATACGGCTGAACCGTTTCTCGAAGCCTTCCGCCCAGTTCTGTATGCCGGCCTCATGGCTGTCCATGGCCATGCCGTCGGGCTTGCAGCCAATTGCCGACAGGGTATCGCAGATGGCACCGAAGTAATGGTCATAATGAACCCGTGCAGCCTCGGCCGACATCACGCTGGCCTCCAGGCCAAGCAGGTTTTTGCGCCCGTGCTTGGTGCGCCCGCCCGTAGGCACATGGCCAAAGCGCATTATGTGCCACGTGCCCGGCTCAAGTGTCAGCGTGAGGGTGCCGTCGGGCCCCACCAGCCCCGACACGTCGCTCACCGTTGCGGGGTCTACGGCCCCAGTGTTTCCCCCCTCTTCGTGCGGGTAATACACCTCTGTTCGCAAACCGGCCTTCACCTGCCAGTTGTCTATGCGGTCGCGCGCAGACAGGCGCACGTTCTCTATCTGCAGCTTGTTCAGCTTGCCTTCGCTGTCCATCCAGTCGTGCAGCCTCACCCTGAAGTAGCGTCCGCTTACAGATGGGAAGCTCACGGTGCGCTCCTTGCTCTTGTGCCCTATCACATTTTCTACGGCAGGCAGCTGCGCGGCCCGCTCCCATGTCTTGCCGTCGGCACTGTATTCGAGGTCGCCTATAGGCGGCAGGTCAACAAACCCTGCCCCGAAAAAACGCTCCCGGGGCCTGCCCGGAATGTTCATCGAGCCCGTAGAGCCCTTGCCGCGAGGGTTGGTGGCATAGCTTATCGCGGCTATGCTCAAAGTGCGCCCGGCATCGTAGCTTATTGTCAGCTGGCGGTTGTCCTCGGCAGTGAGCCTGCGCGGCTCTATGCAGATGTCTTTCAATGACTCCCGGTCGGGAAACATCACAGTGGCAATGTCCGAGAAGCCCTTACCCGGATATGCCAGGCGCAACGTCACGCTCTGCCGCTCGGCCACCGTGACCACCGTGTCGACCATGGCGGTCTTACGCATGCCAAGCTCCGGCGTTATCCACGGGCCGCCCGACACGTAGCCGTTGCTTGCAGCCACTTCAAACGTAAGGCCCAACTGACGGGCCTTGCGGGCAGCATATTTCAGCATGCGCCACCACTCTGGAGACATGGACGGGAACGCCCCGGCCGCATCGCCGTGAACCTGGTCATAGAAAACCACGCCACCGACACCCTTCTCCTTGAATGCCTCAAGGTCGGCGTCGATGCCCTCTTCCGTTGTCTCTGTCTCGCCATGAAACCACCAAACCTTGGTGCGGGCCTCGTCGGAAGGACTGACAAACCGTTGCCACAAGGCGTCGTCGGCCGCCACCGATGCCATGGTTGCCATGGCCATTAACGTAGTCAATAGTCTTTTTTTCATTATGTATAAGATGTTTTGCAATTACTCTATATTCGGGCAAGCAACTTGCCGGGCACATTGAGCTGTGGCAGACCGACAAGAGCCTGCGCCGGCCACACCGGGCCACGGCACCTAAGGTCATGGCCGCTGCTGCCATGCCCACAAGCCCATGACGGCAGCAAGGGAGCCTGCCCGCGGTTGACAACCGTAACTACTTGAAAAAACGAATTCATCCATGTTTTATTATGCAATTCACAAAAAGTAAAAACGCAAGCAGCAGAATATCTCACGCCACCGACAAGCATCACCCTTGGCAGTGTCTGCCATTGCCTCCGGCCCGAAACAGCCGTTAACATTTTTATGTTAATGGCCCTAACAGCACCATGCGCTCGCAACCGACTGGCAGGCAGCACATTGCAAAGCCAGCCATGCGAGCCTGCAACCAACACCGTTTCAGGCGTCGAAACAGCCTGTTCTGCAGTGCCGAAAGAGCCGTTTTGGAAGGCCAAACGGCAGGAGCGCCAAACCAACGACGACCATGCCTGCGTCGGTTGCATATTTGCAAGCAGGCCTGGATGCCGGCATCCGCCAACCGTCGGGCACCCGCCATAAGCCACCGGCAGTGTAACCACCACAAGCAACCGCCCCGTCATTCTGTAACCAACGTTGCACTTGCCGACTTCAAACCGTCGCACCTTGCAGTGACCCTAACCTTTCCGGGCTTACGCGCAGAGCGCACAATGGCCATGACGAACCCCTCGTAAAGCGCTTTGCTGTTGCCACAGAACAGCTCATCCGACGAATGGTCGCCGTTGTCAACGGCAATCAGGCGCGCAGCTCCCTCAACTTCAAAACTAACCCTACCTACAGCCGTAGGCACTACCCTGCCTTTACGGTCGACGGCATACACCCTGACATACTGCAAGTCCATGCCGTCACCCTTCCATCCAGTGTTTTCAGCGACCATCTTCAAGCTTACCGGCTCACCCGCCGTCTCAACACGGTGGCGCGCTACCGGCTTTCCGTCTTTCCTTGCCACAGCCTCAATGGCACCGGGAACATATTCAACACCTTTCCAAGTTATTATGTTCGGCTTGCGCTTGTTGTCGTTACGCTTTGTTCCGAGGCTGTTGCCGTTGACAAACAACTCCACTTCGTCTCCGTTTGTATAAACGTTCACCGTATATTTCTTGCCCGGCTCTCTGTTCCAGTGGCTCGTTACGCGGGTCTGCCCCACTGTTATGTCGTTCCACAATAGTGTGTCAACCTTTCCTGCTATGCCTATATGCACCAACGGCTCCTCGGGCTCAAAGATGCTTTTCATAAGGTATGCCTGCGAGTTTGGCTCCAACGAATGGCGGAAAAACGAATAGTCCCAACCCTTCTTGGGCCAGATGTTAGACTCTCCCCAATACTCTATCGCCCCCCAGTAGGCCAGCCCCACCATCTTGTCGCGATCCATTCCGAAGTAAGGTGCCGACAGTTCGTTGGTCGTGGCTTCACTCTGATAAACAATCATGCCGGGAGCTTTCTCCAGATATTTGCCATAGTCTTCCCAGCAATAGTTGAAGCTGGCAACCTCGGTCTTGGTGGCCAGTTCGGGCGGGACGATGTTCTGCTCCATCCGAAACTCCTTGCTATGTTTCACAATGCCGTTGGCCCTGGCCGGATACATGGCCACGGTGGTCTTGCGCGTAGGGTCAAAACGCTTTACGAGGGTGTTCATTATGTTGTAAGCCGTAACGCCCCAGTCGCGCGTGGGAAATCCGCACCGCTCTTCCTGAAACTGAAGTTCGTTGCCAAGGCTCCACATGATGACACACGGATGGTTGCGGTCGCGCTTCACCCACTCTATCACATTCTCCCACCAGATGGATGTCCACGGCCGCCGGCCGGCCCAGGCAATGGTGTTACTCCACTTGTCGTACAGCTCATCGACCACCAAAATGCCTTTCTCGTCGGCCAGACGCAAAAACGATTCGCTGTAGGGATTGTGGCTGGTGCGTATGTGGTTGAAGCCAAACTCCTTCAACTTGTCCATCATCCGCGCTATGCTTGTCTCATAGGCAGCCACTCCCACTGCACCGTAATCTTGGTGGCAGGCCACCCCCTTCAGGAATATCTTCTTGCCGTTGAGCTTCAGGCCGAAGTCATTTGAAAACTCAATGGTGCGTATCCCGAACCGTTGGCTTACCTTGTCTACGGTCTTCCCGTCGAGCACCAACGCCACTTCGGCCGTATAAAGGTCGGGCTTTTCAGTCCACCACAGGCGCGGATTGGCTATTGACAACTGCGGCAGGCCAACCTCTACCGTAGGCTGTTTGCTGTCTTTGGGCGCGGCCACCTCTGACCGGCCCACCACCTGACCGTCTGGCGAGAGTATTGTCGCCTTGACGACAAGGTCGCATTTCTTGTTTCTTATGCCCTCCACCTCAACTTGCACATCTACCGTTGCCCTCTGCTCCGACACTTCAGGCGTGGTGACATAAATGCCATGGCGGGCCACCGATACGGGGTTCTTGACCACAAGGTGCACATCGCGATAAAGCCCCCCTCCCGTGTACCATCGCGAATCGGAGGCCTCGCCTGTGGAACAGTGCACTGCCAGCACATTGAGCGTGTCGTACTTAATCAGCCCGCTGACGTCGGCCTCAAAGCCAAGATAACCATAGTCCGTACCGCCCACCTTAGTTCCATTGAGGTAAGCATCGCCGTGCAGCATGATACCTTCGAAGTCAAGGACGACACGCTTGCCCTTCCAATCGCCACTGGCGGCAAAAGTCTTGCGATACCAAGCCGTGGCCATATCCTTGAACCCGCGCGAACGGCTCGCCTTCTCGTTCCACGGCATCTCTATCTGGAAGTCGTGTGGCAAGTCAAGGCTGCGCCAGGAAGAATCGTCGTAGGCAGCGGCCTGTGCACCGTCGGTCTCGCCGAGCTTGAATTTCCAGTCGAAGTTCATCAGCATCGACATCCTTTCGCCCTCGGCCATAACCGACGCCGAAAGCATAAGCCCGGCCAAAACCATTAAGCATTTGTTTCTATTCATAGTCGTTAAGTTGTTTTATCATTAATAAAATAGCATTTTACGTCATCTGCCACCGCCAGCTTGACGTGCAACACAGCCGGCATGATGCAGCCCGATGATATAAGTAGCTGTTCAAAATTAACCGATACAATAGACCTTGCAGGTGTCCTCTATATCTTTGCCACCATCTTGTGTGCTCTTTCGGGCCGCATACCAAAGTCTCATCGGTCGCGTAGCCCGCTACGCTCTCTCTTCGGACTTTGGCATGCATCTCCGAAATAGCGCACAATTTGATGGCAATTAATTTTGAACACCTACTTATAAACGCATTTGAAACACAAAATTGCATGGCTGAAATCATTCTGAACAGACAACCGGCATTGACCTCACCAAGCTACAGGACATGCTGTCAAATCTCCTGCCATTGACCATCACGCCGAGCATCATCATCCCACTGCACCCGTCGATTGTGGCCGAAGGGTCGGAGGCTTCGACCTCAGCATCCTTCAGTACGAACGACTCAGTGTCACGCATGAACATAAACTGGCCGCATCTGGCCTTCACCCGGCTCAACAGCACGTTGCGCAACGGTTGTTCGGGCAAGCCTACCGCCTTGACAAGCTGCGCGCAACTGTCTATCCTAACGTTGTCAACGACAATGGTGTTGAAGTCGGGCGTGGCCTCGGTTATCTCCCTCACCGGATAGCGCCGGGCCAAATCGCCTCCCCACTTCATCGAACCGAGCATGTCGCAATAAAAAGCTGCCCCCGTGACACGGGCCCGCACACGCTCAACAGTGACGTTGCTCACGCCCCCGCCCCTTGTCCGGAGAGTCTTGAAGCGAAAAGCCTGGTCGGTGCCGTCGAACACACAGTCGTGGCAGTAAACGTTACGCACACCTCCGGCCACCTCGGTTCCGCACACTATGCCGCCGGCACCGCGCAGGGCAAGGCATTTCCTCACAACAACATTTTCTGTGGGCCGGCCAACGCGCAGGCCGTCGACACCACGCCCCGACTTCATTGTGTAACAGTCGTCTTGGCAATCGAGCGAGCAGTATTCTATGAGCACGTTTCTTGACGACTCCACGTCTATGCCGTCGGTGCGCCCGTGTCCGTAAGAGCTTACGGTGACACCGCGTATGATTACGTTCTCGCAGTACTGCGGAACGACGTTCCAATAAAGCCCCCGCTCAAGGGTAACGCCCTCTATCAGCACGTTGCGGCAGTTTATCGGGGCTATGGTCTTGGGCAGGAACACCTCGCCGTCATTGTTCTCTCCGTCGAACACCCGCTCCGGCAAAGGCATCTCACCATTGCGGCAGATGGCCTCTATGTTCAGAGCCTTGGCACTGTTGTTGGCAAAAATCTCACAGTCGGTTGACGGCCCGATTATCTTTCCGCCGCCAGTGACCGCTATGTTCTCGGCATTGTTGGCATAGATGCATGCCCCAAGCGAGTATATCTCTATGCCCTCGTCGCGAGTGAAGACCACCGGGAGATAGTCGCGTATGAGCCCGCTAAACCTCAGCACAGCCCCTTCGGGAATGTTCAGGCAAACGTTGCTCTTCAGCTCGATGCGCCCCGTGAGCCATTCGCCGGCGGGGATGACCACCGTTCCGCCCCCGCACCGGCTCATCTTGTCGATGGCCTTCTGTATGATGCGTGTATTTGTTTTTCCTTTTTTCAGTGAGACAACCACCTTGCGGTCGGGGAACTCGGGCCGCCGGAGCTGCGGCATGGCAAAGGGAGCCGCCACCGCTTCCATCTCTTCGGGCATGGCGCCGGGCCCGACGTCGGCACGCGATGGCACAGCATAATCTTCGATACGCCACTCGTCTACCCAATGGATTACGGGCTTGCCGTCGGCATCAAACGTTACCGGCAGGAACACATAGCGCGAACCAGCGGTTGTGTCCCACTTGGTGCGCTTCATGCCAGTCTTGTCTTTTGTTTTCGGTTGTGTGAAATCGCGTTCAAACGGCTTGCGCCCCTTGTAGCGGCGCTCGTAGTCGCGGGCTATGCGCACAGGTATGTCGGTGCCGGCAAGCGCAGGCAACCATCGGTCGGCAAGGGCCACATAAAGACCTGTTCCGGGAATCCTGACCACCGACGATATCTGTGAGCCAAACGAATCGCTGTACTTATCGCCAACGTGGGGGCAACCCAAGTCGGTGTATTCGCCATGGTATGAGTCGAACACGCACACCCTCGACGGGTTGGGCACATAGCCGGTGGTGCCGCTTGTGAACATATAGTGGCGTCCGTTGCGCACGAAATGGGCCGGGGCCTCGCGCGTATAGGGTGGCAGCAAACCCACGAAGTGCTCGGAATAGTTGCCGTTGGTGCCAAGAAAATCGTCGGTTAGCTCTGCACAAACCATCTCCCAGTGTGGCCGCTCAAACCAGACATAAGCCTTGCCGCTGACTTCATCAACATACATATCGAAGTCGCCGACACCGAAACCCTCAGGCTTGAAGCTCCTGACCAGCGCGTATGGCCCCTCAAAACGGTCGGCCTGCATTATGACAAAGTAGCCGTCGGTATCCATCGACTTTATCCAGCACACCCACTTGCCTGTCTTCCGGTTGTAGATGATGTGCGGGCGGTCAAGAGTCTGCGAATAATGGAGTGGCGAAAGCGGATTGACAGTATCTGGCTTTATGATAAGCCCGAGGTCTTCCCAATTGTAGAAGTCGGTGGAACGGTATGCCCTGATGCCCCATGTCCACACGTTGGAGCCCAGAGTTGTCTTCTCCTTGTTCTCACCATACCAGTAGTAAACACCGTCTTTGACAAATATCTGAGGTGCATGTGCCTGTATGGGCTTGCCGTCGGTGTCGAGCCACAGTTGCCCGGGCCTGACACTATTATACGCCTGTGCGCCAACGGGCAAAAGCCCAACCACAGACAACATAATGAAAAAAGCCAATCTTACCATCACCAATTCGGGTTTTGTTTTAGGTTTGGGTTCTTAAGTATCTCTGTCTGCGGTATTGGGAACAAGTACATCTTGTCGTCCCACTGCCGGTTCACCTTGTTCCTGGTGTATGTCACGGTGCCGTCGGCATCTGTGGTGAGCTTCATCTCCGTTATACTTGTGAAGTGCTTGTCGGCCTCTTTCCAGCGGCGCACGTCCCAAAAGCGATGGCCCTCGAAGGCAAGTTCAACCATCCGTTCGTTTTTGTAACGTTCCCAGAATGCGCCGGGGGCCGTGTCTGTTATGTCGCCCACACCGGCACGCCTGCGCGTCATGTTAACGGCCTCGAGGGCAGACACGGGCAAATCGGGAGTCGTTGCCGACACACTGCCTGTGTATCGGAACATGGCCTCGGCATAGTTGAGCCAGAACTCACCCACCCGGAACGTCAGCCAAGTGTGCGTGGCATCCTTCATCGTACTGTTGCTTGCCAGCGAAATGCTGCCATTGCACAGCTTCTTGAGATAATATCCAGTAGGAGTGGCGCCCTCAAGCGGCTCACCGTTAGCCCCGCCATAATAGGTCTGGAGGGCCTTCGACTGGTACGACGGCCATACGTCGCCATTGGTTGCCACCGTAGCAGCAAGTCGCGGGTCGCGGTTGGCATACGGATTGGCCGGGTCGTAGCCCGACGCCGGGTCGCCTATTGGCCTGCCGTTTATCATGTCGTAAGCGTCGACGAGGGTCTGGGTTGGACAGTTTCCGCCAGCACCGCCCTCAATGCCGGCAGGATAGTTGTAGCCCTCGACAAGATGGTCGCCGGCCGATGAAGATGAATATCTGCGCCCGAAGATTATCTCCTTGACAATAGCCTGAGTGTTGTAAGACCGTGAATTCCACAAGTCTCTGTAGTTGGCGGTAAGCCCCTTGCCCCGCTCCTCGCAGGCATCGAGCAGTTGTTTTGTGTAGAGTGCAGCCGCATGGTAGCGCCCGTTGTCGCCCGATGGATTGAACAGCGGACTGGCCCAATACAGAGCAGCACGCGCCTTCAAGGCCATGACGGCCAGGCGGTCGGCGCGCCCGGTCTCCTCTGTGTCAAGCGCGTATTCACCCAAGTCGGAATAATCGGCAACTATCGAGTCCTGTATGGCATCACACTCACCTATTATAAATGCAAAGATGCTGTCTGAGGAGGCACGGGCCAGGCTGTTGACTTCATTGGGAGACATCACGCAATCGATGAGTGGAACCCCTCCATAGGTCTTAACGAGGTTGAAATAAAAGTAAGCACGCATGAAACGGGCCTCATACCTGTAGTTTTCATAGCGGTGCATCTGGGCCCGATAATCGGGGTTGTACTTAAGTTCATCAAACACCTCGCCTTGAAACTTATCCAGAAATTCGTTGGCCGTTGCTATGCCTTGGTACATCTTGACCCATGCCGACGGCAGGTCTTCCTTAGCATTTGATGGGCTCCACGCCCCATTGTAGAAGTCCTCAATGCCGTTGCCCATCTTGCTATATTCGCTCTCGTCTGAAGCCGAGGCAAGCATGGCACCCGAAGAAAAGTTGCCGAAGTCGTAGTCAACATAGTTGTAGAGGGTTGTCATGAAACCGCCCACATTCCCGAAGTTCTTTACAATATAGTCTCTGTCGTATATGTTATATTCCTTGTAGTCCATCCTGTCGCTGCACGACGAGAGGAAGGTAAAGGAAGAAACGGTGGAAAGGCAAAGAGCCACAGCCCAACCTTTCCGGCTTATGCATAGCTTCATAATCGAATTATTTATTATTTTCGTATCTAAAGATCAATCCAACTGCCCTCGCATTGCGTCAGAACGTAACGCTCAATCCAAGGGCCACACTCTTGTAAACCGGGTAAATGCCCAACGCCTCCGGATCGTTTTCCTCGATGCTGTCTATGCTGAAAAGGTCTGTCCCGCGAACGTACAGCTTGGCACCGTTCACAATCTTTGTGGCCTTCAATACCGACTGAGGCAGGTTGTAATAAACTTCGAGGTCGCGGAGTTTAAAGAACGAGCGGTCTTCGAGCCAAAGCGTAGAGTTGCGATAGTTGTTGGCGTTGCTTTGACTGCTAAGCCTCGGAAACCTGGAGTCTTTGTTGTCGGGCGTCCACCGGTTGTCATAAGCATACTGCGAAATGTTGGTGTTGTCGATGAGCGGCCAGTACATGCTCTTGGTATTAAGGTTGGCAGTATAGCGACCTACACCTTGAAACAGGGCGTAAAGGCCTATGCCCTTATACTCAACACCCAGGCGGATGTTGTAGAACACACCCGGCACCGTGCCATTATTGCCTATGGCAATGGCATCATTGGCGTCTATCTTATTGTCGCCATTAACATCTCGATACTTTATGTCGCCAGGTCTTACCGTAGAAAATGTCTGTGTGGGGCTGGAGGCAATGTCGGCCTCATCGGCAAAGAAGCCTATGGCCTCGAGTCCGTAAATCTGTCCGACAGCATGGCCTGTCTGCACAAGATTTGGATAAAGGCGCGGCTCTTCGAGCTGTTCTTTTATTTCATTGTGTGTAAGAGTCAGGTTACAGCCCAAGTTAAACGCCACAGGGCCAAACTCTTTTTGGTAATCAAGTCCCAGCTCCAGTCCGCGGCTGTCCACTATGCCCGCGTTCTCATAAGGGGCAACCATTCCTATGGCCGTTGAATACTTGCCTGCAGACGAGACCCATATGTCTGTGCGATGCTGCATGTAGAGGTCGAGGGTGACATCAAGAGAGCCAAAGAGCCTGGCATCCATTCCAACATTATATTTGTATGCCTTCTCATGACCGGGGTTGACCGTAGCCAACTGCCCCAAACCGGTTGATGTAAAGTCGGTATTCCAGCCGCTGTCGAATGGATAAGTTGCACCTGTCATGGTGTATTGCTGCTCATAATACGACCACACATTGTCGCCCGGAAGATAATCGGCGTTGATAATGCCGGCCGAAGCACGTAACTTCAGAAAGTCCACCCAGCCAACATCCTTCATGAAATCTTCGCGAGAAACGATCCATGCGGCAGAGACTGTTGGCGAGAAATTCCATTTAGAACCGGGAGCAAGGCGGCTGCTGCCACTCTCAACCAAGGCAATGTCTGCAAAGTAGCGCTGTCTGTAACCATAGTGTGCCCACAATGAAACATCCTGACGATATACCGTGTTGTTCACTCCCTCGGGATCCTCGTATTCATATGTCCATTTCAACTGTGTGTAAAGGCTGTGGTCGCCAAACTCACGCATGAACTTAAGCCCTCCGTCGAAATGAAACCGGCGGCTGTAAGTTTCGACACCGGCCTCATCGCCCATAGGACTGTCAACACCATACGTCTGTTCTGTGCTTGTGGGCTCGGCGGCGGCATCAGGCCAGTTTGGCACAACAACACTGTAAACGTAGGTCTTTGAATGGTCTTCAAATATGTTTGCCGTGTTGTCATAGCCTGTACGAACAAATGCCCCGAGCCCCTTGAGCCAACTGCCGAGGTCTTGACAGATGGAAATATCAGCATAGAGTGAGCGGGAATGATTCTTGTAATAAGCCGCCCCCGACGACTGGGCAACGGGATTAAGCGTTCCCGCCCATGTATTGCTGCCGCCCCAAGTTCCGCCGGAACTCTTTACCGGAAATGCAGACGCGGGCAATGTGTAAACCATATCCCACAGGTCTGCCTGATTGCCAGGGCCGGATTCTTCGGCCAAGACTCCGAGCAGATTGACTTTGACGAGAGTGGTTGGGGTAAGCTTTATGTCCATGTTCATGCGCATATTGCCCTTAACATACTTGTCCTGAGTGGAATACCCGTCGTTGTTGTCATGGTTCCTAACGAATCCCTTGTCGGTAATGAGGTCTACCATGGCGTAATACAAGAACTTGTCTGTACCACCCTGAAACTGCAGATTATACTTGTTGGTCATTGCACGGTCGCGAAATGTTTCGTCAACCCAGTTTACATTGGGATAGAGATATGGGTAAGTGCCATCGCGCAAAGCGTCAAGCTCATTGCTGTTATAACGCGAACTGAGTCCGTCGTTAGCCCGGGCCTCGTTGATTGCCTTGCCGTATGTATAGGCATCGACAAACTTTGGCTTATTGATGATGCTGTTGAACAGATGGTCGTAAGTAAACTTGATGCTTCGCGAGTTTGATTTTCCGCGCTTTGTAGTGACAAGCACCGCGCCGTTGACACCCTTATAGCCATAAAGAGCCACTGCAGCCGCATCCTTGAGCACGCTCACCGAAGCCACCTCCTCGGGTGTGATGGTGGTTATGTCGCGCTCAATACCGTCAACGAGTATCAATGGCGAGTCGTTGCCATTGAGCGTTTGCAGGCCTCTGACGTAGAACGTTGGGTTCTGCGTGGCATAGCTTCCGCTCCCCAGAAGGGATATAAGGCCGTTGCCTTGGCCAATTATGCTGTTGCCGATGTTCTTTGCACTGCGTCTGTCTGTATCACGCTCGGTAATGACGGAGACTGCCGCCGTCGACTCTTCACGCGTCAGCACCACTTCAGCCCCCACATCTACAGGCTGCCCGACAAACGATTCGACCACCGTGGAGTCGTTCTGCGCCGATGCAGGAGCTGCCATCCCTGCAAGCAATGTGAATATGATGGAATATCTTTGATTCATGTTTCGTTATTATTAATATGATGTTCTGCAATAAACGGTTTACCATCCCGGATTCTGTACAAGGCCATACCCCTTGTTGACTTCTGTGATAGGAAAGGGCTGCAGATACCATTTTGTGTCAAAACCCTTGTTCCACCATACACGCGAACCGGTTGTTATCTCGAACCGTTCGAACTCAAAGTGCGACGGCTCGTAATACATTGGATGATCAGGATTATCCCTTACGCTCCGTGTATCGTAGTACTTGTTGTACCACTGCTCCTCATTACGCTGCCAATTCCCGTCGCTGTCTTTCTTCAGCCAGTAGATACGCAAGCCATGGAGAGGTTTCTCGAAATCGGCCGCACGCTTATAACGTATCAAGTCAAAGTATCGCGCACCTTGCAAACCCAGCTCACAGGCACGCTCCCTGAGCAACTCCTCGAGAAGTGCCTCCCTGTTGCCGGTCAGGTTTTTTGTAGGATTGCACTCTGCAAGTCCGCCCAATCCCACTCGCGCCCTCACGGCATCGATATATCCTATGGCTTCAGTCAGGCTTCCGCCATCTTGTATTATGGCCTCGGCATAGGTTAGATACATATCACTGAGCAGCAGAGGAGACCACTGCGGATACTGTTTGTCGTATGCATCTCCGGCAATATATTTCAGGTTTTTATACCCGGTGGCATATATGCCGGTATTAGTTGCAGGCTGCGTTCCGGCCGTAGTGCCACCCACCCAGTTCTCATAGGGCTGCCCACTCGTCCGCCCGTCGCCCCAATTGATGGTCTGCAAGGCGCCATTGACGGCAGCAGTCTCATACAATCGCGGGTCTCGCGTGTAGCGTCGGTTCTGCAATAACTGGTAGTCGGACAGCGAGTCGCCAGCCACAAACATCGTGTCAAGCCTACCAGCCAGACTGTCGGCTTCCCAATCAAACGGCGTTCCGTCGGCCCACGGAAACATCTCAATATACTCTTCGGTGGGACAATACGACATGCGCTCATTGTTGCGGAGGTTGAACCACTGGTAGTTGTTGCCGCTGGTGCTTGTGCTCACCCTGACACTATGGATTATCTCGGGACTGTCTTGGAACAGGTATGAATAACGATAAGCATACCTATAGTCTTCTTGGGTGTGCCCTGCAGGCTGCACCAGATGGTATCCGCCATTTTGAGACAGAGTGTCGAAGAAATCCTTGCATGCCTGCCTGAGGTCAGTCCACAGGCTTGCGTCGTAAGAACCGAACCAAGTGCAGGCGTCGTTCTCCATAGTATACTGACCGCTGTAGTATGGCAGATTGTCATTAAACAGTGGCGAAGCAGCAAACAACAGCACCTGACACTTGAGCGCCATGGCACCAGCCATAGTCCAGTGCCCGGTCTTTGAATAAGCCTCGGCACCGGTGTATTTCCACGGAAGGTTATTGTTGGCAATGACAGTCTCAAGCAGTTCCAGCATGAAGTCGACCGTATTTCTGGCAGACTCGCGCCCGTTTGTGTATTCTTCCTCGCTCCCGGTAAACGTACTGCGTATGATTGGCAGACCGCCATAGAAGCGGAAAGCAATAAAATAGGTATAAGCCATCAAGCACCGGGCCTCATCCTTGATGCACTCTTTTTCACTTTCTGACATATTTGGCACTCGGTCAACATTCTCAATCAGAAGCCAGCAGTTGCGCACTGTCTCCCAGATGTGCTCATTCAGGTACGGATATACCCCGCCATTATTCTTGGCGTCGGGTGAAGAAGTAAGCGATCCGTTGTAATAATCGGTAAAGACCTTCGACGAACTGTAGAACAAATGGTGGGTGTCGCCCAAAGCGTCGGGCATCCCTTTCCAATAGTTAAGGCACTGAGGTGAACCGTTTGACGACTTACATGGCAGGTTATAGTACTGGTATGCGTAGGCATTGGCAAGAAACTCGCGTGTGTATTCTGCATTTGAGAACACCGTATCAGCTGTCACAGTCCCGCCCGGAGCTTTCTCGAGGAAAGCCCCGCCGAACTGCACTTGGTCTGTGCATGCCACCGGCAGCAGCGCAGCCACAAGGCCGAGCAATGCAAATGCCTTTTGCAGACACACTTTGAATGTATTGTAATTACACCGTTTCATATTTTAAAAATTAAGTTTCAGACTTACTGTATACGTTTTCTGGAGCGGATATGACGGCGCCGAACTCGTCCGGGTCTCCGGGTCTCCCCATATAAACGGAGTGAACGTAAGCAAGTTATAGCCGCTTATTGCGATTTGCAAATTATTGATTCCCAACTTTCTTTTCAAGAAATCAGCATGGAAATTATATGCCAACGCAATGGTTTTCAGCCTTAGATACTTGGCATCCTTTTCGTAAAGAGAGCAGTCAAGATAGTTGTTGTTCAAGCCGTTTGCCCATGTAGCACGCGGATAATCGTAGTCTTGGCCGGGGTTGTCGGGCGACCATGTATGGTCGATATGGTATTGCAATAGTCCGCCATCGCTCATTCCTGTGCGCGACTTGAACGGAATGCGGAACACATCTTCAATCATTCTCGAAACATTCCATGCCCCGGTCCACTGCATACTGAACTCCCAGTCCTTGTAACTGAACCCACAATTAATGCCGGCAATGTACTCAGGGTCGTCCGTATAGCCAATGGCGCGCGTCTTATCGTTGTCGTCGATGATGCCGTTATGGTCGAGATCCACAAACACCGCATCGCCATCCTTCAGGTCAACGAGCTGTTTGGGGAACGGCTCGCCGAAGGTTTCTTCGTAAAGTCGCGGCGTGTCTTCATCATAGAATCGGAAAAACTGATACATATAACGAGCCCCTATGCGATGCCCTTTCTCATATTGGTAGTCGTTTTTTAGCGGAGCTTCCTTCTTTTCCTTTATCTCGTTCTGGTTATAAGACACATTTACAGAAACCCAATAACGGAAATCCTTGCCGATGTTGTCATTCCACTTAAGGCTTAGTTCCCAGCCCCAACTGTCTACAACTCCCAAGTTTGCGTATGGAACAGCATAGCCCACATAGCTCGGGGCGGTCATGTCTTGCAGCAATATGTTTGTGCGGTGCTCACGGTAATAGTCAAATGTTGTGCGTAAACGATTGTCAAGGAAGTTGATGTCAACGCCATAGTCTTGCTTGAAAGCTTTCTCCCACGACACGTCTGGATTGTTCTTGGCCATCTCGTAAGCCCCCATGTGCAGTGTTGCATTGTCTATTCCGAAGTTATAGCCGTGGCCGTCGCGCACTAAGTATTGGCCATCGCCGACCACATACGGATCGGATGTGTACATGAAACGGCTTCCGCCTATGCGGTCGTTGCCCACAAGGCCCCACGAAGCGCGCAATTTCAGGAAGCTGACCACCCCGTCAAGGGGCTTGAAAAACTTCTCCTCACTCACCACCCAACCAACGGATCCGGCGGGGAACGTGCCGAAACGGCGGTCGGGATGGAAGTTCTCCGAGCCATTGTAGCCTATGTTGAACTCGGCCAGATAGCGGTTTTGGTAGTCGTAAGTGGCTCGGCCAACAAGCCCGACATAACCGCGCGGAACATCGCGGTACGTCGAAGGATAATACGTCTTGCTTTGGTTGTAAAGCAGCAGACCTGTAAAAGTGTGGTCACCAAACGTGCGGTTGTAGTTTAACGACGCCTCAAAATACCAGTCGCGCGCCTTGCCCGTTTCCTCTTCGTAGGTCTGCAATCCGTTTTCACCATACTTGCGGTAGACGATTTTGCCATCTTCATCGAGTATGGGATAATAAGTTGCCTTGGTCACAGTACCGCTCTTAACCACGTTGAACTGGTTGTTGTAGGCTCCTTTCAACTTGAGCAGCAGGCCTTTTGTGACGAAATCGAGCTTCTGTTGCAACTGAAGGTCAATCTGCAGTTTATTTATGTTTGTAGAGATATGGCCCCCGTTGATGGCCTCTATGTCGCCTATACCGCCGTTGCCAAAGTAAGACAGTCCGTTGCCGCCTACAAAAGGAAGCGTCACCCCGTCGGAATAATCGGTGCTGGTGCTCACGAACTTGCCGTCTATGATGCCGGGGCTGGAAAACGGTGTGGCCTGATACATGGTCATGATAAGGCCCGACAACCCGCCACCGGTATTTGGCTTGTCGGCATTGCTCACGTTGCCTGCCACGTTGAACGTCACTGTTGTCGATTGGGTTACGTCCAAATCCAAGTTTGCACGATAGTTAAACCTATTGTACTGATAGCCATAGTCGTAGTCCTGGTTGAACTCCTTGAACAGCCCACCCTGTGTCATCATTCCTGCAGAGACGAAATAACGCAGGTTTTTCGTGCCGCCGCTCACGTTAACGCTGTGCTTGGTTTGCAGTGTAACGTCTTTCATTATGTAGTCGGCCCACTGCATGCTCGGAAAGCGTATGGGGTCGTTGCCGTCCTTGAACTTCTGCAACACCGCGTCGGAAAACATCGGCGTAAACTCAGCCCCGCCAGACGCATCAAAATCGTTGAGCTGCATTTGGTTGTAGAACTGTGCGTAGCCATAGCTGCCGGCCTGTTCAACCATCTTTGTAGGAGCCAAGGCCGAGAAAGACGTCGATACGTCAACCTTTGCCTTCCCCTCTGTTCCACGCTTTGTAGTGATGAGCACCACGCCGTTGGCTCCGCGCACTCCGAACACGGCAGTTGCCGAGGCATCCTTCAGCACAGTGATGCTTTCGATGTCTTCAGGGTCGATGTCTGACATCGAACGCTCCACGCCGTCGACCTGTATCAACGGCGACGAATCGCTCCATGTGCCTTGCCCACGCACAAAAATTGTTGCCGCATCGCTTCCGGGCTCGCCGGAATACTGCACAGAGGTTACACCCGAGAGTTGGCCTGCAATGACATTATTAACAGAACTTACCGGCGTACGAGTAAGCTCAGCTCCTTTCACGCTCGACAAAGCACCGGTAACAGTCACTTTTTTCTGCACACCGTAAGCCACGACTTCCACTCCCCTCAGGCTTACCTCTTCTGACTGGAGCTGCACTCTCATTCCGTTTTGAGCCGCCACCACTACCGGCTTGTAACCAACATACGTTATGCGAAGCCTTGCCCCCTTAGCCGCATTGATAGAGAACCGTCCGTTGATGTCTGTGAGAGTTCCCTTTGAGGCATCACCACCATCCACCGTCACCGTGGCTCCTATGACGGCTTCGCCCATGTCATCGACGACAACACCCGTCACAACCTGCTGACTTACGGCAATCCCGGCCGCCTCCGCCATTGCCGGAACGGCAAATACGGATGGCGCCAGGAACGCCGAAGCCTGCAGAGTCGCCAATAATAATCTCCTGTTCATATACCAAAGAGTTTTCTTGCCTCTTACTTCAGAACGACCTTCTTGCCATTATGTATGTAAAGTCCCTTCACCGGCGAGTCCACCTTGCGCCCGTTAATATCATACCAATGGCCATCGCCCTTTACCACATAGTCTACTTTTTCTATCGCATCGGCCTCTCCGACAGACGCGATGGTCAGTTTTTCGATATATATTCCCGATTCAGACATTAGCAGAAGGTTTACGGTCGGGTCGGTGATTCCGTCGTAAATCTGAAACGAAACGGTCTTGAACTGCTCGCTCACGCGGTTGCGCTCCTCTTCGGTTATACCCTGGTTTTCCATATAGTCGGGATCTCCGCCATAGTAATCCACCAATGCCTGGTTCAGTTCAGCCCTTGTCATAGAGCCGTAGCGCCCGGTTTCGTCCTGGTCAAGGTCTTTGTCGTCAAACACAAACCCACTGTTGCTGTCGTTTGGGCTGAGCACAATGGAAACCACATCTCCGGGGTGAAGATCCATTATGGAGAGGTAACGATTGTTGTATTGCGACCACAATCCGCGCCAAACGGCATCGGCTGTGTTGCGGAACACCCAGCTCTTGCCCCGGTTGTGTATGCCAATGCGCTTGTCGTAGTCTGTACCGTCGGGGGCCACGAGGTATACCATGGGAATGTCTGCCCCGTCTGTCTTGGAATGGATTGAGAACACATGGTCGCCATCCGTGGTGTTTCCTTCGCCATAGGCAGGGTTGACTATGCCGCCGCCATCCGCGGGGGCCGGGGCCACAGTAGTGAAATCGTAGGTAACCTGGGCATTGATGCCCATAGCAAACATTGCCATCGCAATAACAGAATAGATTTTTTTCATTGCCTTAAGTTTTTAGTTGTATTGAATAATTGAGTTATTTTATTATTATCTTTTTGCCATTACGGATATAAATTCCCTTGCGCGGGTTGTCCACGCGCAACCCAGAGAGCGTATAATACTCCCCGTCTGCTTGCCTCATGCCTGTGGCTGTGCTTATGCCCGACTCGTCATGGCCTGATTTTGAGCGTATCGAGATACTGCGGATATACGTTCCGGCACCGGCTGTAACGACCATGTCTCCGGCGGCCGCCACCACTACGGTGCTTTCGCCTGCCTCGACAGCCACGATTCCTCCTGCCATTCCCTTATCGTCGAACGTCAGCACAGACCCCTTGCAAAGGTTGAATGTAACCTCGTCGCCGACGTGCAAACCGAGCACAGCCAGCTTAGCCATGCCCCCCTGCGACCACAAGCCCTCGTAGGTGCTGCTGGCATCGCGGTAACGCCAAGTGCTGCCATCACTGCCGAAGCTGCCCGCAAAGCGGTTGTCGTAATCGTTGCCGGCATGGGCTATCAGCCTCATAGGCTCTCCGGCCGGTGTCACCGGGCTGCCCCAATCGACGCCCACAATACTGTTGTTGACGCCTACGCCTGTAAAATCGTAGACAATAGAAGTGCTGCCGTCGTCGGGTTGGTTTTCTGATATGTAATCAGGCAGGTAATAGCCGAGGTGAGGAGGCATGTTGTAACCCACGTTCTGCCAGGCCACGCCCATTTCATAAATGTGGTCGGTCATAAGCCAAGGCACTCGGCATTCTGTAGGAATGTTGGTGGTAAAGATGTTCAGAGTGCAAGAGTCGGCATCATCCCACAGGATGACCTCCTCGCGCCAGTCGCCCATGATATCGGCGATGAGGCACGGGTGGGGCTTTCCGTTGGTTGACGAAGAATTGCCGTAGGCCCACATCTGTATGACATGGTCAAAGTTGCCGCCACCGTTCCACTTGTCGACAGTAGCGTCGTAAAAAAGCTCATCAGCCGGGTCACCGTCCCAATACAGCCTGAACTTGTGTGGCTTGTCGGTTGCGAGCGTGGCTATCTCCCCGCCTTTTATATTATAGATTACAGGAGATGCGGCCGTCCAGAACTCAGCCCCACGCTCAGACAGGTCGAGGTCGGCCATGGTGCCCATGCCGTTGTCGCCTGCACTGCCTTCAGAGATGAGAATCTCGCCAGTGCCGGCATCTATGAGATGATAGCCGTAGGGGGCCTCCTCGTGAACCATGAAAAACTCCAGCCCCTGACGGTCGGGGTCGAAATCGCCGAGGTGGATTGCGTCGCCATGGCCCATGCCTGTGCTGTATAGCATCCACCCGTCATCGTCGAGTGCTGCCGAACCAAACATTATCTCGTCGCGGCCGTCACCATCCACATCGCCTACAGATATATTGTGGGCCCCTTCTCCGAAACAGGTATTGCCCTCGGTGGCCACCCCGTCGGGCCCATCGAGCGGACGGCCCGATGTGTTTTCAAGGTATCGGCGGGTCTCGCTGCTTCCGTCGGGAGAATAAAGCGTGAGGTCGGCCTTGCCTGTCGACGCCGAAAGCCATCGCGTAACGAGCCGCGAGCCATCAAAGTCAACCGCCCAGATGTAAGCCCGGGTGTAATAGCCGCGGGTGAAGATGGCCGACGGATTGGATTCTTGCCCGTTGAGATATGCCACACAACACAGATAACGCTCGCTGCGATTGGCATAGTCATCTCCCCAAAACGCGTCGTCGGGATAGTCGGCCACACCGCACAGTCCACCGGCGCGGTTGGGTGAATACCACACGGTGTGGATGGCTTTCCCGGTCTTTCCGTCGAACACGGTCAACAGCTCGGCACCTCTGAATATGCGTCCGTTGGAGCGGTTGCGCAGGTCTTCCACATTGTCAAGAGCCTTTATCGCCGGGTCTGAGGCTGCCGCGGTGACGTAAGCCCCTGTTCCGTCCTTGCTCCCTGGGGCTGTCTTGCAAAGCATCTCGGCCTGCCCGTCGCCATCAAGGTCGTAGAAAACAATCTGTGTGTAATGAGAACCGGCGCGTATGTTTATGCCCAAATCAACCCGCCATAGTCTTTCGCCGCCAAACTCATAGCAGTCGATGATGCAGTTTCCGGAATATCCGTTGCCCGTCGAACCATTGTCCTTCGAATTGGTCGGCTCCCATTTTAACAACAGTTCGTACTCCCCGTCACCGTCGGCATCGGCCACGGCGCAATCGCCCGGGAAGTACGAGTAGCTCTCTCCCGACGGAGTACGGCCGGCGGCGGGCCGGTCGGCTTTCAACGTTGTGAAGACATCGGCCCACGGAGTCACCACCTGCGTTTCCTCAACCACACGGCCGTTTTGCCTTACGACCACACTGTAGGTGTTAGACTGAGTCCCGGTCATGTCAACGAACGACGTGGAGCGAATCAAGTTGGAGGCTATCACCTCGCCGTCGCGCAAAACATCAAACGATACACCGGCATCATCACCGGGCAACAGCCTCCAACTGAGGAAGACCCCACTCGACTGCGAAGGCAAAGCAACCAATGAACGCCCCCTGCTTCCGGCAACGAGACTTGCCGTGGCCGACAGTGTGAACGCCATGAAACAAATCATTATGGTTAGAATATTTCTCATACTGTTATATAGTTTTTTTGGTTTTCAGCCATATTTTTACGATAGTGCACGAAGTATTTTTATTTTACATCGACTTGAACGCACCGCCAAGAGCCCTCAATACCAACGGCTTGGCAACGCCGAAGTCACCAAACGGCTTTAAGCCTGTTGCAATGGTTGCAAGTGGTTTTGGTGCTGCAAATATAGATATCTGCACTATCTAAAATGGGCCACAAACGTACAAAAACAGCCATTTTTAGACTATCAGCACCTTTCGGGCCACTGTTACACCCTATAAAAGGGTGTGGGAAAGACATTGCTTACGGGTAGTTGCAACAAAAAGACAATCGGGCTACCATAGGGCTCTTACGCATATTCAATGGTTGAACGTTGAAAAAAATGAGCAAAATACACCAAACGCAAAAATTACATTAAACGTCATTGCCACCAGCGATGCGATTGTTTGACAAGACCATCATCGGCTGTGCCTGCATGGCAGGCCTTATTATATGATGCCCTTGATTAATTACAACTGTCAATTTTAACCATGTTTTCGTGGCGCAATGGCTGTTTATGCAAACTGCCTGGCTGCCAGCGAGTTGTGATATGGCCCGTTTTAGCCCGTAAAACCGGCCGTTTCTTAGCTTGGAAAAGGCCGTTCTGCAGTGCAGAACGGGCCATATCGACAGACAGGGCCACGCTTGCAGGGAAACGGACAACAACCGCCTGTTGTGTTGCAAAATGGAAAAAGGACACCGGCGGGTAACATTCCGGACCAAAACCAACACATCTGCGCCAACCGCCACACAGTTGCAGGCTCAATGCGAGCCTTTTGCCAAGGCTCATAGGGCCTGAATTGGGCAAATGCTCAGGTCTGTCATAACTACATTGCAACGGATACGCACAGGAGCTACTACAAACACCCTGGAGTTGAATGGCGCATTTAAAGCATTCTGAAAATAAACAATGACAATAAAAACAACGGGCTTTGCTTGGACAATACATCACAAATGCTTAAATTTGCAACATGCGCAATATCTTAATATCAATACTAACAATCATAAACTTGTTTTGTGCCTGCCCTTTGGAAGGCATGGACATCTTTTCACGCAAATTTAACTCAGAAAACGGACTGCCCGACAACAATGTAAGAAACATCATACAAGACTCCAAAGGATTCATCTGGATGGGCACGCCCGGAGGCCTTTACCGCTTCGACAACTATTTCTACACAACATACAAATATTCTGAAAGCGGGAACACAAAGCTGCTCAACAACAACCATATAAGCGGACTGTACAGGCTGCCCGACGACAGACTGCTCATTGTCGAACTGGGAGGCAAGCTGTCAATCTTCGATGTAAACAGTAACAGATTCGTTGATCTGCCCGCCCGGAAGAAACAACACGTCTACGACAGCGTGCGCACAACAAAGACAGACATGCAAGTCCTCGCACAATTCAAGACTGTAATAGACAATGGCGGGAACGTTATCAACGACAACCTCGGCAACATGGTTGTTGTAGACACAACGGGGCTAATATGGTTTATTGACCGCAACACACGCGAAGTCATAAAGATGCGAGTGTTCGACAAAGACCTCTTCCCGCTGGTAAACAGCAAGAAATACAAAATCGTCACTTCAAGGAAGAACAACCTTATATGGGTGTCGACAAACGGATGCGGCATAACCGTTTATGACCGCAAGACGCAAACCGCTCGCCACATACGCCATGACTCTGGCCTCATTTCTTCGGATTTCATCATAGACATGTGCATGGACAGGAATGAAGATGTATGGGTTGCCGACGAATTTAACGGCGCAGTATGCCTCACCGTACAAGACAACGACACGGCTGTCAAGCTGCTTAACCCGCATGCCGGCAACCAACGGGCCAACCAGGTCTATGTGATGAGGTGGATGCCAGACAGCACTTTGTTTATTGCCAACACATTCGCCGACGTATACAAGACTGACCACAGAATGCACATACCTCCCCGCCCGACCATAAGCGGACTCGACGTACACTCCATTTGCTCAGACATCAACGGCAACACTTGGATAGGAACAAGGCAGGAGGGAATACTCGCCAAAGGCAGAAAATGGCTGCGCCACGACCCCAAAGACAGCCGAACGGTGTCGGCCAACAACATTCTGCATATGCTCTGCGACAGCAAGGGCCGCATTTGGGTGGCAGCCGCAGAGGCCCACCTCGACCTTGTTACTACCAACAATGACGGAACCATAACATTCCGCCACTTTTTCGGCGAAAACTTCTCGCCGAGGGTAATGCTGCAAGACAAGGCCGGAGCCATTTGGGTTGGGGCTGAAAGTGGCCTGTATCGATTCTATCCTGACGAACTTATTAAGAATAGCAACGCATTCACACGCATCATACCCGCTGCTGACTTGGCTCACTGCGATGTATGCTGCATATTTGAAGACACCAACGGACACATATACATAGGAACAGCAGGCAACGGCGCCTACAGGATAGACGACACAAAGAGCATAGGAAAGCAGAACAAAATATGGCAAATTACGCCAATAAAAGGACTTATATCCAATGATGTCCGCTCAATGATAGAAGACGACCTGGGTGTAATATGGATGGGAACCAACAAAGGCATAACATGCTATGACCCACGAGACGGCAAAATATGGTACAGATACAACGAATACGACCCCGTGCAGAACTTCTATGCCGACAACTGCGCATGCCGCATGCCCGACGGGAAACTTGCTTTCGGCACAAACAGGGGGATTGTGATTTACGACCCAACAAGGGCCGCAAACGAAAACGGAACCGCAAACCGACTTACCATCACCGACATACTTATCAACGGGGTCTCGGCCGGACTCATGGGCAACGATTCGCCTATAGACGGTGCACCCGACAACGAAGAAGCCATAACCCTGCCGTACAACAGGAACTCATTGACCATAAGATTCTCTATGTTCAACTTCAAGTCGGCCATGGGAACGCGCTACAGCTACTACCTCGAAGGCTATGACAAGGGCTGGAGCGAACCCTCTGCCTACAGCTTCGCATCATACAAGAACTTGCCTCCGGGAAGATACATATTCATGGTCAGGGCACATGACAACGGACCGCGCCCAAGCGAAGAGAGACAGATGGTTATCACCATCAGGCAACCGTGGTGGAGCACTTGGTGGGCATGCGCAATATACATGGCCTTGGCTGCCATAGTTGGAACCGCGGTGTTCCGTCAACTGCGCACCGTCTACAGGCTACGCCAGCGAATCGCCATTGAGAACAAGCTCACAGAATATAAATTGCAGACGTTCACCAACATATCGCACGAGTTCCGCACACCATTGACTATAATACGCGGAGCCATGCAGAGCATCGGCAACCAAGACATACCGGCCGGAATGCAACAGCCAATAAGCAACATGCAGAAGAGCGTCAACAGGATGATGAGACTTGTAAACCAGCTCCTTGAGTTCCGTAAGATGCAGAACAACAAGCTCAGGCTTGCATTAGAAGAAACCGACGTGGTGAAATTTATCAAGGAGATATTCTTCAGTTTCAAGGACATTGCCGAAAACAAACGCATAAACTACATGTTCATACCGCAGGAAAAGTCGAGAATGGTGTTTGTCGACAAGGGGCATTTAGACAAGATTGCATACAATCTACTGTCAAACGCTTTCAAATACACGCCTTGCCAAGGTGAAATCACGGTGAGACTCGGCTTTAAGGACAACAAGATGATTATTCGCGTGGAAGATAATGGTGTAGGCATACCTAAGGAAAAGCAACCGGAACTATTCCAAAGGTTCATGCAAAGCACGTTTTCCAATGACAGCATCGGAATCGGGCTAAACCTTACCAAGGCCTTGGTGGAGGTTCACAAAGGCAGCATCAGTTTCATGCCAAACGTTCCCAAAGGATCAATCTTCACCGTGGAACTGCCAACAGACAAGGGTGTTTATTGTGAAGAAGACTTTATGGCTCCCGGACACCTGCTACTTGAGCATGCCCAAGAGGGTAATTGCAGAGCATACCACGAACTGGCAGCACAGCCTATGAACGACCGCAAGGTGCTTATTGTTGAGGACGACGCCGACGTCATGGAATATCTGCGCGAAACAATGCAGAGGATATTTACCGTACACACGGCCATGGACGGGATTGAAGCTCTCCACACACTGGAAGACCTGCAGGCCGACCTCATCATCAGCGACATAATGATGCCCCTGATGGACGGATTGGAGTTCACGGCAAGGGTGCGCAACAACGAGAACACCAAAGACGTACCGATCATCTTGCTGACGGCACTGACCAGTGACGACAAGAGGATAAAGGGTCTGAAAAACGGAGCCGACGCATACATAACGAAACCATTTGACCCTGAGCTACTAATAACAACAGCCGTTAGCCTGATAGAGAAAAACGACCGTCTGAAAGAGCAATACACGAAAAAATCGGCACGACAAAAGGCCATATTGCCACTGATTATAACAGACGAACGTGACAAGCGTTTGCTTGACTCTGTGGACATGTGGATTGACGGGCATTTGTGCGACCCGATGCTATCGGTAGATGAAGTTGCCAAAGCCATGGGATACAGCAGAACCCACTTCTTCAAAAAGATGAAGGCACTGACCGGACAGCCTCCGGCCGACTATATAAAGGCGAAACGCTTAGACAAGGCGGCCCAACTGCTTAAGGACGAAACCACCACTGTGGCCGAGGTCTGCTACAAGGTCGGCATAAGCAAGCCCAACTATTTTGCGAAAATCTTCAAGGAAAGATTTGGCATTTCACCAAAGAAATACCAACAAGGAGGCTAAAACAAAGGGCAGCATGAAACAGTCATTTGACTTTTGTAATCATTACATCAAGAGGCTGTGCCACGCATTTGGCACAGCCTCTTGTAAGTAAGCCCATGGCATAGGGCCCGTTGCTTAAACTATAATAAGCTAGCTATTTGGGATGATTAACTGATTATTCGCTTGTTGCCGAACCTGTTGCAGTGGCTACAGAATAAAACAATAATCAGGCTATTCCCCAAAGACGGCTACAATAACATTCAGCTACTCTGCAGGAGCCCATTTGCAACGAACAGGAGAGACTATTGCCCCCTCTTCCTTTAACTGCTTCATGGCCTTATCCACTTCCTTGCGGTCGAGCCCGCTCAGTTCTGCAATCTTACCCGCATTCAAAGGCTGGCCAGCCTCCTTCATTGTTGCCAATACCATTTCTTTTGCTTCCATAATTCTCTGAACTTAAATTATTAATGTTTTGATGTGTCTATATCGTTATACTATTGTTTTATCCGATATATTCCAAGAAAGAATCCACCTGTTGTTTCAACTGTTCCCTTTGCTCGTTTGTCATAATCATGCGCCCCTCTGTCCATGCCTCCATGTTAAGCTGGATGCCTGTCTGCGGCTTTACCATGATGTCTGCACGAATGAACGGCAGTGTGAGCAGCTCCATCAATTTCTCTCTACACTTGGCTGTAGCCGCAGTCCCACCGGCACCGCTCAGGGCCACTTTCTTCCCGTTGATGGCCAAAGGCGTCTGCTGGTCTCCTGCCACAAGCGGACGTGAAAGCCAGTCAATCAGGTTTTTCAAGTGACCGGGATAACTGTAGTTGTATTCCGGTGAGAATATCCATAGTGCATCAACTTCAGCTACTTTATCCCTCACCCTCCTCACGGCATCAGGCGCAGGAAATTCGATGTCCTGATTCATCAGGGGCACATCGGAATAATCAAGATACTCCACAATTGCCCGACCTTGCAACAAACGCTCAGCCTCTTCGGCGAGCTTTCTATTGAACGATTCCTTACGCAGTGAACCGATGATAAACAATATTTTCTTCATTCTGGTTATTATTTTAATTCATTTGAATAACGTGATGCATAGCTGACAGATTACTTAATGAGTTCGGCATGCCTCACCACATGTTCAATTCCACAGTTTTTCCAAATGGCGCAAGCGACAGCCTTGCCATCTTGAAGTGCTGCTTTGCAAATGGAATGCCTATGATTGACACAAATAGCAATGCCCCAAAGAACACATGCATCAGCCATGACCACAGTCCGCCAAAGACAATCCAAAGTATATTCAGTGGAATACGGATGCAACCCGTTGGCCCATCCGTTTCCTTTACTACTGCTCCAAAAGGCCACAAGCAAAGCAAGCCAAGCTTGAATGTTTGCAAAGCCACTGGTATGCCTATTATGGTGATGGCCATTGCCACACTCCCGGTGAAATACCCGATGGCCGCTTCAAGCCCACCGAAAAGCCACCACAACAAATTACCTATTATACGCATTCCTTCATTAATCGTAAATCAATTATTAAAACCGCATTGGTGTGTTTAGCACCACGGGCAACAGCATAGTGCTTGTTGAGCAAGCCAACTGAACAGCAGCGGTTGACCTTGCTTAATTTCGCACGCCATGGCGCCCAATGATGCAATAAACCAATGGTGCCATGCTTTGAGCAACGGTCTCATCCCATTGGTTGGCTTAGCGCCATTTGCTTTGTTTCCACATTAATATTATGCCAACGCGAACGCTCTGTCCACGTGCCGGCAACCGAGTTGCGCTTGGCTGCTGCGCCTTATCGCAAAGGACACAACCTCGTGCCGACAATCAAATGGCGGCATATCGGGCCATATCACCCGACCTGAGGTAGATTCATTCAAATGCAAAGATACACTATTTCATATAAAAACACCACACTATGATTGAAAAATAAAGCTTATGCCCAAATAGATGTTGGCCCACCGAACATGCTCCGCATGCTTTTGTTGATGGGGCTGGCAATGTTTTTATATAATTGACTATGGCGTAATAATCGGCTCTGCCTCGACTATACGTTTAGCGCCCGGCCTTTACACCTTGCCCATTCCTGATTTTAGAGTTCACAAACTCCCTTATTTCCCGCGGACCGTGCATACCGACAGAGTCTCTGGGAAATGAGAGCCGCTTGTGAACGGAATCATAATATTCCACTGTCACACTATCCCCGCTACTGTAATCAATAAAAAAAGTTGTAGAGTCCGTGTAATCTACAAATTCGCAAGTATAACGCAAAGTGCTGAAATCGTCGGGAAACACAAACGTGCCATACGACTTATCTGTGAGCAATGGCTGCACCTGCCACAAGCTATCAATGAGATTCATAACCTCATAGGCATGTCGTTGGTATCTGATTGAATCTAAAGGGCACACCCACACCGTCGGACTCGGCCGGCCACCAAGGCCATACCAACAGCCTTTCAGTGTGTCGACCCTGAAGCATTCGATGTCGGTGTCAAATCCAAATTTGTCAACCGAATGTTTAAGATCGCGAATCAGCAGCCCCTCTTTTTTCCCTAAACAGAGGCGCGGCATTGCCATAAAGCCGCCTTGCCGATAAAGGACATAATCGCCATACGTGGCGCAAAGACGACGTGAAGAAAAGACCAACCCAGTCAGAAACCAAACAGGAAGTGCCACTGCCAACGAGAACAGGAAATCAATCCTGAGCCACCATTTGAGCACCATAGGCTTTTCTGTTCCCCGGCTTATTGGCCAAGCAAGCAGTCCGAGCAGAAGTCCGGCAGACAGAAACCAAAAAGGCAAATCCCACCGCCACATGACGTCCTCACCAGTGAGGCACACAAATGCAGCGACAATGGCCAAAAGCACAAGCTGCGCCCAAACCATATATAGCACCATCTTATACCTTCTATCCATCTGTCCGCTCATCTTTGTGCTTAAACCTTACGGTTTTCCTTGCCTTTCGCTTTGGATACCTTACCTTTATTGTCACGGGGGCGTCGTAGCCTTCGGCCTCTATGCGGAATGTCGCTTCTTTAACAGGCTTTCCGTCTGCACCTTTCATGCCATAGCTATAGTCCCAGTAAATACGGCAAGGATGCTTCTCGTCGATATATTCGACGTCTATGCGCAGGCAATCTTTCTCACTTTCGCCATCCATCCAAATGCGTTCAACATATATGTCATCGTTGTCAATGGGGTTGCCGTGCTCGTCTATCACGTTCAGGTCAAGGTAATGTATTACGCCACGTTTGATTACCGGAACCATGCCGTCCAGTACTTCGCCCTGTAACGACGGTGCCAATGCAAGAACAACTGCGGCATCACCCATTCCTTTAGTCACAGCAATCGTCTGCGTTTTGTAACCGATATAGCTCACTTCCAACGTATCGCCGATGCAAGCCGGTATATCAAACCTGCCGTCTACATCAGTCACTGCCCCGACGGCATCGTGGCGGTTTGTTATTGTAGCCCCAACCAAAGGCTCTTTTACCACATTGCCGTCAGACGTTGTTTCTTCGCCAAGCACAGTGCCTTTGACTCTGATTGTATATGCGGCTACTGCCACGCCTCCTTTCAAAACGCCTTGCACCTCTTGCCTTGTCTGGGCGTCTGCTTCCGCAGGCATAAGCATGGCGAGTGCCGCTGCCGATATTCCGGCCAGCGTCACCGCCTTTCCGGCAAGGGAGCGGGTACGCAACTGCTGCTCAAGGTAGCGCACCTCGGCCTCGCACTTGGGGCAAGTGCCAAGGCAGTCGCCCTTGTAGCAGCACTCCGACGTTGCAAACTCGATATCGTTGGCCTCGGCTATCTGCCGACGAATCTCTTTCAGTATCCTGCATGTCTGTTTTCCCCGTGCCATGGTCATTATTCCAATCTGAATATTATAGGTAGGCTTAGCCTTACATTTACTTTCCTGCCGTTATGCCTGCCGGGCTTGAAATCCGGCAAGAGCCCTACCACCCTTATTGCTTCTTTGTCTAACGCCGGATGCAGGCTTCTCTTTATCTTCGGGTCGCGCACACGCACAAGCGTATCTACACAGAAGTCAACAATGACCCGGCCTTGGATGCAGTTTTCAGCCAGCCCTTCCGGGTATCTCAGGTTGTCTGCGATAAACTTATGCAATGCCGCAGAGCCTCCCGGGAATTCCGGCATTTCTTCCACAACGGAATATATTGTATCAGAGCCGTCGGTCACTTCATAAGGCGGCACATCATAACCCGGCACTTCGCCCACTGTTTGCATAACCTCCGAATCATCCGCCCGACCCTCGCCGCCAGCCGCACACGGTTTACGAGGGGCAACCAGCACCATTCCTTCTACGGCGGATTCATCCTCTGTGCCAACAATGTCTGACACATCACCACTTACTGACGGCACTTCAACCTTCTCTTGCAGGGCCACAGTATCCCCTTGCAGCTCTTTGTCGGGCGGTGGCGCCGACGAGCCACCACAGCCTGCCATGAGCACCAGTCCGGCCGATATGCCGGCCAGCGTCACCGCCTTTCCGGCAAGGGAGCGGGCGCGCAACTGCCGCTCAAGGTAGCGCACCTCGGCCTCGCATTTGGGACAAGTGCCAAGGCAGTCGCCTTTGTAACGGCATTCCGACGTTGCAAACTCGATATCGTTGGCTTCAGCTATCTGCCGGCGAATCTCTTTCAGTATCCTGCATGTCTGTTTTCCCCGTGCCATAGTCATTGCTTTTAATTTTATATGTGAACAAATCGAACCGGCTGAACCCAAGCTCTTCAAGTGCCGAGCGGCTTGCCGCACGGTCAGCATCATTGTTGTAGCCTGGAATAAGCGGTATGCGCAGGATGCAGTCGCCCTGCCGCCCGGCCCCGGCTATCAGGCGGAGGTTGGCTGCCACAAGGTCGTTGGCTTGCCCGGTGTAGCTTCTGTATATGCCGGGATTCATGTCCTTTATGTCGATTATGAACGTGTCTACCACCGGAATGAGAGTCTTCACCCATTCGCCAGGCACATTGAGCGAAGTCTCTATGTTGATGCGCCACGCAGGGCCGCACAGTTTGCGGAAGTCGCAGATGAACTTTGGGTAAAGGCATGGCTCGCCCCCACCGAATGTAACGCCACCGTGCGTGGCCAGAAAGTATAAGTTGTCTATGCTGGTCTCGGCATACAGTTCCTCGGGCGTGTATTCCCTGAAACCGTCGCCATCACCAAGCGACTGCGGATTGAGGCAATGGCGGCAACGCAGAGGGCAGCCATGGAAAGCCGCGAGTGTGGTAACGCCATCACCGTCGGTCGAGAGGCGATGGCGGATTATGCCTATCATCTTAACCTTCTGCCCATTCATAGATACACTTACACTAACCATGCAAAGATAATAGTTTCCATGGCAACAGCCAAGAGGGCCATCTGTTTATTTCCGCAAGAATGGTTTTCCGACCACTTCCGCGGGATTCCCGCACAACAAGTATGACATCAAATGATGACGGAGGCAATTTGTCGGCAATATGCATAACGCGGCCATCATACCGCTGAATATTCTTATCCGCATTTACACCATGCCGCCCAAAGGCTTCCAAACTCCCGACGGCAGGCTGATTGTCTCATTTGGCTCGCCGCAGCCAGCCACGTCTTCGACAATGGCGACAACCAGCCTGCACGTCAACAGCATGGAATTGCCTCGGGCCATGGGGCCGGGATGAAACCCCAAAGCTACTTACCCATGGTCTGCTTCACTTTAGCCAGAAGCCCGGGAATGTCAAGATGCTGCGGGCATTTGGCCATGCACACGCCACAGCCAGTGCACGAAGAGGCCGGGTCGCCACGCTGCACCGGCGACATAGACACGGTGTAGTCGGCCATGGCGCGCTCCATGTTGCCGTGCAACAGATAGTTATTATACACATAGGCGAAGATGTAGCCTATGGCAACGTTCGCCGGACAGGGTATGCACTGGTAACACCCGGTGCAGTCGATATGGCCCGGGGCGTGGCGGTAGGCATAGACAGCAGCTCCCAAGGCCTCGCGCTCGGCGGGGCTCAGCATGTTTGGCCTTGCCTTTGCGGCATATCCGAGGTTCGCCTCCACATCGGCCATCGACCCCATGCCGCTTACGGCGACACTGACCTCGGGCATGTCCCACAGATAGTCGAGCGCCCACTCCGTGTCGGGCTTGCTCACACCGGTAGAGGCAAGCGCGTCTTTCATGCCTTGCGGCAGGTGGGCCAGGAAGCCCGTGCGCACGGGCTTCATCACGGCCAGCCCCATGCCGTTGGCCGCGGCATATTTCGGGCCGAGCACACCGGCTTCATACTCATAGTCAAGATAATTGTGCTGGATGAGGCAGAAATCCCATGCGGGGGTATACTCAACCACCCGCTTGAACAACTGCAGGCTGTCATGAAACGAGAAACCCATAAACCTGATCTTTCCCTGTGCCTTCAGTCTCTCCATCTTCTCTATAAGCCTGTATGGCAGCACATAGTCGTTCCAACCACGGTGCATTATCATGTGGATGTGATAGAAGTCTATCACATCAGTGCCGATGGCACGGCGCGACTGGTCGAAGAACTTCTCGAAGTCGTCGGCGCCCTGCATCTCCCACCACGGCATCTTCGACGTCACGTAGACCCTGTCGCGCCATCCGCCGGCAAGAGCCTTGCCCACGGCCTGCTCGCTCTCGCCCCCAAGGTACACCCGGCCGGTGTCTATGTAGTTGACGCCGCCCTCGATGGCGCGCCGTACCATGGGCGTGGTCTGCTCAAAGTCTACATGCCCGCCTTTCATGGGCAGGCGCAGCATGCCGAACCCGAGCGCCGACACGCTGACGCCAGTCCGTCCCATGGGGCGGTACTGCATGTTGGGGTTGTAGTTAAGTATGCCTTTCGCCCTCTGTTCGCGGGCGGCCTGCCTTCCGGCCTCGCGGGCAATGGCCTCCGGCCCTGCCGTGGCGCCCACAGCCGCGGCAATCAGCCCGCTCTTTATAAAACTCCTTCTGTCCATAGTTTTGGTTTATTCCTGTTTGTCAAGTCCCAGCAGCCACGCCGGGTTACGGCGCACCAGCCTGTCGATGTCGCCGAGGGCTACGCCTGCGCCCTGCAGCCTGGCAATGCAATCGCGCATGCCCTCCACCGGGTGGGGCATGACCGCCTGGCCCAAGTCGGTAGAGACGAAGCTCCTCGACGGGTCGATGCCAACAAATGCGGCAAACTCTGCGATGCCCTGGCGCCGGTATTGCGGCATCCCGGTGCCCTCGCCCCACAGGCAGGGCAGATAGCAAAACTCTATGTAAGCGCCGAGGTCTATGCACTGCTTTATCTGGTCGGGCGTCATGGTCCAGTAGTGGGAGTTGGCGTGGGTGACAACAAACTTGCCCACACCGACCTCACGCGCCTTGCGCGCAAGGGCTATGCTCTCTTGCGGCGAGGCGTGGCCTGTGGCAAAGATGATGTCGGCCTCGGCACATATCTCCATCACACGCACCACCTCGGGCAGCACCCTGCCGCTGTCGTCGACCACGGCAATGCCGCCTGTTGCCCTGCCTTCGCACCGGCAGTGGTAAGCGGCATCGAGCGTGGGCATCCAGATGCACCGGCACAGGCCGCCGCTGGTCTGCACCGCCTTCTGGACCGCAAACACGTTGACCTTGTCGCCATGCACCCTGTTCATGCACACACTCCCGAAGCACTGTGCCCCCGGCAGGGCTTGCCTGATGATGTAGGCCCGGTCGTGGCAGCTGAAATCGTTTGACTTGAACATGACGGCACGGTAACCGGCACGCACAGCGTCTTGCATGAAGCCAAACTCATCTGCCGACCGCTCGCGAGAGTCGGGCCGGCAATGCAGGTGTATGTCGCAGACGCCCTTGAGCATACCGTCGCCCGTGGCGGCACCGGCCTCATTGCTGCCCTGCCCCTGCATCAGAGCCACGGCCCCGGCCGGCACGACCGATTGCGCCATCAGGGCGCCTCCCGTAAGCACGGAACTCTTGATGAAGTCCCTGCGGTTGATTCTTCCTCTGTAATCCATCGCTTCATTTTTTTGCAAAAGTAATCATCACGCGGCCGAAAGCCGGTAACATATTTACAGAGCTTTGTAACGCATTTACTGATTATGCAGTGCCGCCGATACGGGTTGGCCGGAAAAGCCTTACTTTTGTGCCAGGCTAACAAACGAAAACAAAAACATGGAAGAAAAACCAATACGACTGGATATGGTGGACGATTACGACAGGCTGTTCGGCCTTGAGACGCTTCACCCGCTGGTAAACGTAATCGACCTGGCCACCGCAACGAAACACCCGACCCACTTTACCGTGAACTACGGGATATATGCGCTGTTTCTCAAAGAGACCAAATGCGGCGACATCCGCTATGGCCGGCAGACCTACGACTATAGGGAAGGCACGATAACGAGCTTCTCGCCGGGGCAGGTTTCGGAGACCGAGATGCAGGAAAGCATGAGGCCCACAGCACGCGGCATTGTGTTCCACCCCGACTTGATAAAGGGGACATCGCTCGGACGGGAAATAAAGAACTACTCGTTTTTCTCTTACAACTCGACAGAGGCGCTGCATCTGTCGGCCGACGAAAAGGGCATCATGCTCGACTGCCTGGCAAACATAAAAACAGAACTGCTGCGCCCGGCAGACAAGATGAGCAAGAGGCTCATTGCAAGAAACATACAACTGCTGCTCGACTATTGCCTGAGGTTCTACAACAGGCAGTTCGCCACACGCGAGAAAAGCAACAGGGATATTCTGACGAGGTTTGAGGCGCTGCTCGACGACTATTTCCAGAGCGGCAAGTCGAGGTTAAACGGACTGCCCACTGTGAGGTATTTTGCCGACAAGGTGTTTCTGTCGCCCAACTACTTCGGCGACCTGATAAAGAAGGAAACGGGCAGAAACCCGCAGGAATACATTCAAGGCAAAACCATCGACACGGCAAAGACCATGCTGGCCGACACCGGCAAGGCCGTCAACCAGATTGCCGACGAGCTGGGGTTTCAATACTCACAGCACTTCAACAGGGTGTTCAAGAAGGTTGCCGGGTGCACGCCGAGCCAATACAGGAAATGGCTTGCTGCCACGTGAATGCCCCAACCGGGCGGCCCCACAGCCAATATCGCGCAAAGCCTTATGCATCTTAAAATTATGCCAACGGCCGTTTGGCATTCCAAAAAGGCCCGTTTCAAGCCATGAAAGAGGCCGTTTTGCCGGCCGAAACGGCCCATATCGCTAACCCGCTGGCAATGAGCCGGTTGACAACCGCAGAACATGCGCAGCCACATTAGCCCCGGTGGCTTTCCTGCACGGGGCCATGCTACCGCCGACAGCACCCCTTCACCGGGCCCGACAGCGGACTGAGGAGCCATGCAAATACAAAAAAAGCAGCCCTAAGGCTCACGCCCCCGGAACTGCAAGATAACGATATCAATAACTAAAAACTTCTTTCTAAACAAAGGCACGGAGCAAACCTTTGCGGTGTCCGCCACCTTTTCGTCAGAGCGACTGCCCATATTCATCGTGAATTGGCAACAGTCTGCCTTTCAATGCAATACCTATTAACTAAACCTTAAGTACCAACCGTCTCACGACGTCATTACGATCACTTTCGTATGTTATCCTCTCAATCTTTTGTTTTACCTTTATAATGACGATACCTACATTCGTGTCATCCTTTCAATACTAACCTTTCTGCCTTTTATCCTGACGTTTGTCAAACAACCTTTTTACCTGACTATATCATTACTTAACTTTTTTGTCTCTATCATCGAATCTCTATTCATCATCATCCTTTTCACGATGCAAAGTTACAACTATTGCCATTACGTTGTTCAAAATATGGCCGCATATTTCAAAACGGGCCATTTCTTTTGATATAAATCAACGTTTTGTGCGCGAAAACAGGTCTTTTGTGTTCGCACACAACTATGTTTTTTGCTACGAAACGCCCAGACAGGCAATTCGCCCCCTACCGTCCACCATGCCACCGGCGATGTGCCCCTGTTGCCATTCGCGGCCTGCCGTGCGCTTTCGTACCGCTGCAGGCATCTTGCCGGCCACCTTGCCTTGGCGCAGCCCGCTGCTCCACCGGCAAAGGCGCCAGCCAGCCTGCACGGCAACGCAACTGAATCACTTCGGAACCTGAAGGCCAACCGGGGCTCAACCACAAAGCATGGCCACCGTCGCATGGCCATGCCCCCACACCGCTACGGCATCACCGGCAAGCCGAGCCCCGGCCGACAGTTTGCCAACAAAGCGCCGGCAGGCAAGCCACCACGCCGTGGCCATTGCCTGCAACAACAAAAATGGACGGCTACCGATTCACATCGATGCCGTCCACTAAAAATATATAACCCTAAAATCCATACTTCTTTTTCAAATAAGAAGGGGGCTTTGCGGCTCTCCCATCCTCATACCTGTTGCAGCTTTCGCTGCAAACAGGGTTTTACATCTGGTCTAACAACCTTTCTACCTTCCTCACATTATCAATTGTTACCCTGATAATCTTTACCTTAGCCAATACCTTTCGTTACCTATTGAGTCTGTCCTGAAATCTTAAGTACCAATCTTTACCTATTCTGTTACCCTAGAATCTAATTACCTTCGACTAATTATCTTTTTTCCTTTTGACGTTGCAAAGTTACTACGTTTTGCCGAAACGGCAATGCAATAAATATGTTTTAAAACATAAAAGGGGCTTGTTTTTGACCTAAATCAACTAAATGTGTCCGCACACAACGGTTTTTACCGCTTTTCGGCGGCCCAATCCCCGCCTATCTGCCCGACCACCATGTTGGTCAGCTCAACAAAGCGGGCCACGCTGAGTTGCTCGGGGCGCATGGTCATGAGCTCGCCGTCGAAAAACCCCTCGGCCACGGCCTTGCCTCCGAACAGTGGCTTCAGGCTGCCCCGCAGCATCTTCCGCCGCTGGTTGAACACCGTCTTTACCACCCTGCGGAACAAAGCCTCGTCGCACCCGAGGTCGGTAACCCCGTTGCGGGTCATGCGTATCACGGCACTCTTTACCTTTGGCGGCGGGTTGAACACGCCCTCGTCGACGGTAAACAAATACTCAACGTCGTACCATGCCTGCGTGAGCACGCTGAGTATTCCGTAGGCCTTGGTGCCCGGGGCCGAAGCCATGCGCTGCGCAACCTCTCGCTGTATCATGCCGGTGCAGCACGGTATGAGGTCTTTATTGTCGAGCATCTTGAAGAAAATCTGCGATGATATGTCGTATGGATAGTTGCCCGTGAGCACAAACTGGCGCCCGCCAAACACCAGGCTTAGGTCCATGCGCAGGAAATCGTCGGCTATTACGTTCTCTTTCAGGCGCGGGAAGCGCTCGTGCAGGTAGGCAACGGATTCGGAGTCGATCTCCACCACCTTCACTTCGCGGGGCTTTTCCATCAGATACTGGGTGAGCACACCCATTCCCGGGCCCACTTCCAGCACCGGGATGTCGGGGCACGAGTCTACGGTGTCGGCTATGCGCCTTGCTATGTCGAGGTCGGTCAGGAAGTGCTGGCCGAGGTTCTTCTTTGGTTTTACTTGCTTCATGATGGATGCAAAGGTAGCTGAAGTTGGATAAAAAACAAAACAAAAGCCCCAGTTTTTAACCTCCCCGCCTCATTACACATTATATATATAATAAGCGCGACAGGCCGCCGGCCGCCGGCCATCCATATTTCCATCCATTCAATCCACCGCCGGGGCCATGCCTGCCGCGCCGTTCAAAGTGCCGGGTGAGCGGCGTCAGTAGTAGTGTTCGTGGTATACCTCGAAATACAATATGCCTCGTTCGGGGCTTATGGTCACCTTGTCCTCACGCGCAAGCCACCCTATGGCACACGCAAGCTCCAGCGGCCCAAGCCCAGTCTTGCCCACCAGCTCTTCCCAAGAGCACCGTTTGTCACTCAGCACGTTCCATACCGTGCCGGCATCTCTGCCAATCTTTTTCTTGTCCATGCCTGTTTGTTTTATTTTCAACAACTATTTTAACTTTCATTCGCAACGGCCTTGCAGCGCATACACCTATGTGCGCTCGCCCCGATGGTAAGGCAGCAGCATGCAAAGCAGGGCGCCGCCTGCGCATATCCATACAGTAGAGCCCGTTATGTCTTTCATTGCCACGAGGGTGGCCTGCTTGGCCACCGGCCCGAGCACGGCCGCCGACGCCGTTTGGGCAGCCTCGACGGCACCACGGCCCAGCCTCTTGCCGCCGGCCTCGACAGCTGCAAAGCGTGCTGTCGCCTGCTGCCTGTCGGCGCTGTAGTCGTAAGCCAGGCGTGTCGCGTAGTGCCTTTGGCGCTCCTGCAGCCAGTTGGCGTAGACCGAAGTGCCTATGGCCGGGGCCACGACATTGCGCACAGCAACCATCAGGAAGAGCCACGTGGCGAAATAGCGCGCCGGCAACCGCTTCATGGCAAAGGCGCACGTGACCGAGTAAAGCACCAGCATGCCCGAATAGTGCAGCAGCGTTGGCGGTATGGTGTGGCCGTAGTCGCCCATCGTCTGGTAATGGAAGAACATGTAAAGGTTGGCTCCGAGCATCAGGGTAAAGCCCATGGTGTAAATATAACGGAAGTGAACCCGGCAACGCACACACACCAGAGACAACGCCATGCCGGCCACGCAGCCCGGCATCGCCCAGCACGACACACGGGCACTGTCAAGGTTTCCCGCGCAGGTAGACAGCTTCAGGTAGGTGGTAACAAACAGCGTGCTGCTGTTGACGAGCATCAGCAGCACAAAGATGCCGATGCCGTACCACGTGTAACGATGGCCGAACACACCAGCCTCGAGCAGGGGGCGCTCCGCCGTATGTGCCGCAAGCCACAGGTAAAGCCCGCCGCCGACAGCCGCCACGGCCAGTGCCACGCGCATCGAACGGCTGTCAAACCAGTCGAGTGTCTTGCCGAACACAAGCATGTAGCACAACGCCCCCATGGCAACAACCAGCAAAACGGCATCGGGAAGGCGGCTTGACGACAGTCGGCAACCCTGCGACGGAGCATTGCAAAACGTCAGCATGACCAGCAGGATGGCCGCCAGCATCATGCCGACGACAAGCCAATAAGTGTATTCCCAGCTAAACTCATAAGCCACCCAGGCCGAGACGAAGTTGCTAAACTGCACTATGCACAGTATGTAACAGTAGAGCACGGGCATCAGCACCGTCCGGGCATGCTCGCCACGGTATGCCTCCGAGGCGGTGGCCGGGTCGTGCAAGAACATGTCAAGCGTGTTTATGCCAAGCACATACGGCGCTATCACGAACGTGGTATTGAGCACCAGGGCCACCCGGACAAAACCAATGAGAAAGCAGCACAACGCCAATAGCGGCAGGTTGCGGCTCACGGCGCACACCACATTGAGCAAAGCCAGCATGGCATAGCCGCCTATGTAGACAGCCTTGACGTTGCGGCCACGCAGATAGGGCACCATAAACGGAAACACCATCGACATGCCTATGCTCGCACAAAGGCTCAGAAACTGGAACTCTTCGGTCAGTACGCCCATGCTGCCGGCCATCTCGTTGATGTTGCTCAGGTAGGTTCCGCCCGAGAAAAACAACGGCACGAACAGTGCAAGCAACACCGCCACGCCTGACGGCTTGGGCATCCAGCTGTGGAAAGGAAAGCTCTCTGTCATACGGCATGCGGTCTAAAGGTCTGCTTTCACCACGCACATCATGCCTGCCACGAGGCGTGCGTTGTCTTCGTCGGTAATGTCTGTGAGCGAGATGCGCACAGGCACACGCTGCTGTATCTTCACGAAATTGCCGGCAGAGTTGTCGGTTGGCACCATCGAATATTTCGAGCCGGTTGCCGAACTTATAGCCTCTATCCTGCCTTTGAACGTCTCCCCGACGAAGGCATCGACCGTAACGGTCACCTCCTGCCCCACCGCAAGCCGCTCAATCTGCGTCTCCTTGTAGTTGGCAACCACCCACTTGTGGCTGTCGGGCATTATTGTGGTGAGCGTCTGGCCCGCATTTACAAACTGTCCTTCCTCAATCGACCGCCTCCCCAGGTAGCCGTCGCACGGTGCAGTCACCACGGTGTACGACAGGTTGAGCCGCGCCAGCTCTACGTCGGCCTCTGCACGCATTATCGCCGCGTCGGCGTTTACCTGCCGTTGGCCTACCTCCGACACCGACGAGAGGGCAGCGTCGCGCTGCTGCATGAGGGCAACGACACGCGCACGGGCCATTTCCAGCTGCGTCTGATACTGCTCGACGGCTATCTGCGTAGCCGCTTTCTTTTCGAGCAACTTGCCGTATCGGCGGCAATCCTTCTCAAGCTGGGCTACCTGCAACTGTGCCTCGGCTATCGAAGCGTCGTAGACCGACGCGGCATCCGACGCGGTTTGCTTCGTGTTATCAACCACCTTGCGCCCGCTCCTGGCATCAATCAGCGCTGCCTCGGCCTGTTTCAGCCTTATACGGTACTCGTCATCCTCGATCATAAGTATGGTATCGCCTTTATGCACATACTCATGCTCAGTGAAACTCACCTTCTTTATGTAACCCGGCACACGGATGTTGACAGGCGAGATGTATTGCTCCACCTGGGCATCGTCAGTAGTTACGCTTTTCCTGTGGCCAATAAACAGGGCTGCCACCTCCCATATCCCCCATGCAACAAAGGCCAGCGCCACTATTGCGGCAACTCTCCGGGGCATCGAAACACTTGTTCCGACCTGTTCGACAGACTTATCATTTGTTTCCATATACCACGTATTATGTTTTTACTTGCGTTTCACGTCAACATCACATCAGCGCGTCAGCTCATCAAGGGCGCCCGACAGCTTGAGCAGCTCGAGCCTGGCCATGTCGCACATGCAATGCGCCTGCACGCAGGCCGACTGCGCGTTGCGAAGCCTCATCTCGTCTTGCAGCAGCTCGGTCATGGATGCCACGCCCTCCTTATACCTCTCTCCGGTCACCTCATAGACGCTGACAGCCTGCCTGTAGCTCTTCTGTTGCGTGTTGAAAACCTCGATGTTGTGGCGCAGCTGGCGCATGGCGTCGCCGTAGTCTTTGTCCATCTGCTTGCGTTTCTGCTCATATTCCACCATGGCCCGATGCCGGTCGTACTCGTATTGCCGCCTTCTGAGCCGCTTGTCATTGCCGTCGAATATCGGTATGTTGACGGTCAGGGCCAGGTAAGTGTTGCCGAACCAGTTGTGGGTGTCGCCGTCTGTGTGGAAGAAATGGCGGAGTTTTTCCTGATACCCGACAGCCCCCAGCTGCCCGCCGAGCATCACCGAAGGCACATAACCGGCCCTGACAGCCTTTGCCTGCCGCTCTGCCAGCTCGCCCTTTGCGGCAATCAGCCTCAGTTCGGGCAGCATTTCGCTTCTCACCCCGATATAGGCCGCCGGCACATCGGCCGCCATTTCAACGACCCCGACTGAAGTCTCGGGCGGCAGGTCGAGCAGGAAGCGCAACAGATTAAGTTGCTGTTCGTAAAGCGTGGCATACCTGTCGCGCTGCGCCGTGAGGCTTTCCATGTTTATCTTCACCCTCGACAGGTCTGTTTCCATCACCACCCCGCCTTTGAACATTTCCTCCGTTATGGCATAGAGTTCCTTCATCCGGCTTATGTTCTCGTCAAGAAGCCTTTGCTGCAGCTGCGACGCCTGAGCCAGGTAATATACGTTTCCGATTTGCACCGTGAGGTCTTCAACCGCCTTTTCATACCCCAGGCTGCTTAGGTTAACCAGCGTTTGCGCCACTTTGCTTGCCGCCAGGATGGTCTGGCTGTACAGCGGCACGCTCACCTTCACGCCAGCCGCCACTGCATACTGCATGCTTTGTATTTTCTGCCATGTGGGTTCGTCGGGGAAATCATTGCCCAGCAGCGTGTCCGATGTCACGTTGGCAGGTTTCATGAAATAGTCTGTCAGCATGAAATCGGCCGCAATCACCGCCAACAAACGCGAACGGCTCTGGGTCAATGCCGTACGGCTCTTCTCCATGTCGATGCGACTTTCAGCGAGCGTGAGGTTGTTTCGTATGCCTGTCTCGATGCATTCTTTCAATGACATCACGCCCCCTTGGGCGCAGAGCGCCGACGGCAGAGCCGCCAGCAGCACAAACATTAGTCTCGTATTCATATCAGTAGCTTCGATTGTTTGGGTGCAAAGATAGCTGGAAACGGCCTCTCTGAAAAGTGCAAAACAAGCGGAAGACTGTGCAATTTCAACGAATGTGCTTTAAAAACAGCTGTATTGGTATTGGAATATTGGCAAAAATTCGGTTAATTTGCATCGTAATCAGCAACCAACGACATGGAAAATGAGTTTTACCGGATGCTCGACATCGACCAGCTATTGGCCAATTATGCCACCGTTTCAGAAAACAAGTGCGGCTTTTTCCTGTGCCGCCGCGGCAGCGCCGACCTGTTGCTCAACAACAAGAGCTTTCATGTCGAGGCGGGAATGATGTGCATATACACCCCATACACGTTTATCAGGATAGTGCAACACAGCCCCGACATTGGCGGATGCCTGATGGAAGGCGGGCTCGACGCCATACAGACGGCGCTTTCAGACATACACATTGCCGACCGGCTGCACATACGTTCACATCCGTGCGTGAGGCTTGGCGATGCCCAGGTGGCACGCATCGAAGAGCTGTTCAACACCATTGGCAACCGCACTGCGCTTGCCCGGGAGTCGTGCAGTCCCCGCTCGGCCCGCCTTCGGGGCATGGTCGTGCAGTCACTGCTGCAGGCTTTCTGCCTCGAAGTGCTTGACATTTACTTCAACTGCGCCCCTGTCGAAGAGCTGCCACAAGACTGCGAGGAGCGCATATTCAACCGTTTTTTCATGTCGGTGTTCCGCAACTGCGAGCGCGAACGCGCCGTGTCATACTATGCCAACGAGCAAAGCCTGTCGCCAAACTACCTCTCGTCGGTCATCAAGTCGCATTCCGACCGCACTGCCATGCAATGGATTGAAACGCTAACCATACTGAAAGCCAAGCACAGCCTGCGCTTCACAAAACTTACAATAAAGGAGATTGCATATAAGATGCACTTTCCCGACCAGTCGGTTTTTGGCCGTTATTTCAAGAAACACTGCGGTATGTCGCCCTCAGATTACAGGAACAAGGCTGCAGAATGACTGTGCCCACTGGCCTGCGGGGCTGCAATGGCCCGTCAACGGCTGGCATGGCGGCTACAAAGGCTATAAAGGCAGCCACACACACAGAACCCCCGGTCAAGGCTTTTCGGCCCCGGCCTGCGCCGGCGGGTCATCGCCGGCACTGCGTCTGCGGGTGTCGAAAGATTGGCCGGGGCACTGTTCGGCCGCCATCTGCGGCATGTCGTCGGGAAGGCTGTAGCGCATTTTGCGGTCTTCAAGGTAAATATGGTTGAGCGTAAACTCCAGCGAAAGCAGCGTCTGATTGCGCTTCTCCCCGGCCAGTTCGCACTCCCACACCGTCAGGCAGTGCCATCCCATCTCAGCCAGCCGCCTTTGCACGTCGACGTCACGCCTGCGGTTGCGGTCTATCTTGCGCCTCCAGAAGTCGGTGTTGGTCTTGGGCAGGTGAAAAGCCTTGCAGTCGTGGCCGTGCCAGAAGCACCCGTTGACAAATATTGCCGTGCGGTATTTGCGCAGCACGATGTCGGGCCGGCCGGGCAATCTGGGGTGGGCCAGCCTGAAACGGAATCCCCTGGCAAAGAGATAGCGGCGCACAATCAGTTCGGGCCTGGTGTCCCGACTGTGTATAGAAGCCATGATGCGGCTCCGCTTCTGTCGCTCACGGTCATTGTCCATAGGCAAACAAACATTGGTTGACATTGCCGGCGGAAGCCGGCTGAGGCGTCAGCCGCTCACTCTTCCACCCTGACGGCAATGATGCGTATGTCGTCCAGCGGTCGGTCGTAGTCGTCGGTGTCGGCCTCGAGCATTCGTTCAACTACGTCGAGGCCTTCGGTGACCTCGCCGAACACGGTATACAGGCCGTCGAGCTGCGGCAGGCCTCCCACCTTGCGGTATGTTGAAGCCATCTCGTCGGTCATTGTAGCCCCGCCGCCCAGCGTGTCAAGGCGCTGGCGCTGCTCGTCGACGACGGCCGTGGAATGGCGCTTGCCCCATACGATATAAAACTGGCAGGCATCCGACTCGCGCCCGGGGTTAGCCTCGTCGGCCTCGCGGGCCATGGCCACGGCCCCCCTTTTGTGGTACAGCCGGGGCAACCGTATCTCGGCCGGAATCCTGTAGTCGAGCGTGCCGCCGCCCAGCATCTGGCCCGGTTCGGCCCTCTTGCTGCCGGGATCGCCGGCCTGCACCACGAAGTTTCGCACCACACGGTGGAACAGCAGACTGTCGTAGAAATGGCTGCGCGCCAGTTTCAGGAAATTGTCACGATGCGCCGGCGTCTCGTCGTACAGCTCAATGCGTATGTCGCCGAGCGTGGTCTGCACAACGACCGCCTTGCGTGCTGCCGCCTGCAGCGCGCCGGCCAAGGCGAAGGCCATGATGAAAGAAATAGCCAAATGCTTCATGTCATGATTGTTTTGTAATCGAATTCTGCCATCCTCCCCTGAAAAGGCGCAGCAAGAAGATGCCCCCCCTGAACGTCAGTTCTACGGCCATGGCCGTCCAAACGCCCCTCAGGCCGTAGTGAGGTGCCAGTGCCGCCGCCAGCGTCAGGCGCACGCCCCACATGCTGAGAAGGTTCATGACAGCCGGTTTGAGCGTGTCGCCGGCCCCGATGAACACACCATAGCACACGATGGCGGCCGCAAACATCGGTTCGGCAAACGCTTCGATGCGCAGCGCCGCCACACTGAGCTCGCGTATGGCCTCGACCGGCGTCATCACCGACATGAGGTTTGGCGCGAAAACATACATCAGCACGGCCATGAACGTCATGACAACCATGCCCATGGCCACCGAAAGGCGTGCGAAGCTGCGCGTAAGCGCCCGCTGACCGGCACCGATGCCCTGGCCCACAAGTGTGGTGGCGGCGTCGGCAATGCCGTATCCGGGCATGTAGCACAAGCTCTCAACGGTTATGGCAAAGGTGTTGGCGGCTATCGAGATGTTGCCCAGCGGGGCCACGATGGCCGTGCTCACTATCTGGGCCCCGCCCATCAGTATCTGCTGCAGGCCCATGGGGGCGCCTATCCTGAGCGCCGTGCCCACGCAGTCGGCCGTTGGCCGAAACGAGCCGGGCCTGTGGCGCAAGGCCAGGTGGGGCGAGCGGAAAAGCAGCGAGTAGGCCATCAGCGTGGCCGAAACGAATATGGCGCACAGCGTGCCGAGGGCTGCGCCGGCCACACCGAGCCCCACCTTGAATATGAAAATGTAGTTGAAGCCCACGTCGAGCAGGCACATCAGTATGTTGAGCACGCTGGGCACCTTCATGTTGCCGCTGCACTTGAGCATGCTTCCCGACAGGTTCTGCAACTGATAGAAAGGCAGTGCCAGCGAGAAAATCAGGAAATACATCGACGAGTCGTGGGCGATGTCGCTGCCGCCACCCAGCCAATAGGGCAGATGGGCGTGGATGGCAATGCCCAGCAGCATGAGCATGGTGCTGAAGACGAGTGCACACACAAGCCCCTGGCGCAATATGCGGCGCGCCCGCTCGAAGTCGTTGGCGCCGATGGCGTGGGCCACCTGCACCGAGAATCCCATCGAGGCCGCTGCCAGCAAGCCGCTGAACAGCCACGTGGACGACTCTACCAAGCCTATGGATGCCGACTGGCGCGCGCCCAGACTGCCCACCATCGATGCGTCAATGAAGAACATCACGATGGCCGACATCTGTGAAAGTATTGACGGAACGCTAAGTTGGGCTATCAGTCGCAGCTTCTCGCCGCGCGTCATGGTGCGACCCTCACGGATGTACGACAACAGTTCGTCGCCCTTGTTCTTTCCAAACATCGAGTTGCCTTTTTCTCTTTTCGTTATGAAGTTTACCCCTCATGCATGCCGCCACCGGCGCCCCGAGGGCCGTGCTGCCCGCAGCCGGCATGCGCCACCATTCGTGGCGGGGATGCAAAATTACTCATTTTATTCTTTTCCGGCAACGGTTTGGGTGGAAAAAACTGGGGTAGGGCCGCGGCGGCAGCCCTACCCGGCAAGGCCCGGCAGGCCTGTGTGTCAACGCCCTACGGACCTACCGGCCTCGTAGGCCTTTGCCAGCGAGGGGTGGCCGGCTATGTCGCCACGCTCGTTGACGCCGCCGGCAAACACCACGCCGGCCAGCCTTGACCGCTCGAAACATGCCACCCAGCCTTTCAGCGCCGTAACGGCGCCGTCGGCCGTGGTCGGTTCGTCTTCGGCGGCAGAGGCCAGCAAATAAACGTCACGAAACTTGTAGTCGGTGCCGTAAACCGGGTTGGAACGGTCGATCATGGTCTTCATCTGGCCGCTCACGCTGTAATAGTAAACCGGCGTGGCCCACACCACCACGTCGGCGTCGTGAATCTGCTGCCCGATGGCGTCGGCGTCGTCGTGCATCACGCAGCGGTGGGTGTCCTGGCAGGCCAGGCAGCCGCGGCAAAAGCCTATGGCCTTGCGGGCCAGGCTCACCGTCTCTACATGGTGACCTGCCTCGGCGGCGCCGCGGGCAAACTCATCGGCCAGCGCGTCGGAGTTGCCCCCTGTGCGCGGACTGGTCTTGATAATAAGAATGTTGCTCATAGACAAGTGTTTGTTGGTTTCTTAATGCTTCGTCACTGCTTGCCGCCTGCCACCACCGACGCGGCCCACTTGCGCGCGTCGTCGGCCCCCGAGTTGAGCAAACGGCCGTCGCCCCAGGTGATGCCTTGGCCATACAGCCGCTTCAGTTCGCCCACGCTGTTGGCTATGGTGCTGCCCCCCGAGGTGGCAAATGGCACCACGCGCTTGCCGTCGAAGTCGTAGGCCTCCATGAAGGTGTATACTATGCGCGGGCACTGGTCCCACCACACGGGATAGCCGAGGAAGACAACATCATACCGCCCGACTGCGGCGCTGCTGTCGGCCAGCGCCGGCCTCGACGCCGGGTCGGCCATCTCGACCGAGCTGCGGCTCGACTTGTCGCGCCAGTCGAGGTCGGCAGCGGTGTAATCCTTTGCCGGCCGAATGCGATAGAGGGTTCCGCCGGTGGCCTCGGCCACTGCCTTGGCTGCTGTTTCGGTAGTTCCCGTACAAGAGAAATAGGCCACAAGAACCTTGTTGCCGCCGGCCGTCTGTCCGGCCGTCTGCCCGGCCGGCCGTGGGCCGCCCTGCCGTGCGGTGCACGATGCGGCGAGCATCATGGCCGCCGCGATAAATCCAATTGCTTTAACCATATCCGATATGCTTTTTTGTGGTGCCTGCCCAAAGGCCGGCACCGGTGTTCCATCAATCCGGCGCAAGGCCATGGGCTGCCCGCCGGGCCGCCCTGCACTGCCCGCGCTCTGTTTTCTAAATGCAAAGATACTTGTTTTCGGCTGTAAACCGAATATCGCCATTACCGAAACGCCAACCATTTTTACTGATATTCACGCTGGCCTTGGAGCACAGTCGCCACGGCCACAGGCACCTGCATGGCGCCGGGGCCCGCAAAGCCGTATCATTGTAGCCGTGCCGACAGGCCTCTGCCTCGGCCTGTGGCGCAACCCGACAAGGCGTGGAAGCCTGGGGCCAAGCGCCTGTGAAGCATTGCACAATATCACCGCAAGCCAGCCGGCGGCCTTACGGAAACAAGAAACAAAATAGTTACAACGTCGGGATGCGGCCCACGCCATGCCATGGCGCACCGGCGATACGGCCCTAACGAGGCCGTAAAAGCGCCCGTTTGGGGCTGCAAAACGCGCCGTTTTGCCATTCAAAACGGCCCAAACCGCAACCCTCTGACAGCCAAGCGGTTGCGCAGCCGGGCGAAACGATGAAACGATTTGACAAAAATGACACCCATGGACAAGGTACACTATAACAGGGAACAGACGCCGACGGCGGAAGCTACTTCTACCAACGCATCTACCACTACTCGCTCTACAACCACACCGGCAACGGCATTGTGAGCGGACCGGCGACACTCAAGTATACGATGGACAAGAGAAACGTGTTCTGGCCGATACCAAACGACGCCATAACCGCCAACAAAAACGGGCAACTATGGCAGAACTTCGGGTATGAGGGCTACGATGCCGACATACCTGAATGGGACAACTGGCAGGATGCCGTGGCCGATGAAGACGTCACCGACTGACGGCTGACCGACTGAACAAAAACAAATCCGGGCCGAAATTGCACCATGCAATTGTGGCCCGGATTCTTTATCATAAAACAAAACTAATTGTCTGACACAACAAGAGTGGCGTCAATGGTTGCCGGCGGTCTTGATTCCTATCATTATGCCAAGCGCTACAGCCGCCAGCAACACTACCACATAGACTGCCATCATTACAAACATAATCATCGCCTTGACCTCCTTTCAATTAGAAGTTGGCCTTGAGAAGCTCAACAGATGCCAAAAACAAACCGGCCGTAAGAACCGGCACAACTACGCACAATGCTACAATTCCAATCATTTCCATAATCTTCTACTTACTTTTTGTTGTTATCCTAATACTTGTTTTCTGGTGCAAAGGTACGCCTTCCGGCCGAAACGACGCCTAAAGCAAAGGCACTAAATGCGCCAAAAGCCCATATATTTGACACAAATCAATGTTGTGCGCGCCCACAAACAGCAAAATTCCACGCCGAAACGGAGCCGCACCTATCGTGAGACATGCAAGCCGGCAATTGGCCGGACGGCACCCTTCGGCACGAATATGCCACATGCCGACAGAAGCCAGGCATGCCTGCCAGTTGGCGAAACCGCGTGGTTTGAGCCACCGGCAGGCATGACACAACCCGCAATCCGGGCCGTCGCAGCAATCGCCCACACGGCCGCATAATCACCACAAAGCCACAAACAACACCGACAAACGCAAATTATGCCCTGCCAGGGACAAGAAAACTAACCGAATTATTTTGCGTTACGCACGAAATAATGTATATTTGCATATTGATATGGAAGCAAGAAAGATAGCAAACACTTGCGTCAAGATAATAATGCCGCTGGCGTTGGGCGGAGCCATATTATACTGGATGTACCGTGGCTTCGACTTCAAGAGCATGAAAGACGTGTTGCTCCACGAAATGGACTGGACGTGGATGGCGCTCTCGTTTCCCTTCGGCATACTGGCGCAAATGCTGCGCGGCTGGCGATGGAGGCAGACACTGGAGCCTGTCGGCGAACATCCGAGGCGGTCGGTGAGCATATATTCGATATTCATCTCATACGCCGCAAGCCTCCTGGTGCCGCGAATAGGCGAGTTTACACGCTGCGGAGTGCTGAAGAGATACGACGGGGTGTCGTTTCCGAAGGCATTGGGCACTGTCGTGACGGAACGGGCCATAGACTCACTTTTGGTGCTCATAGTCACCGGGGTGATGCTGTTGTGCCAGATGAGGGTGTTCAACACGTTCTTCAACAAGACCGGGACAAGCATGGACTCGCTGCTCGAACGGTTCTCGCCGGCGGGCTATGCAGTGACCGCTGTGTGCGCCATCGCCGCGTTGCTGCTAATACACATACTGCTGAAGAAGCTGTCTGTATATAATAAGGTGAAGGCCACGCTGAGCGGAATATGGCAGGGTGTGGTGTCACTGAGGGGGGTCAAGAACACGCCGATGTTCCTGCTGTTCACCATCGGGATATGGGCCAGCTACTTCCTCCACTACTACCTGACGTTCTTCTGCTTCGACTTCACGGCCCATCTCGGCGTTTCCTGCGCATTGGTGACGTTTGTAGTGGGCAGCATAGCAGTGATAGTGCCTACCCCAAACGGCGCCGGCCCGTGGCACTTTGCCGTGAAGACAATGCTGATACTCTACGGAGTGGCCGACGAGCAGGCTCTGTTTTTCGTGCTAATAGTGCACTCCGTGCAGACAATGCTCGTGATATTGCTCGGCGTATGGGGCTGGGCGGCACTGGCATTCACCAAAAGGCGCAATGCGCCGGCAGCCATCGCGCCGGCAGCATGAGCCATCAGCGAGCCGGCATAAAACAATGACACAACAAGGGAAAGCCACGGGCGAGGCCAATGCCAGCAGGCAGAAGCGAGCCCCGAAGCCCACCCTAATAAAACCATAGACTATGAGTGAGATAAAAAACCTAAAGCCCGAGTGCATCTGGCGCAACTTTGACGCGCTGACACAGGTGCCGCGTCCGTCAGGACATCTTGAGAAAGTACAGAACTTCCTGCTCGACTTCGCCGCAAAGGTTGGCGTCGAAGCCTTTAAGGACACGGCCGGAAACATTGTGATGCGCAAGCCCGCAACCCCGGGAAAGGAGGGGTGCAAAGGCGTGATACTGCAGGCGCACATGGACATGGTGCCCCAGAAGTCGAAGGAAAGCACGCACAACTTCGAGACGGATCCCATTGAGACATACATCGACGGCGACTGGGTGAAGGCACGCGGAACCACGCTCGGCTCTGACAACGGCATCGGCGTGGCAGCCATCATGGCCGTAATGGAAGACAAGGAACTGAAGCACGGACCGGTGGAGGCACTGATAACGGCCGACGAGGAAACCGGCATGTACGGTGCCAACGACCTGCCCGAGGGCGAACTCAACGGCGACATACTGCTCAACCTCGACTCTGAGACTTGGGGAAAGTTTGTCATCGGCAGCGCCGGAGGACTCGACATAACAGCCACACTGGAATACAAAGAGGCCGACACCGACCCTGACGACGCAGCCATAAAGGTGACGCTGAAGGGCCTGAAAGGCGGGCACTCGGGATTGGAGATACACGAAGGCCGCGCCAACGCCAACAAGCTGATGGCCCGTTACGTACGCGACGCCATCACCGAATGCGAGGCACGCCTGGCATCGTGGCACGGCGGCAACATGCGCAACGCCATACCGTTTGAGTGCGAGGTAGTGCTGACGCTGCCCAAAGAGAACATCGAGGCCGCAAAAGAGCTCGCAGCCGACTACAAGGAGACCTTCGAGCACGAGTATGCAGGCATTGAGAGCGGCATAATATTCACCGCCGAAGAAACCGAGACGCCCAAGAAGGAAGTGCCGGAGGACATCCAAGACAACCTGCTCGACGCCATCTACGCCTGCCACAACGGCGTGCTGCGCATGATACCGGCAATACCCGCCGTGGTCGAGACGTCGTCGAACCTTGCCATAATAGACATTACAGAAGGCAATGCGGCCGTAAAGATACTTGCACGCTCGTCGAGCGAGAGCATGAAGGAATACCTTGCCAACACCCTGCAGAGCTGCTTCAACATGGCCGGAATGAAGGTTACGATGAGCGGCGGCTACACCGGCTGGGCCCCGAACACCAACAGCGAGATTCTGAAGCTGCTCGAACGCGAATACCGCGAGCTCTTTGGCGAGGAGGCAGAAGAGAAGGTTGACCACGCCGGACTGGAGTGCAGCGTCATCCTCGGCAAGTATCCTCACCTTGATGTAGTGTCGCTCGGCCCGACGCTCCGCTCTCCCCACACCACCGGCGAGCGCTGCTACATACCCACAATGGCACCATTCTGGGACCTGCTCAAGAAGACACTTGAGGACATCCCGGCCAAATAAGGCACGCCACCACGAAATGATATGATCACAATATGGAATGCCTGCCGGCACAACACGGCCCATACGGCAAGTTGTGCCGGCAGCTTCCTTCTGACCGACCGACACTAACCTCAACACAAAGCTACATGACCACCACATTCAATGTTACCATGAACAAGACTGTAAAAGTTATGACCGCAGTATGTTTTGCCATAATTTTTACAGTGTTCGGCATCACCTACGGCATCAGCATGTATGACGGCATTGGCTTGGCCGCAACGACCGCAACCACTGTGACATTCGCCGCAGTGCTGGTTTCCATATTCCTTAGCTACTACTATTCGCCAAAGAAGATTGTCGCAGACGGCCATTCGCTCACCATCATCCGGCGGATAGGAAAGAAAGCGCTGCCCATCCGCGACATCATCTCGATTGAAAGATATGGCGGCATGGCAACCGACCTGCGCCTGTTCGGCGTCGGCGGAGTGTTCGGATTCACCGGTTGGTTCACCGGTGGAAAGGGCAAGTACTTCGCATACGTGGGCGACCACCGCAACACGGTGATGTTGACGACCACCCGGCGGAAATACGTGGTGAGCTGCGACAAACCGGAAGAGCTGGTGGCTCTTGTGTCCAGCCTCACCGGCAACGGCGGCAAGGCGTAGGCGGAAAAGCGGCGCCAACAGGCCGTAACACATGTTTCAATAGCAAAAATATGCATGTCGGCACTTAAATAAAGTTGAAATAAATGCTGGAAGTTAAAAAGAAAATGAGTACCTTTGCACCGCAAAAAACAACAGCAAACAAAATCATGGACGATTATCACGCGGAAAACTTTAACTTGTAGGTGCCGAGGGTTCGCTCGATGAAGCTAATCCTTGACCTGAAATCATTATGGAGGATTAGCAAAATGAGAACTTACTGGAACACGGTTGGAGGGCTCACAGCCATCGACGAGTGGCAGCCCAATTGTTGGATACAAGTTACTTGTCCCACAGAAGAAGACCAGCAGATGCTGGAAGAGCAGTTCAAGATACCCGATTACTTTATCTCTGACATCAGCGATACCGACGAGCGTGCCCGCTACGAGTACGACGACGGATGGATGCTCATTATCCTCCGCATACCGTACGTCAAGGAGATACGCTCGCGCACGCCCTACACCACGGTTCCGCTCGGCATCATCCACAAGCGCGACGTCACCATAACGGTGTGCTATTACGAGACAAACATGATGATAGACTTCGTCAGCTACCAGCAGAAGCGGGGCGAAGGCTTCACCGACTACGTAGACATGATATTCCGCCTGTTCCTCTCTTCGGCCGTGTGGTACCTCAAACGGCTCAAGCAGATAAACAGCCTCATAGAGAAAGCCAAGCGCAACCTCGACCGCGAAGTGAACAACGAGTCGCTCATCGGGCTCAGCCGGCTGCAAGACTCGCTCACCTACTTCATCACGTCGATACGCGGCAACGAGACGCTGCTGTCGAAACTGAAGTTCAAGCTCCAGATAGACGAGCTTGACGCCGACCTCATCGAGGATGTGAACATCGAGATGACGCAGGCCCGAGAGACCACCAACATCTATTCAAACATCCTTGAGTCGACCATGGACACCTACTCGAGCATCATCAACAACAACATGAACACCGTCATGCGTACGCTCACATCGGTGTCGATAATACTCATGTTCCCCACGCTCATAGCCAGCCTGTTCGGAATGAACCTCGTCAACGGCATGGAAGACAGCAAATACGGATTTGCCATAGCACTCGTCATATCAGCTTGCATTTCCGGCGTTTTCTGGTGGGTTTTCCGCCACAAGAGACTTATTTAGACTTAAAAGCTTTAAAAAATAGACTGAAAATTAGGAGTTTACAATATTTTTCTGTAAGTTTGCGCCTAAATTGTGCTGTGCAAAGCGCCATAAAGAACAATTCAACACTCTGAAAGCAACATTCACACAAGGCACAATGATAGTGGCATTAAAACAATCACGGACTAAAAAGTTTGAATGATGGACTCTCAAGAAAAGACCCTCGAAATGGGCAATCAGGAAGAAATGAACAAAGTGGAATCAACCCCCGTCACGGCCGCAGAGCCAGCAACCGAGGGTGAGACTCCGCAAGTGGCAACCGAAGAAACCGAGGCCGAGGCTGCAGCCGAACCGGAATACAAGAAGCACTATGCCACGAAGAAGGAAGTCCTCGACCGCGTCAGGGAGATAGCCCACAACGAGGAAGCACCTGCAAAAGACGAAGTGGACTATCTCAAGACCGTGTTCTACAAGCTCCACATTGCCGAGCGCGAAGCCAACCTGAAAAGTTACATCGATGCCGGCGGCGACCCTGAAAGCTACCAAATCGCACCCGACGAAGACGAAGAGGCCTTCAAGGCTGAAATGGGCATAATAAAGGAAAAGCGTGCGAAAATATTCAAAGAGCAGGAAGAGGAGAAAGAAGCCAACCTAAAGAAGAAACTCGACATAATAGAAAAGATAAAAACCATGGTCACCTCGCCCGAGGAGGCCAACAAATCATACCAGGAATTCAAGGCGCTGCAGCAGGAATGGAAAGAGATAAAGAATGTGCCTGCCGCCAAAGCCAACGAACTGTGGCGCAACTACCAACTATACGTTGAGCAATTCTACGACATGCTGAAGCTCAACAGCGAAGCCCGCGAATATGATTTCAAGAAAAACCAGGAAATAAAGCTGCGCCTGTGTGAGGCTGCCGAAAAGCTGGCCGAGGAGCCGGACGTGATAAGCGCCTTCCACCAACTGCAGAAACTGCACCAGGAATACCGCGAGACCGGCCCCGTGGCCAAGGAACTGCGCGAAGAGATATGGGCGCGCTTCAAGGCCGCATCGACCGTAATCAACAAGCGCCACCAGCAACACTTCGAGCAGCTGAGGGCCAAGGAGGAAGACAACCTGGCACGCAAGACCGCCCTCTGCGAAAAGGTGGAGGCCATAGCCGCCGAAGAAAACAAGGGCGCAAGCGACTGGGAGAAGCACACCAAGGCCATCATCGAGATACAGGCTGAATGGAAGACCATCGGCTTTGCACCGCAGAAGATGAACGTCAAGATATTCGAACGCTTCAGGGCTGCATGCGACGATTTCTTCGGACGCAAGGCCGAATACTTCAAGACGCTCAAGGAAACATTCAAAGCCAACGCCGAGAAGAAACGCGCCTTGGTGGAAAAGGCCAAGGCTCTGCAAGACAGCACCGAATGGCGCTCTACATCCGACAAGCTCATAGCGCTGCAGAAGGAATGGAAAAAGATAGGAATGGTGCCCAAGAAAACAGGCGACCAGCTGTGGGCTGAGTTCCTCGGGGCTTGCAACCACTTCTTCGAGGCACGCAACGCCGCCAATTCCGGGCAGAGAAGCGAAGAGCACGCCAACCTCGACAAGAAGCGCGCCGTGATTGAAAAACTAAAGGCCATCAACGCCGAGACCGAAGGCAACGTGCAGGAAATGGTTCAGAAACTGGTTGAGGAATACAACTCTATAGGCCATGTGCCCTATAAGGAGAAAGACAAGGTGTACGACGAGTACCACGCAGCAATAGACAAGCTATACAAAGAGCTCAACATCAGCGTGGCGCAGCGACGCCTCAACAACTTCAAAAACAAGCTTAAGAGCGTGGCCGAGCAAGGTGAAAGCGCACTCGACAACGAGCGCGCACGCCTCATGAGGCAATATGAGACGCTCAAGAGCGAGGTGCAGACTTACGAAAACAACCTTGGCTTCCTTAACGCTTCGAGCAAGAAGGGCAACAGCCTGATTGACGAGATGAACCGCAAGGTGCAGAAGCTCAAGGACGACATGAACCTGCTGCGCGAGAAAATCAAGGCCATCGACGCCGAGAACAAGTAAAAACACCGCCATACGGCAAGCAAACCATAAAGCCCGCACGGCCCAACGGCCGTGCGGGCTTTTTCTAACCGCAAGCGGCAACGGGCCCTACCAAGACTCTCCGCCACAATAATCGGCCGTCACGCAGCGCAAAGCCAGCACTGAAACCTGCACCATGCCATCCAATCGCCTGCATCTCCAGACTGTGACATTGCATGAAGCGCAGTCCGCCGCAGCACGACAAGCCTAAGACAAAGCCACAACAATCACGCCCGGCAACCACTTGCACATCTTCACATCACCATGCCTTCGGCGCCGTATCGACACCTACGGCAACACCATCGGCGCAAGGCGCCAACTGAAACACACAAGCCCCAACAACAAAAAAAATGAAGTCGGAAGCACGCCACCGCCCCACTCTACACAACAAATAGTGAAGCGACACCAACAACCGGCAAAAGCCGGAAAATGACTTCGCCGAGGCCGAAAATCGGTTAAATAGGCCACAAAAACCAAGAGAAAGCAAAAAAAATCGCGTTTTGGCAAAAAAAAGACCCCAAAAGTTTTGCGGTTTCAGAAAAATGCGCTACCTTTGCACTCGCAATCAGGAAACAAATCCGATGCAAACATTGGGATATGGTGTAATGGTAACACTACAGATTCTGGTCCTGTCATTCTTGGTTCGAGTCCGAGTATCCCAACAAAGAGGCTTCCAAACGAAGCCTCTTTTTCGTTTATATGCCTCACGCCGTTACGCCATCCAGCCAACATGGGGCGGAACGCAACACAGCAAGCCAAGCCGACAACCATGACACAGGCGGCCAACCACCGCTGAGCAAACAGCCGGACAAGCCGCGCCGCCATGGCACATCGCAGCATACCTACCGCCCAAGCTGCGCCGACGACATTTGCATACGGACTACATTCTCTGCCGCCGCAACCTAAACGACAAGGCATGCAGGCACAGCCACCATGGCATTACCTGCCGAAGCAACAGCCTCAATGGCTCCGCCAAACCCGCATAGCCATTTTCCAAACCACCCCACCCGCAGATTCGGCGTCCACAACACATAAAGGCACGCTGCGCCAAGGGGGCGCAAACATGCACCGGCCGCCACGGTTGCCTACACAAGGCTACTGTCGTGAGGCCGTCGTGCCACATGGCCATTGCCATGGCGCTTACCGCAAACGGATGGCCCCGGGCTCCAACCAGATGGCGAGGGTTGCCGCCAAGCGGCATAGCCGTTGCCAACACTTACCCCGAAAACGGCATCCTCCCCATGCCGCCATTGCGGCCCAATTGCGCCCTATGCAACAAAAGCCCACCGGGCGACACCCTGGCAATGGGCGCCGGCGACACTCATGGCAAGGCCGACGCCATGTGAAAAAGGCAAGGCGCAACCAATGCCAACGGAAGGCTGACACCATTGCGCCCGCAAAAAAAACTTACAACCACAAGCCGCCATCCCAATGCCGACGCCGCATACCGGCCGTTCGGCACTCCAAAACGGCACGTATCGACATGCAAAACGTGCCGTTTTGCAACCTGAAACGGCACGTTTCGGAAGGCAGCAGACCTAACGCCGCAACCCCCTGCCATCCAATCGGTTAGCCCATCCAGCCGCGAACCACGGCCGGAGCACAGAGACATTGACGCCAACCGCCAGCAAAAGCCACAGCCAAACAAGCCCTGTTGCCATACAGTCAGGCCGCCGCCGGTGGCCAACGTCCCCAGGCCAAGCAGAGAAAATGCAGCTGCCGAGACACAGCCAACATGACCGAAGCGCCATGGAAGCACAATAAAAATATCGGAACAAACACCGGTCAGGCCTTTGAGCGGTTTTGGTTTCACACCCACGCAGCCCAACCAGTGCCACAATGGCCCGGCGGCCTGTGGCATACACCAATTTAACCATCTGACAGGATGCGCATAAAGACAGGGGCAAATGCTTAATATTTCCCAATTTATTTTGCGCTTTTACGTATTTACATTACCTTTGCAAAGGATTGACATCCGCCTGACAGACAGCCAAAACCGCCAAACAGGCCATGCCAAACGCCATAGCCGCCACGCCGGCGCCTAATGGTGCGCGAAGCGCAGGCATGGCAGAAGCAAGCGCCGGAGCGTCATGTTGGCATCATGTTTGCATGAGATGATATTATAATCACTTTTATAAATATTAATGGAACAAACAAAGCAATTAGTCCAAACCATCACCAAGGGAATACAAGAGAAAAAAGGAAAAGACATAGTAATAGCCGACCTCAGCAGCATCGAAGGCGCAATATGCCGATACTTCGTGATATGCCAAGGCTCATCGCCATCGCAGGTGGAGGCAATAACCGAATCGATAGGCGACGTGGTGAGCACTGAGGCAGGCGAGAAGCCTACCAAGGTGGTGGGGCTGAACAACGCCCAGTGGGTGGCGATGGACTACAGCGACGTGCTCGTGCATATATTCCTGCCCGACACACGCCAGTACTACAACCTGGAAAACCTGTGGGAAGACGCCATCCTGACAAAGATTCCAAACGAAGAATGAAAGACAACATGGACAACAAACAGAATAACCCGAAGATGAACATGCCCAAGTTCAACATGAACTGGATATACGGCATGGTCATCGTGGCCCTGCTCCTGATGTGGTTTTCGGGCGGAGGCCAGAAGTCGAGCGTGCAGACCGAAACGTCATACTCGCAATTCAAGGCGATGGTGATGAAGGGCTACGCATCGAAGATAGTGGTAAACAAAGAGAAGAACACGCTGCTGATGTACGTGAAGCCCGAGCACATACGCGACGTTTTCGGCAAAGGGGTGCAGCAGACAGGCAAAGACCCCGCCGTCACCGTTGAGTTCGGGTCGGTCGACCAGGTTGAGGAATTCATCAACCAAGCCCGCGACCTGAAGAAGTTCAGCGGCGACTACAGCTACGAGAACCAAAAAGACAACGAGCTGTTCACCATACTCCTGCAATTGCTGCCGTTCATATTCTTCATCGCCATCTGGATTTACTTCATGCGGCGGATGAGCGGCGGTGCCGGAGGGTCGGGCGCCGGAGGTGTGTTCAACGTAGGCAAGAGCAAGGCAAAGATGTACGAAAAGGGCGGCGAGATAAGCGTCACGTTCAAAGACGTGGCCGGCCAAGCCGGCGCAAAGCAGGAGGTGCAGGAGATTGTCGACTTCCTGAAGAACCCGAAGAAATACACCGAGCTGGGCGGAAAGATTCCGAAGGGAGCTTTGCTGGTAGGCCCTCCGGGCACAGGCAAGACGCTCCTGGCCAAGGCAGTGGCCGGAGAGGCGGGCGTCCCGTTCTTCTCCATGAGCGGCTCCGACTTCGTCGAGATGTTCGTCGGCGTGGGCGCCAGCCGCGTGCGCGACCTGTTCCGCCAGGCCAAGGAGAAATCGCCGTGCATCATCTTCATCGACGAGATTGACGCCGTGGGCCGCGCCCGAAGCAAAAACCCGGCCATGGGTGGCAACGACGAGCGCGAGAACACGCTCAACGCCCTGCTCACCGAGATGGACGGCTTCGGCACCAACAGCGGCGTAATCATACTCGCCGCCACCAACAGGGCCGACATGCTCGACTCAGCACTGCTCCGCGCCGGCCGCTTCGACCGCCAGATACATGTAGACCTGCCCGACCTCAACGAGCGCAAGGCAGTGTTCAAGGTGCACCTGCGCCCGGTGAAGACCGACGACACCGTAGACATCGACTTCCTGGCACGCCAGACCCCGGGCTTCTCGGGGGCCGACATTGCCAACGTGTGCAACGAGGCCGCGCTGATAGCCGCGCGCCACAACAGCCACGCCGTGGGCAAGCAAGACTTCCTCGACGCCGTTGACCGCATCATAGGCGGCCTCGAGAAGAAGACAAAGATAATGACCGACAAGGAAAAGGAGACCATTGCCATCCACGAGGCCGGCCATGCCACCGTGTCGTGGTTTACCGAACACGCCAACCCGCTGGTCAAGGTGAGCATCGTGCCGCGCGGACGCGCGCTCGGCGCCGCATGGTACCTGCCCGAAGAGCGGGCCATCACGACAAAGGAGGAAATGCTCGACGAGATGTGCGCCACGCTCGGCGGACGCGCCGCCGAAGAGCTGTTCACGGGCCACATATCCACCGGAGCGATGAACGACCTGGAGCGGGTGACCAAGAGCGCCTACGGCATGATTGCCTATGCGGGCATGAGCGACAAGCTGCCAAACGTTTGCTTCTACAACAATTCGGAATACAACTTCCAGCGGCCTTACTCTGAGACCACGGCAAAAGTGATGGACGACGAGGTGCTGAAGATGATTAACGGGCAGTATGAGCGCGCCAAGCAGATACTGACCGAGCACAAGGAAGGCCACGCAAGCCTTGCCCGGCTGCTCATGGAGCGCGAGGTGATATTCGCAGAAGACGTTGAAAAGATATTCGGCAAGCGCCCATGGGCCAGCCGAGCCGAAGAACTGCTCGAGGCACAGCAGCGGGCCGAGGCCGAAGCCATGGCCGAACACCGCGCCAAGGAGCTCGAGGCACAGGGCAAGACACTCGGCGAACCGGCCACCGACACACAGGGCGACGCCGGCGAGACCGACGCACAGAAGCCGGGCGAGGGCGCAAACGATGGTGCCACAGCAGAGAAAGAAGATAAAAACGAAAGCAAATGAGCAACTTCATAGTAAGGACAATAACGGGGATATTCTTTGTGGCCGCCATAGTGGTGAGCTTCATCGACCCCACGGCCATGGCCCTGCTGTTCGCCTTGGTGACGGGGCTGACCGTGTGGGAGTTCACAGGGCTGGTCAACCAGCGCGACGGCGTAGACACCAACCGCATGATATGCACCGTGGCCGGGGTATATTTCTTCCTGGCCATGATAGGCTTCTGCAGCGAGCTGACGCCGTCGGCCGTGTTCATTCCCTACCTGATAACCATCATCTACCTGTTCGTGGCCGAGCTCTACGCCAAGAACCCCGACCCCATCAGCACATGGGCACACACCATGATGAGCCAGCTCTACATCGCCCTGCCCTTCTCGATGCTCGGCGTACTGGCTTTCCGGGCCACGCCAGTGGGCACTGAATATGTGTCGACCATACCGCTGAGCGTCTTCGTCTTCCTGTGGATCAACGACACCGGGGCCTATTGCTGCGGTTCGCTGCTTGGCCGCCACAAGCTGTTTCCGCGCATCAGCCCGGGCAAGAGCTGGGAGGGCAGCATCGGCGGAGCCGTGTTTGTGGCCGCCGCAGCCTTGCTGATATGGCATGTCACCGAGCTCTACGGCTTCAACGAACTGCAGCTCAGCGCGCTGCAATGGGTGGGCCTGGGGCTCACGGTGACCGTGTTCGGCACATGGGGCGACTTGGTTGAAAGCCTGTTCAAGCGCACGCTTGGCATCAAGGACAGCGGCAAGATACTGCCGGGCCACGGAGGCATGCTCGACAGGTTCGACTCGTCGCTGCTCGCCCTGCCCGCCGCAGTGATATACCTCTACACCCTCACACTGTTCTAAAGCCACAAGCATACACACAAATACACTTTGGCCCAACCGGCAAATGCCGGTTGGGCCAAAGTGTATTGCATGATCCGAAACACCGCATTGGCGCAAAGAGCCACCGGCAGCCGCAAACGCGGCATGAGCCGACGCCCTAAGCAAGACGGCTACCCACGCCCCCTGCCCCTAAGCAGGCCCACCATGATGCGCGCGGCATTGTCGGGGGCGCCTGCCTTGCCCAGCCTCCTGCCCACCTCGGCATAGCCGTCGAGCATGGCCTGGCGGCCACTGCCGCCGGGCAGAATCTTGCCCAGCTCGGCACGTATGTTGCCAACCGAGAAGGTGTCGGCCACCAACTCGGGCACCACTTCGCAGCCGGCAATGAGGTTGACAAGCGAGATGTACCTCACCTTAAGTATATGGCGGCGCAAGAAAGATATGACTTTCGGTATCGGGGTCTCGTAGCACACCACCTGCGGAACGCCGAAGAGCGCGGTCTCGAGCGTGGCCGTGCCACTGGTGACGAGCGCCGCCGAAGCATGGGCAAGCAGCGGATAGGTCATGCCGCGCACCACCTCAACACCCGTGCCCGAAACAAACGGCTCATAATAGGCCGGCTCTATGCCCGGGGCACCGGCCAACACAGGCTGGTAAGCGGGAAAAGCCTTCACGGCTTCTATCATTGCCGGCAAGTTGTCTTTAATCTCCTGCCTGCGCGAACCGGCCAGCAAGGCAATCACAGGCCGCCCGTAGTCGGCAAAGCTGCCGTCGTAGGCCGCCTTGAACGAGGCCACCTCGTCGGCCGTTGGGTTGCCCACATAATGCACGGGATAGTGATGGCGGCCCTCATAGAAATCGGTCTCGAAGGGCAGTATGCAGAACATCTCCGTCACATCGCGCTTTATGTTCTTGATGCGATACTCCTTCCAAGCCCATATTTTCGGCGAAATATAATAATAAACAGGCAATCCCAGCTCTGCCCTCACATACTTGGCAATGCCGAGGTTGAAGCCCGGATAGTCGACAAGAATCACCGCGTCGGGGCCCCACCCGGCTATGTCACGCTTGCACGAGCGCATGTTGGCAAGTATGGTCGGCAAGTGCAGCAGCACAGGAACAAACCCCATGTAAGCCAGTTCGCGGTAGTGGCGCACCCGGGTGCCGCCTACAGCCGCCATCAGGTCGCCGCCGAAAAACCTGAAACTGGCCTCGGCATCCTCGCGCCGCAACGCCTCCATCAGTTTGGAAGCATGCAGGTCGCCACTTGCCTCGCCCGCTATGATATAGTATTTCATTCGAAATCCCAGCTTTGCATTTGTCTTAACATTTCGTAATCGGTCACATCCACCGTGGTAGGCGTTATGGCCACGTATCCGTGGGTCAGCGCCCAGTTGTCGGTGTCTGTTGCCTCCGGTTCGTCGTTAGTATACTCGCCAACCATCCAAAAATAGTCGTAACCCCTGGGATGATGGCAGCGAACAACCTCATTTCCCCACGTTCCCCTTGCCATTCGGCATACCTTGACTCCCGAGAAACGCTCTACAACAGGGAAATTCACATTCAGGCACACGCCCTTGGGAAGTCCTTCGTCAAGCAATTTCTTTGTAATCATTTTTACAAATGGTTCAAGTGGCCTGAAGTCGGCATCATCGCTATGGTCGCAAATAGAAAAAGCCACAGACGGGATATACTTCATGCACCCCTCCATGGTGACGCCCATAGTGCCTGAGTAATGCGAGTTGACAGAGGCGTTGTCGCCATGGTTGATGCCACCAATCACCAAGTCGGGCCTCCTGTCGCCGCAAAGCTCGCTCAAAGCCAGCTTAACGCAGTCGACAGGGGTGCCGTTGCACGACCACACCTCCACACCCTCCCACTTGCGGCGCAGCTTGAGCCGCAAAGGGGTGGTGGCAGAGAAAGCACACGAAAAGCCGCTTCGGGCAGCTTCTGGGGCACATACCAGCAGGTCGCCGAAACCACCCACCATGTCGATGAGCGAGCGAAGGCCCTTGGCGTGGTAACCGTCATCGTTTGAAATTAGTATTAAAGGTTTCTTATTTTCCATAAATATCCTCTTAATTCGGATGCAAAAATACGAAAAAAGGTTCATTAATGGCTTTTTCTCGCATAAAATATGTAACTTTGCAAACCAAATACGCAAGCATACTACGGTTTGACAGAATTTCGAAAATGGGAAAGATAATCGCATTAGCAAACCAAAAAGGCGGTGTGGGCAAGACCACCACTACCATCAATCTGGCGGCTTCGCTCGCCACACTCGAAAAGAACGTCTTAGTTGTCGACGCCGACCCGCAGGCCAACGCTTCCAGCGGCTTGGGCGTAGACATTAAGCAAGTGGATTGCTCGCTATATGAATGCATAATAGACCATGCCGACGTACGCGACGCGATATACACGACCGACATCGACGGGCTGGACATAATACCCAGCCATATCGACCTTGTGGGCGCAGAAATTGAAATGCTCAACCTCGCCAACCGCGAGAAAGTGCTCAAGAATCTGCTCGACCCCATACGCAGCGACTACGACTACATACTCATCGACTGCAGCCCCTCGCTGGGCCTCATAACCGTCAACTCGCTCACAGCAGCCGACTCTGTCATCATACCGGTGCAGTGTGAGTACTTCGCCCTCGAAGGAATCAGCAAGCTGCTCAACACCATCAAGATCATAAAGAACAAGCTGAACACAAGGCTCGAGATTGAAGGCTTCCTGCTGACAATGTACGACTCGAGGCTCAGGCTGGCCAACCAGATATACGACGAGGTGAAACGCCACTTCCAGGAACTGGTGTTCAAGACCGTGATACAGCGCAACGTGAAACTGAGCGAGAGCCCGAGCCACGGCCTGCCGGTGATACTCTACGACGCAGACTCTACCGGCAGCAAGAACCACCTGGCACTGGCAAAGGAAATAATCAACAAGAACAGCAAAGACGAAGAGCATCAATAACGATGGCAGTACACAAGAAATACGACAGGAACGTCCTCGGGCGCGGGCTCGACGACATTGGCAACGGTCGCGGGCTCGATGCTCTGATCGACACGGGCAGCGTGAGCACGCAAGGCTCATCAAACCTGAGTGAGATTGAACTGAGCCATATTGAGCCCAATCCCAACCAGCCACGGCGCGAATTCGACGAAGAGGCGCTGCAGGAACTGGCTGCCAGCATACGCGAAATCGGAATAATCCAGCCTATAACGCTGCGCAAGGTGGCCGACGACCGCTACCAGATCATTGCCGGCGAAAGGCGGTGGAGAGCGTCGCAGCTGGCCGGCATGCGCACCATCCCGGCCTACATACGCACCGTAGAGGACGAGAACGTGATGGAAATGGCCCTCATCGAGAACATACAGCGTGAGGACCTCAACGCCATAGAGATTGCTTTGGCATACGAACACTTGGCCGAGACCACCGGAATGACGCAAGAGCGCATATCCGAACGAGTGGGCAAAAGCCGTGCTGCGGTAACCAACTACATGCGCCTGCTCAAGCTTCCGGCCCAAGTGCAGATGGCCCTGAAGAACAAGGAGATTGACATGGGCCACGCACGGGCGCTGCTCGCGCTCGACAGCCCGAGCATACAGATAAAGCTTTTCAAGGAAATCCAAAAGAACGGATACTCTGTGCGCAAGGTCGAAGAAATGGTGCAAATGCTCAAGAACGGTGACGACGTGCAACTGGCAAAGAAAAAAATCTCTGCAAGAAACACTCTGCCGGAGGAGTTCGAGGTGCTCAAAAGCCGGCTGTCCGACTTCTTCCACACCAAGGTACAGATGACATGCTCACCCAAGGGCAAGGGCAAGATAAGCATACAGTTTGCCAACGAAGAAGACCTTGAGCGCATTATGAACGCTCTCGACAATCTGAAAACAGATAACCAGGCCTGAAGTTGAGACGGACAATCATGATATCCGCTATGCGCATCGCAGCCATTTGCATGATAATGGCAGCACAAGCGCAGCCTGTGGTTGCACAAGCAGTGGCACCGGTGGCAACTGCCGAGGCAACAGCCACGGCAGACTCCGTGGCCAAAGCCCGCGGCGCCACCGACTCCGTTGCCGTATACAGCGACTCTATATCCATACGGATAAACCAAGCCAAGGCCACGACAGACTCCATAGCCCAAAGCATCGAGAAGGCACTGGCGGCGGGAGACACCACCCTTGCCAACGACACGAGAATGGCTATCGGGGGCGAGTTGCCGGCAGAAGCGCTGGTCAACGCCCCTGCAAAGCGCGACTGGGCCACATGGCGGCCCAATCCCCAACGGGCACTGTGGCTTGCCCTTGTAATCCCCGGAGGCGGCCAGATATACAACCGAAAGTACTGGAAGCTGCCAATAATATACGGGGGATTCATGGGATGCCTCTATGCCATGAACTGGAACAACATGATGTACAAAGACTACTCGCAGGCTTACCTCGACATCATGGACAGCGACCCGACCACGCAGAGCTACAACCAGTTTCTGCATCTGGGCCAACACATAGACAGCTCCAACGAGGAGAGATACAAGCAGATATTCAAAAACCGCAAGGACAAATACCGCCGGTGGCGCGACATGAGCTTCTTCTGCATGCTCGGAGTGTATGCCCTGTCTGTGATAGACGCCTACGTCGACGCCGAACTGTCTGAGTTTGACATATCGAAAGACCTGAGCCTGAAGGTAGAGCCGGCGGTGATAAACAACAGCGCGTCAAACAAGATGCTCGAAGCGTCTTCGTTCGGCGTGCAATGCAAACTGAGATTCTAAGGCCGGAAGCAGCGCCGCGAAAGCTGCCCCACGGCATAATGCTATACATTATTAATATAAATGAACAAGAAAACCCTACTTTTCACAGTCGCATTGCTGTTTGCCGGCAACAGCATGGCACAGGCACAAGGCAGCAACGACGACAATGAAATAAGCGTAACCGACAGCAAGGGCAACCAAGAAGTGATAGAGTTCCCTGAAGCTATGGGCTACGAGCTGGACAGTCTGATGAACCTTTACATGGCAAAGACATACCTCGACGAAGACGAGGACTGCCAGATGAAGGACATAAACCCCGTGTTCGAGAAAGAGGTGTACATCGACCGGCTGAGCCGAATACCCTCAATCATCGAGATGCCTTACAACGATGTGGTACAGAAATTCATCGACCGATACAGCGGGAGGCTCCGCCACTCGGTGAGCTACATGCTCGGTGCCTCAAACTTCTACATGCCGATATTCGAAGAGGCGCTCGAAGCCTACGAGCTTCCGCTTGAACTCCGCTACATGCCCGTGATAGAGTCGGCACTCAATCCCACGGCCGTATCGCGCGCGGGAGCCACCGGCCTGTGGCAGTTCATGCTCCCGACGGGAAAGAGATACGGCCTTAACGTCAACTCTCTCGTTGACGAACGCCGCGACCCCATAAAGTCGTCGTACGCCGCCGCGCAATACCTGAGCGACCTGTACAAGGTGTTCGGCGACTGGACACTGGTCATTGCAGCCTACAACTGCGGGCCGGAGCAGGTCAACAAGGCCATCCGCCGCTCCAACGGCGAGCGCGACTACTGGAAGATCTACCCATACCTGCCCAAGGAGACGCGCGGTTATGTGCCTGCGTTCATAGCCGCCAACTACATCATGACATACTACTGCGACCACAACATCTGCCCGATGAAGACCAGGCTGCCGGCAAAGACCGACACACTGATGCTCAGCAAGAATGTCCATCTCGAACAGATTGCGGCCGTGTGCGGTGTGAGCATCGACGAGCTAAGGGCCCTCAACCCGGCTTACCGGCGCGATGTCATACCCGGGGCGACAGAGCTTTCGTGCCTTAGGCTACCGCAAACAGAGGTAGGCAAGTTCATCGACAACGAAGACTCGATATACAACTACAATAGCGAAGAGCTCATGGCCAAGCGCACCGAGGTCGAGGTCAACAAGCAGGCAGCCTCAACCACATCGAGCAAACGGTCGGCCACACGCCGCAGAAGCCGCACGAGAGCGCGCTACGTCACGATAAGGAGCGGACAGACGCTGTCGGAGCTGGCAGAGAAACACGGCACCACCGTCAGCCGGCTCAAAAGGCTCAACGGCCTGAAAGGCACGTCGATACGCGCCGGCAAGAAGCTCAGGGTAAGATAACCGAAGGCATCTCCTGCCCAGCAACAGACGTTGCTGGCAGGAGATGCCGCCTTTAATCCACAACCATTAACACGCTAAGGACATGACAAACGACCAAGAACTAAAGACCAGGGAAGCCGCCGACGACAAGATGATAAACGATGCGTTCCAACATTTGCTGGATACGTACATACAGTCGCGCCACCGCAAGAAGGTGGACATCATCACCAAAGCATTCAACTTTGCGCGACAGGCACACAAAGGCGTGCGCCGGCTGTCGGGCGAACCATACATCATGCATCCCATTGCCGTGGCCCAGATAGCGTGCGAAGAGGTGGGACTGGGCTCGACGAGCATCTGCGCGGCGCTGCTCCACGACGTTGTCGAAGACACCGACTACACCACCGAGGACATTGAAAACATATTCGGCCCGAAGATTGCCAACATCGTCGACGGGCTGACAAAGATAAGCGGGGGCATATTCGGCGACAGGGCATCGGCCCAGGCCGAGAACTTCAAGAAGCTGCTGCTCACGATGAGCGACGACATACGCGTGATACTGATAAAGATTTGCGACCGCCTGCACAACATGCGCACACTGGCCAGCCAGCCGGCCAACAAGCAATACAAGATTGCCGGGGAGACTCTATACATCTATGCGCCGCTTGCCAACAGACTCGGGCTCAACAAGATAAAGACCGAGCTCGAAGACCTGAGCTTCCGCTATGAGCACCCCGACGAATACGCATCGATAGAACAGAAGCTCGCATCGACCCAGGCATCGCGCCACACGCTGTTCGACGAGTTCACCGCCCCCATACGCGAAGCGCTCGACAAGATGGGCATAAGATATGCAATCAAGGAGCGCGTGAAGAGCCCATACTCAATATGGTGCAAGATGCAGAACAAGCATGTGACGTTCGACGAGATTTACGACATACTCGCCGTGCGCATAATATTCACGCCGAAAGAGCGCGAGAACGAAATAAACGAATGCTTCAACATCTATGTTGCCATCAGCAGGATATACAAGTCGCACCCCGACAGGCTGCGCGACTGGCTCAACCACCCAAAGGCCAACGGCTACCAGGCGCTCCACGTCACGCTGATGTCGCACCAGGGACGCTGGATTGAGGTGCAGATACGGTCGGACAGGATGGACGAGATTGCCGAGCAGGGATTCGCCGCCCACTGGAAATACAAGGAAGGCGAGAACGGAGAGATCAACGAAGACGACGGCGAGCTCAACGACTGGCTGCACACCATCAAAGAGATACTCGACGACCCGCAGCCCGACGCCATGGATTTCCTCGACGCAATAAAGCTCAACCTCTTTGCGTCGGAGATATTCGTCTTCACCCCCAAAGGCGAGATAAAGACGATGCCGGCCGGATGTACCGCGCTCGACTTCGCGTTTTCAATCCACACCTTCCTCGGCAGCCACTGCATCGGGGCCAAGGTAAACCACAAGCTCGTGCCGCTCAGCCACAAGCTCGAGAGCGGCGACCAGGTTGAAATACTCACCTCGAAGTCGCAACACGTGCAACCGTCGTGGATAAACTTTGTGTCGACGGCCAAGGCCAAGGCCAAGATACAGGCCATACTGCGCCGCGAGAGCCGCGAGATACAGAAGCTCGGCGAAGACACCCTCGGCGAGTTCCTCAAGAAAAACGGCATGGAGCACACCAACGCCGCCGTCGACAAGCTTGCCGCGCTGCACAACATGGACAAGCGTGAAGACCTGCTGCAGGCCATCGGCGAGAAGATGATAATACTCGGCGAGAAAGACATCGACGAGCTGAAAGGCAAGAAACGCGAGAAGTCAACGGGCGGATGGCGCAAGTTTGTGCCATTCATAGGCGGGGGCAAGGCAAAGAAAGAAGAGGGCAAGCAGCCCGAGCTCTTTGTCGTGTCTGAATCGTTCAACCGCAAGAAGCCCATCATCATAACCGACGAGAACATAAGCCAGTACAAGTTCACGTTCTGCTGCCACCCCATACCGGGCGACGACATACTCGGGTTCATCGACAACAAGAAGCAGATAGAGATTCACAAGCGGGCCTGCCCCGTGGCCGCAAAGCTCAAGGCCAGCTACGGCAACCGCATCCTCGACGCCAAATGGGACATGCACAAGAAGCTATACTTCGACGCCACCATACGGCTTGAGGGCATCGACCGCATAGGGATGCTCAACGAGGTGACGCGGGTAATATCCGAGCAGATGAGCATCAACATCCACAAGGTGGCCTTCAGCTGCAACGAGGGGATATTCGAGGGAACAATAGAACTGTATGTCCACGACCGCGACGACGTGCGCTCCATCATCGGAAGCCTCAAGAAGGTGCCCGGCGTGCAGGAGGTGAGCCAGATAATGTGATGCCCCTGCCGCCCTGACGGGCACCCGCGCCGCAGGCATACCGGCCTGCCGACAACCGACAACCATAAAAAAACAATCATGATAAGAAGACTAACTATGCTCATTGCCGCGCTGGCCGTCATGGCCGGGGCAGCGGCCGCCAACAAGTATGACAACACCGACACCATAGTAGTGGCCCGCGACGGCACCGGCGAGTTCCGCACCATAGGCGAGGCCGTCGAGGTGTGCCGAGCGTTCATGGACTACACCAAGGTAATCTACGTAAAGCGCGGCCTTTACAAAGAGAAGCTCACCGTGCCCCAGTGGCTCACCAACATCGAGATAGTGGGCGAAGACCGCGACGAGACCATCATCACCTACGACGACCACGCCAACATACGCATGCCCGAAACGGGCAGGCCGATGGGCACCTTCCGCACGTTTACCGTAAGGGTGCAGGGCAGCGGCATAACATTCAAGAACATAACCATAGAAAACAACGCCGCGCAGATAGGGCAGGCCGTAGCGCTGCACACCGAGGGCGACAGGCTGACGTTTGTCAACTGCCGCCTGCTGGGCAACCAAGACACCATCTACACGGGCAACGGCGGCACGCGGCTGTTCTTCAAAGACTGCCTGATCGAGGGCACCACCGACTTCATCTTCGGCCCGTCGACGGCATGGTTTGAAAACTGCGACATACACAGCCGGCGCAATTCATACATCACTGCCGCCTCGACACCAAAGGATGTGAAGTACGGCTACGTGTTCAACCACTGCCGGCTGACCGCCGACGAGGGTGTCAACAAGGTATACCTTGGCCGCCCCTGGCGCGACTATGGCTATACGCTGTTCATGAACTGCGAGATGGGCGAACACATTCGCCCCGAAGGCTGGCACCACTGGGAGAAGCAGCGCGAGCAAACCGCCCGCTACCTTGAGTACAACAACTCGGGCCCCGGGGCCAACACCGACAGCCGGGCTGCCTGGAGCCGCCGCCTGAGCAAGAAGGAAGCCGAGGGCATTACCATGCAGGCCGTCTTCACCATCGACGACACTTGGAACCCCGAAGCAGCAAAGAAGTAAACAAGGGAAACGGTCGACAAAGGCCGGCATAATGGCCGAATGGCCCTACCGATGCCCGTAGCCGTGCAGCCCATGGTGGCTTTCGCCGCCTTTGCCTACGCTATACTCAAGCCCAAAAGTCTTTCAGCATACACTATCAGCCGCCCCGCCCCATCCTCTCGTTAAGGATTAGGCGGGGCGGTTTGCATTATTTTGCGCCATGAAGCCATTGCATGGCAACTGCACACATCGCCAAAGCCCAATACGGCAAACTTTTTTGCGCCCTCCAATACGTGCCGTTTCACACTGCAAAACGGCACGTTCGGCAACCTCAAAAGGCCCGTTTTGCAACGCAAAACGGGCCATATCGCCAACAGGCTGTGGGCCAACCTGTTACGCGCCTGCCGAGCATAAGCACACGCTACCGCCGCCGGCGCATGCAGGCAAGGCTGCCCGCACACCGCAATGGTAACGCGCACAGACTGAGACATCAGGGTATTTAATCGTTTTTAACGGATAAACAGGACACACATACAGGCAAAATGCCTATTTTTGTAATATCTAACACAAGTCCTCTTTTATCTCCGGCATTTTGCCTCAAAGGGGGTTCCGACACAAAATGCGGGATTTATGTCCAACGAGCGAGCCCCGAACGATTGTATCATGAGCAAGGATTACCACCATCGGGCCATGTCCTTCGCCACGCTGCTTGCGTTTTTTATTGCAAGCATCGCCGCACACGGACAGTCTTATTCAGTCAACGAGGGTTTTGAAGGCAGCGCCTTTCCACCGGCAGGATGGACCGTTGCCGACAAGGATGGCGACGGCCACTGCTGGCAACTGGCCACGAGAAGCGACGCCACCACAAGCGGCCAGCAGACGGCCATCTCATATACCGTCGACCCATCCAACCCCATAGTGAGCTATGGCGAACAGGAAAACTACCTCATAACGCCACGCATCGACGTAACCAATGAGACATTCATGCTCTCGTTCAAGTACTGCGCACAAGACCTCGACAGCCCCGAGCTGATGGAGGTGCGCATCTCCGAGACTGGCAACAGGCCGGAAGACTTCACCACCGAGCTTGTCAGCGAGGTGGTCGACAACGGCTACGACGACTATCCCACCATGCAGTCGATGAGCCGTTCGCTCGGCAACTATGCCGGCAAGAGCATCTACATAGCCTTCGTACACCGCGGCTCGGGCAGCTATGCCCTCGGCATCGACGACGTGCAGGTGGGCAACCAGAAAGGGCCGAGGCCCGTGAACGGGCTCAGCGTGACGCCCGGCAGCGAAGGAAAGCTCAGCGCCACCATAGCCTGGACCAACCCTCTGTACGACGGCACGGGGGCCCCGCTGGCCGACGGGCTCGCCATCGGCATCTACCGCGACGGGCTTCTGCTCACGGCGCTGTCTGAAGGGATGGCGCCCGGAGCCGAATCGTCGTACACCGACAACACCGTGGGCAACGGAACGCACACCTATTCGGTGGTGGCCCGCACGGCCGAAGGCCAGTCGGAGGCTGTCTCGCGCAGCGCATACGTGGGCGAAGACCTGCCGGCAGCCGTCGAAGAGGTGAGGGCCACAGCCTCTGGCGGACAGGTACTCATCACATGGACAGCGCCCGCCGAGGGGCAGAACAACGGCTACATCAACCCCGCCAACATCACATACACCGTCGGCCGGACAACACCCGGGGGCACGGAAACAATAGCCGAAGGCATCAGCGAGACGCAATACACCGATGCCGAGGCTGCGCCGGGCGTGCTGCGCTCTTACACGGTGACGCCGGCCAACGCCACGGGAGCCGGCAAGCCCACGGCATCAAACTCTGTGATAAGCTATGGCAGCGATCTGAAAGACATAACGGCGGGCACAGGGGCCACGCTCGACTACGCCAACCCTTACCTGCCCTTCGACTTCGGCTCGCGCCACGGAGTCTACGAGGCGCTCTTCTACCCCTCCGACCTCATGTTTGCCAAGGGCACAATAAAGCACATCGTGCTCAAAAACAGCTTCAGCCCCAACTCGCTCGACAAGCCCATCAGGATATGGATGGCCGAGACCGACATGCAGACTCTCGACGAGGGATGGGTGCCTACGAGCGAGATGACGCCCGTATTCGACGGCACGGTGACGTTCCCCAACGGCGAAAACGACATTCCGTTCGAGCTGTCGGCCCCGTTTGAGTACACCGGGCGCAACCTGCTGGTGTTCATCCAGATGGACTTCGCCCAGGGAACGGGCGGATATTTCAGCCGGTTCTTCATCGAGCCCACACCCGACAGGCCCGGCCGCACCCGCAGCCTTTCATCATACGATGCCATCGACGCCACGCGGCTGGCGCCCACCGACGGCAACCTGTACAGCGACATGCTCATGACGCGCTTCGTGGTCGAGGCAGACGGCGTGGCCACGCTCCGGGGCACGGTGACCGACAAGGCCACGGGCAAGCCTGTGGCAGGGGCATCGGTAGACATTCCGGCCTATGGCCTGAGCTCAGCCACGGCCGACGACGGTTCGTACAGCTTCTACATCGTGCCGTCGGGAACGCAGGGCGTGAGCATCACCGCCACCGGATACCTGCCCTTTGAGGGCAGTGTCGAGGTGCAAGACGGCGGTGAGCAGACGGCCGACTTCGCCATAGAGCCCATGCCAACAGTGGCCGTCACGGGCAAGGTGGTGGCCGGCGACACCGGCAAGCCCATAGCGGGGGCAAGCATAAAGGCCGAGGGCTATTCAAGCAATGCCGCAACCACTGCCGCCGACGGCTCGTTCAGGCTCGAAGGCATATATGCCGGCGAAGCCTACACGGTGAGCATCGAGCAGCCGCTCTACGACATTGTGAGCAGCGACATCACCCCCGATGCCGACGTAGACCTGGGCACCGTGACGCTGGCCCGCTCGCTGATAAGCGCCTATGGCGTGACGGCGGCAGTATCGCCCGACGGCACCCGGGCCACCATCGAGTGGAAAGACCCCACCAGCCGCACGGGCCGCACCATGTGGACACGCTGGGGCGACTCTGACACCAACGACGACACGAGCGGCGACTACTACACCGCCAACTACAACGTGGCCCATGCCTTCACCGCCGCCGACACGGAAGACTCCATGATGGTGGGCCAGAGCTTCTTGCGCCTTAGGGCTTTCATCAAGGCAAGCGAGGGCTCTTACACTGCCACTATATGGAAAGGCAACCGCGACAACAACGTGGTGCTGGCCTCGAAAGAGATTCCTGCCTCGGAGATAAGCCCCGACGGGGCCTGGGTGACGGTAGACTTCGACGCTCCCGGGGTTGAAATCAAGCCCGGAACCGACTATCTTGTGGGCATAAGCTGCAAGGGGGCGCCAAGCGATGCCATAGGCGTGGCTGGCTACGGCTCTGACATTGAGGGCAAGAACAACCTGAAATGGAGCGACGAAACATACCTGTACAATGGCTACTATGCCTGGAACATATCGGCATACTGCGGCATACCGGGCACCGAACTGCCCGTGGCGACCGACACCGGGGCACCGGCCTGCACCTACAACGTCTACCGGGCCGAGGCCACCGCAGGCGCAACGCCCGTCAGGCTCAACGCCGAGCCGCTGCAGGCGCTCACACTCACCGATGCCGACTGGGGCCAACTGACTTCGGGCAAGTATATATATACGGTGAAAGCAGTCTACGGCGGTGACACCGAAGCAGCCGGCGCACTGTCTGACACGGTGGCAAGGGCAGTAAACATCGACGCCGGCGTGACCTCGTTTGCCTCTCCCGTAAAGCAGAAAGACCCGCAACAAGCTGTCGAGGTGACCGTGCGCGTGGTCAACTACGGCGAGAAACCGCTCACCGAGGTGCCCGTATTCTTCAGCGTCAACGGCTCTGAACCGACAGGAAAGACGTTTGCCGTAAACCTCAACAAGGGCGACACGGCCGACATTGCCATCGGAACGGCCGACGTGGCCCGCCTCGGCCTCTACCTGTTTGAAGCCTACACAGACATCGACGGCGACGAGGCCACGGCCAACGACACGGCTTCATTCACACTGCCAAACTACAAAGACGTGGGCCTCAGGGCCTACCGCTGGGATGCCTACGGCAACGCAGGCATAATGAGACTGCACTCCAACATACCCGAGCAGGCCGAGTTCATAAAGGAATTGACGCCCGGCGACGCGCTCATCAACGCCGGCGAGCACCTCAACGGCAAGGTCTACGCATACACGTCTACATGGTATTCAGAGCCAAGGCAGTTTGTTGTGCTCGACACTGCCACCTGGGCGCCGGTGACGGCTGTGCCAACCGACGACTTCATGCAAGACATGGCTTACGACTATTCAACCTCTACCATGTATGGCATACGCACGTCTGGCAACGGGAGCGAGCTCGTAACGATTGACCTCGGCAACGGAACGGCAACGCCCATCGGCCATGCCGGAGCCAATCTACACGCCCTGGCCTGCAGCACCGACGGCCGGCTTTACGCGCTGACCGACGGCGGCGAGCTCTGCACAGTCGACAAGTCGACAGCCGCCACGGCCACAGTGGGCAGCACAGGCATTGCCGACGTGGCCTACTTGCAGTCGATGGCCTTCGACCATAACACCGGACGGCTGTTCTGGGCGCACACCGGCGAGATGTCGCAAGGCGAGCTCTATGAGGTCGACCCGGCCTCGGCAACGGTCATTCCGCTCGGAACGACGCTCTTCGGTGTGCAGCCTTCCGAACTGGTATGCCTGTACACGCCCTACGTCCATGTGCCCGACGGCATCAGCGACAACCGCCCTGAAGCCGGAGAGTTCTGCGTGCGCAGCTCGGGCAACGGCATCCTGACTGTAAGCATGCCGCTGGCAGCAGGCCAGAAGGCCAACGTGCGCATTGTCAACATGGCCGGCATGACCGTGGCCACGGCCACCGTGAGCAGCGCTTCGGCCACCATCGAGGCCCGACTCGCGCCCGGCGTCTACATGGCAGTGGGCATGGCAGGCGACGGCAAGGCCTACAAAGCCAAGCCGTTTGCCGTGAGGTGACTTGCCGCCTCTGCGCCGCGGCATGGCCGGAAGCCACGTTTCAATCGGGCCGCCTTCAACTTTAGGCGGCCCGATTCGGCTATTCACCGCCCCCACCGAGGGCATGGTAAAGGCTGATGACGCCCTGTATCTCGTCGAAACGATCTTGCACCTGGGCCAATTCGGCTGCCAGCAGGTCGCGGCGGGCCGTCAGCACCTCGATGTAAGAGGCGCCAGTGCTGCTCTCCATGAGGCTTGTGGTGCTCTTCACCGCCTCTTCCAGGCTTGCAATCTGCTCGCCGGTAACGCCTATGCGGGCCCTCGCCGTCTGCCATTGCGACAGCGCGTCGTTCACCTCGGCGCCCGCCTTGAGCAGGCTTTGGCGGAACTGCAGCAGGGCTTCCTGCCGCTGCGACTTGGCAATGCGCAGGTTGGCAATGTTCTGTCCGCGGTTGAACAGGGGCTGTGTAAGCCCGGCCAAGGCACTGAGCAGCCAGTTGCCTGGGTTTATTATGGCGCTGCCGTCGGTGTTGGTCCAGCCAGCCCGGCCGCTGAGGGTTATGCGCGGATAGAACGCCGAGCGCGCCTCGCCGGTGGCATAGTGGGCTTAGGCGAGCGCCATCTCGGCCTGCCTGATGTCGGGCCGGCGCGCCAAGAGCTGCAGCGGCACGCCTACCGACAGGCTGTCGTGGAAGTGCTGGGCTGCCAGGGTGCCCCGCCTTATGGCCTGCGGCATCTGCCCGATAAGCGTAGAGAGCGCGTTTTCCTGCGCCCTCACCTGCTTCCTGAGCGTCAGTATGGCCGCGTCGACAGCCAGCTTGCTGGCCCGCGCCTGCGCCACGGCAGCCCCGTTGGCCTCGCCAACGCGCATCCGCGCCTCGTATGTGCGCAGGTTTTCCTCCCACACCGCTGCCGTACGGCGGTTTATGTCGAGCTGGGTGTCCATCAAGAGCAGGTTGTAATAGGCGTTGGCTATGGCCGAAACGACCTGCGTCTGCACCGCCTGGCGGTAGGCATCGCTCTGCAACAGCGCCGCCTTGGCCCTGCGCTTGGAGTTTGTGAGGCGCCCGAATATGTCGAGCTCCCACTCGGCCGACGCCCCAATGTTGTAAGTCTTGGCCGGCTTGGAGCCGTCGAAGCTGCTCAGCTGGCCCTGCGGCGAGAGCGTGGCCGACGGCAGGTAGGCCAGCCGCGAGGCCATGAGCGTGGCCTCGGCCTGCTCAACTCGCAGTCGGGCAACGGCCAGGTCGGTGTTGTTTTCGAGCCCGATGCGAATCAAGGCCTGCAGGTCTGGGGCGGTGAACAGCTCCGACCAGTGCAGCGTGGCTATCGATGCAGTGTCGCCCTGGGCCACTCCGGTGCCGTAGAGTCCGTCGGCCTGCACCGCCGGACGCACGTAAGGCCTGTACACCGAGCAGCCCGCCATCAACAGGGCTGCGCCGAACAATGTCAATATACGTCTCATTTCTTATCCTTTTTCCGTTTGTCTATCGATTCCATCTCACTCCGAATCTCCCAGTCGGGATACGGCAAGAACTCCACGGGGCGCACCTTTTCCTGTATGAACTGGAACAGAACGAAGAACACCGGCACAAAGAACAGTATGGCAAGTATGCCGAATATCATCCCGCCGATGACGCCCGAGCCGAGCGACGAGTTGCCGTTGGCGCCCGCACCGCTGGCGAACATGAGCGGCAACAGGCCGAATATCATGGCAAGGATGGTCATGAGGATGGGCCTGAGGCGCACCTTGGCAGCGGCGAGGGCAGCCTGCACGAGCGTCATGCCAGCCCTTCGGCGGTCGGCGGCATACTCCGTCAGCAGGATGGCCGTCTTCGACAGCAGTCCGATGAGCATGATCAGGCCCGTCTGGAGGTATATGTTGTTCTCCAGCCCCATCAGCTTCGCGAACAGGAAACTGCCCATAAGGCCGAAAGGCACAGACAGTATGACGGCGAAAGGCACGAAGAAGCTCTCGTAGAGTCCGCACAGGATGAGGTAAACGAACACCGTGCAGACAATGAAGATGATGGCCGTGTTGTTGGTGGTCTGGCTCTCCTCGCGACTCAGGCCCGAGAACTCGAAGCCGTAGCCGCGCGGCAACGACGACGCGGCCACCTCCTGTATGGCCTTTATTGCGTCGCCCGAGCTGTAGCCTTGGGCGGCCTCTCCGTTGATGCCCATGGCGCTGTAGAGGTTGAAGCGGCCCAGCGACTCGGGCCCGTAGACCTTGGTCAGCGTCACGAACTGGCTCAGCGGAGCCATCTTCCCGTCGCCCACGCGGGTGTAAATCTTGTCGAGCAACTCGGGCGTGATGCGGTATTCGGGCGACGATTGTATCATTACGCGGTAGAGTTTGTTGAAGCGGTTGAAGTTTGAAACGTACTGCCCGCTGTAATATCCGGCCAGGGTGGCGAGCACGGCGTCGGCAGTTGTTCCGGCGCGCTGGCACTTGGCGGCGTCCACCTCGACAAGGAACTGCGGGAAGTTTACGTTGAACGTGGTGTAGGCCGAGCCTATCTCGGGTCGCTTCTGCAGTTCGGCAATAAACTTCCGGCCCACGTTGTACAACTCGTCGACGCTGCCCCCGGCCCGGTCTTGCAGGTAAATCTCGAAGCCGTTGGCCACCCCGTAGCCATCGATAAGTGGCGGGGCCATGGCGAATATCTGCACGTCGGGCATGTCGGCGGCAATGGCGTTGATGCGCTCGAGCACGGCCTTGATGCCGCTTTTGCCCTCGTCGGTTCGCTCCGACCAGTCGGTCAGCTGCGCTATGATCATGCCCCTCGACGGCCCTGCGCCGCCTATGAGCCCGTAGTCGGCGGGCAACTGGCCTTGCGCCTTCGACACACGGTTCTGCACATTGACCGCGGCCATGTCGGGGTCGGTGCCCTGCTTGAAGTAGATTGTGATGTAAACGTCGCCCGCGTTCGACGCTGTAGAGTTGATGTACGTCATGTTCTCCACGCCGTTGATGGCCTCCTCGAGCGGCACGATGACCAACTTCTGCACCGTCTCGGCGTTAGCCCCGGGATAGCTCGTGGTCACCTCGACCGTTGGCGGGGCAATGCTTGGAAACTGTTCTATGGGCAATGTGAAAAGAGCGATGACCCCGACAAGAATGATTGCCACCGAGATGACAATCGAGAGCACGGGGCGCTCAATGAAAGTCTTTATCTTCATACTTCCTCCTCGGGTTATTTTCTTGTTGTAATGGGCATTCCGTCTTGAAGCATGCCGGCGCCTTCGGTGACGATGGTCTCGCCCTGTTTCAGGCCGCTGCGCACGATATACTTCTTCCGGTCGTTGAGCGGCGTCACCTCAATGCGTGTCGACTTGGCCCTGCCGTCCACCACACGGTAGACAAACACCTTGTCTTGCAGCTCAAAGGTGGCGCCCTGCGGTATGGTCAGCGCCCCGTCGGTGCGCTGCGTCGCAACCACGTTGCCTGCGCCGCCGCTGTGCAGCAGCCCCGTGGGATTGGGGAATACGGCCCTCAGGCTCACCGAACCGGTCTGGCTGTCAATCACTCCGCTGATGCTCTCTACGCGCCCCTTGCTGCCGTAGAGCGTGCCGTCGTTGAGCCTCAGGCTCACCCCGGGCATGCGCTTGAGCGTCTGGTCCACCGTGCCATAGCGGCGTATGAGGGCCAGCATGCTGTTTTCGGGCATCGAGAAATACACATACATCTCTGAGTTGTCGCTCACCGTGGTAAGCGGTTGCTGCACCGACGAGTTGACAAGCGCGCCCACACGGTAGGGGATGGTGCCCACAACGCCGTCGGCAGGGCTCTTCACCACCGTGTACGAAAGGTTGTTGCGGGCGTTCACCTCCTGGGCCTCGGCCTGCGCCAACTGCGCCCCGGCTGCCTGCAGCGCATTCTCTGCCGTGCTCAGCTCGAAGCGCGAGATTACCTTCTGGGCGTAAAGCTCGCGCTTGCCTTCGCATGTCAGCCGGGCCGTGGCCATGGCGGCGCGCGCTGCCTTCACGTTGGCCACGGCCGTCTGCAGAGCCGCCCGGTATGGCACTTGGTCGATGACGAACAGCGTCTGGCCCTTGATGACACGCTGGCCCTCGACAACCCTGACGGCCGTCAGCTTGCCTTCAACCTGCGGATAAATCTGAACATCCTGCCGCCCGCGGATTGTTGCGGGGTAATCGGCTGTGGTCTCCACGCTCTCACGCGCCACCTTGGCCACGGGATAGGCCTGCTGCGCCATGGTGGGCGCACCCTCACGGCACGACACGGCCAGCAAGGCCGCACCGCACAGAAAGACGAGTCTTAATCTTTTCTTATTCATATCAACGAACATTTGTTTGCCGGTGCAAAGTTCGGCATATTCCACCTGACAAGGAACAGGCGCTCAACCGAACCGTAAAAAACTACATCCGAAGCGTTGCCAAAAAGGAAATGGGAACACAAACCGACCTCCACATGCCGGCGAGGCTTCCGACTGAATGAGACAAGATGCGCCACCCCAAAGGAAGCACTTACCGACTTTGCCGCAATGAAACCAACATCAAACAATGTATAATCAATAAACTTACGGTTTAGAATACATCCTGCAAAAAGAAGGACATTACGCCTTTGCCGCACAAAACATAATGGCACACAAGAATAAATCAATGTATTTACGATTCAAAATACATCCATCAAAAACATAACATTACGACTTTGCCGCACAGAAACCAACGCCACAAGGCGAAAAGCCCATCGGCCACTCGGCCAAGAAGCCCCCTCCCCACCGTGGAGGGCGGGGGAAGTGGGGGCCACATACGCCCACAAATTCACCCTAAAAATTAACACTTCATTTTTCGGTGAAATAGAAATTGCAACGCACGGAAAGGCATAAGCCACAGGTAAACTTGCCATGCAAAACCGCAACGAATACTGTTTCAGGCAGCAAAACAGGCCGTTCGTCAGTGCAATATGTGCCGTTTCTGATGGCAAAACGACATGTTTTGCAAGCCATTTTTGCAGAAAAAATGCTGTTTTCGGGCATTTTCAGCCCAATATCACGGCGCAGACTATTGCACAATGCCATCCGCACCATTCTTATGGCGCTATCCTACAGCCGGTTACGATTGCACATCCATTTTGGCGATATTTGGCTCCCGGCGGCCAACATAGCGCAAAGACACGAATATGGAAGGGCTTTCCCGGTCGGCATTTAACTCTTTTTGCAATCATTAACACACCATCCCAAGCCCCCAAACCATTTCAATGCCTCCCCCTCCACCTCATTGCCATTCAACGCCTTTACCATTTTACATCTCCACCTTCCAACCTTCCCAACGCCTACCTGTCCATCCAAGCCTTGAAAGCCGGCGCCTTCTCGCGGCTCACCACCACACTCTCGTCGGGCCACCCCACAAGGTGCAGCACGAGCTTTGAATTGAAGTAGTTGCCAATGTATGCCACGCTGTCGGCACGTATGATATACTGCCTGTTGGCACGGAAGAACCGTTCGGGGTCGAGCTGGGCCTCGAGCGCGTCCATCGACAGCGCAACCGGGTGCTGCGTGCCATCGTTCAGGCGCAGTCGCGACACCTTATTCTCGGAGAACACATGGTTGACGTCGCGCACCAACACCTGTCTGTAGCCGTCGCGCCACGGCAGCAGAAACCTCTCCCTGTACCGGTAGCCCCCTGCCCCAGCTGCCTGAACAGCTGCCCGAGGTCGCCCTCAACCGGGCGCGCCACCATCTGCCGCGCCCGCCGTATGGCAGCCTCCAGCTCGTCGGCATCGACGGGCTTGAGCAGATAGTCGATGGCGTTATACTTGAAAGCCTTGATGGCATACTCATCATAGGCTGTGGTGAAGATGACCGGCACCGAAGGCGGCTCACGGTTGAACGCCTCGAAGCTCAGCCCGTCGGACAGCCTTATGTCGGCCAGTATGATGTCGGCCACTTCGCCGTGCCTCATGTATTCCACGGCCTCCTGTATGCTCGCGGCAGGGCCTATGGTCCTGAACGTGCGGTCCATGGCCTCAATCATCCGGCGCAAGTGGTTGTAGTTGCGCCTCTCGTCTTCCAAAATAAGTATGTTCATATCTCCCTGTCGTTATCCAGGCCGCTGATGATGGGCAGCCTGACTGTATATACAAACTCAGTGCGCTCTACCGACGGCCTGCGGCCACCTATCAGCGCATATCGCTCGGCTATGTTGCGCTGCCATATGCCCGTCGACGCCGGGGCCGAAGCCAGCGGCTGCAAGGCATTGCGCACCACCAGGCACCCGTCGGCCACCGAAACGGCAATCATGAGCGGGCTTTCCTTTGAAAAGCGGTTGTGCTTCAAGGCGTTCTCCACCACAATTTGCAGGCTTGCCGGCGGCATGCTGCCGTCGGCGTCGTTCACCTCCGGCCCTATGCTCACCACTATGCTGTCGCCATAGCGCATGTACATAAGGTAGAGATACGAGTCGAGAAAAGCCAGCTCGTCGGCCAGGGGCACCGTGTCGCGGTCGTAGTTCTGTATTATGTAGCGGTAAACCTTCGAGAGCTTTCCAAGGAATTTCACCGCCAGTCGGCTGTCTTCCATTATCAGCTCCGTCAGTATGCTGAAGTTGTTGAACATGAAATGCGGGTCTACCTGCTGCTTGAGCGCATTTAGCTTGGCCTGCATGGCCTCTGTCTCAAGCCTGCGCTTGGCCGCCTCAGCCTCCATGTATGAATAAGTAGGTGTTCAAAATTAATTGCCATCAAGTTGTGCGCTATTTCGGAGATGCATGCCAAAGTCCGAAGAGGGAGCGTAGCGGGCTACGCGACCGATGAGACTTTGGCATGCGGCCCGAAAGAGCACACAAGATGGTGGCAAAGATATAGGGGACACCTGCAAGGTCTATTGTATCGGTTAATTATGAACAGCTACTTATAGGTAATGGGCGTTGACATACACGTTTGATATGAACGTGGCCAGTATGCTGTAGACGTAGAGGTGCTGCACCTGCAGGAAAGGCAGCCCGTCGAGGTTGAACATGTAGCCCGTGAGCAGCGACAGGAGGTAGGCCGTCAGCGTGTTCATGATGAACAACGCCAGCGAATATACCAGCAGGCTGCGGTACGGGTGGGCAAACGACATGAAGCGGCGGTATATTCCCTTGCTGTAGAATATGGAAAGCTGCACGAAAATGAATATGCATACGAACGTGGTGGCCGCGTCGACCACGTAGCCCCACAGCGGATAACCGCCGAAATAAAACTCGCGCGCCTGCTCGTCGGTCACAATGTAGAGCAGCATATAGAGCGCGTAAGTGATGAGCGAGAGCACAAGGCGGCTCTTCTTAGTGTCCAACCAAAATCCCATATACGTTGTTTTATGCCGCAATGCCGCCAACACGGGGCGCACGCGGGTTTACGACTGCAAAGTAAGCAAATAATTGTGAGACGCCAATGGCCCGGCAGCCCCAAACGTAAAAAAATGCTTCCGAAACGTCTCACCTCACCCACATTGGGCTCAATGGCGCAAAACCCACGCTTCGGCACCGTTTTTATACGCTTCGGCAGGAAGGGCGCTCGGCCTCCGGCAGCAAACCACTAACTTTGCACCGCAAAAAGACCATGGCCACAAGGCCGTAAAAAAAGATGACGATGAACAAGACAATAACCATTAGCCGCGAATACGGTTCGGGCGGACTGGTGATAGGCATGGTGCTCGCCAAAAGGCCGGGCAGACTGCTGTATGACTGGAATATGGTGGAGATGGCCGCAGCCGGGGCACATCCATAAAGCCGGAGCGCCCATTGCACTGCAGGATGCGCGCGTCAACGTGTCGTTCCAGCTTGTCACTGTCTTCATAAACAATATGGTAGCTGTGGCCGCGGCAGCACTCGGCGTAGTGTAAAAGATTGTGACATTCGCCATGCTCCCGCCCACGGCAACGGCATAGGCGGTAGCCATGATGACGGCACATGACTATGGTGCAGGCCTGACAGGGCGCATGGCGTGATGCCTCAAGCAGGGCAAAGCCATGCCATTGGTGTCCGGCGTGTCTGTGTGCGCCTGCTCACGCATGCTGCCGGCTACGCTCACGGCCATCTTCACCACCTACATTGCCGTGGTAAACATGGGAGCCGATACCGCTGTCACTCACGTTCAGCCACATCAAACCGTAGTCCCCAACGCTCATGGGATATGCACCGCCCATCTCAACACTGTTTTCTCTGCTGATATGCGCTTTATACCTGAGACACAACAACCGCAAAATGAAGGCCAGGCAAGACTGGGCCACAAACACAACAGACGCAACAACAACCCTCATAACCTGACAATCTGTTAACGCGAAGCTCCTGCAACAAAGCCAAGGCAGGATGAAACGCGAGGCGGCGCAGGGGGCAAATGCCCTTCTGCGCCGCCGTTTTACTGTTATCACTCCAGCATGTCAAGCTGCTTTTTCATGGCCATAAGCTCATCCTTTATGCCCATGAGGCATTCCAGCAACCCTGCCGTGCGGTCGGCCCCCGTGCGATTGCTGCTGATGATCTTCTTCGCAGCGGCAAGCTTGAAGCCGCGCACTTTGACAAGGTTGTGTATGAGCCGTATCTGCTCGATGTCTTTCTCAGAGTACTGGCGCACCTTGCCGGGCCCCTTGGTCTTGGGCTTCAGGTATGGAAACTCCTGCTCCCAATATCGCAGGGTGCTCTCGTTCAGCCCAAACATCCGGGCCACCTCGCTGATGGAGTAATAGAGCTTGAGGTTTTTGTCGAGGTTGAGTGCCATAAAATCACATGTTTTTGTCAATCAGGGAATAAAACATTTGCAAATGTACGGAAAAGAAAGTATCTTTGCAACACTTTTAAGGGAAATTATAATATCAATTGAAATATATGATGACTGCAAACGAAATCCGCGACTCATTCAAGAATTTCTTTGAGTCGAAAGGGCACGCCATCGTGCCGTCGGCCCCGATGGTGATAAAGGACGACCCGACACTGATGTTCACCAACGCCGGTATGAACCAGTGGAAAGACATCATTCTCGGCACACGCGACCCGGAACCGCGGCGCCGGGCCGACTCTCAGAAGTGCCTGCGCGTGAGCGGCAAGCACAACGACCTGGAAGAGGTGGGCCACGACACCTACCATCACACAATGTTCGAGATGCTCGGCAACTGGAGCTTCGGCGACTACTTCAAGGAGGGAGCCATAGACATGGCATGGGAATATCTGGTGGATGTGCTCCACCTCGACCCCAAAGACCTTTACGTTACGGTGTTCGAAGGCTCGGAAGACGAGGGGCTTGGGCGCGATGACGAAGCGGCTTCATACTGGGCGAAGCACGTGCCGGCAGACCACATCATCAACGGCAACAAGCACGACAACTTCTGGGAGATGGGCGACACGGGCCCCTGCGGCCCCTGCTCCGAGATACACCTCGACTCACGCACGCCCGAAGAGAAGGCCAAGGTGCCCGGCCGCGAACTGGTGAACAAGGACGACCCGCAGGTCATCGAGATATGGAACCTTGTATTCATGCAGTATAATCGCCGCGCAGACGGCTCGCTTGAGAAGCTGGCAATGAACGTCATAGACACCGGCATGGGCTTTGAGCGGCTTGTGCGCGCCCTCCAAGGCAAGCACTCCAACTACGACACGGACATCTTCCAGCCCATAATCCACGAGATTGCGCGGCTCTCCGGCAAGGAATACGGGCGCGACGAGCAGACCGACGTGGCCATGCGGGTTGTCGCCGACCACCTTCGCGCCGTGGCATTCTCCATCGCCGACGGGCAGTTGCCGGGCAATGCCAAGGCCGGCTACGTGATTCGCCGCATCCTCCGCCGCGCCGTGCGCTACGCATATACGTTCCTCGGGCAGAAAGAAGCATTCATGTACAAGCTCCTGCCGGTATTCATCTTCGAGATGGGGAAGGCCTATCCCGAACTCGAAGCACAGCGTGAGCTCATCGGCAGGGTAATGAAAGAAGAGGAAGACTCGTTCCTTCGCACACTCGACAAGGGCATCAACCTGCTCAACGGAGCCATGGACGAGCTCAAAGCCCACGGACTCAAGCAGCTCGACGGGGCCCAGGCGTTCCGCCTTTTCGACACTTACGGCTTCCCCCTCGACCTTACCGAGCTGATATGCCGCGAGAACGGCTACACCGTAGACGAGCGCCAGTTTGACGAAGAGATGCAAAAGCAAAAGGCACGCGCCCGCAACGCCGCCCAGGTGGAAAGCTCCGACTGGACCGAACTGCGCCAAGGCGAGCAGCAGTTTGTGGGCTACGACTACTCTGAACACGAGTGCCACATACTCCGCTACCGCCGTGTGACCCAGAAAAAGAGCACATACTATGAGCTCGTGCTTGACTTCACGCCCTTCTACGGGGAAATGGGAGGACAGGTAGGCGACACCGGTGTGCTTGTCAGCGAGTATGAGACGGTGGACATAACAGACACCAAGCGCGAGAACAACCAGAGCATACACATAGTGAAAGAGCTGCCCAAGCACCCCGAAGCCGACTTCATGGCATGCGTAGACACCGACAAGCGGGCTGCCAGCGCTGCCAACCACACAGCCACCCACCTGCTTGACTACGCGCTGAAACAGGTGCTCGGCGAGCACGTCGAGCAGAAAGGCTCGTATGTAAGCGCCGACACACTGCGCTTCGACTTCTCGCATTTCCAGAAGGTTACGGACGAAGAGCTCCGCCAAACGGAGCGTATCGTCAACGAGATGATACGCCAGGACCTGCCGCTCGACGAGCACCGCGACATGCCTTTGGCCGAAGCTAAGGAGATGGGGGCCGTGGCCCTGTTCGGAGAGAAGTACGGCGACAAGGTGCGCGTGGTGCGTTTCGGCCCCAGCTGCGAGTTCTGCGGCGGCATCCACGCCCATTCCACAGGCCGCATTGGCATGTTCAAGATAATCAGCGAGAGCTCTGTGGCAGCCGGTGTGCGCCGCATCGAGGCCAAGACCGGCCGTGAGTGCGAAGAGTTGCTCTACGGCATAGAGGACACCCTGAAGGCCATCCGCTCGCTGTTCAACAACGCCAAAGACCTGAAAGGCGTGATTGGCAAGTACATCGAGGAGCACGACACGATGAGGAAAGAGATAGAAAGCTTCGAGGCCCAGGCCGTGGAGCGTGCCAAGGACAGCCTTGTGGAGAAGGCGCGCACCATAAACGGCGTCAAGGTTATCACGGCCGTGATGCCCATCGACCCTGCCCGGGCCAAGGATCTCGTGTTCAAGATACGCCAGGCTGTGCCCGAAAACCTGCTTTGCGCCATCGGCACAGACGGCGGCGGCAAGCCAATGATAAGCGTGATGCTCAGCGACGACATGGTGAAAGACCACGGGCTGAATGCCGGCCAGATGGTTCGCGAGGCCGCAAAGCTGATTCAAGGCGGGGGCGGAGGCCAGCCTCACTATGCCACGGCGGGCGGCAAGAGCCCCGACGGGCTTAGCGCCGCCATCGACAAGGTGGTGGAACTGGCCAACCTGTAGGCCATTGCAGCCTGCTGCCAACTACAAATAGCGGGAGCCCCGACATGCGCATTGCATGTCGGGGCTCCCCTTTTCTTTGCCGTGCCCACAGCCTATTTCTTTCGTGAAAACATGCTGCTAATGTCGCCTTTGCGCAGTTCCACCACCTCGCCGTATTTCTCGAGAGCCTTCATCTCGGCCTTGCCGATGTTGCCTACAACAAGGTAAACACGCACGGCCGGCCTTACCACATCGGAATAAAAGCCTTCGACATCGGATGCCACGGCCTTCTCAATCAACGGCACGCGCTGCCTTTCGGGATCGGAATCATATCCATACAGCCGTCGCCAGGCGATGTATTCACCGACGTCGCGCATCGACGGATATTCATTGTTTATAGAGTTGAGCAAGTTTCGGCGCGCCGTCTCGAAGCCGCTGAGGCGCAGCGGCATGTTGTCAAACAGGCTGTCGACGGTGGCCACGGCCGTGAGCACCTTGTCGGCCTGCGTGCCCGTGATGGTATGGAAAGCCGTCGGGGCGTCGCCAAACTTGGCCATCAACGGCAATGTAAGCCACCCGTAAGAGGAATATGCCAGCGAACGGAACTCGCGCATTTCCTGGAACAACACCGACGACATGCTTCCGCCGAAATATTCGGCCCACAATTGCTCTGTCACACGACGGGGCACGGTGGGCGACGGGGGCAACACAGTGTAGGTGCCCACATTGGCCTGCCGGGCGCCAGGGGCATTGTAGACAAACACCATCGGCCTGTCGTATGCCTTCAGGGGCCTGTTGATGAAACGGCAGGGCACGTTGATGGCGTCGACGTCGATGCTGTTGCGCACGGCAAGGGCAACGCTGTCGGCCGCCATCGAACCACAATAGAGTACCATGCACTCAGTGTGCAACAAGTCTTTAAACCACTTCACCATCCCGTCGGCCCCAATGCGCTTCAACTGGCCGGCCGTCACGGCGTTCAGGTAAGATGACTTGTCGCCATAGGCAATCTTTTCCACTACGGCGCGCACTATGTCCGAATAGTCTTCGGCAAAGGTGCCTGCGCTAAGCTTTGCGCCAGTGACCAGCTCGGCCATCTTGTCCTTGTCGGCCTTGACGCGCCTGACGAAATGGGCGAAAAGCCTCATGGTGGGCCCGAAATTGCGGTCGAGGCCCATCAGCGAAATGGTGAACGAGTTGCGGTCGCTGCCAAACGAAAGGCGGCTGCCGAGCCGTGCCAATGCCGCCGACAGCCCGAGGCGCGACAGCGAGTCGGTGCCGAGGTCGCACATGTAGTCGGCCACGCTGCTTGCCAAGGGGTCGTCGAGCGTGCCTTTGGCAAACACGAAGTCGATGCTGAACACATCGTTGACGTCGTTCCTTACCGCATAGAGTGTTGCCAGGGGCGCAAGGCTCATGCGGCGGGCACAGCTGTCGAAGTTGACAAACCTCGGGCTTACCTTCCCCGGATGCTCGCCAACGAGCCGCCGGGCGTAATCCGAGCGTGCATCTACATTGCGCGGGGTCACGGGCTTGTAGCCGGGCTGCGACAGCCTGTCCTTCTGATAGGTGCCAAACTTCTTGACCAGTCGCATGTAATTGCCGTCGAAGTATTTGTTGGCGGCCGCCATCACATCGGCCTTGGTGAGTTGCGCCACCCTCGACTGCCGCCCCACGTAATCGTCCCACGACGCGGCGCCATACCCGAAAGCGTCGAGCATGAGCAAGGCGCGCCCGTCTATGGTCTCGGTGCTCAGCTTGAAATCGAGTTCTTCGGCCAGTTTCAGGGCATCGAGCATGGTGTCGGGAAACTCGCCGCGCTTCACCTTGCCTATCATTTCGAGGCAAAGCCGCTCGGCCTTCTTCTTCGAACCGAACGGAATCTTGGGCACGGCGCCTACTAAGGTGAAGCCTGCATCCTTGAAAGCCGCCGGAACCGCATAGCCGGCCATGATGGCCTTGGTGTCGGCAAGCGAGTCGAGCAGCCCCGAACCGCTGCCGTTGGACAGTATCTGCGAGGCCATGTCCAGCGCCACGTAGTCGGAATCTTCCTCGGTCGGGGTGTGGTATGCCAATGCCGTGACCTTGACAAGGGGTATCGGGAGCTTTATCCCCACGGTGCGCGTGCCGTCAAACGGCTTGAGCGCAAAGGGCGCTGAGGGCGGGGCGCAGCCCGGCCTGATGCGCCCGAACGACCGCTCGAGCAGGGGCATCAGTGTGTCGGCGCAGATGTCGCCGCACATTATCAGGCCCATGTTGCCCGCGACATAGTACTTGTCGAAAAACTCCCGCATCTCGTTAAGGCTCGGGTTCTTCAGGCTCTCGGTGCTGCCAATGACAGGATGCACGTAAGGACTGCCTTCAAGCACAGCCCCCAACAGGTGCTCCATGGCCGGCGCCAGCAGGTTGTCGGCCACCATGTTCTTCTCTTCGTACACCGTCTCGAGCTCGCTCTGGAACATCCTGAACACGGGATTTATCATTCGCTCGCTGCACAGTTCGGCCCACTGGCCCACAAACTCGGGGGCGAACGTATTGTAATAAATAGTGAAATCGTAAGACGTGGCGGCGTTGAGCCCCGACCCTCCGAAGTAAGATATCAGGTTGTTGAACTCGTTTGGTATCACGTATTCGGCCGCCTTGTGGCTCAGCCGGTTGATGTCGGCCTGCAAACCGCGCCGCACGCCGGCGTCGGTGGTTTTGGCCAGCAGGTCGTACTTGGCCGCTATGGAGTCGAGCCACTGTTTCTCGGCCTCATAATCCGTGGTGCCTATCTTGTCGGTACCCTTAAACATAAGGTGCTCAAAATAGTGGGCTATGCCCGTATTGGGGCATTGGTTGGCTCCGGCCTTGACCACCACGGCTCCCAGCACCTTTGGTTGCGAATGGTCTTCGCTCAGCCATACGGTCATGCCGTTGGCCAGTTTAAACTGCCTTACACTTGTGTCGCCTGTTCCAAAAGCCTGCAAACAACAGGCAACCAGGGCTATTGCTGCCGTCAACAATGATTTTTTCATAACCTCACACTTTAGGTTAACCATACTGCCCACACCGTCAAAAGGCTGCCGTCCGGGGGCTGCCGTGCCCCACTGGCAGAGTGCCGTCGCCGCCATCAGTTGGATTGATGGCAGCCGTTGCCTCAGCACCGCATGCCGGAACAAGGCCACGGTCTGTATGCAGGCATTTCGCAACATCGCAAATCTACTGATATTTCCCGACAAGACAAACTGTTTCGCAGGGTAATTGCCTGATATTATACTATTTTAACACAGATGACACGCAGCACGCCACCCCCCGGCAAATGGCGCAGGCCAAGCCTCGGCGCATCCGCCCGCCCTCGATGGCCGGGCCGAAAAAGCAACGCACAACGGGGTTGCGCCCGCTGCCCAATGACCGACGGCATGGCGCCCGCATGCCTACCGCCCCACCCCAAACAGCAATACGGCACGTTTCGCACTGCAACATGGGCCGTTTTGCAACCCCAAACGGCACGTTTTGCAAGCCCGAAAGGCCCATTTTGCAACCCACTGCAAACCAGCGCGTTAGCCCAAACAACCATGGCCGCATTCATTTTCTGGAAAAATGAACGCCAAACAGCGGCATCACCGCTCCGGCAAAACGAGCCAGTTGCCCCGCAGCTTGGACGGCGAGCGTGGCGAAGGCGTAGCGGGCTACGCCGAGGCACGGCGGCGGACAAGATGCCGGCAAGGGCACGGAAGCGGTTGGGAAGCATGATGGCGGCGATAAAACAAGCCCAAGGCGGTCAAAAGGGGGATTTGGGTTTAACCCGAATCACACTTTTGAGACCAAAGCGATTCCGCGCCATTGCCCCGCAGCGTGGCCGGCGAGCGTGGCGAAGGCGTAGCGGGCTACGACGAGGCACGGCGGCGGGCAAGATGCCGGCAAGGGCACGGAAGCGGTTGGGAAGCATGATGGCGGCGATAAAA
>ERZ838516.145-NODE-145-length-109401-cov-10.359684_pt1 | contig 109401 bp, 109 predicted proteins | sample MGYA00519910_ERZ838516 | MGnify/ENA primary metagenome ERZ838516 (study PRJEB31850, sample SAMEA3708837) | human gut metagenome | biome: human gut; feature: human-associated habitat; material: faeces | place: China | collected 2014 ... | reverse complement strand
GCACGCCGCCAGCGTTCATCCTGAGCCAGGATCAAACTCTCTGATAAAATGTTTGATTCACTCAAGATAACAACTAGCTATCTCTCGTTTTACTGTTTTTGGTTTTTCAAACCGTTCTTAAAAATGTAAAGAATTTTCGAGAATCGTATGTGTTTCACTGTTTAGTTATCAAGGTTGTCTGTCTTGCGACAGCTTGTTTACTTTATCACATCTCTTTTTCTTTGTCAAGAACTTTTTTCAAGTTTTTTCAAAGTTTTTCGAACTTTTCCGGATTTCCGGACTGTTCTTCTGATCTGTGATTGTCGGCTCTGTTCAAGCGACTTGATTACTTTAACATATTCATTTTAAGTTGTCAAGCACTTTTTTTAATTTCTTTTTTCTTTCAGAAATCATCTTAAATTGTCTCTTTTCAAGAAACAATTATTTCCGACAGCTCAACTAATATAACACCGAAAGCAGTCCCTGTCAACAGTTAATTTCATAATTTGACAAACTTTTTATATTTTCACCCTAATCTCCACTAAATCCCCAGCAGCCATCCAGTCTATCTTACACCTGAATTCCAACCATCCTCCCCATCTATCCTTCCTATATTGCAGCACCCAAATACCATATATACACAACGCCCCAGCTTTTCCGTCCCATTCATACTATATATAGGAAACTTTTCTATTCCGCCAAACTAACAAACCACCATCCCGCTTCTCTTTCAGCCATCTCTGTCCCAGCCAACAGCCAGCAAGCTCAAATCATTCTCTTCGGCGACATTTGCAGGGCCTTTAGAAAAACTTAGCCCCGGGAAATTTGCGTTATTCGCAGATCACTCACTGTCTGAGCCGCTTCGCGGCGAGTTTGAGTTATCTGCGAATGCTTTTAGCTGATCTTCCCGGGCTTAGTTTTTCTTAAGACCCGAAACCGAGCCGAAGAGAATTGTTTGGGACTGCGTCCCCCTTTTAGCAGACTTCCCAGCCTTAGCTTTTCTTAAGGCCCGAAACCGAGCCGAATAAAATTGTTTGGGGCTGCGTCCTCCTTTTAGCAGACTTCCCAGCCTTAGCTTTTCTTAAGACCCAAAACCAATCCGAAAAGAATTGTTTGGTGCCACATCCCCCTTTAACTGATCTTACAAAAACTTCACTATCTCTTCTGTATCTTTCCTTTTTGGCCGTCCAGGCTCTTCCCCTGGAACTCCTACCGCAATTACCCCAACAACAGTCTCCGTCTCCGGAACAGAACAAAATTCTCTGATCTTATCCGCATCCCTGATCCCCATAATAAGAGTTCCATATCCCAGTTCTTCAGCCTTTAATATCAGGTTCTCATTCTGCAGCCCAAGATCATAACATCCCCATCCATTTCCAATTTCATTATCCGCTGTTCCATCTTTCTGAAAACCTGCTCTGTTATGTACGAAAGTACTAACCAGCAACACTGCATTCTCACATTTCCCTGCATTCATTTCCGGCAGACATTCCCGTCTGAACTGTTCCACATTCTTTTCGTCCATAATACAGTAATAACGTCCTGTTTGAGAGTTCTTCCATGAAGGCGCCTCCTGAGCTGCTTTTATCATACTCAAAATTTCATCTTTCGTCACCATATTTCTCTCTACATATTTACGAACACTCCGTCTCTTTTCTATCAGATTCTGAAATTCCATATTTTTATACCTCTTCTATTCTTTCTCTTTAATCAGATAGATAAAATCCATCCTATATATCTTTAATAAATAATAATAGGATATCCTCCATCTATCGTATTATATATCAATGCCGCCTGATCTTCCGGCAGATTGATACAGCCGTGACTTCCATGTCCTGTCTTATATCGGTTTCCACCAAATGCAGACTGCCATGATGCATCATGAAGTCCCTGTCCATAAACAAACGGCATCCAGTATTTTACCGTTTCCGCATATCCATATTCTTCACTGCTTAACGTAAACGGACTTGCCTTATATGCAATCGGCCATGCTCCTCTGTAAGTCTCACGTTCCGGTGTGGGTGCACCGCTGACAATATCTGTTTCCGTAACCAGTGCACCATCTTTATACAGCCATAAATGCTGTGAATCAAGACTGACTTCTATATAACTGCCTGCCAGGTCATCTGTTCCGTTTCTCTTCATGCCACTGCTGCTGTACACCGGCTCTCTGGATACATTTTCACCACTTTTAAGATCTTCAAGAAGCTGTGTCAGCTCTGCATCCTGATCGATCCTGTATCCATATTCATTATCAGAAACCGTAACATCCGTTCCCAACGATGTATGAAAAGTACGCGGCACATAAATAGTATTATATTTATTTGCCATATTCGATATGTAATCTGCAGCCGCATCCTTATCAATGCTTATACCACTATTTTTAATCCGCAGCCAGGAACTGATCGTGTCTGAATCCAGCACCTGCGTTTCCTCACCAAACAGATAAGAAACTGTTGTACTGCGGTATTTTTTCAACAGGCTGTTTAACTTCTTCACCTTCTGCTTCATTTCACCTGATTCTTCAATATCCGGCTGCCGGTAAACTTCCTCGTTTAATTCCATCTTTACATCAGATGTAAGCAATTCTGTTTCGAAATCTTTATCCAGAGTTTCCTCCACATAGCTTAATAGCCTGTTTTCATCAATCTGATTTCCGGAAACCTGTTTCACCAACACATATTTCTGTTTCTTTTTACTATATCGGATATGTGCATCCGTAGGTTCTGTTCTGTCTTTTTCATCAAAATGATCCGCAGACAATGCTGCCTGTTCCTGCGCTTCATCTCTGATGATCTGATAATCAATCTTATAATCTCTCTGTGATGCAAAAAGTTTAAATGTCCCGCTTCTCTCCTGTTTCAATGTTTCCAGTGCACTTTTCAGAATGTCCTGATCCAGACTGTATCCCAGTTGTTCCATTGAAACATTATAAACATCCTTTCCATCTTCATGAAATGTTATTTTTTTATTCTGAAATGCTTCAGATATTTTCTGCTGCGCTTCTCCCACAGTAAGCTTCGATACATCTAACCTGTACACACTCACTTTCCTTCCCAGTGTGACAGTATCCACATGATGTATGTAAGCAGCCAGACCGATTCCCGCTGTCACGATCATCACGATACATATTACAAGAATCACTTTCAGCTTCTTTCTATTTAAGGCTTTTTTCTGTTCCATCCTTTGTTCTGCTACTTCCTTTCACCTTATTTTAGATATCTGCAATTATTTTATTATATAGAGAGATAAAAATCAATTTGTAAAATGCAGTTCGCCTGTTGTTACTGTTCACTCCGTTCTCAGTAACGTAGCCAAAATTCATTCCAGATAGCAACCGCCTGTTACTTTAGAGCGTTTCTGAAAAATCATTCCTGCAATCTGTGCGCCCCACTTTGCGGTATATTTTGTCCGAATTCGGTTGTCGTAGCCCATCAGATTTTTGAGTCCATAAAAAAATCCCACATCACAAGGATGCGGGATTTTTTACTTATGAGGTTATCATCAGGCTTTGTTAACTGATCCGAATAATTCCATTTTTTCCTTAACAGTAGCTTTGATTGCTTCGAAGCCAGGTGCAAGAAGTTTACGAGGATCGTATCCTTTACCCTGCTGATCTTTTCCTTCTTCGATGTATTTACGTGTAGCTGCTGCGAAAGAAAGCTGGCATTCTGTGTTTACATTGATTTTGGATACGCCAAGGTCGATAGCTTTCTTGATCATATCTGCCGGGATACCTGTGCCACCGTGAAGTACCAGAGGCATCTCTCCTGTCAGTTTCTGGATTGCATCCAGAGTCTCAAAGCTTAAGCCTTTCCAGTTAGCCGGATATTTTCCATGGATGTTACCGATACCTGCTGCAAGGAAATCAATACCAAGGTCTGCGATCATCTTGCATTCCTGAGGATCTGCGCATTCGCCCATTCCTACAACACCGTCTTCTTCACCACCGATGGAACCAACTTCTGCTTCCAGAGACATTCCGTGTTCAGCAACGATCTTAACCAGTTCTTTAGTTTTTGCAACGTTTTCTTCGATCGGGTAATGAGATCCGTCGAACATGATGGATGAGAATCCTGCTTCAACGCATTTTAAGCATCCTTCATAGCTGCCGTGGTCAAGGTGAAGAGCTACAGGAACAGTGATATTCAGTTCTTCCATCATTCCGTTAACCATACCAACAACTGTTTTATAACCTGTCATATATTTACCAGCACCTTCGGATACACCAAGGATTACAGGAGAGTTCAGTTCCTGAGCTGTTAAAAGGATAGCCTTTGTCCACTCAAGGTTGTTGATGTTGAACTGTCCAACTGCATAATGACCTGCTTTTGCTTTTTTCAGCATTTCTGTTGCATTTACTAACATGATAAATTCCTCCTAATCTGTAGTAACTGTGTTCATTCTCAGTTACCCTAATCAATCTCCGATATGGAATTACATCTATATCCAGATATGGTTATATTACCAGATTTCTGCTTTTTCGTCTACTCTTTTGCCAAAAAAATGACAAACAAAATTCCCCGGAAGATATGTAAAAAAGTCCGACAATACACAATATATAATAATTTTCTGCAATTTATAAAAAAGTACTTGCATTATTTAAATATTTCATATATAATAAGTTTCGGTTTAAGGATGGATTCCCGAGTGGCCAAAGGGGGCAGACTGTAAATCTGTTAGCAACGCTTTCGAAGGTTCGAATCCTTCTCCATCCATCAAAAGGTTCAGACATTTGTCTGGATCTTTTTTTGTTATATTATAAAGCGGCAGCCCCTTCTTCCGCAAGAGGCTGCCGTCCGGGTCAGGCGGATAAGATCATCCGCTTCGCATTTTGTTAATTTTTATGATGTAAGACCACTGCGCCAAATGCCGGCATTGTGATCTTCAGAATTCCGGCTGCTGCTGTGTATTCTTTACATTCTTCCGTAAATCCCACTGCAGATGTCATGACAACACGTTTCAGCTTTGTATCTTCCAGACGGCTGATTCCTGCCTGTTCTAACCGTATCTCCACTTCCCTGCCTTCTTCCTGATTATTTACGATCACAATTATCTGTTCATCATGAGAAAATCTCGCATAACAAAGTCCCTGATAATCATTCCAGAGAAATCCCAGTGATCCCGTTTTTAACACTTCATATTTCTTATGGATACGGATCATTACCCTGTGGAAGTCGATCATCTGATAATCCTCACGTCCCCAGGGATAAGTACGTCTGTTATCCGGATCTGTGAATCCACAGAGTCCTGCCTCATCTCCGTAATATACAGTCGGTGCGCCCGGCCAGGTCATCTGGATGGTAACCGCCTCACGCATAACTGCCGGATTTACTCCCTCAGATGCCGCCTCCGGACCTGCATAGGAAATTCGTCCTACCCTGTGATTGGTTCTGGTCAGGAATCTGGAATGGTCATGATTTGACAATTCATTCATGGCTGTCTGAAGTGCAGACATATGAAGCGCTCTCATGTGCGTTTTCATAGCTCCGATAAAAGCCTCACTGTTTCCTAACAGGTCTTCACGATACTCGTCACTGTGCTTCTCCATACCTGTCAGGAACCAGGTCAGCGGCTCCATAAATGCGTCATAGTTCATGACTGTATCCCATTCATCACCTTTCAGCCAGCCTTCAGGATTACCGTAATGCTCTGCCAGGATAATGGCATTTGGATTGGCAGCTTTCACTGCCTTCCGGAAATCTTTCCAGAACTGATGGTTAAAATCATTGCTGTGTCCCAGATCCGCCGCCACATCCAGTCTCCAACCGTCTACATTATAAGGAGCAGATACCCATTTCTGTCCAACACGAAGAATATAATCATAAAGTTCTCTGGAACCCTCATAATTTAATTTAGGCAGTGTATCGTGTGCCCACCATCCATCATAGGAGGTGTTATATGGCCATGCATTAGGATCATTAAAGGAAAAGAAATTACGATAGGGACTGTCCGCAGAAACATAAGCTCCTTTCGGATATCCTTCCTGATTCTCATAAATACGTTCTCTGTCCATCCACTTATTAAAAGAACCGCAGTGATTGAACACACCATCCAGAATGATCTTCATTCCTCTTCTGTGGATCTCTGCTGTCAGTTTTGCAAAAAGCTCATTACTTGCTTCCAGATTCTTCTTATCTGTCACACGTTTGATATATTTCCATGCATGGGAATTATCATCGTCGTCTCCAAGAAGGATTCCCTCATTACAATCTTCTACAATCCTGCCGTAATGTGGATCCACATAATCATAATCCTGACAGTCATACTTATGATTACTTGGAGAAACAAAAATCGGATTTAAATAAATAACCTCGACTCCCAGATCCTGCAGATAATCCAGTTTGTTCATAATTCCCTGCAGATCACCGCCGTAAAATTCACGCACACCCATCACTGCCGGAATCTTATTCCACTGTTCTACCTGTACACTCTTATCTCCAATATAATGATATTCTCCGGTCACAACATCATTGGTAGGATCTCCGTTAAGAAAACGGTCTACATAAATCTGGTACATTACCGCACCTTTGGCCCACCTTGGAGTATCAAAGCCCGGATAAATCTCAAAATCCATCCTGCTCTCATGCTTCATACAGACTCCCTGATTATTGTAATAACAGGTTACCCATCCATACTGTATCTCAAAATAATAACGGAAGATGTCCTCACCAATCGTCACCTGGGCAGAATAATAATCAAATCCGTTCTCTGTCCCGCAAATCTCCATCTGCACACGCTGCTCCTGGCTTACCAGATATACAGAATCTACATTATTTCTCTGGGTACGGAATTTGATCGTTACTGTATCTCCTGCCTTTGGTTCCGCAGGTGTTCTGTAATATTCTGTTCCGTCACTGAAAAGCGCCTCTTTATTAAACACAGGACGCATATTCAGGATGTACTGCATTCTTTTTTTTATATCTGCTTTTTCATGTTCCATTTCCGTCCAGTCCTCTCTGTCATTTATCATTTTATTATTTTATCCTAAAATAAACTATCTGACAACCATCTGTTTTTCCCAAAAATACTTATATATTCAGTGATTCTGCACAACCATTCATTCTGTCACAGTATTTCGGACTGCCGGATTCCGGCGAAGCAGATATTTCATTGCTGAAAATAACGTGAACAGTAATGATATTTTAAGACAGTAAAAAAGCCAGCGGGATAAGCTGGCTTTTTTGGAGAAGGTATTTCTTCTTATGGGGTGTAGCAAAAACTATATAATGTATTGGGGGGTTTTTACGGTTTATATAATACCATGAGGCAAGAGAAAAGTGTGCACAAACTTCACAAAATTTGGCACACTTTTTTGTATACATTATATACTGTTGTTTTCTGTTTCCGGATTTTCTGTTGTAAAAAGTGCTTCAAATTCGTCTCTGTGCACCTTTTCCTTCTCGAGAAGAAGACTTGCACACTTGTGCAGAACATCCTCATGTTCCAGAATGATCTTCTTTGCCTGGTCATGACATTCACTGATAATACGGCGGATTTCTTCATCAATGGACTTGGCAACATCCTCGCTGTAACTTCTGGTATGAGCCAGGTCTCTGCCGATAAATACCTCGTCATCGTCATCACCATAACAGATAAGACCAAGTTTATCAGACATTCCATATTTCATAACCATACTTCTAGCTGTCGCAGTTGCACGTTTGATGTCATTGGATGCACCAGTCGTAATATCCCCGAAGATAATTTCCTCTGCTATGCGCCCGCCTAACAGTGTCATAATATCCTGAAGCATTTTTCCTTTGGTATTAAACATCTCATCATTATCCGGAAGAGGCATGGTGTAACCTGCTGCTCCCATTCCTGTCGGGATAATGGAAATCGTGTAGACAGGATCCATATCCGGAAGTACATGAAACAGGATCGCATGTCCGGATTCATGATACGCGGTGATCTTTTTCTCTTTCTCAGAGATCACCTTACTCTTCTTTTCTGCACCGATGCCTACTTTGATAAAAGCACCTTTGATATCAGACTGAAGGATAAATCCTCTTCCCTTTCTCGCTGCTTCAATGGCAGCTTCATTCAGAAGATTCTCCAGATCTGCACCTGTAAATCCTGCTGTTGTTCTGGCAATCTGAGCCAGATTTACATCCTCTCCAAGAGGTTTGTCCTTGGCATGAACGCGGAGGATTTCCTCTCTTCCCTTCACATCCGGACGTCCCACTGCAACCTTACGGTCAAAACGTCCCGGACGCAAAATTGCAGGATCCAGGATATCCACGCGGTTAGTCGCTGCCATCACAATGATTCCCTCATTCACACCAAAGCCATCCATCTCTACCAGAAGCTGGTTCAGTGTCTGCTCTCTCTCATCATGTCCGCCGCCCATACCGGTTCCACGCTGTCTTGCAACCGCATCGATCTCATCAATGAAAATAATACATGGTGCATGGCGTTTGCCTTCTTCAAAAAGATCTCGCACACGTGATGCACCTACACCGACAAACATTTCCACAAAGTCAGAACCGGAAATGGAGAAAAACGGAACTCCCGCTTCTCCTGCCACTGCCTTTGCCAGAAGTGTCTTACCAGTTCCGGGAGGACCTACAAGCAGCACACCTTTCGGAATCCTTGCGCCTACTTTTGTATATTTCTGTGGAGATTTCAGGAAATCTACCACCTCTACCAGATCTTCCTTCTCCTCCTGCAGACCTGCGACCTTGTCAAAAGTAACTTTCTTATTATCATCCGGAGATGACATTCTTGCGCGGCTCTTGCCGAAATTCATCATCTTGGCATTTCCGCCGCCACCGCCACCTGCCATCTGGCGGTTCATCATCATGATCAGAAAGATCACAAGGGCACCTGTGAGAAGAACCGGAAGTAAGGTTGTCAGAAATACATTGTCTCCGGGTACATCCTGAGTTGTAATATCAATATCGTATTTATTCAACAGTTCGATTGCCTGATTGACATCTGTCACATAAACCTTCTTCTGACCGGAGTCAGTAGTATCTACGATCACAGAACCTGTAGGCACTTCTCTGTTCTGTTGAATTGTCGCATCAACCACTTTGTTGTCTTCAAGAGCCTGCTCCAGTTGCTTCTGTGTGTAATTACTCTGGGAAACCACCTGGTTATTCAGATAAAAATAACCGGCTACCAGTGCAATGATCAGCACCAGATACAGACCAATTCTGCTTGGCTGTTTATTCACTTACTTAAATCTCCTTTCAGTCTTCCCCCAGTTCCACTACTCCTATGAATGGAAGATTCCTGTATTTCTGTGCATAGTCCAGACCATAGCCAACTACAAACTCATCCGGGATGTTAAAGCAGCAATAATCAACTCTTACATCTCTGACTCTTCGCTCCGGTTTGTCCAGCAATGTACACAGACGGATGCTGTTTGGATTTCTCTGCTTCAGAATTTCGATGAGATAACTTAATGTTCTTCCTGAGTCAATGATATCCTCTACGATCAGAACGTCCTTTCCTTCCAGTGGCTGGTCAAGGTCTTTGACGATCTTTACAACACCGCTGGACTTGGTGTCATCACCATAACTGGATACAGACATAAAGTCAAGAGAAACCGGCACTGTGATTCTCTTTGCAAGTTCACAGGTAAAGAATACACCACCTTTTAATACACAGATTAAATGGATTTCCTTGCCTGCATAATCCTTGCTGACCTTTGCTGCGATCTGCTTAATACGGGAATCTACTTCCTCTTCGCTGAGTAAAACTTTGATTTTCTCACTCATTTTCGTTTCCTCCTTGGTAATTTAATACTAACACCTTCCTGGTTTGGGGGTTAATTTTATACCTCTCATTCATCCTGCTTCCCACCATCCAGAGGATTTCTTTTCCACATGCGATCAGCGGAATGCTGTCTCTGTATTCCGACGGGATTTTCTCATCAATCATACAGCGGTTCAGCTTCTTTGTGTTCCCCTGCGCATTGATAACCATATAATCTCCTGTCCGTCTGGTGCGAATATACGGATTCTTTTCTATTTTATCATAATCCATCCATTTCGTATACTTTTTTTCTTCAATCTTCTGACCTTCATACAAAAATATTTCTGCCGAAAAAATTCCCAGCGGACTGGTCACAGTCCCCGGAATTCTGATTTTCCATTCCCTGTCTGATATATTTTTTCCGCAAACTGTTTTTCCGTTTTGGATATCTGAACCTTTATGCTTTTCACCGATCATCCCGGCTGACTTCTCCTCTCCGTACCGACAAAGTCTTACTCCCTCGTAATCTCTTCTGGCTTCCATGTGATAAGGAAGGCTGATCCGTCTTCCAGTCTGCATTTCATAAAGTTCCAGAACCTTCTCATAGTGAACAGCCGCCAGATCCTTCCGTCTGCCTGCCAGCTGTTCCATCGCCTGTTGTAATGCATAAACCTGAATGATCTGAGGCTCCATAAAAAATTTTTCAGTAAAGTAATATTCCTTACCTTTCTGAAACTCGCCCAAAACCAGGCAGCTCTGCTGCGTAAGATATTCCTCTGCCTGGGAAATCCTTGCCGCAGTCTCTGCCATATGTGCCGCTGCCTTTCCATTGACCTGCTGTTCCAACATAGGAAGAATATGATGTCTGATTCGGTTTCTGGTATATTCATCTGACAGATTGGTGCTGTCCTGAATATGAGAAATCTTCTTTTCTTTCAGATACTCTGCAATTTTGTCCCGGTTTAAGCACAGAATCGGGCGGATAATCTCTCCGTCTACAGGGCGCATGGTGCATAGTCCCCGCAGACCTGTTCCTCTGCACAGATTATGAAGCATAGTTTCCGCAAGATCCTCCTGATTATGCGCTAATGCAATTTTTATCTCACTGTCCTTTCTCCCACAGACGGCAGCTTCCCTCTGAAAAGCTTCTTTTCTTACAATCCTTCCCGTCTCTTCCTCGCCCAGCTTCCACTCCCTGCTCAATCCCGGAACATCATAACAATAAACAGTACATGGGATCTGCCACTTCCGGCATATGTTTTCCACAAAGCTTTGGTCCCTGTCCGCTTCCTTTCCACGTATTCCATGATGTATATGGACCACTCTCAATGTAAAATCCAGTTTTCCCTGAAGCTCCTTTAAAATGCGGAGCATTGCCATAGAGTCACTTCCACCGGACACTCCTGCCAGGACCACATCATTTTTTCCGATCATCCTGTTTTGCTTTATATAAGCAAGAATTTCTCTTTCCATTTTTATCCTGATTTCCTTTTCTATCTTAGAGCGTGTCTGAAAAATCATTCCCGCAATCTGCACGCCCCACTTTGCGGGATATTTCACCCGAATTCAGTTGCCGTAGCCCGCTACGGCGCCCTCATCCGGGCAAAATATCCCACAAATTGTGACGCACATCTTGCAGAAAGCCTTTTTCAGACACGCTCTAGTATCCGCAACATTATTTTTTCCACACGCCTGCCACCAGCACTGTCATATCATCCCGTGCATGATAATCGCTGTATCCCAGCACCCGTTCCAGTATTCCCCTGCCGAAATCTTTCGGTGATTCCTCGTGAACATCCATAATGATTTCTTTCATGGTTTCCTCCTCTTTCTGGTCAGGCAATGCATCCAGGACTCCATCTGTCATCATGATCAGGTAATCCCCATGGTACAGCTTTCTGGTAGCTGTCTCAAAATCAATCTGCTGTACAAGCCCTGCGGCCAGACTTTCAGAAGTAATAGATTCCACCCAGTGATCTCTTTTGATAAATGTAGACGCAGCCCCCGCCTTCAGAAAATTGCAGATGCCTGTATACAGGTCCACTGCGCAGATATCCACTGTAGAAAACATACCCTCCTCTCCTTTGAGTACCAGAGCAGAATTTACCATCTTTGCTGCCGTTTCCTGGGAAAATCCTGACTCCATAAACTGTTCCAGAAGTTCCACAACTGTCTCGCTCTCCCTGCATGCTTCCATCCCTGAGCCCATGCCATCCGAAAGGCACATAACAAACCTGCCGCCATCCTCCTGTCTGCATATATAATTATCTCCGGAAACCTTCTCTTCTTCTCTGGTAAGCCTGGCCGTTCCATAGAGAACCTGATAGCTTACATCCTCAGCAAAATGTACAGTGTGATATTCTCCGTTTACAATACATCTGCTCCCATTTACAGGTACCATGGAAATTTCACAGTATTTTGAAAGAAGCTGTGCGATCTCTGTCATGGAAATACACTGACCGCTTCTGGCACGCATGGTGAGAAAAATCTGTTTACGTCCTTTCACCTTATTCATCATCCATGCCCTGCGAAGGATCACATGGCTCTTTCTCAGTCCCTTGCGAAGTTCTTCTTCAAACTGCGGCGTTACTCGCTCCAGGTCATACAGATCACTGGCCACGTTTTCCATGATATGTGAGACTTCCATAAGCTGCTGTGCTACTGCCAGCCGATTCTCGATCATACGGTTATCCCACATCAGGTTCTGCCTTTCTTTCTGAAAATTCTCTGCAACCGTCTCATAATACTGTACGGAACGGGGACATATGCCTGTCCAGTCAGCGCGGATGCCTCTGACATTTTCCTCGTTTCCACTCTCCATAGAACGTACCAGTGCCTCCACTCCTTTCACCAGTTCCTGACTGTGTTCTCCCCAGCAGATTTCCCTCTGATAGCATCTGCTGCATACCTTTGCATTTGTATCCTCAATGATCTGCTCAACCTGCCTGCTGCTCAGATAATCTTTCCGATAAGGCATCCCGTAGAAAGTATCTGCCAGTTTCTGAAAAGATGCCGCATACTTCTCCACCCTCTCTTTCTGAGGATGGCCCTCCTGCAGAGACGGCAGTTCTTCTGTATCCGGCAGATTTTCTGCTAAAATAGTTTTTGCCATGTCCCGTATGATCAGCATAATGCTGATAACGAGCATGGCAATCATCCATTCCTGCATATTCTCCCCTCCCCTTATTCATTCCCTGTATATAGCAGACTACTGCATTTTTATCAGAGAATCTCTATAACTGTTCAACAGTCCTCTCTTTCACAAAGTACTAAACAGTTACAGATATTATATGGAAGGGTTTCTGAAATATCTGTCAAACGCAGACGAATCCTTCGCAAAAGTTTTCGACATTTGTTACTGCTGTTTCTTAAAAACAGTCTCATTGTCCTTCACAAGTCCCAGTTTCTCTCTGGCAACCTCTTCTGCATATTCGTCTGTCTCCATATATTTCTTTAATTTATCAATTTCTTCTGTACGTGTCTGCTCATCTTCAATCTGTTGCTGAAGAGTGGCGGCCTTAGCATCATATCCTGTGAGGCGTTCCTTAAGGTCATTACTTTCTAGCATCAGTCCTCCCAGAAGGACTAAAACAACCAGCGCAATCGCAATCATTCCAAGAGAGTTATACCCTACTTTCTTTTTTTTCTTCCTTTTCTTAGAATTACCCAATTTGCCAGCCTTCCTTTTTTAGCATATTTATACGCTTTATACCACAGGAGTTTACATCTTTTGACCGGAAATAGCAACCATTTTATCAAAAATTTAATAATTATTACAGGAATCTCCATAAGTTTCGTACAGCATTTTACAAAAATATCTCCGAGGACCCTGTTGCAGATATACGCTCCGGATAAAAAGCCTAAAACCATAAAAAAACGCAGGATTCCTTCATTGCTCCTGTAAATCTCCGAAAAAACAAAAAAGGCACAACAAAGCCAGTACAAAATATCTTCCGTCCCGACAGCTTTATCCGAATGTGCAAAAACATTCCTGAATGCAGCCAGCAGATCATAACACAAAAGGAGAACAGCACCCACAGCTATTGTCCGAAGCAGCAGAAATAATTCATGATGAATAAATGTACTCATCTCTCACCGGAACATCCTTTTAAATAAGGATTCATCCCTGTTATCTGTATTCTTTGACAGATAAGTAAGACTGTCCACTTTTCCTTCCAGATCTACTTCTCCCTTTTCCAGATCAAGCTGCTTCACATGAAGCTGTTCTCCATTTATTACAAGTTTCCCTGCCTGTGTAAAAAGCAGGATTTCTTTTTCATCAAAGGATTTAATATCCTTTACCCCGGTAATTCTCCCGTTCTGACGATTTTCCAGCATCAGGCTGTGAGTTGAAAGTATCTTCTTCTCTTCCACAGACACCTCCCGGTCACAGCCTCCGGAAACTATGACCTGCCAATCTGTTACTTATCAGTAGTTTATGTGCCGGAAAATGGAAATAGACAATAAAATGTTAAAAATTTATATGTTCCCACTGCATAAATGCAAAAAGCTGCAAATTACCATCCGGAATCAAAGATATTTGTACATACTCTCTACATCTTCTTTTTTGACAGTTTCTTTTACATCCAGTACTTCTACTTTGACATTCTTACTTCCGAACTGGATTTCAATAGTATCTCCCGTCTTTACCTGTACAGATGCCTTGGCAGGCTTATCGTTGACAAGAACTCTTCCTGCATCACAGGCTTCGTTTGCCACTGTACGGCGTTTGATCAGACGTGACACCTTTAAGTATTTATCTAATCTCATATTCTACTCCTGTAAATGTCCTGTAAATGGATACTCACGAATTACTCCGCCAGAGTATCAAAAAAGGGGAACTTTCGTTCCCCCGGTTATCGCCTTTATTATTTACCGTTAACCATATCTTTTAATGCTTTTCCAGCTTTGAATTTCGGTGATTTAGAAGCTTCGATTTTCATAGTTTCACCAGTCTGAGGATTTCTTCCCTCGCGAGCAGCTCTTTCACTTACTTCAAATGTACCAAATCCTACTAACTGGATTTTTCCGCCATTTTTCAGTTCTTTAGAAACGACATCAACGAAAGATTTCAGAACGTCTTCTACGTCCTTCTTGGATAAGTTTGTCTCTTTCGCCATAGCTGCTACTAATTCTGTTTTATTCATGGTGTTTCCTCCTCTAATGATCTCTTTCTTGTTTGGTGGCATCTGCCAAAAGCGACAGAGCTCTATCCTCTATATATATACCTTTTTCCCCATATTGTCAAGGTTTTTCGTAACTGTTCAGCTCTGTGTTACTGAGGATAAGTTACTGTTCACACACCACTATCCCGCGAGGTGTTTTGGCATGAATATGTCAAAATCCCGAGACATACAAGTCAAAATTCCATTGCCACAGGCAATCTGGAATGAATTGAATTTTGGCTACGTTACCGTGAACGGAGTGAACAGTAACGAGGATAATCCCTGAAACATTCCTCTGCAAAATTCTCCCAGATTTCTCTCTGTCTGATAAGATTCTGAAGCTTTTCCACATTTTTCTCTGAAATCCACACCTTTTTGTGTGAATAATAATAATTTGCCAGTTTCCAGTATTTTTCAGGATAAGTGAAACGTACACGCAGATTTTTCCACTCTTCTGCCGAGATTGGACGGATTTTATGATATTCCCTGAGCATTTCCCCTGCCAGTTCCAGATTCCAGTTATATTTCTCCAGTATTTTTCTCATAAAACGATACAAATCTGCTACCTGAATATCAAAACTCCAGTGACCAAAATTTGTGACTGCCGTCCCCAAATGATCACCTTTCAGCATCAGAATATTATGCTGATTATATTCTCCATGACATACCTGTCCTTCCCGCCATGCCCTTTCCCTGAGATCATCATAATCCGTCTCGTCCAGAAGCTTTACTGCATACTGTGCCCTTTCAAGAAACTGCTCCACACTTGCCAGATAATTTTTCTCAAATACATTGGATGCTCCTTTGTTCCGTATAAATTTGCGTATCTTACGAAGCTCCTGATTGTGCCGGAGATATTCCTCCCTGAGAGATCTTTCCCTGTATTCCTCCACAGGTTCCATTTTCATTAAAATATGTAACCTTGCCAGTGTCCGGACACTTTTTAAAATATCTTCCCGGGATTTTGTGTCACACTCTTTTCCTTCATACCAGTGCTGGAGTGTAAACCTTTGTTCAGTTTTATCTTTGCTGACCAGACTTTCCTGATTATTCCGCAGAAAATAATCGGTATTTATACCATTTTCCTGAAGTTTCATCAAAAGCTCCTGCTGTTTTTCCAGCTTTTTTTCAGAACCGTGAAATTCCCTCAGGATCAGAAGTCCCTGAGCTGTATAGCAGAGTAAAGCTCCTCTTGTCCTTGCAGAACGGTCTGCTGTCAGCTCATACTGAGCCAAAGTGCCAAGTCCGTAATCATACAATGACATATCCCCCTCTTAATCATCTTAATTCTTTCTATACATATGAAGAAAATCCGGTGGATATACCCCCGGATTTTCATAGAGCCACTGTTATTTACTATATTCTGATATACTGACCATTCCACAAAACTGCACTATTTCTCATCAAGCAGACCCAATAATATCTCTTTCTGATTCTTCTGTGGATCGGCAAGCACTACTTCCAGAAGACGGTTCAGCGTTTCTCCTATTTCACGCCCCGGCTTATAACCGGCTTCAATCAGATCTTTCCCTGTCACTGCCAGAGTTTTTAAAGATACACACTGATGTTCATTAATGATCGTCTCATAAGCCTCTTTCACCTTATCCAGACGTTCCTGCTTCTCTGCGCGTCTGTAATCACTCTGTGCCAGCATATCTGCCTGCTGCACTTCCAGATAATATGGAAAGAGCTCCTCACCGATACGGTTCACTGCCCTGCGCACTGCCTTTGTCATTCCCTCCGGTCTGTCATCATGCCATTTTACCAGACGGGTTACCTTGCGGATCGTATCATTATCGAATTTCAGCCTGCGCAGAATCTGTGCAGCCATCTTTTCTCCCGCAATCCCATGCATCTTGAAATGATCTCTTCCATTCTCATCTGTTTTCCGGACAACCGGCTTTCCAATGTCATGAAGCAACATGGTAATCCTGAGAACTTTATCTGCCCGTACATGACAGAGACTGTGCAGGATATGCTCCCCTACTGTATAACAGTGGTGCGGCGTATTCTGGGATGTTGTCATACATGCATCAAACTCCGGAAGAAATTCAGCTGTGATCCCGGCTTCATAAGCCACCCTGAGATAATCCGGATGAGGAGACATCAGGAGCTTCACAAGCTCTACCTGAGTCCGCTCTGCGCTGACATGCTTCAGATTCGGTGCCAGAACCTTCAGTGCCTTACGAGTCTCTTCTTCAATGGCAAAGCCCAACTGCGCACTGAAACGGACTGCACGCATGATCCGCAGTGCATCCTCTGTAAAACGCTCCAGCGGATCTCCCACACAGCGGATGATTTTTCTTTCAATATCCTCCAGTCCGCCGAAAAGGTCCACCAGTCCTGAAGAAGGATTGTATGCCATTGCATTGATGGTAAAATCCCGGCGTTTCAGGTCTTCCTCAAGGCTTGCTGTAAAGGTGACCTCTTTGGGATGTCTGCCGTCCTCGTACTCACCATCTACACGATAAGTCGTGACCTCATATCCTTCTTTTTCCATAAGAACAGTCACTGTTCCATGCTGCAGACCTGTATCCACTGTTCTGTGAAACAAAGCCTTGACCTGCTCCGGCTTTGCGGATGTGGTGATGTCCCAGTCATCCGGGCTCCGTCCCAGAATGGAATCACGCACACAGCCGCCTACCACATAGGCTTCATAGCCTGCTTTTTCCAGTATATGCAAAATTATTTCCGCGTTTTTCGGTATTTCCAGAATCATATGACCATCCTTATCTTCTTCTATTTATTCTTAACCCCGAAAACCGGCACTCAGATATCTCTGCTGCCGGTTTTCTTTATTTTCTTATTGATTAGTATGCTCTTCCCCAGTAAACCATCTTCTTGGCAGGTTTTCCACAGCATACGCAGACATCACTTAAATGTTCCTGCTCAAACGGCATACATCTGGATGTAGCCTGAACATCTTCTTTGATCTTGTCCTCACATGCGCGGTCACCGCACCACATAGCTTTTACGAAGCCTGGTTTGTTAACAATAGTATCTTTGAATTCTTCATAGTTTGTAGCAACATAAGTATGGGAATCTCTGTGCTTACGTGCACGCTCCAGCATATCTTTCTGGATTGTTTCCAGGATTTCCTGTACTTTCTCCACAAGCTCATCAAATGTAACAGTATATTTCTCTCTTGTATCACGACGGCAAATGACAGCCTGACCATTCTCGATATCCTTCGGGCCGCACTCGATACGGATCGGAATACCACGCATTTCCTGCTCTGCGAATTTGAATCCCGGGCTCTTGTCTGTGTCGTCTACTTTTACGCGGACTCCTGCTGCTTTTAATGCTGCAAACATCTCATCTGCTTTCTCAAGAACGCCTTCTTTTCTCTGCTGGATCGGAATGATCACTGCCTGTACAGGAGCGATTCTCGGAGGCAACACCAGACCACTGTTATCACCATGTACCATGATAATAGCACCGATCATACGTGTTGTCATTCCCCAGGATGTCTGATGTACATACTGAAGTTTATTTTCTTTATCTGTATACTGGATGCCGAATGCTCTTGCAAATCCATCGCCAAAGTTATGGCTTGTACCGGACTGAAGAGCTTTTCCATCATGCATCAGGGATTCAATTGTATAAGTAGCTTCTGCACCGGAGAATTTCTCCTTGTCTGTTTTCTGTCCCTTGATAACCGGGATTGCAAGTACTTCCTCACAGAAATCTGCATACAAATTCAGCATCTGGATAGTACGCTCTTCTGCTTCCTCGGCTGTAGCATGAGCTGTATGGCCTTCCTGCCATAAGAACTCACGTGAACGAAGGAACGGACGTGTTGTCTTTTCCCAACGCACTACAGAGCACCACTGGTTGTATACCTTCGGCAGGTCTCTGTGAGACTGGATTTCTTTTGCATAGAAATCACAGAATAATGTCTCTGATGTGGGACGTACACACAGACGCTCCTGAAGCGGATCCAGACCACCATGAGTTACCCATGCAACCTCAGGTGCAAATCCTTCTACATGATCTTTCTCTTTCTGAAGAAGAGATTCCGGAATAAAGATTGGCATGTACACGTTCTGTACGCCAGTCTCTTTAAATCTTCTGTCCAGTTCGTGCTGGATATTTTCCCAGATCGCATATCCTGCAGGTTTAATTGCCATGCAGCCTTTAACGCTGGTATAACCGCAGAGTTCAGCTTTCTTTACAACGTCGGTATACCACTGGGCGAAATCGTCTTCCATGGATGTGATGGCTTCTACCAGTTTCTTGTTGTTTGCCATGATTACTTCTCCTTTTTATGTGATTGTGTTGATCCTGACAGTGCATCAGGATATAGTCGCGGCGGAATGCATATTCTTCTTATTTTTCTTCTATAAATAAATTTCCTTATCTGCTTCACAGTACAAAAATCTGCTTTTTTATAATCCGGCAAAATCTGTCATATTATAAAAAACGAAAAAAAGAAGCCCAGCATCCCTCACAAGGGACCGAAAGGCTTCGGCGGTACCACCCTAATTAGCACTGTGCCCAAATGCCTGCACATTACTCGCTCTTCTTCCGATAACGCAGGAAAAACGCCGTACTTCAATTGTACGGAGCTCCGAGGCCGGTTCCATAATTCACGCACAGAATCCTTCCACCACTGTTTCACAGCCAACCGGCTGTTCTCCGGGACTCTTCTCTGGGATTGCTCCTTATGTACTATTCTCTTCATCGCTATATATATTTCGCATTTGATTATATTTTATTTGAAATAAATTGATGTGTCAAGAGTAAAATCGTTACTGTTCACACACCACTATTCCGCGAGGTGTTTTGGCATGAATATGCCAAAATCACACTTCTATTGTAATCTTACGTCCTGTCCGGTTATATTTATAATAACGGACCCCGGCTGCATCCAGCATTCTCTTAGAAGCGATCACTGCCGGCGTGTCTGCATATTTATCGCAGTCATAGACAATTGTCTTAATACCTGCCTGAATAATTGCCTTGGCACATTCATTACATGGAAAAAGGGAAACATAAAGCTTTGCACCTTCCAGACTTCCTCCCCTGTAATTAAGAATCGCATTCAATTCACTATGGGTCACATAAAAATATTTCGTATGAAGACTGTCACCCTCTCTCGCCCATGGAAATTCATCATCTGAACAGCCCTTTGGAAAACCATTATAACCCATGGACAGGATTTTATTATCCTCACTCACAATACAGGCACCTACCTGAGAATTCGGATCCTTGGAACGCATCCCTGACATCATGGCAACTCCCATAAAATATTCATCCCATGATAAATAATCTGTGCGTTTATGATTTACATCCATTTTCCAAACCTCCCCTTCACATACTTCACCATTCACCTGCTTCATAAAAGCATCACATTGTCCGTTACTGTGAACGGAGCGAACAGTAACCATTGTCTGCTTATAACTGACACAGCCAGAACTTCACACTTTACTCTACAGCAATTCCCATTCATCATACATGTGAGAGAATTACTATAATCATGCAGGCTCTGGCTGTTTTATCATTTTTCTTATTTTATGACTTATTCAGTCTCTATCTGATTAATTCTTCTGATATGTCTCTCATCATTGGAAAACGGTGTATTCAAAAATGTATCCACAATCTTCAATGCCAGCCCAGGTCCTACCACTCTTCCGCCAAGTGCAAGGATGTTGGCATCATTGTGAAGTCTTGTAGCCTCTGCTGTAAAACAATCTGTGCAGACTGCAGCTCTGATTCCCTTAAACTTGTTTGCTGTAATGGAAATTCCGATACCTGTTCCGCAGATCAGGATTCCCTTCTCACATTCGCCGTCAAGAATTGCATGTGCAACCTTCTTTGCATATATCGGATAATCTACGGAATCCAGACTGTCACATCCATAATCTTTATATTCAATTCCTTTCTCATCCAGATACTTCTTGATCTCCTGTTTCAGTTCATATCCACCATGATCACATCCTAAAGCTATCATTAATCTTCCTCCTGAAATTAATTTCTTTACCTCTTCAGCAGACTATTTAAGTGAATCTTCATTATCCATCTGGCCATTACTGCTGATAAGATTATATAATCAGGCATATATCTGCTTCACTACCTGATTATATCATACTACCTGTATGATCTTATGTCCCGCTGCTTTCAGCAGACGGTTCATAATGGCCTGTCCCATTCTTGGTGTATAAAACGCTTCTGAATAAATAGACCTGACCGCACTCTGGTCAAAATCACGAAGCACTTCATATAAATGATGAGCGATTGTTTCCTCTTCTTTCCGACTTCCGATGCTGACTACCAGACCTTCGGGATATCTGTCCTTTGTCTCGTCCGTTGCAATAATTCCGACCTGCTCGCCGTGTGCTTTCGCTTCCGCAGCCAGCTCATTAATCTTCTTCACAACAGCTTCCTCTGGTCCCTCAACAATTGCCAGATCTGCCTTCGGTGCATAATGGCGATATTTCATACCCGGCGCTTTCGGACGCACCTTGCTGTCAGCCGCAATTAGCCCCTTGTCCATCCTTACATCCCCCAGAGTCTCCTGAAGCATCTCCAGAGAAATATAACCCGGACGCAAAACCACCGGCACATCCTCAGTAAAATCAACGATCGTAGACTCAAGACCGATTCCCACCTGGCCTCCGTCAATGATCATCTCAATCGCTTCACCAAGATCCTCCTCTACATGCTGTGCAGTAGTCGGACTGGGTCTGCCTGAAGTATTCGCACTGGGTGCTGCCACATAGCCGCCGGCAGCCTTGATCAGCTCCTGTGCAATCCTGTCGCTCGGAAACCGAACCGCCACACTGTCCAGACCACCCGTAGTCTCCTGTGGTACAAGATCCGACTTCGGAAGAATCATAGTCAGCGGACCCGGCCAGTACTTCTCTGCCAGGATCTTCGCCTTCTCCGGAACCTCCGCTACAATCGGAGCCAGCTTATCAAACTCTGCAATATGCACGATCAGCGGATTATCCGAAGGTCTTCCTTTCGCCGCATAAATTTTCATAGAAGCCTGCGGATTCAACGCATCCCCTCCAAGGCCATAGACAGTCTCCGTAGGAAACGCAACCAGACCACCCTGCTTCAAAATATCTCCACCACGCCGGATAGCCTCCATATCAAGATTATCCGCTGTCATGGATACAACTTCTGCTCTCATTTTATTCCTGCTTTCTTATCTGTTCTGTATTTTATATAACAATATTCCTCTTACTTTATTTTCGTTTTGTATGTTCATGATACAACAGAGACAAAAATTCGTCAAATGTTTCTTCTTTGGCAAACAGATATTCTCCATTATCCAACCAAACAAATAACAAGCTGACAGAAAATATTTCTCCTGTCAGCTCGTACATCAATCTCTTAATTTATCAAGCAATACATATACCCTTTCTTTTGTGAGTTCTGTGGCCTTAACTTCTGCTTATACTGCTTACCTGAAACAAGATTATAATTTGTGTATAAATCAAAAAGCATTATCTGATCGCATTCATACAATATTTATAGATTCTTTTATAGGTACGTGTAGAATAGTGAACGCCGTCATCTATATTTCCCTTAAACTCATTGTATGTACTGTAACCATTCTTCATCAGATATTTATAGGTATCTATCCATTGAAATCTCTTATTTAACCTGCTCTGCAATCTGTCATTAAAGTAACGTAACTGCGCTTCTTTTCGAGTTGGTTTCATTGCTGTATTTACCGGATTCACAGACATATAAAACAATCTGCAGTCACTTTCAAGTTCCTCTGCAAGAGTGTTCATACGCGCAAGATATGCATTTGCCTCGCCTTTATAATCAACCCCATTCCCGGAATTATGACTCGAAAGATCATTCACACCAAGATTAAAAATAACTGCTACGGGCTTATCTGAATCTGACTGCAGACGGGCAATTTCACTTCTCATTACTCTCTCTCCTGCTGTTTCAAACCAGCTCAGTCCCTCCCCTGTCTTACACACAAATGATACTTTTGCAACTGCATCCTTTCCATATTCCTGAAGAAGAGTTTTCTGCATAAAATACGTTCTGGAATCTCCCACAAAAATAATTCCGGAATACTCCGACAGCTGAGCTGCCAGATTATTGACCTGAATATCCGGCTCCTGTTGCCAGTTATACATAACTGCATATAAATGGGTTTTCTTCCTTACCTGTATCACCTGTCCCGCCTGATACTGCGGATTCTGAGTCTGATCCGGCTTCGTGCTCCATCCAAGAAAAGTATATCCGGTCTCGTTCTTTATTGCAGGAAGTGTCACTTTTCCATTACTGTCTGCTTTTCTTATTATCGTAGACCCATCTGCCTGATGGAAAATAACCACCTTCTGAGAAGCAGATGAAATCGCTTCTGTTCCCTCCGACGGTGCCAGTGACTCATCCTTTTTATTATCCGAATATGTAAAAGATGTGAAGCTTGTGGTTCCTTTTTCCACATCGTAAACCCTTACTTTGCTGGTTTTCGCAAAAGCAGTTTCACAAAAACACGAGCTGAAACAAATCATTCCTGTCAACATTACAAAAAACAATTTTTTTACCATAATATTTATCTCCTTTCTGCTTTTCAAATTATACTACGTTTCACCTTGTAAATTTAGAACATGGCGAAAATAGCCCTAAATTTGGCGAAACTAATCTATAATAATCGAGTAGGGGAAATTTTTTTCTCCCCTCTCAGTCGAGTAAGTAAGTGGACTTTCACCACAGATTGACGGTATGCCCGTCATACGCAAAAAACAGATGACTTTTACCATCTGTTTTTGTTATTTCATTATATAATTTCAGCAGATTTCAGCTTTTCTACCAATAACATTACTTTCACACAAAATATTTCTTCATCCCAGTTTATATTTATATCTCCTTCTTTCTCTTTTACAATTTTTTCCACATTGCCTAATCCAATTCCGTGTCTATCCACATTTTCTTTGGTTGATAATAGTTTGTTTTTTTCCATTCGCAAAACACCACTGTAACTATTTTCTACTTGTATATACAATATCCCCTGTTTTTCCCGTATAAATATACTCAGATACTTTTTTTCGGACTGTTTTGCCGCATAAATCGCATTATCAAGCAAATTTCCCAATATTACATTTAATGTAAATCCATGAATATCTAATTCTTCAGGTAATGCTACTTTCGCTCGCACATCATCTAGATTTTGCCTTGCATAATGCAATAAGTAATTTAATGTACTGTCTACCTCACTAATACCAGAACATATATATTCGTCCTCATTTACTATCTGCTTCTCCATATTATCCAGATATATCAGAATTTTATTTATATCTTCATGTGCTGTCAGATATTTCAATTCAAAGATATGATGTTTCAAATCATGTCTCAAACTTCTAATCTTTCTCCATGATTCCTGCATAACTTCAATTTGATTCCTGTAACCTTCCATTAAAGAATGAAATTTTTCTTTCTCTGATTTCTGTTCATAATAATCCTGTAGTGCATCATACAGATAAAATATTGCAATATTAGTGATCAAAATTCCAATAATTTCCATACTAATAAGTCGCTTATTAGTATAATTTGCCTGCCACATACAAAATACTTCTATTATACTAAATGCTGGTACAGATAACATCATAATCCAGAGAGATGTCCTTATTGGAAACTGTCGTTCTTTCTTAAAACAAGTTCTCTCTAACAGAAACACACAAAAATATATTCCCAAACTGGTGATGCATTCTTTTATGGAACGAGTCATTTCATCATAATCTTTATATAAACCGGTTGCAGAAAAAACCAAACTTTCAATCACTACATTAATCGAATAAATTCCAATAGCAAATACTATTTTTTTTTCTAAGCTTTCCTTATATATTAAAAGTATCAACATTAATCCCGTCAGATTTGTCATAATATTAATTATCTGATTATGAAACAGATAATATCCCCCACTTGTGAGGACTACAAAACCAGAATACATCAATATCTTCAAACGTCGCGAAACTGTTTTTAAAGGATTCATCACTTCCATAAAGCGGTAAATAGCATATGTTCTCAAAATATTCGCCATTACCCCAAGTATAATTTCCTGCATTTTTCCTCCCATTTTATAATCTTTTTCTATCCCAGTTCTAACTGTATCAGTTTTTGCTTTACACTTCCCCTATATGGTTTCGATATACTGACTATATCACCATTTATCATCTTAACCCGATCAGTTCCGTAACATTGTACATAAACGTGATTAATCAGATATGATTTATGTATTCTTAAAAACATTTTATTTGAAATCTCAGATTCTATATCATCCAATTTAGCAGAAAATTTAAATGTTTCTCCTGACTGCATGACCATATAAACAGTCTTGTTCTCACTTCTGAAATATAAAATATCTTTTATAAAAAAAACACGATTTTCTCTGTCTATCTTAACCGTTATTTTTTTTCTGTTCACAAGTTCTCTCTTCATCACTATATCTAAAGTTCTCTCTACCATTGGAAAAGTAATGGGTTTTACAAGAAAATCCATCGGTCTGCATTGAAAAAGTTTCATAGCATAATTTGTCTTAGATGATATATAAATAATCTCAGTTTCTTCATTTTCCAATTTTTCTCTTATATATTTTCCAACCTCTACACCATTACATTTCGGTAATTCAATATCCAAAAACAATAAATCTACAGAAGATGAACTTTTCAGATATTCACATAACGATTCACCATCATAAAACACATCTATATCTGCTTTTATAAAATGCTCCTGAGAATATTTTTCAATATAATTTTCTAATTGTACACATGTACTAAATTCATCATCACATATAATAACCTGCATAACCATTTTCTCCAATCAAACGGATATTATAGATATCAATACAAAAAGTAAATCCAAATATTCTATTTCCATATATATTTGTACTTCTTTTTATAGTGTATAATACTGCATTTTCTCAATCCTTTCAACTTAAATTAACTTATAAAAAGCATATTACCAACTTCTGTTTTATACAACTATAACTTGTATAATATTGACCAGAAAGACTAAAAATGAACCGTATTAAAGAATTACGTAAATTACTCGGAATTTCAATTGATTATATTTTTGAACTTTCTAATGTTAAGCACGAATGTATCCAGACTGTAACGTAAAAACAGTGGTAACCATGGACTTCATAATCCATGCTTACCACTGTTTTTCTAACTTCTGATCGCATTCATACAATATTTATAGATTCTTTTATAGGTACATGTAGAATAGTGAACGCCGTCATCTATATTTCCCTTAAACTCATTGTATGTACTGTAACCATTCTTCATCAGATATTTATAGGTATCTATCCATTGAAATCTCTTATTTAACCTGCTCTGCAATCTGTCATTAAAGTAACGTAACTGCGCTTCTTTTCGAGTTGGTTTCATTGCTGTATTTACCGGATTCACAGACATATAAAACAATCTGCAGTCACTTTCAAGTTCCTCTGCAAGAGTGTTCATACGCGCAAGATATGCATTTGCCTCGCCTTTATAATCAACCCCATTCCCGGAATTATGACTCGAAAGATCATTCACACCAAGATTAAAAATAACTGCTACGGGCTTATCTGAATCTGACTGCAGACGGGCAATTTCACTTCTCATTACTCTCTCTCCTGCTGTTTCAAACCAGCTCAGTCCCTCCCCTGTCTTACACACAAATGATACTTTTGCAACTGCATCCTTTCCATATTCCTGAAGAAGAGTTTTCTGCATAAAATACGTTCTGGAATCTCCCACAAAAATAATTCCGGAATACTCCGACAGCTGAGCTGCCAGATTATTGACCTGAATATCCGGCTCCTGTTGCCAGTTATACATAACTGCATATAAATGGGTTTTCTTCCTTACCTGTATCACCTGTCCCGCCTGATACTGCGGATTCTGAGTCTGATCCGGCTTCGTGCTCCATCCAAGAAAAGTATATCCGGTCTCGTTCTTTATTGCAGGAAGTGTCACTTTTCCATTACTGTCTGCTTTTCTTATTATCGTAGACCCATCTGCCTGATGGAAAATAACCACCTTCTGAGAAGCAGATGAAATCGCTTCTGTTCCCTCCGACGGTGCCAGTGACTCATCCTTTTTATTATCCGAATATGTAAAAGATGTGAAGCTTGTGGTTCCTTTTTCCACATCGTAAACCCTTACTTTGCTGGTTTTCGCAAAAGCAGTTTCACAAAAACATGAACTACAGCAAATTGCTCCTGTCAACATCATAATCATCATTTTCCTGCTATAATGTCTAACCTGAATTATTCGATTCCTCATTTTAAAACTCCTTTCCTGTCATGTAAATATTCACAATCCTCATTTTCTCCTACTACTTATACAGTGTCATCTTTTCATTTTTCCACTGTAGCAACATATTTTTCTTATATATATTGCACATACATTATCATAATACAATCGTAATCCATATCTGTAAATTTTACTTTTTCCCTCTTTTCCACCTGATAATTATTTCCCCAAAACCATTCCAGCCAATAACCAGCGTAAAAAAATATTTTTTTACGCGTCCCTTTTTGACCCAAACAAAAAATGGCGACACAAACTGCCGCCATTTTTCGCCCTCTTACTTATTAACTTTAAGAATATACGTACTATACTCCTCATCCTGGAACACAACTTCTCCAAGCGAATTCAGCACCTCTTCATTCAGTGCATCCCCATATTTCTCCCGTTCTTTCGATCCCACAAAAATATAAGAAACATCATACTCTTCCAGCAGTTCCTTCACATACTCCGCATCCAAAGAAGTATAAATACTCTCAATATCCGCACTCTTCTCATTCAGATCCGCAGTATCATCTCTCCACAGCCACTCATGCACATACCATCCCAGCACAGTCGGCAGCCCTGTCATAGCAGAAACACGCTCATAACCACTATAGCTGTCCCCGTTCGCCTCAAGCACAACCGGTGACCCTTTCACATTCTTCTTCAGCCATTTAATACCAGCCACATCCTCTGTGAAATCATTTGACAGGAAAGATGTCGCATTCAATCCTTTATATTCAGAAGGCTCCCATACCTTTCCAAACCACGCATACACACTGTTTCCAAAATAACCAAAGGTCCAGCAAAGCAATACCAGGCCGATCACTGACACAACCTTAAACACTTTCTTACGTGCAGCCACCAGCATACGGAAAATACCATATCCCATGGTCATCCCAAACAGCATATACGCCTGATAAGTCAGCTTAAACATAGTATTCGCCCTGGCGTTTCCATTTTCGTAAATATCTCTTACATAAACCAACTCCGGAATCACGATCAGCCCGATTGCACAGAGTCCCATGACAATCGCAAACAGATCCGGCACAGAGATTGCTTTCATCAGTTTATACAGACTTCTGTTCGCACCACCACGAAGCTTCTCCCAGATGATACAGATGATCAGCAGAACTGTCAGAATCACAGGCAGTCCCCACAAAATCAGCAGCTGATGGATCATAGAATGATTCTGCGCAATTCCCACACCTTTAAACATACTGTCAAACTGCAAAGTAAACGGCAGAGAAACAACGTATGAGATCACAATGATCTCCACTGCCTGAACCGCAGTCACTGCCAGAACCCTCTTCACTTTACCATCAAACTGAACGATATTGGTAAACAGCACCACTCCACCGGTCACCACGAAATAAATAATAAAATCCCAGAAATTCGTAAACCGGAACATACCGATCATCACTGCAGCCAGCAGGATATGCGGAATCAACAGCTGTTTTTTCCAGAACTGTTTCCGGCCCGGCTTCATGATCACTGCTTCTCTCATCCGCACACTTCGCATCCACGCATAAAGAAGTCCCACCAGAAACAGCACAAACATTACATTTACCACATGGGCATGGAGATCTCCCAGCACAAAGGAATAACATGGAAATTCATGGATTGTCTTGTCCGGCACATCCGGATTGTATCCAATATAACGGGTCGCATCCGGGAACCAGTAGCTGTCCGCTTCTTTTCCCTGCAGCTTCTGGAGCCATGGAATGATCTTACTGTAAACCACATAATGCATATTTCCCGCAATTGATACAGAAAGTCCTGCTATGATCCCGGCCACTGCCGGCACACAACGTTTCTTTCCTGTCAGGCTTCCTTTAAGCCTGTCCACAGACATCTGACGAACCAGTGAAAACGGAAGCACAAACGCAAATGCAGCCACAAAAGTACGCATCAGATTGTAAGTGAGTTCTACTTTACTGCCAGTCAGCTTCGTCAGAAATACTGCAAAATACTGTCCGCCATAATAATAGTTGATCGTACCTTCTGAATACCACAGATCTCTTGCAGGAAGTGTCGTACTTCTCATCATTGCTTCCATGAAACCATAATCCATAAATTTCTCAGTTCCGTATGCCTGCGGACGGAATCCTGCAAAATAAGTCCACATCAGGAAAAATATAAAGAACAGAATTTCCTCTCCGTAAATCAGATTTACCTTTCCGGACGGAAAGCAGTCAATTCCATTTTTTCCCTGAAAATGATATAAAACCCCACAGCCAACAGCACATACAACAGACACACCGATACATGTCGCTGCAGTAAATGGCAGTATCTTCGCAGTTACCAGAAACCACGTAAGAAAACCTGTCACAGTAATCGCCAGCACTTTTGAAAACATCCAGCCTTTGTCCTCAAATCCGGCAAACAGTCTCCCTGTCACAGGCATGGCAACCATTCCCATCAGAAATGCCAACAGCCACCAAGTCCAGAATGTCCATACATCTCCCTTTAACAGAAATGCAGACAGCCCTGCAAGAGCTGCTGCAAGAAGCACTCTCGGTGCCCATTTCTTCATCCGTACGTCCTCCTTAATCATTTATAAAATTATTGTGGTTACTATAATCTTACACATTCTCTCTTATCTCTGTAAATCTGTGATCACCCGGCTCATAATCATAAATCCGGAGTAATCCCCGTAATAATACATTTGAGGATTATTCTGTTGTTTTATAGATCCGTATCCGCCCATCCTGAGTCTCATAAACCTTTTCATATGCTGCAGCAATTGTCTCCTCACGACATTCCTGCTGTTCAAATTCCGAACCTTCCTCAAACAGGATATATGTTATTTTTTCCTGTTGTACTGTTTTTTTCAGTGTTTCACTGTCAGATGTGGTGTATATCGTCACAGCCTGTGCAGCCCTGTAATTCGTATCATAGCCTGCAGACCATGCGTAATATGGCCATCCACAGTAAAGCATAGCTCCGGACATAGTCACTTCATTCATGCTGTACTCAGGAGTAAGTAAAAGATCGTTTTTCTCCAGATTCTCCTCCAGCCATTGGGTCAGCTCGCTGTTCATATTTATAGTCACACGTCTGCCCGGACCATTTCCCTTTATGATCACCACAAAGTCATAAATCCCGGTCACACTCAGAGATATCACCAATACTATTGCCAGTATCTTTCCCATAGTTTTCTGTATCCCGGACTGCCCATTTCTCCCTTTCCAAAGACTGCATACTGCCCATGCCCAGAAAATCGTCAGAAACGCATATGATATCATGATATATTTATGGTTTACATTAATATCCGGTGTCATCAGAAGCACAAAAGCAAAAATCACCGGAAACAGGAAACTCACAAGGATTGCTCTCTCCCGTCTTCTCATAAACCATACCATTAGTACCAGCCCAAGGAAAAAAACTCCGCTCATCCAGAACAGATATTTCACAACTCCCGGGACAGTCTTATCCTCTGCCAGAAATCCCAGATAAATCTGAGGACTCATGGCACTTCCAACAATAAAAATCTTTGACTGAAGCCAGGAAAAGAAGATGGATACCCCCGCCATGACAGCGTAATCCACTTTTCCATCCGAGAAAATCGCAAAGCCGCACAAAATCAGCAGACCACCGATCACTGCTGCCCCATTCCAGAACGCACACAGACCCAGAAACATTCCCATAAGCAGTGCCTGATCCAGATTTCTGCTTTTCCATCCTTCCTTCGAAAAGATTCTGTTTTTTATCCAGAGTATTCCCTTCTCTTCATGTGCCGTCCCGGCTTCCAGCCAGTCCATAAACAGATATAGTGCCAAAGTCGCCATCAGAAGTCCAAATGCCAGATGCCTCTGATTAAGATAAACATTAAAGTTCCACAATCCCCAGTTCTCATTGACAGTATATCCGATAAAGGAAGTATTTTCTTCCAGGGTTTCCACAAGATTCCCTGCCTGGATATGCTCCCATACAAATCTGAGAAAAGCCATTCCGCTTCTGAAAAAGAACAGAAACAATGCCAGTACACCGCAGCACATTTTGCCTGTGATCCTAAGTGCAAGCTGATATAACAGCATAAGAAATCCCACAAGCGACAAGGTACTTACGATATTATAGGCAAAGTCCATACGCATTCCCAGATATTCCAGATTTCCTGTGAGAAACTGAAACATAAAATGATACTTTACATCTGCACCTCCATAATGAGGATACTGTGTGGGAAAATTATTTCCTGCAGAAAAAGAACGCATCATCGCCGTATGTGGTGCATAATCTCCATACACAGTCAGCCCGGAATACAGGATTCCGTCTTTTATATAGAATACATAAAACATCATATATGTAATAAATACAGTCAGCAGACCAAAGAGTAATATTTCCTTTTTTAATCTGCGCTTATCCTGTGTTTTATCAATATTCCATATCCTGTAACTTCCCTGTTTTCTGTATTTCTGTACGCTGAGCAGTATCATAATAACTGCTGCACCTGTCATCCCGATAATATTTCCATACAAAAGTGGATTTTCAGCTTTTCCCACAACACTGAAAAACCAGGAAATAATATATACCATCCAGGTCAGTAAAAGTGTTCCGACTCCAAAAGAAGCCGGAAGCATGAGCCAGATACGATTAATACCTGACACACTCCTTCCCTCTCCTGTCAGCATTTTCGATGCTTCACAGCCCAGCATTCCTGCCAGAAGCAGATAAATAATTCCAAGCATAATTTCTCCCTGTACATTTCCCCGCCATGCAGATATTCCTATCCTCCCGGGGGATTTTATCAAACAAGTATCAGTATAGCAAAAATCCCTACTTATTAAAAGCAAGTTCACATAAATTAAACATTTTAAATTTTTTGTTGCTTCAGATATTGTTCAATCCCTTTCACTATAGCTTCCACTATTTTATTCTGATATTCTTCTTTGCAGAGAAGTCCGGCCTCTTCCGGATTTGTAAGAAAACCACACTCTACAATATTCAAAACACTTTCACTTCTTTTTAACAGATAATAGGTTTTATTACCTTTTGCCACACGAGGGCGTTTTACTTTCAGTCCCAGATTCAGTTCTTCCTGGATAAACTCTGCCAGATTCTTTCCCCGGACAGAATCTTCATAATAAAACACCTGTGGACCGCATACAGACGAATCCTGATAGCTGTTCTGATGAACACTTATGCACAGCACAGGTCTGTATTTCTTTATCATAGCAATCCTGCACTGCATATCCTGTGCTTTCTGATTTCTGCTGTCCTCCTCATAAAGGCCCTTATCTTCTTCCCTTGTCATGATTACAGAAAATCCTTGTTTTTCCAGAGAATCCTTTAATTTTACGGCAATCTGAAGATTTATCCCCTTTTCTTCCAGTCCGTTCACTCCGATCATTCCCGGATCCGCTCCACCATGTCCTGCATCTACCAGAATGATTTTTGAATTTTCTGTTGAACTCATAGTCTCTGAAACTTCAGCTGCCTGTTTTGACAGAATGAGAAAACTGACAAGAAGCAGACACCCTAACATTAATTCCAGTCCATATTTTTTCAAACTAAAAACACCTCCTGAGACATCTTTTACAGTCTACGGGAAAATTCACTGTTCCTGTAGACTGGCTATAGCAATTCCATAAAATAATGCAATCAGTATTTCATAAAATTCTATATTAATATATGTTTCAGAAGATGTTTTTATAGCCTGCTGATGCAGAACTTTTAATTATTCAGATTGTCCGAGATTACCTGCCAGATTCCGTTGTTTTCAAATCCAAGCTTCCATGCAGAAACTCCTGCAAGGTCATATTTGGATACCAGCTTCACTTTCTCTGCAACTGACTGAGCATCCTCAAGCCAGATCTGATAGGTAGAATTATCTATATCATATTTTCCATAATTCTGGGAAGTGGTCTTATCCCAGTAGGTTTCCACATTATTATCTGCAATTGTCTGCTGCGCCTGATCCATACCGATTGCTTCACTGGTTACATTTCCCCCTGTGGTCCTCCACAGTCTGGTATAAAACGGAATGGCATTGATCACACGTTTAGCCGGAACCTCTTTCAGTGTATCCTGGATTCCCTGTTCCACCCATGGAAGAGATGCCACAGAACCGGCTTCAGATCCTACATAATGCTCGTCATATCCCATGATGATCACATAATCTACAACCCTTCCCTGCTCAGCCCGGTCATAATGGCTTGTAAAATCCTCAGGAACCGGATTATCCACTGAAAGAACCAAATTATTCTTATGACACTCTATGGAAAGTTCTCTCAGAAATTCCAGAAAATGAGTTCCCACATCCTCGCTGAGAGATTCAAAATCCACATTAATGCCATCCATTCCCACATCTTGGGCTGCCTGGATCAGCTGACTGATAATATTCTGTCTCGCCGCAGTGCTGGAAAGTGTTTCCGTTGTACTTACTTCCTGTGTAAAGTTGTCGATCAGTCCCCATACCTGAAGCCCCTTTTCATGAGCCTGTGATACATAATCTGCACTTGCGATGCTTGCAATGTTTCCTGAAGTATCTGTCAGATAGAACCAGGTAGGCGAGATCACATTCACACCTGTCATATTTGCTGTCGCATCCGCAAAATAAGCATTGGCATCTGTGGAAGTCACCTGATGCCATACCATATTGACCTTGCTGTCCATAGTAAGATAGGAGTACTCTTCCTTCTTAAAGCTTCGTTCAAATTTTGTCTTCTCTGCTTCTCCCACTTTCTTCTTATCTATATAACCAATATATCCGTCATCCGTAGCTACCTGATCCCAGTTCTCCAATTCTTCGATAAGACGAAGCTTTGTACCTTTCTTTACAGAAGTAAGAATAGCCGATTTAATTCCACCGCGGTAACGTATGCTTGTATTCTTCTTAACTGTGACTGTTTTTACATTTTTGAATTTATACTGTATGGCAATCCTGTATGGATCTTTTGTGATGTATGCATCAAGATCTGTAAATTCCTGCACATAAGTAAGATTCAGATACACTTTGTCATCTTTCACCCATACCTTATCTCCTGCCTCAGATGATGCACTCGCAGAAGTCAGCTCCGAAGGTGTTGCATAAAGTATCTGCTGATTGGCAGAATCCCAGTAATATCTCTGGTTCAGATAAGTATTCACCACATCCAGTGGTAAATAGACTCTGTCTCCGTCCACCAGACCACGTTCTTCCAGTTTCTCAGTTCCAATGACCAGGGCAATCTCCCCATCTGTCATTTCTCCATAATATTCATTCAGATCCATTTTCTCAGAAGATGGTATGTACTTCATTACTACATGAGTGACAATTCCAAGAATCGCAACAAGAATGACCAAAACGGCAACTGCGATAACTGGTTTATACTTTTTATTCATAGTATTTTTCCTTTCAGTAAATATTGTGTTACCGGAAACAAAGCAGACAGTAACACGATTGCTATTGATACATCAGCTCACAGAAAGGTATTTCATATAGTTATTTTGAGTATGATGTACCAGTATTATTAACTGTATCGGTAACTTGATGATACTGGCTTAAGTATACCATAAAATATTACAATTGTATTGCAAAATCGTATTTTTCACAAATTTTTAAGATATGCGTAATTATATTCTTATGCTGCCCGAAGGCATTATGAACATCGGGGGGACTGGTTCAGAATCTGTTCGGGCAGCTTTCTCTTTTGTTATTTTTCTTTGACGAAATCAAAATCCACACGAGCGATCCGTCCTTTTTCATCTTCAACGTAATCACGCATGTATCCACCACCTTCTGCAATCTGACAGGCTTTTGCAATTGTTTTCGGATTACTGAGTATACCATTCAGATACAGAGAAATTCCCTGTTCACGATAACTCTTCAATTCTTTTTCCAGTGGTTTACGCATGCTCTTTTTGGTTGCCCGTGATATATTTTCCGTAAGCTTACCTCCCTTCTTTCATAAGATTTTTTAGAAAGCACCTTATCGGCTGTTGAAAAAACAATATCCCTGCACCTGTTTTATCGTTACTGTGAACGGAGTGAACAGTAACGTTTCAACTTCTTATCATCATGGAAATTTTACCTGTACATTGCCACAGCAGGAACGCTGCATGAAAAACGGCAATGAAGTTTAGAAATAAAAGATCACTTTGGTTAATGTTTCAGATCTTCGCTTATGTGAATCGCAGGTTTACTGCTTCTTCTGTTTTCATTATATCCATCTGGTAAACAGATGCAAGTGTTTTTCTTCATTTATGTATTTTTTTCTGTTTTGTTTCTAAAAATTTAATATTTTGGTTGATTACTTATCTTTACATTTTGCAGTTCTGTGTTATATAATATAGTGTATAAAATTTTATAAATTCACAGTCAGACAATAGAATTTTTGAAGTTACTTACAGCAATTTTCCAAAGACAGCGCATCTATGGCAATCCTTTAAAATTGCTGTTCAAAAAAACAATAGTAACTTTTAATTTATCCGTAATTGTCCGCAGCTTTCAAAAGTTAAATTTTCATTATCAGAAACACTTTTAATGGATTTTCACAGGCAATTATGAAGCTGCCAGATAATTCAATGTTATTCAGAATAGGATGTGACAACATGAAGATAGAAAAGATCAACGACAACCAGATACGCTGCACACTGACAAGAGAAGACCTGGAGAACCATCAGATCCGTATCAGTGAACTGGCTTACGGCACTGAGAAAGCCAAGAAACTTTTCCGCGATATGATGCAGCAGGCACAGATACAGTTTGGTTTTGAGGCAGATAATATTCCATTAATGATCGAGGCCATCCCGGTGAGTACCGAGAGCATCATCCTGATCATTACCAAAGTAGAGGATCCTGAAGAACTGGATACCCGTTTCTCCAAATTTGCTCCATTCAGAGGGAATGATAAGACAGATACTCTTCAGCTTGACGGTGCAGACAATATTATTGATATCTTCCAGAAGCTTTACGAAGCAAAGATGAAGAGTACTCAGACAAAAGATGGCAAATCTGCTCAGAATACCGGAGCAAAGGAAAATGACGATACTCAGGTTCCTGATGTAAATCTTATCCGTCTCTATGAGTTCGACACACTGGACGATGTGATTGCGGCCGCCCATGGACTGAACGGCTATTTTACCGGTGCAAACACCCTGTACAAAGATCCGGCCGATGAGCTTTACAAACTGGTACTTCACCAGTCATCACTTTCTCCGGAGGATTTTAACAGGGTATGTAATATTCTTACGGAATATGGACAGGGAAAGGCTTTCTCTCTTTCAGGAGAAGCTTATCTGACAGAACATGGAGAACTGATTTCCGATTCTGCCCTTCAGCAGCTGATTCAACTGTAATAATTTTCATAATTAAAAGAGCATTCAGTTTTCATCTGGAAGCTCTTTTCTTATACCATAGTAAATTACAGATTTCTCAAAAAAGGATGTCCTGAACTTATTCAGAACATCCTTTTTACATGTCAGTCTATGACAATTCAACAATTGTCATAGTCCGTCATATGATTACCTTTCAGGAAGATTATTCTCCAAGAAAATCATTGATCTGGTTAACCAGTACATCAACATCCAGTCCATGAACCATAGCTGCTTCTTCGAGAGATTCCATCTGGGAAGATGGGCATCCAAGGCAATGCATTCCTGCTCTCATAAGAATCGGTGCGATATTTGCATCAATCTGAAGAAGCTGACCGATCAGCATGTCTTTTGATACTTTAGCCATTGTATATTTCCTCCTTAATTTTTCTTCATACTACTCAGCTTTTATAGCTTCTGATATTATAATACTATTTTACTCTGGAATCAACTGCAAACTTTTAATTTTATCGTTCCTCCCTGAAATACGGAAGTCCCAGCGCAGCAGGCGGCTGGTGTTCCTTTTTCTTTCGGAAGCTTGTGAATACCAGTACGATAATCGTTACCACATAAGGCAGTGCTTTAAATACTTCCTGCATGCTTCGTCCAAGTCCCGGGATATAAAGATACAGAATATAAAGAGCTCCGAACAGGAATGCTCCCCAGATTGCATTCAGTGGTTTCCATAATGCAAAGATTACCAGTGCAACAGCAAGCCAGCCACGATCTCCAAAACCATTGTCTGTCCAGGTTCCTCCTGAATATTCCATTACGAAATAGAGTCCGCCCAGACCTGCCAGACCTGCACCGATACAGGTTGACAGATATTTATATTTGATAACATTGATACCTGCTGCATCTGCAGTTCCCGGATTTTCACCGATTGCCCTGAGATTCAATCCCGCTCTTGTCTTGAACAGAAAAAACGATAACAGGACTGCTATAATAATACAGAGATATGTAAGGAAACCATAATTAAATAAAATACCTCCGATAACCGGAATCTTAGACAATCCCGGGATTTTTGCCGTATAGGCACTTCCTGTTACTTTTACGGAAATCTGTCCTACACCGCCTGCAAGCTTGGAAATAGAACCGCCAAAGAAGTTACCAAAACCTGTACCAAAAATGGTAAGTGCAAGACCTGTTACATTCTGATTTACACGAAGTGTGATAGTCAGGATACTGTAAATCAGACCACCGATTGCAGCACATGCAAACGCACACAAAAACGATATCAGTACACCCACAAGTGCATTGGGATCAGGATTATCCTTCTCATAGAGGAAAGCTCCCATCAAACCTGAAATGCCGCCCATATACATAATTCCCGGAATACCAAGATTCAGGTTACCGGATTTCTCTGTCATAATCTCACCAAGCGCCCCATACAGAATACAGATGCCCTGGACAATTGCTTTTTGAATAAAAACTATCAGTACACTCATTGCCGCTACCTCCTATTTCTTTGCACGCTTTACTCTGTAGTTGATAAAGAATTCTGCACCGATCAGGAAAAACAGAATGATTCCCAGAAGAACATTGGAAGCATTCTCATTCAGTCCATACTGTGTTGCAATCTGTACGGCACCCTGGTCCATAAATACGATGCCAAAGGAAACTGCAACCATAATAAATGTATTAAACTTGGAAAGCCATGCGACAATGATCGCAGTAAATCCACGACCGCCTGCTGTTGCAGTGGAAATCGTATGGCTGGCTCCGCTGACAATAACAAAACCTGCGATACCACAGATTGCACCGGAGATTGCCATTGTACGGATAATAACCTTTTTCACCTGGATACCGGCATATCTGGCAGTATTCTCGCTCTCACCTACTACTGCGATCTCATAGCCCTGCTTGCAGTATTTCAGATAAATGAACATTCCCACTGTCAGAATCAGGACAATGACTACATTCCAGCCATATTTCTGTCCGAACAGTTCCGGAAGCCATCCGCCTTTTGTAGCCTGATTGATGATTCCGACTGTATTGGAACCTTTCGGATTTTCCCAGAATACAATACAATAAGTTACTACCTGCATGGCAACATAATTCAACATCAGAGTAAACAATGTCTCATTTGTATTCCAGTTTGCTTTAAATACAGCCGGGATCATTCCCCAGATCATTCCGCCAAGTGCACTTGCCACAAACATTACGATCAGGAGTAACCCTGTAGGCATCTTATCTCCTGCATAGATCATGACGGCAGCAGAGCAGGCACCACCGATCAGGATCTGACCTTCTGCACCGATGTTCCAGAATTTCATTTTAAATGCAGGTGCCAGACCAATGGAAATACACAGCAGTACCATTGTATCTCGTATGGTCTGCCACAGACGGCGTTCCGAACCCATTGCTCCATCCCAGATTGCCTTATAGACATCCACCGGATTCATCTTTACCAGGGCAACGATCACCGCTCCGCACACGATCAGTGCAAGGATCAATGCAATGAAACGGATCAGAAGACGTTCCTGCCATCTGGCTTTGTTTCTTCTTTTACTTACCTGTAAGAAAGGTTCTTTCTTCATGCCTGTGTCCCTCCTTTTTCATGCTTCGTCATAAGAAGCCCGATTTCTTCTTTCGTTGCAGTTCTTCCATCCTCAATTCCGCTGATTTTACCTCCGCAGAACACTGCAATCCTGTCACACAGTTCAAGAACTACATCAAGATCCTCAATAACACAGACTACTGCAACCCCTTTTTTCTTCTGTTCATTCAGAAGACGGTAGATCACATGGGAGGTATTGACATCCACCCCTCGAGTCGGGAAAGCTACCAGAAGCACTTTCGGATTCTGGGCGATTTCTCTTCCTACCAGAACCTTCTGTACATTTCCTCCTGACATCTGACGGACAGGTGCAGAAATACTTGGAGTCATGACTTCAAGCTGTTCTTTAATTTTTAATGCCAGTGCCTTTGGACCTTTTCGATCCAGGAATGGACTTTTGCCATTGCGATAGCTTCTGAGCATCATATTATCGGTCATATCCATATCGCCCACAAGCCCCATACCAATACGGTCTTCCGGAACAAAAGCAAGGCTGATCCCTGCTTTATTAATGGAGATAGAATCCATTCCTGCAAGCTCTGTTCCTTTTCCATTGTCATCAAGCAGGGTGATCGAACCGCTCTCTATTGCCTGGAGTCCTGCAATTGCCTCCAGAAATTCTTTCTGGCCGCTTCCGGAAATGCCGGCAATACCCAGAATCTCTCCTGCATTTACTGTCAGATCAACATCATCCAGAGTTTTTACCTCTTCTTTGTTTTTACAGTTCAGACCTTTGACCACTAATCGTTTCTTTACATTCTCCGGTTCAGGACGGTCGATATTGAGATCTACTCTGCCGCCTACCATCATCTCTGACAGACTCTGTGCATTTGCCTGAGCTGTTTCTACTGTATCAATATACTTTCCTTTTCTGAGGATTGCCACACGGTCTGATAACGCCAGAACTTCCTGGAGTTTGTGCGTGATGATCATAATGGAACATCCATCTTTTCTCATATTTCTCAAAATATCGAATAACCGGTCAGACTCCTGTGGTGTCAGAACTGCGGTCGGCTCATCCAGGATCAGAATCCTCGCGCCACGGTAGAGCATCTTTATGATCTCAACTGTCTGCTTCTGGGAAACGGACATTTCGTAGATCTTCTGTGACAGATCCAATTCAAAGCCATATTTATCTGCCAGCTTCTGAATATCCTCTGTGATCCTCTTCATGTCCAGCTTTCCCTTTCCCGGAAGTCCCAGAACAATATTCTCTGCTACTGTCAGTACATCTACCAGTTTAAAATGCTGATGTACCATACCGATTCCCAGTTCATAGGAATCTTTCGGTGAACGGATCGTTACTTCTTTTCCATTTACAAAAATATGTCCTTCATCCGGATAATAAATTCCATAGATCATATTCATCAGAGTTGTCTTTCCGCTTCCGTTTTCCCCCAGAATTGCAAGAATCTCCGATTTTCTCAGTGTGAGATCTACATGATCATTCGCCTGGACCGAACCAAAACTCTTGGAAATATCTCTAAGTTCAAGTGCATAGTTTTCTCCCACTATCGTTTCCTCCTTTTATCTAATGATATCCAATCTACAGTAAAAGTCCTGTCTCTTTGACTGCCGATATCATTTAATCCTACTTCTGAATTATGGAATTGCTCTCCTGTATACTCCATAATACAGCAAAAGAAACCTTCTGTCAGAAGACTTTAAGACTTCTTTTGCACGTACGATATGAAAACAGCAGAGCTGCCGCCCGGGCAGCCCTGCTGTCGTAAATTGCTCCGCGCTTTGCAGCTCCAGCAATTTTTTTATTCTGTAATAGATGTAATTCCATCAATCGCAATATCAAATGCAGGTGCGGAACCATATTCAGATTCATGGAAGTATCCGTCAGAAATATACTCTGTATCACCCTTCTTATAAGTATCAAGTTCTTTGCCGTCTACTGTAAATGCAGATGTATCAAATACATGAAGGGATCCATCAATGAGCGCATCTTCCACTTCTTTGACCTTTTCTTCTGTACCCTCTGCTACAGTTTTGTCGTTGAGAGCTGTGATCTTATCTGCACCTTCTGCAAATCCTTTACACCAGTCAGTATCAATTGCTGTGCCGTCAAGCATACACTGTACTGCGTATGTATAATATACGCCCCAGTCCATAGATGCAGAAGTAAGTGCTGTGTTAGGAGCAACAGATGTCATATCAATATTATAACCTACACATGGAACTCCTGCTGCTTCGCATGCTGTAGGAGCACCTGTTGTATCTGCATGCTGGCTGATCAGTACACAGCCGTCAGAGATCAGAGCATCTGCGCACTCTTTCTCAAGGTCAAAGCTTGCCCAGCTGTTTGTATATTTTACTTCCATTGTTACAGACGGGCATACGCTCTTCGCGCCAAGATAGAAAGCTGTATAACCGGAGATAACCTCTGCGTATGGGAATGCACCTACATAACCCATCTTGCATGCGTCTTCTTTTACTGTGCCGTCCTCGATCATTTCATTCAGTTTCAGACCTGCAACTACACCTGACACGTAACGTGCTTCGTAAATATTTGTAAAATAGTTATGCATATTGGAAAGTCCGCTGGATGCAGCCTGTGTTCCTGTTGCATGACAGAACTGAACCTCCGGATATTCCCCTGCTGCTTCCAGTATATAAGTCTCATGTCCAAAGCTGTTTGCAAAGATGATCTGACATCCCTGATCTGCAAGGTCTGCTGCCGCATCATAGCATCCTTCATCTTCACCGATGAGAGTTTTCTCAATAATCTGAGAATCGTCAAGACCAAGCTTCTCTTCCATCTCATCAATTCCTTTCATATGAGCAGCCGTGTAACCTTCATTCTCATCACCGATATAGATCACTCCTACTTTCAGGTCCTCTTTTGCAATCCCTTTACCTTCATCTTCTGCAAATACCGGTGCACTCATGGAAACCGCCATTACTGCTGCAAGTCCAATTGCCAATGCTTTCTTCATTCTTCATTCCTCCATTCTTTCTATTTGTTTTCTGATTCCTGCTACGGAACAAAAGAGGCACAACTTTCTGTGTTATGCCTCCTTGCAAGTATCTTTACTATAACCGTTTATGTCTGAATTGTCAATAAATTCAGCAAAAACGCACTTTCTTTTTGATACTCTTATTTTTTTTGTATATTAACAGACTATTTTCCATCATACAAATGCCTGTATTTTGGCAGGATAATTTTTCTGCTCGGACAGACATTCACATGTCCGTCAGCTATTTGTAATCTGCAGGTAAAGTAAGCAAATGCTAACTTAATATTATTTTATAATGTATCTGATTTTATACTTGTAATTCAGACAAAGATATATTAAAATGTATGCAGAACCCCGAAAGGGGCCTAAAACGTTATTACGATAAGGAGGATTCTAATTATGGCATATGTAATTTCAGACGAATGTGTAAGCTGTGGAACATGCGAAAGCGAATGTCCTGCAGAAGCTATCTCTCAGGGAGATGAGCATTATGTAATCGACGCTGATGCATGCTTAGACTGCGGAACATGTGCAGATGCATGTCCAACAGAGGCTATTCATCCAGCAGAATAATTCATGATTTCAAAACAGCTTCATCTCTGTTTACCGCAGAGACGAAGCTGTTTTCTTTATGGATAACTTTTACAAATGTTTTCTTCTGATCCTCCTGCTTCTTTTTTCCAGTGCTGCAGCAGCCTCTTTTCTCGCAAGCTGTCTGTTACGGATCGTTTCATCCAGATCCCGGCACTGGTCTTCTCCCTCTTTTTTCATATGTAGCTCCTGAACGATCAGACGTTCCATGATTTTCTGAAATTCAAGTATTTTTTCCCTCTCAGGCTGTTCATCTTCAAGAAGCTTCACTTTGCTCGCAGTAGTCCCGGGTGCAGTCCTTGAAATTCTTGGAACCAGTTCTTTGATTGCTCTCAAGGCAAGTCCTCTTTTCTTTAGTTCCTTTATATTAGCCAGAAGCGTAATATCATTTCCTGTATAGTAACGATGTCCCTGCTCATTCCTGCATATCCTCAGTTCCAGTTCTTCCTCCCAGTACCGGAGGACCGATGCCCTCACGCCAAGGATTTCTGCGGTCTGAGTCACAGTATACCGCTGCTCCATGCTGCCCCTCCTCCTTTTGAGTCCATTTTTTCATCAGAAATCACTGATGCATATCAACAACTCAATCTATCACCTGATATCATTGAACCACTGCACTGTAAAAACAGCTGTCGTAATCCTGATATCATGTATATTTATTATAAAACGCCATACCGAGATTGCAAGAAGTTTCGATTGACAAACTTCCCTATAAAACTTTATTTTGACACAAAAAACAGGGAAACAGTACCGGATTCTCCCCCTGATACTGTTTCCCTGTGAAATTTTTCTATAGCAATCCTCGTAAATAATGCATTTAAGACAATTCAGCAGGATTTCACACTCTGATGGACTGGATTAAGATGCATTATTTTAGAGGATTGCTATAATATTATTCAAGTCAAAGATCAAACTCCTCTGAGATAGATTATTTCTTCATATTCACAAACTGTGTATATCTCGGCAGCCATACCAGTTCTACTGTTCCGATGGGACCGTTTCTCTGTTTGGCAATGATGATCTCTGCAATGTCCTTCTTCTCTGTATCCTTATGATAATAGTCATCTCTGTAGATAAACATTACCACATCGGCATCCTGTTCAATGGCTCCGGATTCTCGAAGATCCGAAAGCATTGGTCTGTGATCCGGACGCTGTTCCACCGCACGGCTGAGCTGAGACAATGCGATCACCGGCACATTCAGCTCTCTGGCAAGAGCTTTCAGAGAACGGGAAATATCTGAAATTTCCTGCTGTCTGGAATCACTTTTTCCACTTCCGCTCATCAGCTGCAGATAGTCGATCATGATAATCCCGAGATTATGTTCCAGCTTATATTTCCTGCATTTGGAGCGCATTTCCGCAATGGAAATACCCGGCGTGTCATCAATGATCAGATTAGATTTACCGATAATATCTGCTCCTTCTACCAGTTTTGTCCAGTCCTCGTCTTTCAGATTACCTGTTCTCATATTCTGGGAATCTACATGAGATTCCATTGCCAGAAGTCGGTTCACCAGCTGTTCCTTTGACATTTCCAGACTGAATATGGCAACTGTGACATCCTTTCGGAATGCCATATACTGTGCAATGTTCAGTACAAAGGCTGTTTTCCCCATGGAAGGACGGGCTGCGATCAGCACCAGATCAGAAGGATGCATACCGGATGTTTTATAATCCAGATCCATAAAGCCTGTGGGAATACCTGTTACAGAACCTTTAAGCTTAGACGCTTTCTCAATGTTATTAATGGCATTCAGAACTACCTGCTGGATTGGAACATATTCTTCATTGTTGCGTCTCTGGAGAATATTGAACAGTTTTTTTTCCGCTTCTTCCAGAATAATCTCTGTATTCTCCTTCTCCAGATAGCAGGTGTTGGCAATCTCTTCATTTGCCTTGATAAGTCTGCGAAGAACTGCTTTCTCACTGACGATCTTTGCGTAGTACTTCACATTTGCAGAAGTAGGAACCGCTGAGATCAGATCTCTTACATATTCCATACTGCTGATATCCGGCGGGAGTTCTTTCTCCTTTAAACGATTCTGAAGGGTCACCAGATCTACCGGTTTCCCTTCATTACACAATTCCACCATTGCATCAAAGATGATGCCATATTGTTTCTGATAAAAATCATCGCTGGTAAGTATCTCAGATGCCACAAGGATCGCATCTCTGTCCAGAATCATTGAGCCGATTACAGACTGCTCTGCCTCTATACTGTGGGGGAGTATTCTTTTAATCAGCGCTTCTTCCATTCTTTATCCCTCCGGAAGACTTATGCTTCTTTTACCCATACTTTAAGAGTTCCTGTTACCTTAGGATGTAATCTGACAGGCACCTGGGTAACACCAAGTGCACGGATTGGCTCAGGAAGCTGCAGTTTCTTTTTATCAATGTCAAGATTCAACTGTTTCTTTGCTGCTTCAGAGATTTCTTTGGAAGAAACGGAACCAAAGGTTCTTCCGCCTTCTCCTGTTTTCAGTGTAAGGATGATTTCTTTTGTCTCGAGATCCTTTGCAAATGCCTGTGCTGCTTCATATACTTCTTTTGCGACCTTCTCTTCGTTTGCTTTCTGAAGTTTCAGATCATTTAAATTCTTAGGAGTTGCCTCCAGCCCCAGTTTCTTAGGAAGGATCATGTTTCTTGCATATCCGTCACTTACATTTACGATCTGTCCCTTTTTTCCAAGTGCTTTTACGTCTTCAAGTAAGATTACTTTCATTTTGTGTTTTCCTCCTGATATTCCTGATCTATGATGTCTTTAAGCATTCTCTCCACCTCATCCGGAGAAGCCTTGACCTGGGCACCGGCAATATTCATATGACCGCCTCCGCCCATCTTTTCCATCATTACCTGTACATTGACTTCGTCAATAGCCCTGGCACTGATATAAACTTCATTATTGTACTGAGTCAGTACAAAGGATGCCTTAACCCCTGCAATATTCAGAAGCTCATTGGCTGCCTGTGCTCCTATAACTGTAGGACTGTCCAGATTTTCACTTGGACATCTGGCAATGGCATAGCATTCTCTGTAAATCTGTGCAGTTCTCACTGCTTCTGCACGTGCCTGATAAGATTTCAGATCATCCCTTAACAGTTTACGTACTCTGGTCACGTCTGCTCCACTCCTTCTTAAGAATGCAGCAGCCTCAAAGGTACGTACACCTGCTCTTGTCGTAAAATTGTTTGTATCGATCATAATTCCCGCATAGAGACAGTCAGCCTCCATATTGCGGATACGCAGGTCATCCGAGAAATACTGCAGGATCTCTGCTACCATCTCACAGGCTGAGGATGCATAAGGCTCCACATAGGAAAGCACCGCATTCTCTATCACTTCGCTTCCCCGCCTGTGATGATCCAGCACAACAATTGTCTTTGTCATGTGCAGAAGCTCCTCGCATTCCGTATAGCTTGGTCTGTTAGTATCAACTACAACCACCACTGTATTGTTATCTACCATATCTTTAGCCTGCTCGCTGTCCACAAACATAGATGGCTCGTAGTCTGGATTATTCACATATCCTGCGATCAACGGTCTGATAGATTTTGTCGGATCATTCACTACAATACTGACAGATTTTCCAAGTGTTTTACCTGCACGGAAAATACCGATTGCTGCTCCCAACGCATCCACATCTGTGATTTTATGTCCCATGACAACGACTCTGTCTTTCGTACTCATAAACTCTTTCAGTGCCTGCGCTTTTACCCTGGCTTTTACGCGGGTATTCTTCTCCATCTGCTGAGTCTTTCCGCCGTAATAGGTAATATTATTTCCATTCTTAATAACAACCTGATCACCGCCACGTCCAAGTGCCATCTCTATAGCAATACGTGAATACTCATAATTTTGAATATAAGTGGAAGCATTCAGTCCCACACCAATACTCAAAGTGATCGCCATCTCATTTCCGATATTAACTGTTTTAACCTCGTCCAGAATATGAAATCTCTGTTCTTTCAGAGCCTCAAGCGAACTCTGGCGCATGATCAGGAAATATTTGTCCTTCTCAAGTTTCTTTACAAGACCATCGAAATTGGAAAAATATTTCGTAATCTTCCGGTCAATCAGAGCAATCAGAAGTGAACGTCTCACATCCTCTACACTCTCAAGTGCTTCCTCATAGTTATCCAGATAAGCCAACGCTACAACAAGCTTATTGTCTTCATTCTTTTTAATGTAAGACTTCAGTTCTGTATCGTCATACAGATACATGGCAATCAGGCTGACATTCCTGTTTGAATTCTCCAGAAACTCACTTTTGGCAACCACTTCACCAAGAGACACCCTCTGCATGGAAATACGATAAGTCTTCTCTCCAAATCGAGTACTGATCTCAGCAGTCTCTTTCTTATCTGCAACCGGTAATTTGTCAGCTGTTACATCCGGAAAAACAGTGCTGACATTTTTCTTATAAAACTGATCTTTACCTGTAAGCTCCGCAAATACTTTGTTGGACCAGATCATTCTGCCATTCATATCCATAATGGCATAGGGCAATGCCAGTTCTTCAAGGATTCTCTTTTCAAGCGAATCATACTGATTGGCAAAGGCTATCAGTTCATTTACAATGAACGGTCTGTGGCATCGGAGTATTATTACTGCACATCCCACATAAATCAGGATTCCACCTGACACAATAATACCAGCCTTCACGCTGACAAAATATACCCAGATATTAAGTACGATCAGTAAAGCTGAGAGAATCAGAGGCCACCGCATGAATGCTTTCATATGCCCTTTTAATTTCAGTTTATCACTCATATCTTTCTTTCCGTTCTTCATCATTCTATTTGTTTCGCCTGTACACAGCAAATGTGCTGCATATAGGCAGGTTCTGTGAAAAACGCCCTTTGAATCATATTATAACAGATTTGAACAGAATTTACCATAGCAACAGAAGAACGCACAAAAATAATGGTTATTGTGTTACTGTTCATTCTGTTCTATAGCAATTCTCGTAAATAATGCAAAAATGCTGCTCCGCCAAATGCGGAGCAGCATTTATCATCTTCAGAATTAGTCCTGGATGTATGGCATCATAGACATATGACGTGCTCTCTTGATAGCAACTGTCAGTGCTCTCTGATGTTTTGCACAGTTCCCTGTGATTCTTCTTGGAAGGATTTTTCCTCTTTCAGAAACATATTTTCTTAATTTTGCTACATCCTTGTAGTCGATCTCGTTATTCTCTTTACCACAGAATACACAAACTTTTTTTCTTCTGCGGCCGCCTCTTCTCTTCATTGGAGAGTCTGGTCTTTCGCCTCTATTGTAAGCCATGATTGCTTTCCTCCTATTTTATTCTATCAGTTTGTATTAAATAAACGGCAGTTCTTCATCAATTCCATCCGGAATGTTCATGAAACCGTCTGCACTGGCTGCTCCCGGAGCCGGCATGGATGGTGCAGGTGCAGGGGCTGATGTCTGAGGATGGGAAGCTGCGTAATTATCGCTGGCTGCCTTGCTCTCAGCAAACTCCTGTTCCTCAACTACTACCTCTGTGGTATAAACCTTCTGGCCATCACGATTGGTGTAGCTGCCTGTCTGAATGCGTCCTGAAACAATGATCTTAAGTCCCTGACGGAAATACTTCTCAGCAAACTCGGCTGTACGTCCAAAGGATACACAACTGATAAAGTCTGCTGTTGCTTCACCGTCACGGCGGAATCTTCTGTCTACTGCCAGTGTATATCTGGCAATTGCCAATGCATTCTCTCCTGCGGAATATCTCACCTCAGGATCTCTTGTTAAGCGTCCCATTAAAATTACTTTGTTCATATAAATACCTCTTCGTTTCTGCTTTGAATGGTTGAACGGATCAATTAATGGTGCCTTCTAAAATCCACCCTGTATAAGATTATGCGTCTTTTCTTACGACTAAGTATCTTAATACATTGTCCATGATGCGAACGTGTCTTTCAACTTCCGCCGGGCACTGTGCGTCTGCTTCAAACTGAATGAAATAGTAGAAGCCTTCATGCATTTTCTGAATTTCGTAAGCTAATTTTTTCTTACCCCATTCTTCTACTTCTGTGATAGTGCCGTTGTAACGTGTGATGTATCCTTTTGCTTTCTCAACAACTGCATCACGTACTTCGTCTTCAACTTTTGCACTAACAACTAATGCTAACTCGTACTTGTTCATGTCTTGCTTTACCTCCTTATGGTCTGTTGGCCCTTTGCCTGTCAAAGAGCAAGGATATAAAATATATCACGAGTGTTGATTCTAACATAGTTTTTCGTGTCTGTAAAGTACTATTTTTCTTTTTTTATCAAATTTTTAGTATTTTTCTCAACCATCTTGCGCGGTACCATGATCTGATGTCCGCATCCTGTACATTTCAGGCGGAAATCAGCACCTACCCTTAAGATTTCCCAGTCTCTGCTTCCGCAGGGATGGACTTTCTTTAATGTAACAATATCACCAACTTCATAGGGAAGTCCCATAATCTCTTACTCCTCTTATATAACTTTAACAGTAACCTGAACAGTTACCCTTAACCGGCTTTAACAGTGAATCTGTGCAAACACCTGTCCGATCGGTTCCTGGATCAGAAGGTCTGCATATCTGTCTCTCGGAGTCGGAGATTTGTTGATCACTACAAGGTGCTCTCCCCGGAAGTAATCGATCAGTCCTGCTGCCGGGTAAACAGCCAGGGAAGTTCCCCCTATGATCAGCACCTGTGCCTCTGAGATTGCCTTCACTGCTTCATTGATCGTCTGATTGTCCAGACCTTCTTCATACAATACCACATCCGGCTTGATAATTCCACCACATTCGCATCTCGGAACACCTGTGGATACTTTCATGTGGGCAAAATCATAAAATCTGTGACACTTCATGCAGTAATTGCGGTATACACTTCCATGAAGCTCCAGCACTTTCTTACTACCCGCCATCTGATGCAGATTGTCGATATTCTGGGTAATAACTGCTTTCAGTTTTCCTGCCTGTTCCAGTTCTGCCAGCTTCAGATGTGCTGCATTTGGTTTTGCAGTGTCACAAAGCATCTTGTCTCTGTAGAATTTGAAAAATTCTTCCGGCTTTCTCATAAAGAATGTATGGCTTAAGATCGTTTCCGGAGGATAGTCATATTTTTGATGATAAAGTCCGTCCTGACTTCTGAAATCCGGGATTCCGCTCTCTGTGGAAACACCTGCTCCGCCGAAGAAGACAATATTGTCATATTTGTCTACAAGTTCCTGTAATCTCTCAACTTCTCCTGCCATTTAGAATTCCTCCTTTATTTTTTCCAAACACTGTTACTGAAATTTTATCATCTGAATTTTTATCGTCTGCTTTTACAGCAATACGATTTTCTTCTGATTCAGGTAACTGCTCTTCATAATTCTACTGCCCGACATCAAGTGTATCCACACGTTTTCCCTGGACAACATAACGGGTTGCCTCGTTTCCTGTACAGGTAGACAGAGTAATGATCTTGTCCTTTATGTTCATTCCTTCTGCATCTGTCTGAATCTCGGAATATCCTCTGATCTTCTCCAGATATTTTTCAAATTCCTCACCAGGTCCCTTAAACAGTGTATAGGTATCACTGTTCACACCTGTGGTGTACGCAGAAATAATCTCATACCTGTAGTTTTTCTCAGGTGTAAAGATCCAGAAATATTTGCTCTTCTTATAAGTCTCTTCATCCTGTGTAAACTTCTTAAGCTGAGCAAACATGGAACCATTTTTCATATTATGGCCATACACGATCGTATTACAGTCACTGAAATCCCCTTTGTTTTCATAATCCACAAAGATAGTACCTGCAAAATTGTAATTCTTCTCATAGGTTCTGTGAAGATAAGTTTCATTGTCTCTGCCATGCACAATGGGATAATTGATATCCGGCACTGCTTCCACATAAATCCATCCCACTACATCATCATTTACACTTTTAAGAGATGCAAAGTCAATATCCATAGGCGCTTTCAGTTCACTGCCTGCCTCCGGCCCTGCTGCTTCTCCATCCGGATCTCGTTCTGTTACCGCCATCTGTGTGATCGAATTGTACTCATCCGTACCTTTCTTATATTCTGTATAAATATGAAACAGATTATATCCTGCATAACAGAATACACAGATTGCTGCGATCAGAACAACCGTCAACACAACATCCCCTGCTGTCTTCTTTTTTTTAGGCTGTTTTTCTGACATTCTTCCTCCATTTCCGCAGCACATTGCTGCTATGTATCAGCTGCTGTCTGATTGACTTCTATATAATATACAGACATCCGTTTCCAACCGCTGTCTGTGACAGACTATTATACCCGGTCACATCATTCTTCCTGTAATCCATCATGCACTGCCTCCAGACACGCTTTTCGCAGTTCATTTTCTTCTTTATTATATAAAAGCATCTCGCTGTGTTCAAAATATGCCGGACAGCCATTTCCGGCAATAAACGAAGTCATTGACTTATCCGCTGTGATCCCTGTCACGAAAAGCAGCATTTCCTGATTTTCGCCAAAGCTCTCTTTAATAAATGAAAAGGCATTCTGCAGTTCTCCCTGGAGTTTCTGGATCATATCTTCTCTGCATACTGCTTCTTTTTCAAAACATTTACTGATCCGCTTAAATCCATTTTCAGCTGACCGCACATGTTCTTTCTTTGCTGTCAGAATATATTCCCTCAGCCTGCGGATTGCCGTCTCCTGATATTTCTGTTCTCTTACTGAGATCAGTTCCATCTTTCCTTTGATCTGCAGACTGTTTTCCTGTTCCTGCACAAATTCTTCAAGCAATGAAATTCCCAGCTTCTCTTCCTCAGCATTCTTTCTCACCTGAGTTCTCAGATGCAGAAGCATCTCATAGAGTACCTCAAGCTGATGATCTGCCTGTCCATATTCTTCCGCTTTTTCTCTCAATGCCCCCAGGATCAGATTTACAACTGCAAAACGCTCCTCAAAAGCTCCATCTGCAGCCATCTTCTCCTTCAGCGCCAGATTCTCCCGGCTCAGATTTCCGGACAGGATCGACGGGATTTCATAATCCTCCCCATACTTTGTATATAACTGATAAAAACCTGCAAAATCTCTGGCTGTTTCCTCTTTCTGGAGAAATTCCTCCACCAGTTCCTCACTGATCCCGATCCCCAGCTTTTCATAGCTTTGCAGAAGTCTTGAAAGATCCTCCCATCCCCTGGCAGTCACAAAGAATTTACCGTCTACTGTATTCTCCACCGCATAGAAATTGTTTTTCTTCACAGACAGATAAGAAATGATTGCCTGGTGCACCTTCTGCTGTCCTGCATATTTCAGCCAGATATCGCAGTCAGGCTCAATTGTAAGCTTACGGACACGGTCGAGTGTGACAATATCAAATTCCCTGACAGATTTATTATACTCCGGTGGATTTCCCGCTGCTACCAGAATCCAGCCTTCCGGAATCTTATGACTTCCAAAGGTTTTATTCTGGAGAAGTGCCAGCATTGCCGGTGCCAGGGTTTCAGACACACAGTTGATCTCATCAATAAACAGGATTCCCTCTTTCCTGCCTGTATTCTCCATACAATCATAGACAGATGCCACGATCTCACTCATTGTGTAATCTGTCACCATCATTCCTTTTCCACCGTAATTCCGTTTAACGATCTCCGGAAGACCGATGGCACTCTGACGGGTGTGATGGGTAATGGTGTAGGCTACAAGTCCCACACCGCACTCTGCTGCCGCCTGTTCCATAATGGCAGTTTTGCCGATTCCCGGCGGACCGATCAGCAACAGCGGTCTCTGACGGATCAGAGGATAAGTATAATATCCATTCTCATCCTTCGCCAGATATGCACGAAGTGTATTACAGATTTCTGTTTTTGCTTCCTGTATGTTCATTTTATTATCATACTCCTGCTAATTATTTAGTTACTGTTCACTCCGTTCCCAGCAACACGCTTCGCGATGCACAGAATTTATGCTAATCGCATAAATTCGCGCGGTATGTCTCGGGTTTTCTGTGACCTTCGCTCACAAAAAACACCTCGCGGGATATTACCAGTGAACAGTAACATTATTTACTCAAACTGACATCTGCTCCGCAGTTTGTCCCGTTCCTGTGATCAGACATTTCGCCCATGGCGGCACCAGTTTCATCTTGTCCGTCCGTTTCAGAAATACAAATGCAGTCTCATAATCCGGCTTTTGTCCCGGATAAATCCCGTCACCATCTGTAAAATAGATCAGTGCTCTGAGATTCTTCAGTTCTTTTCTCTCTTTTTCCTGACGGATCAATTCAAATACAGGGCGGAAATCTGTACCTCCCCTGCCCTGGATCTTAACGTTCCGGATGTATTCCTTCCACTCTTCCTCAGAATGGATCACATCCACTTTCTGGATAAAACAGTCGCACTGGACGATATATACCTTCATCCTGCTGAAAAAATTCTCTTTTTCACTTAAAATCCCATAGGTTTCACCCAGAAATCTCTGTACAGTTTCTCCTGAACATGAACCGGATGTGTCAATGGCGATCACCAGCTCCTCCAGACGGTTTACTTCTTTATACTCCAACGGTTCTATCAATGGAATATTTCCATAATGTTCCATTCCAAAGCTGTAAAAAATATAATCAAAGCTCTCCGTATCCAGCTCCACTTCCTCCCGCAGTCTGCAGAACTGCTTCAGAAATTTCCGGTAATCATATTTACTGCGGTAGATCTCATCCAGTTCTTCCTGCTGATCGTTTGTCTGAGTCCCTGCCCTGCTTTGCATACCGGTCTTATTCTGTGAGGTATAAGCAAGGATATGTTCCCATTTTTCCTTTGTTCTCCTGCCTCCTGATGCCTGTCCGGCAGTTCTCTGCCAGAATATGTGATCATCAAAAGTATTTGTGTTCACCTGTGTATCATCTGATTTTCTTTTCTTCAGGCTGATTTTGCCTTCTCCGACAGCCTTGTCGATCAGCTGCTCTACAAAACAGTCGCATTCCCTGTCCCATTCACCGGAATCTCTGTCAGGTTCCATGAAAATATGAAGGTACAGACAGTGAAGCAGCATGTGCAGATATCCTCTTCTTACTGCTGCCGGATCTTCCAGATATTTTTTCATAAGAAATACCGGATTAAAATAAATCAGCTCCCCGTCTGTCCCAATTGTATCAATGCTGCTGTCTGCTTTGTATTCCAGACTTGTAAATGCCCCGTCCAGATAAGGAAAGTCCAGATATAATTGATTTCTGCAGTTTTGCAGGATTTTTTTTCCGGTAAGTTCCTGCTCTGTTGTTGTTTTACAGTGAAAAGTCTTTTTTTTGGTATCCATATTTTTTATCTTTCAGATGAAGCAGCCATACCAGAGAACGCAACTTTGCTTTTTCCTGTGCACATCTTATAAAATTCTCCAGTTCATTTGCGGAAAACCATCCGCATTTCTCGATCTGCTCCATCCTTTCTGTATCCTCATTCTCTATCAGAAGCTCCATTACAGAACGTATTCTGAGCTTCAGGTATTTCTGTATCTCCTGATATTTATCGGACTCTCTGTTCGGATTTTCCTGAAAATAAATCTCCAGAGCCTGTTCAAGCTTTCTGTCCTGCATCAGATCATCTTCCTCTCCTGTGAAATTACCATAACCACAATATAACACAAAAAAGCTTCATTTTAAAGTCCTGTTCCTGCCCCTCTATTGACTTTCCTTTCTGTTATGTTACTATAAAATCACATATATTCTATCACAGATGAAAGGATTTTATCTTATGAATACTATCAAAAAATTCATCCACTACTATGGTCCGTATAAAACGGTCTTTTTTATTGATCTGATATGTGCTGCCGTGATCAGTCTGATAGATCTGGCATATCCTCAGATCCTGCGGACTATGACAAAAACACTGTTCACTCAGGATCAGTCAAGGATTCTTCATGCACTGCCTGTGATCGCAGGAGGACTCTTTCTTATGTATGTGCTCCAATGTCTCTGCAAATATTATGTAACCTGCCAGGGACACATGATGGGAGCAAATATGGAACGGGATATGCGGCAGGAATTATTTGATCATTACCAGCAGCTTTCATTTTCCTATTACAGTCAGAATAATTCCGGTCAGATGATGAGCAAGCTGGTCAGTGATCTTTTTGATATTTCCGAGTTTGCACACCATGGTCCAGAAAACCTTTTTATCTCTCTGGTAAAGATCATCGGTGCTTTTGTCTTTCTTTTCTTTATCAATAAGAAACTGGCATTTCCACTGATCATCCTTGTTATTGTTATGTTTTGGTTTTCCTTTAAGCAGAATGCCCGAATGCAGACAACTTTTATGGAAAACAGACGTAAGATCGGGGATGTCAATGCAAGTCTCCAGGACACACTTTCCGGTATCCGTGTGGTACAGTCCTTTGCAAATGAAGATATTGAACATAACAAATTCAAAAAAAGCAATGAAGCTTTTCTGCTTTCAAAGCGTGATAATTATCGCTGTATGGGAAGCTTTATGAGCTCTAATCTGTTCTTTCAGGGAATGATGTATCTGGTCACTCTGGTGTATGGCGGTTATCTTATTGCCAACGGAGAAATGCAGACTGCAGATCTTGCCATGTATGCACTTTATATCGGAATCTTTATCAGTCCGATCCAGATTCTGGTCGAGTTGGTAGAAATGATGCAAAAGGGTCTTTCAGGCTTCCGCCGTTTCCTTGATGTTATGGAAACAGAGTCAGAGATCACAGACGCTCCGGATGCCAGAGAACTTACTGATGTGAAGGGACATGTAAGCTATGAGCATGTATCTTTTCATTACAGTGACGATAATACCCCTGTTCTCAGTGATATCTCTATTGATATCCCTGCCGGAAAGTCTGTGGCACTTGTGGGTCCGTCAGGTGGCGGGAAAACTACTATCTGTTCTCTTCTGCCACGCTTTTATGATGTAACAGAGGGACGGATCACTGTTGATGGAAAAGATATCCGCAGCCTGACCCTGAAGAGTCTCAGAAATAATATCGGAACTGTACAGCAGGATGTCTATCTGTTTGACGGTACGATCCGGGATAATATTGCATATGGAAAACCGGGAGCTTCTGATGAAGAGATTATTGCAGCTGCAAAGCGGGCAAGCATTCATGATTTTATTATGGAACTTCCACAGCAGTATGATACCTATGTCGGAGAACGCGGAACAAGACTTTCGGGCGGTCAGAAACAGAGGATTTCCATTGCACGTGTGTTCCTGAAGAATCCACCGATCCTGATCCTTGATGAAGCTACGAGCGCTCTGGATAATGAGAGTGAACGATGGATCCAGAGAAGTCTTGAAGAGCTTTCACAGAACCGTACTACTATTACTATCGCGCACAGACTTTCTACGATCAGGGATGCGGATGAGATTATTGTGATCACTGAGGATGGGATTGCTGAGAGGGGGACACATGAAGAGCTGTTGGATATGAATGGAGTGTATGCGGCTTATTATAATATGTGATTTTGTTTATAGTATCCGATAATAAACTGCGAAACAGTTATCTTTATATTTGCAATCTACTGATATATATTATAACAGCGCAGGAAAATTAATTGTCTGGCGTGCATTTGCAGGATACTTAGATATTCTTAGACGATAAAAATATGCGTTATGAGCCCACAGGGTCACTGTCTGAGCGACAGCGAGTTTGACCCTGCGGGCTCATGCTTTTAGCAGATTTTTATCGCCTTAGAATATCTTAGTGTCCGAAACCGCACGCCAGACAATTAATTTTCCTGCGCGTCCGTCAATCTATACTATTTTCGGTATACGAATGACGGGAGGCCGTCTTCGCCGCAGGGGATCTGTACTGTTCCTTGGATCAGAGGGCGGGCGTAGTTTATGAAGGCTTCAGTGACGTCAGATCCGTCTTCTGTGATCCACTCTGATGGAACTGTTTTTTCTTCGTTGCAGATGGCATTGACGTCTTCAAGACCACATTCCATGATATAGGTTCCGTCAGAGGTTTCTTTGCGGATAAATGAAATCATTTTTCCTGTTTCGCCGTTGATGGCTGCCTGTACGCCGAATTCTCCGGCTTTGATGGCTTCCTGCTGGTCTGTGGCGGACATCATAGATGCAGAGCAACGCTGGCTGACGTTGAGTTCTACAGAACGGGCTTTTACACCGAGGCGGTTTCTGACAAGGTTTTCGAGATATTTACCACAGCCTGCCAGCATTTTGTGTCCAAAGGTATCAGTGCCTACGGAATTGTCGTATTCACAGATAAATGTGCCCTTGTCGTCATGGATTCCTTCTGATACGCAGACAATGACATTGCAGTTTTTCTCAAAGGAGTTCTCTACTGCTTTAAGAAATTCTTCCTGGTCAAAGGCTGTTTCCGGAAGGTAGATGAGAAGAGGGTTGTCTCCTGTATATTTGCGGGCAAGTGCAGATGCAGCAGTGAGCCATCCTGCGTGGCGGCCCATAATTTCTATAATAGTTACGGATTTCTTTTCATAAACATTTGCATCTATGGTAATCTCGCGGACTGTAGAAGCTACATATCTGGCTGCACTTCCAAATCCCGGAGTATGGTCTGTATGGACCAGATCATTGTCGATTGTTTTTGGTTCTCCGAGGATACGGATATCACTGCCTGTCTGCGCAGCATAACGGGAAAGTTTGCTCACCGTATCCATGGAATCATTTCCACCGATATAGAAGAACCAGCCAATATTCATTTCTTCAAATTTTTTAAAAAGTCTTGGATAAACCGGATCTTCCAGTGATTCCGGCAATTTATAGCGACAGGAACCAAGATAAGCACCTGGTGTGACTTTCAGACCGTCAAGTTTATCTCCCGGAAGTGCTTCGGCAAAGTCAAGAACTGTTCCATTTAAAAATCCTTCAATTCCGTTTATCATTCCGTAAACATGCTCAATAGCTTCCGGATGGCGCATTCCCTCGGATACAACTCCGTAAAGGCTGCTGTTAATTACTGCGGTAGGACCGCCGGACTGACCGACGATCAGATTCTTTCTGGACATAAGAAACCTCCTGTATCGTTTGATTTAATGTGATTGCTTTTTATTATATCATACAACTGCCTTCCATAGCAATTCAATAAAAAGGTGTGTTCCCACATCCCCCTGTGAAAGCACACCTTATATTTCCCATATTCAGTTTCTGTTTTTATTCCCCGAATTCCCTGTGGTCTTCTTCCAGTTTCTGTTCTATTTTAATCTTTTTTTTTGCCTCTTCTTTCTGCTCATCCCGTGTTTTCGGAAGGATCACATTAAGCATTACTGCAATAATAGTTGCAAGGACAACCGGTGATTTACCGAAAATTGTTGTTACCCATGTGGGAAAGCTTGCAAGTGCAGCTGTTGCCTGAGATACACCCATTCCCAGTGCAGCTGCAAGTCCTACGATAGATGAATTACGATAATCCATCTCAGCAGAAGCAACCAGCTTCATACCTGTCATTGCGATCGATGCAAATACAGACACAGTTGCACCGCCCAGTACACACTGAGGAATCGTTGTCAGGATAGCTGAGAATTTCGGAACCAAACCTGCTATACCGAGAATTGCAGCTGCAAGTCCCAGTACCCAACGGTTGATAACCTTTGTAGTTGTAACAATACCAACGTTCTGGCTGTATGTTGCTGTGGGAAGTCCACCGAGCAATGCGCCTACAACGTTAGAAAGACCATAACCAACGATTCCGCGCTGCAGTTCATCATCCTTAGGTGTTCTGTCCATAGCTCCGATCGTAGTCGCTGAATAATCACCGATTGCCTGAATAGAGTTGATAGCAAATAAAATTCCCAGTGCAACACAGGAAGACGGCTCAAACTGTACTCCAAAATGCATCAGAGATGGAAGCTGACAGACACCTGCTTCCCCTATGCTTGAGAAATCTACCATTCCAAACGGAATAGAAACCAGATATCCCACTATAATACCAATCAGAATAGATGCCAGTTTCCAGATTCCCTTTCCAAAATGATTCAGAGCTGTAACAACGATCAGCGTGAAAAATGCAATTGCCCAGTTCTGCCAGGATCCGTAATTCGGACTGCTGGTACCGCCTGCCATATAATTAATGGCAGTCGGATACAGGGAAAGACCGATGGTAAATACGACTGTTCCTGTGATTAGCGGCGGGAAAAATACCCGAATCTTCTTGACCAGCAAACCCATAACAACTGCTACGACACCACCAACAATCTCCGCACCCATGATTGCTGCTATTCCATACGATTCCGCTATCGCCTGCATACTTGGCACGTAAGCAAAGCTGACACCCATGATAATAGGCAGGCCTGAGCCAATTGCAAATTTCGCCTTTCCGCCAATCGGAAACAGCTGAAGCAAAGTTGACAATGCTGCAATGACCAGTGCCGACTGGATCAGGATAACCTGGTCTTCTCTGGAGAGTCCGCCTGGAACTGCTCCGGAAACGATGATCGCCGGTGTGACACAGCCAACGATCATAGCTACGACATGCTGCATGGCAAGAGGTAAAGCCTCACTCATGCGGGGAATTCCGTCAGTTTCAAAAATACTGCCTCTCTTCATAATTGCCTCCCAATTTCTTTTGTACGATTGTAACATTTTTTGTCCCAAAAAACAATTAGACCTCCTAATTATTTTTGGTCTAAAACTATACAATATTTACTCTTAAAATTTGGTTATTATTTTATCTTTTATATGTATTTTCCAGTATTTCATAAACCTTTCAGTTTATAATCTCAAATGTCCGATACAGATCCAGTCTTCCATATCCCCATCCCGGATTGGGGTATTCCATCTGTTCTTCTCTCACTGCCCCTTTCTGCAGATAAAACTTCACCGTATTTCCCGATGCATAAGGAATATTTCCTCTCACGATCGCCCATTCCTGCACCAATGCTGCTGCTCCTGCAACAACAGCCGAAGAAAGACTGCTCCCCGAAGCCTTTCCAAACGCCCCTCCCGGCAATGGAATGAGCAGATCTACTCCCGGTGCTGCCAGATCAGGTGTCACCTGGTTATTTGGAGTAAACCCTCTCCCAGCCTGAAAATACAGACTGTTATCCAGATACTGATAAGCTGTTGCCGTAATACCTCTGGTTGAATCCCCAGGTGCAGTAACAGTTATATAAGGTGTAGACTCCAGAAAATAAGTATCCGGCGAAATCAGCCCTTGCACCGGAAGCCACATGTGAAACCTGCTTCCCGATATTCCTTTTTTACTGACATTTACCTTCCAGATACCTGCTGCCGGATGAAAGAAGCGAAAATAAATCAGCTGTTTCCCGGTCATCCGCTCCATCTTTACGTAATTGACCAGCACTTTCGTCTCCACAAAAATGAAACTTAATTCCTGAGTACCTGCACCAAGAGAACTGCTCACATACAGCTTTTCTCCTGCTGGTGACTGTAACGATATCCCATAGTCATCCGGCGGATCTCCCCAAAATTCCATGGAAAATCCTTCTTCTTTATCCGCAATACGAAGTTCAACAGTATCCTGATTTTTCACATAGTCCAACTCTGCTGTATAATGATGCTGTGCTGCACCCTCATTTCCTGCTGCCACAGATACTGATACCTGAGAATCTTCATTAATATAATCTACATATCGACTCAGCTCACTGTCACCAACATGTGCGCTCTGATTGGTGCCAAGTCCCAGACAAACGGAAACCGGCATTCCCATCTCTTGTGCCATCTTCACTGCAAAAGAAATCCCCAGCATAATGTCGTCTTCCTGAAATACCGGTGCCTGTGGCGGATACTGGTAAAATTTTCTCAGATAGGATTTTGCTTTCTTTAATTTCACCACAATGATCGTTGCTTTCGGAGCTGCTCCTGAGAAATTTTCTGTGGGTACAAAATTGCCTGCTGCCAGCCCTGCCATAGCTGTACCATGTCCGTTCTCATCCAATGAGGGTACAATCTCCTGTGGATTCTCCGACAGCAATGCCTGATTAATTTCCTCTCCGGTAAAAACCTTTCCATAAGGAACCTGTTCATCCTCATTTCCCGGAATTGTCTGATCCCAGATATATGCAATACGGCTTACATCTCCGTTTCGAAAGATTGGATTCAGATAATCAATCCCGGAATCAATCACTGCGATCACTGTGCCCTCTCCCTGAAGTTTCAGATAGGGATGATTATGTAACCGCGTAATCCCGGATGAATTTAATGCATCCGCATCCATAAATGTATAACACTTCGGCAAAGATGCATACGTATAGGAATTAATTTCCAGCGGACCAATCTCATTCAGCGGAATATATAGAATTCCAAACAATTCATTCACAGGAAGAAATTTTCCGCCCATATTCTGTCCATGTTTTACAATAAAATCCCCGTACTCTTCATCCTGTGCCGGCGGTATTGACGGCTCAGCATGAATGCCCGGGGGGTTTTCCTGCTGTATCTGCACTTCAAAATCGTCAGGTCCGAACATTACTGTCCTCCCTGGATTTTTTATACATGATATGCACAATATATGCTCTTTATGACAATTCTAACCTTTACTGTTCAGACTGATATTCGCTTCCTGCTTTTGTTTCTTCACAACAGTCAGTAATAATATAATTCCAGCCACAGTTGTAAAAATACTGATAAACTGCGAAGTCGACAATACTCCTACGCTTCCTCTTTCAATATCTCCTCTGAAAAATTCGATCACAAATCTTCCTATACTGTAGAAAATAAGATAGCAGGCAGCCACCTGTCCATCTGCTTTCTTATGCTTTGCCACATAAAGCAGCAGCAGAAAATGGGCAAAATCCAAAAAACCGGAATAAATCTGTGTCGGGATCAGAGCAACATTGTTGGGTGCAAAATCTGAATTTGTAAACGTAACCGCCAGAGGCCCTGAAGTTTCTTTCCCATAACAGCAGCCTGCCAGAAAGCATCCAATCCTGCCAAATCCCTGTGCCAGTGCAATGGATGGCATCATCAGATCAAAATACTCCAGAAATTTCAACTTCTTTATCCTGCAGTACAGCCAGCCCACCAAAATTCCTCCGATGATTCCTCCATATACCACAAATCCATCTGATCCTATGATCTGCCTTGGATTCTGCAGAAATTCCCTCCAGTTGGTGATCCAGAACAAAATCTTCGCAGATGTAAATCCACCAATGGCGCACCACACTACCAGATAAAAAATATGTTCACATGCAAGTTTCAGTTTACGCGCTCTCTGCTCAGCCACAAACCAGGCAGCCAATACTCCCATGGCAATCATAAATCCATAACCATATACCGTCAACGGTCCTATATGCAACAATTCATTATGCATGTCTCAAATCCTCTCAAATCTTAAAATACTTCCTGTCACTCTCTCATTTTATTTATTATTCACAGTCGGATTTCCCAAATAAACCTTCAAAAACCTCCAGCAATTTTTCATTTGCATAATCATTGGCTTCATTCTCATGTACCGCTTCCGCATCTGCTTCTCCGCAGATATCCACACCGGCAATCTTTCCACTGCTTTCTTTTGCACATTCCAATACAGTCTGTACACCGGACACCAAAGTTGTCAGCCTCATATCCCCCTGGCTCCATGTCGTCTGTGCATCCTCTGTACAAAGCACATCTTTATCAACAGATATATATAATGGAAGGAATTTTTCAGCATCTTCCTGTAAACCTTCCGATTTTCTCCAATTACATACTTCACTGACTGTTTCCCTGAGAAACCAGTTTCTCTCTTCATCATTCATCACCTGAAGTTTCTCTCTGGAGAGAAATATCACTCTGTCCTTCAGATTCTCATCTACCTGCTCATAGGCTGCTTCATCCGGTCCCACAAGGATCACATATTTCAGATTCTCCAGTTCCTCCAACGCTGCCGCGATCCATCCTCCACACGACAAAATCCCACCAAAAGCCGGGGGCTGCATATCTGTATGATTATCGTATACCAGCAGACAGAACGGTTGATCCATTCTTGTCAGCCAAAGTCTTGTCATATAGTGATAATTGCCGGAATCAATAAAATGGATTCCGGCAGTTGGATAATTTTCTGTTCGTTTATTAATCTCTGCGATTGCTTCCTCATCACAATAGCAGTTTGTCCCACAGACATCCTGAAGCTCAATCCAGGATACCTGTCTGTTTTTCCAGAATTCTTCTTCTCTGTAAATTCCGGAGAAATTCATCAGTACAATGGGATTCTGTTCCTGCATATTTCATTCAATCCTTCCATTCTTCCAGCGGTTCATCATGATTTTTCAGCATTTCCCGGATTTCTCTGCCGGGACTTTCCACGCCTTCATCCGGAGTCTGCATCTCTGCATCCAGAATGGCGTCTGCATCTGCTGCATCTGCAGTCTTCCCGGTTTCTATTTCCATCTCCGCTTCCTGAACCTGAGAATCTGTATCTTGCTTCCATTCTGTTTCATCTTCATTTAAAGATTTATCCTGCACTTTTTCGTCCAGACCTGCATCTGCCGGGTCATCCCATGGTTTCTCTTTGCCATTCTCTTCCTGTTCTTTTTCAGCACAGAGTTTTTCGGATTTTTTCATTCCAAGACGAATCATGATCAAAAATACAATGTCTGCCACTCCATCAGCAGTCAGAATAATTCCGGAAAACAGGATCATCCGGGTTACACTCAAAAAAGAATAGAGCAACATGGAAACACCCAGCGCAATAAATACCAAACAGCCAATAAGAATAATCTTCCAGCGTCCTCTCTGGGCTTTTTTCAGTCTGTAACTTCCCTTTATCTTCCAGATACTGTCAACCAGTACCAAGGCTCCCAGTAAATATGGCAGGATTTTGATCACGATCTGCGGTGTAAAGAAAAGAAAAATTCCAAGCACCATGACGATTACACCCGTAAACAGATCAAGAATCGTTGCCTTTTCCTTCTCAGCTGTATAAATAACAATATGATAAATACCGGAAGCGATCATTACCAGTCCGAATACAATCTTGCAGATAATGTTTACGGTCTGGTCCGGAACCAGGAGCAGACACAGACCAAATGCCAGATAAAAAACCGATGATAAAATCTCGCTTTTTAAAAAATCAGAAACTTTTTTCCCCATAACCTTTTCCTCCTGACTGTATGATAGCAAGTCCACACCCACTCTTATTGCTTTTCGCAATCTCCGCAGGGGACTTACTTGATTCGGTTAAAAATACTATTCCATTTCTTCTATTGAAATAGTATAACTTCTTTCTTTCTCTTCGTCCACAGGCAACTGCATGACTTTGTGTAAAATTTGTGAATTTTTCCTTGCAGTTTTTTTAGTGCGTATTATAATTATAGCGATACTCATAAATAATACATTTGAAAGTATTGCTATAAATAAAACTATGTCATAAAATGGATATTTTTCCATAGGAAGGATTTATTTTGAAAAAACAACCAAAGAATAAAGTTTTATTTCTTATCCCTGTCGGTGTTATACTCGCCGGTGCAGTGATTTTTTTATGCACCCGCGGAAATGAGAATGATTCTGTCTGTAAAGAAAATGTAGCCCGCCTTCAGGCTCTGGAAAATTCAGACATTTCACAGACAGAAGAACAGCTTCAGGCTCTGAAACAGACAACCGGCATTTCTTCCGGTTCTGATGCTTCAGACGGTTCCGGATCTACCCTGTTAAGTGATGTAGAAATCCGACAGGTTTTTGCCGGAAACGTCATCATCGGTGACTCTATCACAGAATCCATCGTAGAATACGGATATCTGGATACGGATGTGGTAGTCAGCAAACGAGGATTAAATGTAGGTGCAGCCGATGATCAGATCAGTACGGCAATTGCTCTGAATCCCTCTCATGTATTCATGGCATTTGGTTCCAACGACCTGGAAATATATGGTTCGGCTTCATCAGAATTTATTGATGCATACAGGACGCAGATAAAGAAAATCCAGACAGCCTTACCGGATGTCCCAATTTATATCAACTGCATTCTGCCGATTACTGATGAAGCGATCGCACAGACCCCTGATCTTGGATATTACCCTGATTATAATGAAGGACTTATCAAACTCTGTCAGGAAATGGGATGTACCTTTATTGACAATTCAACGATTGTAACAGACAGTTCAGAGAATCTGTATGAACCGGACGGTGAACATGTGATTCAGGACTACTATCCCAAATGGCTGACAAATATGGCACAGATTGCGGGGTTAAAGGCATGAAAAATTATTTACATATTTTTATCAAAGGTGCATTTGTTCTTTTCCTTATCGCATATCTGACTGTCCTGTATACCTCCGACAGCGCAAAGAATGTACCCATGGAACAGATTGCACAGACTATGGAACAGGATTCTGATATCACTTCTTTAAATAAAGAAGCACGTTCTGATCTGAAACATTATTATCAGACAGATGACCGCAATATTGACGGTTATTTCTTCTACAAAGCCGCTTCACCCATGGCAGTAGAAGAAATCTGTATTATGAAGGCCACTGACAATACCCAGGCAAATACTTTGCTTGAAAATGCAAACGCCCATCTCTCCGGTCAGAAGCAGGTATTTGAGGGCTATGGCACAGATCAGATGGCTCTTCTGAACAATGCAGTTGTTGGAAAAAAAGGAAACTATGTATATTATATGTGCGGCGCAGACGCACAGAACTGGCGCACTGCCTTTCTTTCCATGATATAAGCATTTTACTTTAATCCTCGTAACTGTTCCGCATTTTACGCTAATGGACTGCAGAACCATTACTATGGCAGTCCTCTTAATAATACCGTTAAGAGAAAATGCAGTTAAGAGAATTACTATAATATTCATAATATCCAGATTGGAGAACTTTTAATATGGTATTCAACAGTATATTTTTTATATTCTGCTTTCTTCCGGTTTTCATGCTGATCTACTACCTGGTACCGGGAAAGCTCCGCAATCTGCTGCTGTTTTTGGGCAGTCTGATCTTTTATGCCTGGGGAGAACCTGTATATGTGATCCTCATGCTGTTTTCCAGTATCTTCAACTATTATATGGGTACAGAACTGGAACGTTTATATTATGACGACAGGAAACAGAAAATTAATCTGATTTTCTCGATCATTATAAATCTTGCAGTACTTGTGTTTTTTAAATATTATGGTTTCTTACTTAACACAATCGGAGGAATCATCGGTATCCATATCCCTCATCCGGAGCTTTCGCTGCCGATAGGACTTTCTTTCTACACTTTCCGTAATTTGTCCTATCTTTTTGATATTTATTTAAGCAAGGTCAGTGCGCAGCGAAATTTCCTGACCTTTGCCGTATACAGCACAATGTTTCCTTATACCTCTGCCGGACCAATCGTACGATATACGGATATAGAGACGCAGCTGAAGCAGCGCACCATCAATATCTCCAAATTCGGTACCGGTGCAGAGCTTTTTGTCAAAGGTCTTGCAAAGAAAGTTCTTCTGGCAGATAATCTCTCGGTTTTATACAGCAGTATCTGTGGTCATCCACAGATGTCTGTATTTACTTCATGGCTTGGCATTCTGGCTTATACAATGCAGCTTTATTTTGACTTCAGCGGCTATTCGGATATGGCCATCGGTCTGGGAAAAATGCTGGGATTTGATTTTAATAAGAACTTTGATTATCCCTATATTTCCACCAGTGTTTCTGAATTCTGGAGACGCTGGCATATTTCTCTTGGAAGCTGGTTCAGAGATTATATTTATATCCCGCTTGGCGGTAATCGGGTCTCCACTCTGAAACATATCCGAAATATCCTTGTGGTATGGGCACTTACCGGTCTGTGGCATGGTGCAAGCTGGAATTTCGTACTATGGGGTGTTTATTACGGACTCTTCCTTTTACTCGAAAAATTTGTACTTCAGAAATATCTGAAAAAAATACCATCCTGGCTTTGCACTGTATACACTATGCTTGTAGTCATGATCGGATGGGTATTCTTCAGCCAGACAGACTTTGGTGCCCTTGGCCATTACCTTGGAACTATGTTTGGGATCGGAGCTTCCGGTTTCATAGACAAAACTGCACTTTACTACCTCAAGACAGGATTTATCCTTCTTCTGATCAGTATTCTTATGTGCCGTCCTGCTCCTTACCAGTACTTTAAGCGTCTGGTCAGACGCAGACCTGTTGCTGCAGTGATCATAAATCTTATTTTATTTGCATTATCGATTGCCTATATGGTTTATAACTCTTACACACCATTTTTATATGCAAAATTTTAGAAGGTAAACAATATGAAAAAATCATTAAGAAATTATCGTTTATTTTTCCACAGAATGGGACTTTTGTTTTTATTTATCCCCTTGATCGTACTCATTCTGAGCATTGTGCTTCCTGACAGAGGATTTTCTGAAAAAGAAAACCGCGTACTTTCTTCCCTGCCTCATTTAAACGGCAGTCAGATTGCTTCCGGCGGATTTGAAAAACAATTTGAAACCTATGAAAATGATCAGTTTCCACTTCGCGATCTGTGGATTACCCTGAAAGCCGGAACTGACCGTCTGATGGGAAAAGTAGAATCTAATGGCGTATACGTTGGAAAATCCGGATATCTTATGGAAGAATTTAAAGCGCCTGATCAGACACAGTATGACGCCACTGTAAAAGCAATGACTGACTTTGCGCAAAAACATTCTGATCTGAAACAATATGCACTGATCGCCCCAAATTCTGTGAATATCCTGAGCGACAGGCTTCCTGCTTTTGCCCCTGTCCAGGATCAGAATTCCTGGCTTGACAGCCTCTCTGCCTCCCTGACCGATGCAGGTGTGACCTTTATTGATGTTCGCAGCACTTTTAAAGATCACAAAATGGAAGACCTCTATTATCACACTGATCATCACTGGACTACCCAAGGTGCTTATTATGCCTATCTTAAGGCAGCCAAAGATATGGGAATTGATACTTCAGCAGACACTTATGACAAAGCACCTGTCACCCGTTCTTTTCAGGGAACACTGTCTGCCAAAAGCGGTTTCCGCTCCGGCGAAAAAGATGAGATCGATGTATTTCTCCCCACCGGAGATCAGGCACTCTCTTCTGTAGTTAATTATGTAGACGAACAGAAAAAAAGTGCCAGCTTCTATGATACTGAGAAACTTGAGACAAGAGATAAATATGCATTATTCTTTGGTGGAAACCACGCTCAGATAAAGATCAGTACTCCTACTGAAACAGATAATACACTGCTTGTGCTTAAGGATTCATACGCAAACAGCTTCATCCCATTTCTTGCTCAGCATTACCGAAAGATCATAATGATTGATCCCCGTTATTACTTTGGAGATCTGGAGCAGTTAATGCAGGTTGAAAATGTTCAGGAAATTCTGTACCTGTATAATGCTAATACCTTCTTCACAGACACTTCTCTGGAGCTTGCCCTGACAACTGCTGAACAGGATTCTTCTGATACATCTGATATCAGATAATATTATATCAAAAAATCCCCACCGAAATTTCAATGCCGAGGAAACATTGACTTTCGGTGGGGATTTTTCACACATTCACACACATTTTATAACACACACTTTTCACACACTTTTTAATAATAGGTCAGGTATAACGACTGATTTAAAACAATAATACTGTGTCTTTCATTCCCCGTTCCCAGTTTATCTGTTTTTTATATCAGCTGTACCTTAATGTGTATTATATCAGCATTTATGCCCACTTTTCATTTTATGCAAATTCAGCAATTTATTCTGCAAAAGTGTCCTTTGAGTCTCCAAAATGATTTACAAAATAATCATAGTACGTATCCAGTATTTCTTTCCGCCCACGAACACGTATAGGCACAAGTGTTCCATCTTCCATAATAAAATCGTCCTCTACATCCTTAATATAATCCATATTCACCAGATAACTCTGATGGCAGCGCAGAAAACGTTTCTCGTTAATTCTCTTCTCAATTTCTCCCAGCTTGTCCACTGTTATAATTTCGGAACCATCTGACAGATGCAGGGTGACATTATGTTTATCGCTGTCAATATACATGATATCATCTGTACATGGATAACGGTACTGTCTTCTGTTTTTGATTGCAACACGCCTTTTCATATCCGTTTTAAGAATCCTGTTCAGAAGTTTCATCAGTTTCTCTTCTGAAAATGATTTCAACAAATATCCGGAAGCCTGTACTTCATAACTCTCTATGGCATAATCCGGTGAGGCGGTAAGAAAAATGATCGGCACCTTACACTGTATCTGTCTCAATTTTCTTGCAGTTTCCATTCCATTAAGTTTCTTCATACAAATATCCAGAAAAAGCAGATCCATAGCAATGTATCCTTCTTCCACATCGGCTATAAGCGTCTCTCCTGAATCATATTCTACAATTGAAACCTCTTCATTTATTTCTTCAAAATACTGACACAATATTTCTTTTAAAAGAAGTCTTTCAATCTCAACATCATCACAAACGACGATCGTTTTCATGTAATTTCCCCTTTCCGTATCAATATAAAAAGCAGCTTCCAAAATCCTGTCAGTCGCAAAGTTCTGACATTTATCTGTAAACAGCACAATTTCTATTAATTATATATGCTTAATCCTACGTATTCAAGTACTTTTTTCATTTATTTTACTTTTTTATAACAATCATTGTTGTTTACTTTTTTTGTGTTATACTTATATGGCAGCTTCACTTATGACAGCACTTTGGTAAAACAATCATATACTGAACTGTTACTCTATTTAACCGAATCAGGTAAATCCCCTGCGGAGCAGTTATTCGGTGTAAAGCTGCGTAGCAAAGCGGATGATTTTATCCGCTTGACACAGAAAGAAGGAATTATATGCGTCAGGAAAAATTTAAAATGGAACGTCAGGGATTAATAAATGTGGGAGATGAAATAGAAATTTCCGAATATCAGTCTTTTATGAATTACAGTTATATCATTGAACCGGCTGTGGCAATGTCCGGCTGTTATCCAAATGCAGAACGCATCAGATCCAGAAAAGGGATCGTAAAAAATATTGAACATACACCGCGAGGTTTTATAGTGACTGCAGAATTTGATGAATAGTTACATATATTTTTCAAACACACTTCAGAAAGGAAATTATCATGGACAATAAAATAATAATCCGTACCGCTTCTGCTGCAGATGCGCCGGCACTGCTTAAAATTTACAGACCATATGTAGAAAATACAGCCATCACCTTTGAATATGATGTTCCCTCCACAGAAGAATTTGCTTCCCGGATTCAACACACTCTGAAAAAATACCCTTACCTTGTAGCTGAGGAAAAAGGAACTTTGCTTGGATATGCATATGCAGGTCCTTTCCATGAAAGACCTGCATATGACTGGGCTGTGGAAACATCTATTTATGTTGATCAGTCTCTTAAACACAGAGGGATAGGCCGCAGGCTTCATGATGCCCTTGAAACCGCTTTACGTGAGCAGGGTATCTTGAATATGAATGCCTGCATTGCCTATCCTCCAAAGGAAGATGAACATCTTGACAAAAACAGTGTGGAATTTCACACTCATATGGGATATCGTCTTGTAGGTGAGTTCCATAAATGCGGTTACAAATTCAACCACTGGTATAATATGGTCTGGATGGAGAAGCTGATCGGTGAACATCTAACAGTTCAGGAGCCACCGAAATTCCCTCTCCTGTAGCCTGTTATTTCTGTGACTTCCAGAAATTATCAGAATCAATTCTGTGTCACTATCGCAAGTGTCAGTATACATTAACACAAAAAAACCTTAGAAGATATTTCTAAGGTTTTCCAAACTGTCCACCTTATATCCACCCTAATTTTCATGTTGCTTTCATGCCATATCAGGTATTTTACTGTGCCAAATCTATGCCACTTAGCACCCCTATGGGCATATTATATACATTTTAGTATCTTTCGTCTACAATTTTTTACTACAACTACAATATTATATGGAGGTTTATCGTGAATTATCAATTAGAGTTAAAACAAATTGTGGATTTTCCACGCTGCCAGATTTACCGGGAATTTATACAAACCCTTATGAAAGACAGAAACATCCGTACCAACGGAGGTTCCTGTCTTTTTTATTTTCTCATTTTATGTTCTTATGCAAATTACAGCTCCTCTTATCGGAACATCGAACACCTTACTTACAAAGTTGTTCCTGGCGAATGGATCTGTTCTCTTAAAGAACTACAGATTCACTTCCGCCAAAAATTCCAGCATCAGGTCATATCCATACTGGATACCCTGGTTGAGCAAAACCTTCTAACCTACTCACTGCACGAAAAAAATAAGATTATCCAATACAAGATCAAAGACTGGCCAAAAGATAATACTGCCCTTTCCTATAATTACCCATGCAAAAAAGACATCGGGTTTTTCTTTTTTCCAATCGCAGATGTTCATAAACTAATCGGACTGGGAAAATGTTCAGAAATGGATGCTCTTTTGGATCTTTGGATTCATGCAGTCTACAATGATCCATCTGTGCAAGGCTCTGATGCCGGTCCGGTAGTATATTTTCGCAATCAGACTGGAAATCCCTTGTTCAGTTATCAGGAACTTGCCAGACGTTGGAAACAGTCGAAATCTTCTGTGTCCCGTCTGCTAAAAAAACTTGAAGATACCGACATGATCACACTGATTTCCTATTCCGGGAAACATGGCAGCATGGTATATCTGCGTAATTATCTGTCCGTTATGTTTAATATCAGTGATGTCATGATTGATAAGGAGGAAATTGCCATGAAAATGCAACTGCCAATACATATACCCGAAGACACCTTGCCTGTTAAAAACAATTCTGAATGCGTTTCAGAATCTATTACTGACGAACAAATCATCGTTTCACAGGAAGGCTCCTGCGTTCCAGAATCACACATCAAAGCCATTGTTCGCAAAGTCGCTGAAATACTGGAAATACAAGGCATTTCTTGTTGTAGATGCCCCAAAACAAAGTATATATTATCTCCTTTATCAGCCTGCAAAGATAGTATATATCTATATTCACTACGTATTATCTGCCCCTGGGGGAAAGCAGCCTATCAGTTTGAGTTAAAACTAAAACCGGAAAATCCCGCCGTCACCAACGTCCCAGGGCATACTCCGCCTCTGCAGCATACCTTACCTGCCTTCGCTGAAATCCCAGAAGTTCTGTTGAAAGGAGGGGTTGTATAATGGCAAAGAAAAATCACCACCCTGTTTCTGCTGAAGTAGAAAATAATCCGTTGTACCATGATACCTATAAGCTTCTCCGTTGTTACCGGGATTCTACTTATAGCCTGATGGTTGCTGTCCGGCAGGTAGAAATTCAGTTCCAACTGGAATACAACACCAGTATAGACGAATTTCTGGATTCCATCTATGCTGCAGGAGCAGATCTGGGAGACAGCCAGATTAAAGAATGGGCAAAAAGCATTGCCCGCAGCAATAAAATGATAAAGCTGCTTCTCTCTTCTGTGGATCTGCTCCGGAAAAATCATAAGCATGGGGAAGAATATTACTGGATATTATATTACGCCTTTCTGTCTCCCCATGAACTGAAAAACACAGAGGAAATCCTGGAAGAGTTGGAAAAGCATGTTCCCAGTATCTCCTACAGGACGTACTACCGAAGAAGGCAGGCTGCTATTAACGCTCTTAGCAGCATACTATGGGGATTTTCTGCAAATGGGACACTGGAAACTTTAAATAAATTTTTCCCAAAATAAAATCGACATTTTCCATATAGGCACTCATTCTCTATATTAAAATGAGTGCCTATAAAAATTTGATTTTCCCAATTGTACTTTTACAGTAGTTAGTTATAAGTTTCCAAATACCACTTCTTGTTCTGTTTATATTTATTTGCTATAATATGATAGCGGAAAACTAATAATTTCTTTACAAAATGGGGAGATTTCTCTAATCTTACCTATTATCTCAAATGACTAACGGAGTGAAAGAATTAGATATGACTAAGGAATTTAAAAGTGTGAAAGAACAATTTAAAGCAATGTACAATGCATTGAAAAAATGGCCATTCATGATGGGGATAACCATTCTTATGTTTGTACTTCTGATTTCGTCAGAATACTTGGCTGATAATGAGCTTATACTTTTTTTACAAATAATAGGGTTTGCTATAAGTTTCGCATTCATAGTAATGATTTTAATCCTTGATAAACACGGAAAACAATATTTGAAGAAAATGAGTTTTTTTGCCAGCTTATGGTTTGCATCCTGTCTAGCTCTTGCAGATTTCAATCAACCCACTCTTAAATTAATCATCCAATTATATACTGCCTTTCTTTTCATTTTTGATGCTTGTATTATTCCCGATTTTCTCTCAAGCATTGATCCAAAAAGTCAAAAAAGAGAAAAAGATTTTGATGATATGGAAAAAAAAGTATCAATGCTTGAAAAGAAAATAGAGGTAATTGAAAAAAAATTAAATAGTACTGATGAAGAACTGATAAAAAATAAATAACCTTTATAGCAGGTAGTTCCCCCCGTACTCTCTTTCCGATGAGAACTCAAAGTTCAAAACTACTCTTCTAAAAAAGGGCAGTCTTAACACTGCCCTTTTCCAGAAAAACTCAAACTAACAGTCATCCTTTAATATTTTTCATCCTTTTTACTATACGCTTCACACTCTCTTTTAATTTTTGCTTCCTTGGAATCCAACTACTCTTCATTTCTTGAGTTTTCACTACTTCCTCTTCGATAATATTATCTGATTCTTGTACAATATATTTACGAACACAAGCTTCATAATAATCTGCTATTTCCTCTAATCCTTTTTGTCTTATGTGATATGTCGAACATCCAAGTCCCGTTGTCTTCCAATATTCTGGATTTATATGTTCCATAATATAGTCCACTGTACTTTTTTCTTTTAATTCCAACACATCCAAAACGTAAAGATGACTAACCTGTAAACACTCTCCCTTTCCTGGAAAAACTCGAAAATCTTGAACTTTATCCACCAATTTTTCAAAGCTTACAATTGTTATTTGATCCCCATAGTGAAAATATTGTATTGCCGTTTCTAGTGTTTCTATCGTTGTATCGGAATCACCAAATTCTTTTGTTGCTTTACAATCCAATATTTTGCCTATCCATAAGCTATAATCAAAATAACCTCCATGAATTGTATTATATGGATGACTTTTTGTTATCTTAGCATAAATAGTTCCTTTTTTTTCATTTTCCACTAATGATCCCAGGGTATTTTTCCTCATTTCTTCCTGCATTTTATTCCTCCTTTTTATACTTTTGCAAGAGAAAATCCATTCCACAATTCTGCATATTACTTAATCTTCAAAAAAGCTTCTTTTGCTTTCTTATATCGTTCAAATTTCTTGTCCCAATTCGACTTATTCTTCGCTTTCTCTAATACCTCCAAAAGAGTATAATCGTCAAAAAAAATAATATCCTTATCCGTATAGCACCTCTTGCAGTAGTGTCTGAATAATTTAGTCACCGCATCCAAGCATCTTTCGTCATCATATTCTGGTGGGAATTGCTCTATTGCCCGTTCTAAATCATCACAAAAACTTAACATATCTTGCGGTGGTTCAACATCCACAAGTTCATCTTCAATATAAATAGGTACAGGAGTCGTATCTATTCCATTTTTTTTCAATTTATAATTGAAATAAGATTGCAAACTCTCTGCACAAACATATTCATATTTATAACGGCACACTTCTTGATAAGCTGAAAGAAGTTCATCAACAATTGGGTGTTCTCTACTTTTAAGATACTTCATGCTATAGTCCTTTGTGTATTCCGCTAATTTTCGATAATTTTCATTCGTAATTGGATTATTTTCCAATAAACGTCGTATCGGACACAACACGGAGGCTCTTAGATTATTTCTGTTTCCCCTAGAGAAATAAATTGCTGATATTCCCCACGAAATAAGACCAGATAATACCACAGAAATGACTGTAAAAATATTTGTATTTATGTTATCTGGGTTGAAAATCCATTTTATATATTCACACATAAACTCTCTTCTTCCTCATTTTTGTTTCTATCAATTTTTATAAATTAACGTAAAACAGCCTTACTTGCCTTTAAGTATATATTCAAACATCTGAGATATTGTAATAGCTTAGCGTAATCACACACTTTGAATAAATCATTTACAGATGTCTCTTACTATTTTATCAATTCATTCTATCATATAAGCAAATAAATCGGAAGATAAAACCGAAGAATCACAGAAGAACCTAACTCATGAAATTAATAATTGTATGTCCCAAAATTGGCACACTTTTACGATTGAAGGGTAATTTTACCCATGTTACAATAAGTATTGCTTATAGTATTCCTATTTTTACCAGCACCTTTATCGGTGCTTTTTTTGTACCCGTAAACCTTTCGCTGACAGTAGCCAATACTTACACAGTACGTACAGCGTACTTCCCCTAAAATAAAACGTATTCTGTGCGTACAGTGTAAGTAAAACTTCCTATTATATAATGAAGGGAGATTACCATGAAAACAAGAAATGAAATCTATCAAGGGGAAGGTGCCCAACTGCTCCGGTTCATTACAACTTACCATTCGTTGCAATATGAACAGATCTTACGGCTCTTTTCCAAAAACAGAGAGTCTATCAAGTCTCTGATCACCAGTCTGGTAAAACAAAAACGCATTATCTATGATAAGGAGAACGGGCTTCTCTGCGACAGCCAGGAATCTGCAAACACTCCTGATTATGGGATGATTGCATCTTTTTGGGTGCTTTTGGACTTCAAAAACGCCATTGTGTACCATACTGACGGTGAATTTCCTGTGAAACTGAACTTTTTCTCTAAAGATGAGTGGTATGAAGTCCTCTATGTCCCCCAGGAACAGGAATATCTTATCAATCATGTCATGGAAAGCCAGACAAAAAGCGATGCGAAACGGCTGGTTGTATTAGAATCGGAAGAACAGGCTTCAAAAATCCATATCACAGGTGTGATTGCCTTTTGCCTTGTAGACTCCTCTACCGGATCTGTTGTGAAACTTATCTTGGACGTAATTCTCATATCCCTGTAGTACGCCTAAAACCACAAGGAAGTGTCAAACGCTGCCCGTTATTAAAAAATCAAAAATGTTTGGTACACGATGTAAAACCCGCAGTCTGTGCTATGTTTCCGATTGGCCGGTACCTTGCCCTTCCCTCCGATGGTATTTTTCCGGAAAATCCGGAAGAATTGTCTGTTGGATACGTCTTTAATGATCCGGAGTGTGGAGATGGATCAGAAACACATACCGTTCGGGAATGGTTTCATAAATTTAACATTCCACTAAAAGATGACTATTTCTTTGCATGGACGAAAACGAAAGCAACACTTAGCAAACATCTACGCTTTCTAGAAGGACGTCTATCTGAAAAGACCATGGTTTCAATATGGAATGCTACATTGATAACTCTGTACCTAAACTATGAGGTTACAGAAGATTTTCAAACACAATTTCAGAAAAACTCAGATATGCTCCTATCCTTAATTGAAAAACTGAGAACTGCTGACGCTCCTATGCCTAAGAAAATATAAACATCTAGAAATACTTCGAGCCGTCCAAATTGGACGGCTCTTTTCATGTCATTATGACACTCTTTACATTTCTACTGTTTCTTCATACAACAATTTATTCAACACATATTTTCGTATATCACCTTTCTTTCTTAATTCTTTCAATTAAGCTATTTCTTTCCATTTTATGTAAGAATATATTAGGGATTATCACACACAAAAAAGACATAATACATATAATACATAAAAGTCCTTCAAATGGATATTGAAAAACAAAATATTCTATGTTTTGTTTTAAAATATAAACTACTATTCCCATAACTATACTTCCTATAATCAATAATAGCCCAAGAACACCTCCTACGTATATTATCCCCTCATATATAAGCATTTTCCTAAGCATACCTTGTGTCATGCCGATACTCCGCATAATGGAAAACTCACGCTGCCTAATAATTATATTTGTAGATGTAGTACTGAAATAATTTAGCAGTCCCATAAATATTAAAATGCCACTAATAGTATACATGATTATCTGACTTGTTCTAATATACAAAGACTGTTTTGCAATTTCATCACTATTACACTTTATCACATACAAAAGTTGATTTTCGTTGCCTGTAGTAGATTGAAACTTGAGATTTGCCTCTTGAACCCATGCTTTTAATTTCTGTTTACAAATAGCCTCTTTATTTGCTTTTACATTAATCTGTACTTCCAAGTTTCTAACTGTTAAAACATCCTTTAATTTGCTGAAAGTTTTATCTGAAACAATCAGATAAACTTTATCATTTCCTCTCCATGATAAATCCAAAGTTGGACAATCTGACTGTGAAATGTTTATATATCCACAATTTCTAAGTTTAACTGTGGACATTTCCTGCATTGCTGTTCCAACTGGCACCAAATCATACAGTTCTATTATTTTTCCAATACATTCCGTTTCTATATCTTCGTATGTTTGTGGTATTAAATTTTCATGTAATATTAACACGCCACCTTTCTCGTTAAATGTTTTTTGATCAACTGGTATATTATTCTCCTCTACATATTTCACTAATTTTTTCATACTTTTATCGTCTAATGTTTGCATTACAGGTAATGAATCATGCTCTACAATTTTTAAGCTATCTGTTTCTGCTGCATTTTTTATAATAGGCAAAAAACCTTGTACTATTTTCAGATTCTCAGTATAAGAAGTAAGCGTATTTTTGATATCCACGATATTATCATCTGTTATTAATTCCACCTCATCTTTTCCATTTTCCACTAAATACGTTACAGTATCCATTGGCACTTCAATAGTAAAATCTGGATTCTTCTGTAATCTATTCATTTGATTTGTCCCCTTGGTGACCACAATCCCTAATAGCCCTATTTCACAACCAAATGCCAAAAATATTATAATGAACATAAATTTTTTCTTATAACGTAATATGTTACGAAAAGCCATTCCAAAAATAATTCCAGTTCTTTTTATAATGAACATTTTCCCAAATTGATAATCTGATTGTTGTTCTCCCACTACTTCCTCATATTTTGCAGCCTCTATAGGAGTAATCATAGTCAATTTATATACTGCCAAAAGAGTTGCCCCAAATAGAGTTATAGCAACTAAAACAAGGACCACGATATATGCACTTAAATTAAATAATTTTAATTGACTATTTGCTTTATACTCCCCTAAATAAAGATTTTTAACCACATTGTTTAAAACACAATATTGTAGAACTATGCTGATTATTACACCACATAAGCAACTTTTCAAATAAATATCCCCTATTTGCATACATACTAATTTTTTTATCTGTCTATTAGTTGCACCTATTGTACGCAATAATCCATACTGTTTAATATCACTTCCCAGTGATATATATACAACATTATAAATCACTAAAAACAAACAAAAAAACACAGCCAAGACAAACATATACGCAAGCAAATAATTTCCAACCGTCCCTTCAATTGCTCTGTATTCTGCAGAATCATAGCTTATAATTCTTTGCTTATCGTTGAGATTAATATCATTTTTTAATCTATTCTCTACTTGTCTTCCGCTTAGTCCCCAATCTTTTACATCAACACATAATCGACATGGATATTGTGAAATACCAGCCTGTTTTATTCTATTCTTGGAAATATATGCGATTGAACTATCGGATAATTCATTATTATAACTATTATAATATCCAGATAAAACAAATTCTTGTTTACCTGTCATTTTTGTCGTGAAAATATCATTCCAATAAAAGTCTAACGTAATCTTCATTCCTATTTTGGGACTGCTAATCCCCAAATAGTCCAAAGTTTTTTTTGACATCATTATTTCATCAGTTTGTTCCGGATAATTGCCATAGAAATGTACAAAAGTAGGCTTTACCATATCTTCGTAAGCTGTTTCATCTAAAACAACACATTTGCTATATGAATACCTACCATTCATCAACCTTCCGCTCTCTTTTTCCTCTCCTACACTATTCACATAGGAAAGATCTTGTAGCTGTCGTTTTATTGTATCTGTTCCTTCTTCAATAAATGTTGAAATTGTTTTTCCATCTTGATATTGATTTTTCAACTTATCCGCTTGAAATTTTCCATGTATTAAAGAAATGATAACTAATGATACTACTACAACGCTCACTACGATACATTGTAAAATAATATTTCTTTCCCTGTTTTTTTTCTTATAAGCTCTTATCAGAGTATTTGGAGATTTTCTTACTCTACCATTATTCATTAGTAACCTCTCCTTTATTGCATATCTTTATAACTTATAAAATCACTCAAGATTCCAATATTTATCTAGTGGTTGAGTATCGCTTTCCAAAAAGTCTATAATTTCTTTATCATCAAAATAAAAGTTTATCACTTTATGATTTTCAAACTCTACCAACGTAGGTACTCCCCCCAGCACAAATTTCTTTTCGGATAACTCCTCTTTTTTTATATTTGGATGGGTAGAAATAGCATACACTTTACCAGCTTCTTTTCCCTCATGTAGTGCTGCATAATTCTCATTTGCCCAAATGATTTTATAGTGGATTGGAGGATATTTTTCTTTTATCAAATTCTCATCTAATCCATCGTAAAATACAATTTTTCCGGTACTGTCTTTTTCTCCAATTTCGACATCGTATTTCTTTTCATGGGAATCCCAATCATAATTCCTAGTTCCTTTACATGCTTCTGCATCAATCTCATAAACCGCATTCTCTTTTTTAAATTGTTTTATATCATCCTCTATATTATCGCAATATGGACACTCTTTTCTATTGAAATATACATAAAAATGTCCTTCCTTTTCAAACAAGTCTTCTATAGAAGTAGAATATGCTATAGTTTCTTCTTTTACTTTTGGAAATAAAATGATTGTAGCTCCCACGCATATTATGAAAAATATACTGCACGCTATAGAAATTATAATATTTTTCTTTTTCATCTATTTCTCCTCCTCACCATATAATTGACGATACAATTCGCATTGTTCCTTTAATTGTTCGTCTGTCCCACGTGCTACTATATTACCTTTTTGAAGTACATAAATACAATCACTATCTGCAATGACATTTATTCTATGTGAAATTAAAATAAGTGTTATATCCCGAATTCCCTTAATATAATTCAAGATTTCCCTTTCACTTATAGAATCCATATTACTGGTAGCCTCATCTAAAATTAAAATTTTAGGATGACGTAATATGGCTCTAGTTAGTGACAATTTCTGTCTTTGCCCCTTCGAAAGGTTCTTTCCGCGCTCTTCAAGGACACTATCATACTCTCTTTCCATTTTACTTACAAATTGATGCACACCCATCTTACGTGAAATCTCAATCATTTCCTCATCTGATATCTCTTCATTACCCATTTTTAAATTTTCTCTAACACTTGCAGTAAACAGAAAATCTTCTTGTGATACATATACAACTGCTTTTCGAATTTCTTGAACCTCGAAATTTTGAAGTTCTGCACCATCAACATATATATGTCCTTTATCTGGAGAATAAAATTCCATAAACAATTTTGCTAAAGATGTTTTCCCAGATCCTGTTTCCCCAATAATAGCTACATTATCGCCTTTTCTTATTTTAATATTAATATTGTTCAGTATATTTTTCCCAGAAACAAAATGAAAATCAACATCTTTCAGTTCTATTTCTTTATCAAATTCAAATGGCTCTATACCTTCCTTTGTTTTCTCTACTTTAATACGTAACACACTTTCTAGACGTTCCATAGCAACATGGGCAGAATGGTATAATGGCTGTAAATTTACAATATCTTTAACCGGCGTTAATAAATATCCAATTAGAATATTATACGTAACTAATTCCCCTATAGATAAATTATTACCAATGATTTCAAGTGCTCCAATGCACAGTACAATAATCTCCCCCATACCACCTATTAAAACTTTTATAGCTGACTGTAAGTTTTCTGTACTTCCTAAGTTAAGAATCGTATCTTGCCATCTTTCTATTTTCTTTTTCCCATTATTGAAAATTGTCTTATTATACGTATACGCTTTAACCGTCAAAATCCCCTCAATAGAATCAATCAAATGTGAAGTCACACGTGCCTCTCTAGACATTTCCTCCGAATTTAAGACGCTATAATATTTCCTAAATCCCACCATAACCAGAGTATATAAAAAGCACATCACAACTACCACAGCAAAGATTTTAATATTCAATACACACAAAATGATACTTACCACAATTATAAACAACGCATCAATTGGTAAAACCAATATGCTGCTTACCAGTGCTTCTTGAACTCTAATAACATCCTGAAATCGTGAAATAAACTCACCATTTTTACGTTTTTCAATAGACATCACCTGCAAGTCCAATAAATGTTTATAATATTTCAGACTAAGTTCTAAGTTAAAAAATTTTGAAATATCCAATGATAACTTTGCTCTTCCCCAGTCTACAATAGTCTTAATCAATAGCATTAAAATAACCATTAGTGTCATAAATATTAGACTATAAATCAATCTATTGGGAATAACTGTGTCTATCAACGTCCCAAAATAGAAAGATGAAACAATTGATATTGCCATTGATATTGCTGAAAATAATATAATATATATAGTTCTTTTCCATTCCTTCTTTACTAATTCTATAAATTTATTCTCTGCAATCCGCATGCCTTCCTTTTTTTTATAAAATTCTTCTGTTGTCTGAAATAAGATAATAACTCCAGTCCAAAAATATGGCGAATCTTCTCCATATTCCGAATTAAAAAATTTTTTTCTGTCTACCTCTATAATACCGACAGCTGGATCTGCAATAACTACGCTATTCTTTTTTATTTTATAAATTATAATGAAATGTGCCAATCCATCTTCTTGATATACATGAGCCACACACGGCACTTCCAACTCTTTTTCTTTAAAGTCTATGTTTTTTTTATATGCTGATGCAAATAATCCCAGTTTTTCAGAAATCCTACATACATCCCAAACACTCGTTCCTTCTTTGCTGGTTTCTAAAGCTTCACTTATCTCCAGTATAGGTATCTTTTTTCCATAATACCACGCTATACTTGCTAAACAAGCTGCAGCACAATCCATAGAATCATATTGTTTTATACATCTGCATTTCATACTGTCATCCATCCCCCTAATAAATAAAGAGGCGATGCAAGCTCGCCCCTTTGTTTTCTGCTTTAATATTTAATCTGCTGCTATTTTAGTATCCACAAACTTCATAGCAAAACTGAATGTATCTGCTTGCTTTATCTTTCTGTCCAGAATTCATTAGATTTTTAATTGTGGCTACCATGTCATCAGCATTTGCTGGGCAACAGAAAAAATATCCATAATCAGAATTGCATTTTCCTCCTGTTACCATTTCCATTTCTTTTTTTGTCATTTTTTCCATTCCGTTCATATTCGCTTCCTCCTTAAAAATATATTTGATACTTAATTATTACTCCATAAAATAAAATTTTTCTACATTTTTTGCGTAGATTGCACTTTTTTATGTCTAGTTGGAATTTGATTAAATATTTGAGCTTTTTTACTATACTGGTATCACTTTTGGCACCTGAATTTCTATTGTAATCCCCATTTCCAATTTCCTTCTGTAATACCGGAAACTATGAAAAGAAATTTCTCCTGTTCCCCAAAATCGTCTAATTCTATGGATATAATATTCTTTTGACTTTGTAAATATCATCTTTTGCTTCATATATAATAGATGTATAATTCGTAAAGAACACCTTGAAATTTGGGGATAATTTCCATTTACTTTCCTATATATATTTCCTGTTTTTCCTTCTGGCAAAACTACATTTCTTCCATGTATGCAGGACCATTCTATATATGGAATGTCTATACTTCTTATCCCTGTTTCCATTGCAATTCGCAAAAATAAGGCAGTTTCAAAATCCTTTTTATATAGAAATTCGTCTGCTATCATTTTATAATGATCAAAAAAATAAATTGCTCCTATCTTTCTTTCCAGTTCCAGTAGCGAAACACTATCCAACCATTCCAGTTTTTCCCTGTATTTTTCAACAAATATCATTCCATATTCAGTTTTTAAAGATTGCCTCAAAACATCAATAGCCTCTGGCCAACATTTTCTTTGTCCAGGTAACAAGAAACATACCATTTTCTGTATAAACTTTTCTTCACTATCCGGATGCCACTGTATTAAACGCTTTAGTTCTTCATAGATTTGATTCACTTTATACTCCATTGTACTATTTTTCATTTTCCGCTTCTCCTTCGTATGGCTCCAAAATCTTTGAAGCCCGCTCCACAAACATCCTGTCTGCCCCTGAAATCTCATATTCTTTCCAAAGTGTCTTATGTATCTGTTCCTCTGTTAAATCCCTACACTTTTCTTGCAGCATACGGACAAATGGATATATCATAGTCGCATGAATATTTTTCCCGGACCGTACCATATCTCCTTCCATTTGATATGCTTCCTGTAAGCATTCCAGTATAATGCGAACATCCGTAACACTTTCTCTCATTGCACTTCCCCTCATCAGGCTTATCCTCCTATTTACATACGTACTCTCAGTCCATCTAATCTCGACACATTCAATCCAACCAGATACCAGTCATCTCCCATTTCAATTCGAACCGGAACCCAAACATCTTTCACCTTTACATCAAAACATTCCCCACAATGTAGCCCTCCATAAAAAGATTCCAAATCAAAACGTATATCATACCGCCCTGTTTCAGTATCATAAAACAATGTTCCTTCTCTGTGTTCACTCATAACATCTGCCTCCTTAAATTTTTCTTTTACTTAGTAATTACCTCATCCCTATACAGATTGAAGAAATTCCGGAAAATTTTCATAAAAGTTTTTCCGATACCGATAATAGGTAGAAGAAGTTAACCCCAACTCCCGCTGCAGTTGTGTCGGTGTTACCTTCTTTTGTACCACCCTCATAAATTCCTGGTTAAACTTTTCCTGTTCTATAGCCCGTGGTCTTCCTACTTCATCCCATTCACCCCGAAGCCTTTTTGCCTCCATACCTTCCTTTTGTCGCTTCTCCTTTTTCTCCATCTCTGCCTGTGCCATGGATGCATAGAGTTCAATCATCATATTATTGATTGTTTCTATCATCATCTTTGCCAGATTATTTTCCATCTGAGACAGGTCAAACAACGTGGTAGGAAGTTCCAATACCATTACCCGAACCCCTTTTTCTTCTAAAAAACGTAGCTGCTTTAAAATCTCCTGCTTGTTCCTGCCAAGTCTGTCCAGCTCTGTAATAATCAGGGTATCCCCTACCCGTAAAACATCTTCCACAAGAACGGTATAACGTGGTCTGTCAAAATTTTTACCGGTTATCTTATCTGTAAAAATACTTTCCAGTTTAATTTTCTGATTTTCACAGAACCTCTTTATTTCTATAATACCTCGGTCCAAGTGTTGTTCCTTAGTACTGATTCTGTGATACCCATAATATGCCATATCTCTTCCTCCTATACATTCCCAAAAAGTTCACAAATCTTTTGGCATATCTCAAAACCTTCTTATATACTTTTGGGAAATAAAAAAATAGCCTATTACATCTCCCATCAAAAAGCATACTTTTTGGGAGGTGACTTTCACTACTTCTGTACGCAAGACGGCATAAAAAAGCAACAAAAAAAGACAGAGGTTTTAAAAAATTTCCTCTGTCTTCAGATCAACTATTCTGGAAAGATGTCCATCTTTTTTCCTTCAAACTTATATCCTACACCTCTCACTGTTTTAATATAGCGGCATCGCTTTAGTTCCGGTTCAATTTTCTTTCTCATACTGGATACCAGACAGTACACAATATTATCAATGCTTTCCGGCAACTCCTCGTTATAAAGAATCTCAAAAATTTTTTCTTTAGTAAATATCACACCTGGTCTCCCTGACAAAAGCATAAACAATTCATATTCTGCTTTCGTTAAGACGATCTCCGTCTGCCCTCTATAAATCTTATGATAATCCGGATAAATCCTAAAATCGGAATTTTCTTCATCCTCTCCCAGAATGCTTTTTATATTTTCCGCCACATATTCTTTGTATCCCAATACAGTTGAAATAGTTACTTTCCCCAAGCTACACTTCCCTTCTGTTTTCTCTTATTTGGAAATCTCATGACACAAATTCCTTTTAAAAATGATTCTCCATTCTCCATTCATTAATAAGCTGCACAACCTGGGTCAAATTGGTATACCAGATATAATGTCCTCCATTTACAATATATAACTGGTGATTACCAGATTCTAAATCCAATTGATTTCTATGAGCAGTCTCCCATGCCGGAACATTTTGTACATTCTCTGAAGAAATCATAGTTAATACAGGAAGTGCCGATGGGAATTTTTTATTTTTTATAGAGAGTAATGACTGATCCATCCCGTTCACTTCATTTCTAATCGTATCGTTGCTGCTTAAAGAATATGCCTGAATGTATTCCTCCCTATCAGTCTCCGTATAGGTGTACCCGGAAACCTGTGGTAATGCTGCTCCATATTTCTCCGGATCTGCTTTCAGTGCCGTCTGAAATTCTTCCAAAGAAGAAAAAGAATTCTTGATTTTCTGAAATTCATCAATGCCCTGCAGCATATATTTCTTTTCCACTTCCATAGCCTCTGCCAGTTCTTCATCATATACTGTATTATCAACGGCAATGAATCCTTTTACTTTTTCCGGATAATTCTGTACAAAGTTGAGTCCATATACTCCAGAAATCGAATGTACCAGCAATACACACTGCTTAATTCCCATGGTGTCCAGTGCAGCATTCAATTCACTATTGATATTATCTACAGTTCGGTTAGTCGATGCAACATCACTAAGCCCATATCCAAACGGCTCTACAATCACTATGTTAAAACTCTCATCTAAAGATTGTGCCAGAGGTTTGAAGTAGATATGCGGTGATGGAACTCCCAGAGCCGGCATCATCACCAATGTGGTTTTTCCTTCATCTGCAAATGTTTCTCCACTTGCATCCAATTTTCCATACAAAGCAAGATGCATATCATTCCCTTTCACTGTGATATATTTACTCGCATACCCAACTTGTGTCTTTTCCATAGCATGTACCATATTAGAATTTCCTATCAGAAATACAAACAGCATCACAACCGTCACAATTCTTGAGATTCTATTTTTGTATCTTCTCATACGCTTCCCCCTAAGTAAATTATTCCAAATATTTTTTCAGTTCTTCTACCCTATCTAATCTTTCCCATGGAAGGTTAATATCATCTCTCCCAAAATGTCCATAGGCTGCCGTCTGTTTATAGATCGGACGGCGGAGATCCAACATCTGAATGATTCCTGCTGGTCGCAGATCGAATTCTCTTCTTATCATCTCTACCAGACTCTCATCTGAAATTTTCCCAGTTCCAAAGGTGTCTACCATAATAGAGGTCGGATGAGCCACCCCAATTGCGTAAGACAACTGAATTTCACATTTTTTTGCTAGACCTGCAGCCACAATATTCTTCGCAACATAACGAGCAGCATAAGATGCAGAACGATCTACTTTCGTGCAGTCTTTTCCAGAAAAAGCTCCGCCGCCATGCCGTGCCATACCACCGTATGTATCTACAATAATCTTGCGTCCTGTTACACCACTATCGCCGTGAGGACCGCCTATGACAAAACGCCCTGTTGGATTGATGAAAAATTTTGTATTCTCATCTACCAGTTCTGTTGGAATAATCGGTTCCAATACATATTTTTTTATATCAGCGTGGATCTGCTCCTGTGTCACATCTGGATCATGCTGTGTTGACAGAACCACTGCATCCAGCCGGTGCGGAATACCTGCTTCATCATATTCTACAGTAACCTGACTCTTACCGTCCGGTCTTAAATAATTCAACAAACCATCTTTACGGACCTGAGTAAGCTGCCGAGTCAATTTGTGTGCCAGTGAAATTGGATATGGCATAAATTCATTCGTTTCGTCACATGCGTAACCAAACATCATACCCTGATCCCCAGCACCAATTGCATCAAGCTCTTCTTCTGACATTTTGTGTTCTTTTGCTTCCAATGCCTTATTCACGCCCAAAGCAATATCTGCTGACTGCTCATCAATTGCCGTTAAGACAGCACAGGTATGTGCATCAAATCCATAATCTCCATTGTCATAACCCATTTCTTTGATCGTTTCTCTTACCACCTGCTGCATATCTATATACGCATTGGTCGTGATTTCTCCCATCACTAATACCATACCCGTTGTAATTGCAGTCTCACAGGCCACTCTGCTCATCGGATCCTTCTCCATAAGAGCATCCAATATGGCGTCTGATATGGCATCACACATTTTGTCCGGATGCCCTTCTGTTACTGATTCTGAGGTAAATAATCTTTTCTCCATAGTAAATTCTCCTTTGTATCAATATTTCATATTTGTCAATAACATAAAATATCTTTACTATGATTACTATATTTTTTGTCTACATTGTACTTTTTTCTGTCCGGTTGGTTTTATCTTTAAACCAAATGACTTTGCTATTCTTCTATGAAATAACATATCCATCTGATTAAATCAAAATATTAGCAAGACTGGTTATTTAATCGCTTACACCTTCATGGCAGTATTGATACTACTATCATTCTCCACATAAAAAAAACAGTGTAAATCCACTGCTTTTTCTCCATCACTTAATTTGTAATTTCCACAAATGAGTATCTTTCTTCATTCTTTTGTACTATTGCAGAACCCGTTTGTTCCTTTATTGTTTTTAACAACTCTTCTACATATATTTGGGCTTCGTACACTTCAATGTTCGTAGCGTATGCAATTTCTTTAATCGAAAAACTCAACTCTGAATCACTCATCAAAAATTCTAAAATATCCCATTGTAGATCAGTAATTACAATTTCCGTTCCAGCATAAATCATCCTTTTCTTTTTAAATTCAATATCCCATTTTCCGAAATGAACTCTTTCTTCTAATATATTTTGCATATCTAATCACATGACTACAAAGGACGCTTCCGGCCAATATTTCTTTAACAATTCCTCTGTTCTTTTCTTTCCTCACAATTCTTAAAGTATAATAATTCTCCCATTCTCTGCCTCCTCATATCATTTATCGTTATACTTTAAGTATACAGCCGAATTATTGCAGAAATCTTATTAAATTATTCCTTTAGCCTTTTTTCTATGATACTATCTTCATTGTATTTGTGTAACTGACCGCCCAATAAACGCTTTCCTATAATAATCCAGGTATCTCTATTGTACTGGTCCATATCTCTATACAACTCCATAATTTCTCTTTTATTATCCTGCTCTCTCTGCTGTTCCTCTTCATCCTTTCTCAATATATAATCAACTGGGACTTTAAAGAATTTGGATAATGCAAGCAACATATCACCAGAAATATTCTCGTCTACCTTTTCATACTTACTAATTGTCTGCTGACTGACTCCTATTTCTTCCCCAAGCCTTGTCTGAGTCAGGCCTAATTTTTTTCTTAATTCAGATATTCGATTCACAAGCGTACACCTCCCGATACAATCATTTTACACTTAAATACGCCTATGTTTTACTTCATTTAAGAGTATTACTACCATGTATCGTGGTATATCGTAGTATTACTATCTCAATTTCTATATATCTATGCCGAAAAAAAGTCAATCTATACAAACAATATAGTAATTTCTTTTCTTTTAAATATACTAGTGCTTATAGAGGAGGAGAAGTGCTTATGAAAAAGCTATTATTTGTTGGCAACCCATCCATCTTAGGGGAAAATCTGGAGAATATCTTAAAACAAAATTATCACACCGATGTTATTTCCATCGTACCAAAGCAAATTAGCAGCATACCGTTTAACTCTTATAATGCTTTGATCTTGGATTTCACAATGTTACATAAATACAGTCTTACCATAAGTAAAACTGCAAAACAATGCTACCCAAACATCATTGTTCTGTTTTTATGCCCTACCAATATTCCAGAACAAATTATTTTGGATTTCTATGAATCTGGTGCTGACGACCATTTATATTCGACCCTCTCATCACCAGCACTTTTACTGAAAAAATTGAATATCTTATTTACCAACTATCGTCTAGCCACAAAGTACGAAGACAGCCACATAACTTTAAATTTTGACTCCTTGACCGCAGTGATTGAAGGTGCTGTTACTTCTTTTACTCCATTGGAATTTAAACTACTCAAACTACTTTCTTTAAATTCAAACACCGTTTTAACCAGACAACATCTTTTATATTCTCTATGGGATCGAAATGGAAATTACGTAGAAGAAACTTCTCTGAATAGTATGATCTGCCGTATACGGCAAAGAATTGATACTGAAAATCATCATTATATTAAGACAATATATGGAATTGGATATATGTGGATTTCTTATTTAATATAAGCAGAATCCTATTAAATAATAGACGATTCTGCTTATATTTCAAACTTCACTTCTTACTGATCACAGCTAAAAAAACAAGTAGCCATAATACAATCTGTAACACACTCATAACGTACCTGATTACAATTTACGTCATATACATTCACTTCTTCTTTCTGTAATTCCTGCTTTTCCAAATTTGCCTCTTTCATAATAATATCACCGCCTTGTTCATCATTTATATTTTATTCCCATGGAGAAATCATTGCATTAATCCCCATACAGTCATGTAGACATTCATATTTTATTACTCCACAATCATCTGTATATACATTCACTTCTTCTATATCCAGTTCACAATTTTTTGCTTTTCTCTCTTCTTCCATGTCTTTTTTCCTTTCTGTATAAACTTATTCAATTGTTATTAGTATTCAATATTGAGCCAAGCACCTCCGCCCAAGCAATCATTTAAACAATGAAATTGTATCTCGCCACATTCATCCGTATAAATGCTTACTTCTGCAATAAAGAGTTCTCTTGTCTCTTGGTCTTCTCTTTGCTCTTTCATCCCACTTTCCTCCTTCCTGTTAATATTTTTTTGATAACATAAGTATAATATTTTAAAATTTCATTTCCATATTTTATGTACAGATTGCATTTTTTTCTTTCTATTTGGATAATTATTCCATTCTTAGTTGATCAATGATTGATTTTTTCTTCTGCTCTCTTATTTGGTAAATAGATAATATAACCTGTATTAACAGAAGTACAAATACATATATGCTCATATAAAAAAATGGAAATGAATATTCTACCACTTTCCCATAACACCCTATACTCATTTGACGACAAATTAGTATTGCAATAGGAGTTCCCATTAGCAGTGTTACGCAAATGCATAAGATAGAATAGCACATACCTTCACAGATAATAACTTTATAAAGTTGTTTTTCTGTCAACCCTATAGACCGTAAAACACTATATTCACGTCTTCTAAATAATTGATTTGACAGTGTTGTGTTGATCATATTGATTACTCCAAACAAAAAAATCAAAACAGAGGCTACTTGCAAAATTGTATATATAGTATTGGCTGACCTATAGTTTTCTACTCTACCATGCAAGCTCTCTATCTTAATATCTTGATTCTGTATGATTATATTTTCAAGTTTCTCTTCAATATTACTCTGCTCTTTAGGACTAACTGTAATTCCCCATGTATAATCATAATTTTTAATTCCAGGAAGTAATTTTGTAAATGCAGCTTCAGACATATACATCATAGCCGCATCAAATCCTCCATGTCCATTTCCTTCTGAAACTGGTGCTTTAGATGATTGAAAAATACCTGATACCTTTACCGGTATTTTTTCTTTCCCAAATGATATTTCAAACTGCATTCCTACCTTTACTTCTTCCCCGAAATCTTGATAACCGCTTTTTACCAGCACTTCTTGTGAATTTTCTGGCAATTTTCCCACAATTAACGATTCCTTAATTTCCTTTTTATTTTTCTCTGTAAGCATATCACACATGCCTCTTCCGTCTTCGTTTTTATATTGGAAAGTAAAAGTTGCCGATTTTCTTAGCGTTTGTATGTTTCTTACACCTGAAATTTTACTAATCTCCTGCTTTAAATTTTCATTAAGTGGATTTCCTGAATACAATAATTTCGTATGCTCTTTATCTGAGTCAATATATAATTTATAATCGACATTACCAAAATAGTATTGTGCCATCCGTTCCGGAGATTGCAAAAGTAAAGCTGATGATACCGCTAATAAAATAATTCCTCCAAGACTCAATGATATAACAACACTCCATACTTTTTTTGGTTCTCTCTTAAAGTTCATTATACCCAAAGATATCGGAGTGAATTTTCTATATTTATTTTGTACAGTTGTTTTTAAATTATCAGTTATCATAACTCTTACAGCTTCAATTGGTGAAACCTTCATTGCTATTTTAACTGGCTTCTTTATAGATACATTCACAATAATACTGCAAACAATTACTGTCATAATTGCACACGCAATGTAATTTGTAATATTAACTCCTTTTGCTAATATTACTAACGAACAAAGCATTGCCAACATGATACCGAATAAGATACCTATAAATCCTAAGAATCTTCCTTCTCTTTTAACAACATTTTTAACCTGTTTTTGAGTTGCGCCTATTGTTCTAAGTTGACCATAATTTCGTATATTATTAATAATAGAAATTTGGAAGATGCTTTTAATGACTGTATAACTTCCAATAAAAACAAGTCCTATAAATATACCTAAAACACCTAACTGATCTGCTGAAATCACTCGATTAACATAACGAAAATATTGGTTGTTAAATGCTACTGGTAAATTATATTTTTCAGCAATCTCTCTACAGTATTCTTTTATATCTGTAGCATTCTTCTCTTTCACATGTACATAAATCATATTGGAGTTCTCGTCATATTCTTTATAATTTTTCAGTTTTTCCCAAGATATTAAAAATGGAAATGTTTCTCCACTGGATTCCATATCAAGAATTCCTGAAATCGTATATTCTCCAGATAATTTCTCTGTGCTTAAAGTAATTTTATCTCCTATCTTTTTATTTTTTTCATATTTCTCTAGCCAGTTTCTGCATACAGCAATCTGATTTTCTTCCTTTGGAACTTCTCCACTGGATAAGCCCATCTGATTTCTCATCATATAGAGCATTGGCTGATTCATGTAAAAATAAGTAGCAGTATATTTTTCACTCGATGGCATATCTCCAACAATATAATATTGCCCTACTCTTTCAAATCCTACTTCTTCTTTTAGATTCAAAAATTTTTCCTCAGAAACATTCATATATACTGCTTCGTATGTATCCTGAATCTGTTTTTTTTGTACTTCCATCAACGAAGTAACTATTAATCCTGAAAAACAGATTAAAAATGATGCAAGTGCTATTGCAATTATTATCATGATATTTCTTCGTTTCTCAAATTGAATATTTCTTCTTACAATATTCTTTACTACCATTTTATTTGCTGTACTTTTCATTCCTATCAGCCCCAGTTCTAAGAAATTTTCCGTCTTCTATCTGCACTATTCTTTCAGTCAGACCTGCAATATGTTCATTATGTGTAATCATTACCACAGTTTGTTCAAATCTTCTACTCGTGTTTTGAATTAATTCTAATACATCCTGACTAGTTCTACTATCAAGATTTCCTGTCGGTTCATCTGCAAGTATAATTGCTGGTTTCGTAATCAAGGCTCTTGCAATCGCAACACGCTGCTGCTGTCCGCCAGATAACATATTCGGCATGCTATTAATTCTTTCTTCCAGACCAAGGATACTGATAATCTCCTTCAAAAATTCCTGATCAACACTTTTTCCATCTAGTTCTATTGGTAAAACAATATTCTCATAAACATTCAACATCGGCAATAAATTATAATTTTGAAAAATAAAGCCAATATTTCTTCTTCGAAATATTGTGAGTTGCTCATCATTTAATTCTAGCAAATTTTTCCCTTGAATTTTTACTATCCCTGATGTAGGTCTATCCAATCCACCAATCATATTTAGCAAAGTTGATTTACCACTTCCTGATGTACCAACGATAGCCACAAATTCTCCTTTCTCAACGGTAAAATTTATTCCGTCCAGTGCTTTCGTAATGTTGGGTTCTACTCCGTAATATTTTTTCAAATTTACTGTTTCTAAAACTATCATATTTTACATCTCCTTTTATACTTTTTCTCAATTCACATCAAGATATATCAACGAAAGGCTACTCGATTTTCCTCGAATAGCCTTTCAAATATTTATATGTATTACTTAGTTGTGTTTAAAAATGCTCCGCCACCAATACAATCATTTTCACACTGTTTACGAACTATATCACAATCCGTTAAGTCGTAAATATTAACTTCTTCGTTTAAGAGTTCTTCGTTTTCAGTTACTTCTATTCTCTTTTCTTCCATGTCAATAATCCTCCTTTTTAATAATCCGGATTCAGAAAAGATCCGCCACCGAAGCAGTCCTTTTTACAATGATTCTGGATTTCTCCACAATCTGTTGCATAAACATTAATTTCTTCTTTAGATAATTCCTGACTTTCTCTCTTTTTTAATTCGTCCATAAAATCTACTCCTCTCTGCTTTTCTCATCTACTCCATAGGTGTAATCAAAGCCAACACTCCAAAGCAATCTGTCACACAATTATATCTTGTTGTATCACAATCTTTTGTGTATACATTTACTTCCTCATTGTTAAGTTCCAATGCTATTCTTTCTGTATTGAATTCTTCCATAGAACTCACCTCCTTATGCCTATATTTATACGCTTTACCATACCTTTTATCTATATTTCTTGTCTAAATTGCTCTTTTTTCTTCCTCGTTGGCTTTTTCCTTCCATTTTCTCTTTACTTCCTCCATATACTCAATATAGATTTCTAGATTTTTCCTCCTATTTTCTTTAGAATTGTAATAAAATAACACATAATTTAACACTGCTTTTAAGAAAATGCACCGGTAATCATAAGGTTCTTCTGATGCCATACAACGTCCACCGCATATATAGCGGTAATCACATTCTTTACATATCTCTTTATATTCAGCACAGAACAATCTCTTAATTTCATCTTTTTCCAATAAATTTTCTAATTCCTGTAAAATTTTCTGTGGCTCATCGGACAGTATATTTCCCATTCGAACCTGGTTCTGCTCCATACACTGACACATGTAAATATCGCCTTCCGGGAAAATTGCCATAACTTTTCCATAACCCCCACAAGAATTTCTTACCTGAATTCTCTGATAAAAGGCTCCCCCTATTTTTTTATTCTCGTATCCCTGTTTCAATATATATTTTGCTATCTTCAGGTTCATATCAAGATGTTCCATATCTGTTAAAATTTCAGAGTTTTCTTTCGCCCTACCCACAGATGAAACAATATTAAAAAGAACATCAACGTCATATTTCGCAGCTATATCAATCAATCGATACAACTCCCTTTCATTGGTTTTCTCATAAATGAAACTAAGGACCACCTTTATTCCAGCTTGCTGACACATCTCGATATGATTAATTAGCTGCTGCTCCTTTTCAGGTGTTCCAAACATGTGCATGGTACTGAAATCAATTTCATCTATATATCCTTTGAGTTGTTCTGTTAATTCCCCGGTAATAGCAAGACCATTACTCTGCAGAGTAATTGGGCAAGTCAAACCATTTCTTAATGCTTTTGCAATTTCCACAATTTGATCTTTAATCAGTGGCTCTCCACCTGTAAGAATCATTTTATGTGGTTTATTTTTCTGAAAGAACGGAATCACCTTATTCTGTATATCCTCCAGCTTAAATTCTTTTTCTGGACGAAGCTTGTCGTTTGCACTGATCGCACAAAAATCACAATTCATATTACATTTCCTGGTTACCATCAAATATACCGTATTGATTTTCTCATGATTATTCTCTATTTCCTTTATAAATTCAGTTTGCTGCTTCCATACAGGGAATAACTTTTCCTGAAACTCTGGTTTATCTAAATTGTCTGCAAATCTTTTACTTACCCCCAGGCAGACTTTTCCTACCGGATCAATTAAAGCCACTTTTTCTCCCTCAGTTATCTTAATAAACTCATTCATCTTACTTTCCATGGCGTAAATATCTCCTTTCATATTCTTGTTTCAGCTTTTCAAGCTGTTTTTCAGTTAAGTTTGTTTGAATCAGATGATACATCCACTTCGTCACTTCACAATTCACTTTTATAGGTTGATATACATTTTGGTGAATTTCATAATTTGCCACCTGACAGCCTCTTGTTTTACAATGTCTAATGTATTGACATTCTTTACACATTGTATCCTCTTGATCCTCTAGGTAAATAATCTCTCGAATCCTCGGAACATCCAACCCGGCTTCTACAGAACCGATTTTAAATTCTGGAAGTTCCGCACAAGTATAAATCCCACCATCCGTTGTTACATAGCAAGTTGTCAAACCTGCCTTACATGCGTAAAATGGACATGGAATCAGGAAAGATTTCAGATATTGTTCCCAAAGATTCCAAAAGATTACTTCTTGATTTTTTTGTATATGTGCTTTATATAAACCAAATACCTTCTCTATCTGCTCTCGTAATCCCTGTATCTGCTCATCACTCCAGGAGCAATAATAATCAATTCCCGACTCTAATTTTTTAATTCCTAAATCAAGCAAAAACTGGAAACTTTCTGCATAATATTGATAGTTATTACTTGTCACAACACTGGCTACCGAAATCTGATTTCCTGTTTCCTGCTCATATTTTCTCAATAACGGAAGGTTCTTCATAATTTTTTCAAAGCTTCCGGTTCCTGCATAATCTCTCCTGTTCAAATTCTGAACATACTCAGGACCATCTAAACTCACCTTCACCTCAAATGTATTTTCCACAAAAAAATCAATTACTTCATCTGTAACTAACGTTCCATTTATCGTAGTACTGAACTTGCATATTAAGTTTGTTTCCTGGCATTTTTTCTTCGCATAATCTACCACATCTTTCATCAGATTAAATGCCATAAGGGGTTCCCCTCCAATAAAGTAAACCATAAGTGTCCGATCATGCTGTTTATTTGCTTCATGCACAGCAATATCGATTGCCTTTTGAGCCGTTTCTAAACTCATGTATGTATTTTTCTTCTCGCCCAGATAGCAGTAAGTACAATTCAAATTGCACTTATTTATAATCTCTAATGACAATGTATACATTTTCCTGCCTCCTAAACTGTAAATTGGTTCAGATTTTTATTTGTTTTCTTCTGGAAATCCAATCTTTCCACCATATTAAATAAGGGATATCGCAAAACAATTTCTGTCTCCGGATGTCCCATGGCATATCCCCTGATTCTCTCTTTATACTCACATATTTCCTGATAATTGTTGTGATCAATAAATAGCACCGGATACTGTTCTGCTGTTTTTATATTTCTCAATTTTTCCATTCCACTTTCAAAAGTATCACATCTCTTTGTTCTCGTAACTTCCCGTATGAAACGCTGCTCTAAAGGTTCTTCTATACGGTTCGTTAGAAAATAACACTGTTTCTGCTTCAATGTTTGATATGGATAATACTTATTCAAAGTGTTAAGAGTAAACTGTAAAATTGCCTGTTGATACTGCTTATAATTACTCAAATAGCCTGTTACCACAGCACAGGCAAGGCTATTTCCTGGATGTAGCACCGGTATTCCTAAGTGATATAAAAAGAAAAGCCCACAAGAAAAAATTACATCATTTTCCTTTTCATCATATTGAAGCACTTGTATCGGGTTCTCCATATCCAGGCATCTTACCCCCATTACAAAGGGGAAGGAAGCAGGATAGGTTGCTTCTGCTTTCTGATTGGAATGTGCAGCCACAATCAGAATACCCTTTTCTGTAGCAGCCCTACACACTTCCTCGATTTCTTTGTGATATTTGTACTCATCTCCCATACTCATATTAATTATATCTACCTGTTCCTCTATCAGTAATTCAATACCTTCTATCATATCCAGAACCGTACTCTTTTTGTTCTTCCTCACAATAGGTACCAGAACAATTTCAGCTTCTGGGTTTTCCTTTAAAATAAAAGAACAGACATATTCCGCATGGGTAAATCCAAAGGCATCTTTACTGTATTCCTGACCTTTCCACTTGCAGTCTATTTTTACAATTTTCTTATCCTGAAAAAAAGGATTATCAAAAGATCCATTGGAATCCAACACACCTATCCTCACTTTTCACTCACCTGCCTTATATGTAGCTTCTCCAAATCCACAATAATATCTGCTTCTCGCAATTCTTCCAGATTGTGCGTAGAAAAAATAATAATTTTCTCCCTTGATAACGCATGCAATAATTGATAAAAACGCCCTCTTCGTTTTTCATCAATATTTGCTGTCGCTTCATCAAAAATCAGAATTTGTGAATTTTTCAAAATATTCCTCATAATATCCAAACGCCGCATTTGTCCCTCTGAGAAATTGCATGGATCTATCTTTATCTCGGTATCCCATACCATTTCTAAAGTATGGATTTCATCATACAAATCCAAGCACTTTGCCACTGTATCCATTTCTTCCTCCGAAACAATATGTAGTAATCCCATGTTCCGTCTTACTGTATCATTGAAGAACTGTGTACGCTGCATAACATATCCTGTATTTTCCCAATAGCTGTTAATATCTAATTCCTGCAAATCTGTGTCGTTCACAACTACTTTTCCTTCTGTCGGTTGATACACACCTGTTATAATTTTGAACAGGGTGCTTTTACCTTGTCCACTTTTTCCATGAACTCCGTAAAGAGTGCCTTTTTCGAACTTCAAATTGAGCCGGTCAAATACTTGTTTATTTGACTCTGGATAAGAAAAGCTCATCTCTTCTAAGGAAATGTTGTTAACTGTTGTTACTTTCTTTCCGTCTCCTTGTTTCTGATCCGGATACTGAAGCAGACCATTGATATCCTTTAAGGAAACTACGGCTGTATGATACTCGTTAGCAAACTGTGCAATTCCAATAATAGGATTCATAATAATTGTCTGGTAATTCATCAAGGCCATAATGGTACCTATGGTCATATTCCCTTTGAATACTTCTTGTGCACCGACTACCCAAATTATGACTGTTCCTATAAACTGAATCACGAGTATCGTAGATGTATTCAATATATACAACAAATTCTGGCGATTCGTCTCTTTTTTGTATTTCTGATTTTTCTCAAAGTACATATCATGCACATATTGCCCACATTGAAAGAGTCTTGTAATAAACCAATTATCATAGGCGTTTGTCAGAATATTCGTGATGCTGTTATATCCTTCCAATACTTGACCACTGGTTTCCTGTATCAATTTCCCCAGGATTCTACTAATAAAAGGAACACTGACAAGTAAAATAATATTGGATACGGCAATTCCCTTATGGATAGAAAACATATATGGAGGAACAACCACCAGGATAACAATATTGGAAACCAATGTGATAATACTTGTAATTCCACATTGTTTCACTGCTGAAACATCTTTATCTACTTTCAGCAAAACGTCACTTAGCTTTATCTTCTCAAAAAAATTCACGCTTACTGTTGATAATTTATCTTCTACCTTTTGTCGCATATCTGCTGCTATCTCTTCCGATATGACAGCCACAACATAACGCTGTACATAATTCATAAGGTAGTTCAGCAGTAACATGCCCAGAAACACCGCCAGGAGGAGCATAAACGCAGATAAACTGGTACTATGTGGATTCCCCAAATCATCTATCACTTTTCCCTGCAGTTCCGGACGCACCAAAGAACCCCCCGCTGTTAACACAATTATCGCTATCGTTAAAATGTAGGAAGGTAGCAGCTTTTTCCTAAAAGCATACTCTTTTAAAAATCCAAGGTATGGGTGGCTTTGTTTACCTTTCATCACTTAACCTCTTGGCAATCTTCTCTCCGAACTCACTGAATTTTAAATCTTCCTCCTGGATATAGTCTATATACACTCCTAATTTTTCTCTAACTATTTCAATCGGCTGCTGTAAATAATATTCAAGAATCTGCACCATTGCCTTATAAAAGATATGTTCAAAAATACACTCTGCATCCGATGGTACATTAATCTTCCCTGTATTGATAAAATTCATATATCCGCATTTCATACCATGACAAAAATCTCGTATTGTGCATCCCTTGCACTTCGGATCGGTTTTATCAAAGTTAGACATTGCTATTAATTTTGCCTTTCTTATATCAACACCTTCCTTGATATTGCCTATACAATATTTTTCATTACTTGTAAGAAATCCGCATGGGTATATCTGACCGTTCGGAAAGATCTTGAAATTTCCAATTCCAGCATCGCACATGCCAAAGCAGTTTCCAAAGTTACACAACATATTAAACATTTTTCCATCAAATTGATCTATAGTAAAAACTCTGCCCGCTGCTGCCTCAGCCAAGTAGTACTGCAAAATTTGTCCCACCTGTTTTTCAAATTCTACCTTCAGTTCATCAGATATTTTTAAATATACATCCATAATCATACAAATGTTATCCAAGCCATGCTCATGCAGGTAACAGATGTTTTCGAACATATACGGAATGGTATTTTCTGTGACCGTCATTCTTACAGAAAAATTCAATCCACTATCCTTTACCTTCATGATATTCTCAAAAATTTTTTCATAGCAAGAAACTCCATCTTTCGCAGCTCTGTTCAAATCATGGGTTTCCTTATTCCCATCAAAACTAAGGCGTACTGTAAAATGATTTTCTTTCATAAATGCAATGAACCGATCATCCATCATGGAACAGTTGGTAGTAATATAATACTTTACTTCCCTTTCCGGATAATTATCTTTGATATAGGCTACTGCCTTGTAAATTAAATCTTTCTTCAGCAAAGGCTCACCGCCCAAAAAATCAATCAAGACTTTCCCTCTATCCCCATAATTCATCATAAACTCCAAAGAGTCCACAAGTGTTTTTTCATTCAACTGATAATGGTTATGGTAGTCTTCATAACAATACTGACATTTAAAATTACAATCTGTTGTCATATATAATGTGAAATTATACATATCTGTCTACTCCTTTCTTGAATATACTAAAAACAATTTTAATCAAATTCTCCTATCTCGCCATATATTTTGATTATTTTGCGTATTTTAGTGTCTAAATGGCATAAAAAACAGGCCTCGATATTCTTAATACCAAGACCTGAAAAACTCTTATTAATAGATTCCAACTTCTTTTCCAAATTTATACATATATTGAGTTACCGTCTGTATAGCATGCTGCACAGATTGTCTGCCTGCACTATCATAGGAACTTTCCTTTTGAGCATCCGCCGCAAGCCCTTTCGCATGTTTTGCTGCGGAATACATCAAATCTCCTGTTGATGTATTTAATGCGGTTGTATATACGGATGAGCCAAACGAATTTCCTGCTATTGTGTAAGATTTACGGTTTTTATCAACATATTTTTCAAAAGCGGAATGATTGCTGTTTACTGCTGTCAAGTTCGATGCATGATGCGGTTCATTTAAGTCTGATACATAATGGGTGCCTTTTCCTAAGTTTGACATAGCCAATTGTACATCTCCTGCACGATACGCATTTACTGCTGCCTGAAAATATGACTCTGCTCTTGTCCTAGCTGTCGGAGATTTTTGACCAAGCCAGTTTTTTCCAGTATCAGGATCATAAAAGTGTCCTGCAAAAGTTCCTGCATCTGTTTCATTTCCAAGTTTATCCGGCCAGTCGGTTGCCTCCATAAGAATAGATGAGTTCAGCTCACCATTGAATGCACTATTTCCTTTATCATTGCTCAGAATTTTAAGTGCGTTTGCAACAATATACTGATGTGTATGATCTACCCCACCAGACGAAAATCTTTCATCTGGATTTGTGCCATGCTCAATCGGAACTCCTTCCCCGTAAAGTTCATCAGAACCATTCGCAATATCCTGCACTTTCGTTGGAAGTTCTGGTTGTTCCGCTGCCATAACTGGCATCGTTCCCAATAAAGCCCCCACTGATACCATGGCAATAAATAGTTTCATTTTTTTTCGCATACCCATGCCTCCTCTTCTTTTTTCTTTATTTTACATCCTGCTTCAAGAAAAAACATATAATTTGTTTAGTTTGCATTTTTTATGCCCTGCCTGGACCAATAAAAATGGCACTTATTTTCCATAAGCACCATCTTGTCACACTATATTTCTATCGGAATAATCACAGAAACAGAAAACATATCATCTAAAACACTAAATGATACTTCTCCTCCATAATCTTTCACCACACTTTTAATATTTTTGACACCAAACCCATGATTTTTCTTATCTTCCTTTGATGTTTCCAGTGTTGCATTTTCTCGCAGATAACGTACTTGTGAATCTCTTAGGCTATTTTCACATAAAATTGACAAGAACCCCTTTACTTTTTTAGCCTTTAACTGTACTAAACACTCTACCATAGGATTTTCTTCTTTCATTAACCGGCATTCTCTTAATGCGTTATCTATTGTATTCGAAATTATGACACATAAATCCTCATTTCTTATCTGTCGAAACTCTGTAAAATCGGCAAACACCTTAAATTCAATTCCCTTTTCGATAGCCTCCAATCGTTTCGTATGAAGCAAATTATCAATAAAAGTATTCCCTGATTTATAGTAACTTTGATACTTATTTAATTTACGTTCAATACCATTAATATACTCTATTTTTTGTTCTGGCTCTATATTTTCTTTCAATGCCTCCAAATGATTTTTTATATCATGGGAAAGCCTGCGGATATTTTCCATATCTTTCGATTGTTTCATATAATAATCATACTGCAAGCTCATCTCACTTATTTGAAGCTTTTTTTCATTTTCGATTTTTTTTACATTTAAGTAGTTCTCCAAAATCACTATGTTACAGACAGTTCCTAAAAACATAACAATAGGAACTATTGATATTGTAATAACTGACCATATGTTTCCAATAATTACCTTTTTATCATTATATAGGTTATCGGTACATACTGCCATAACTATAATATTAAGCAATAACGGGATGAAAATTGTCATCACATTAATGCTTGATAAATGCGGTGGAATTCTTTCTATAATTTTCTTTAATGTCAAACATCCGGCAATAATAACACTTTCTGCAATTACCATCATCACCACTTGGTATATTCCTGGTAATTCAGCTAATACTCTATTTCCACTATATGGATATAGGAAAATACTGCTTAGTAATTGCCCTAATAACGAAATAGATAAGAAAATACTGCCTATCAAAATACAATATTTCATATTCCGTTGAAATAAAAAATGTCCTATAAACATGACAATAATCACAATCGTAATATAATTATAAACGATATGTATGGATACCCCATTCTCCATTACCCGCACCAGAAAAATACTTCCAATGCACAAAACATAGGAATACCAATTTTTCTTTCGATACTCTTGATTGTTTTTTCTATCAATTAACAAATATGTAATCAGAAAAATATTAATTATTGAAAAAAGATTCTTTATAATACTCTGTGCATACACACTATACACTTCCTCCCCGTTCTGCCATTTTTTTCATTAGGTTTTGTTTTCTAGACCGTGTAATATAAATTTTAGCTCCGGAATAAAGTGTAGTGGTAAGATCATGTAATGATTCAATACAATCGACATTTACAATAATACCATTATGACAACGTACAAAATAGTATTTTTCCAAGCGTTCTTCTAAATCTCTCATTTTAAAATATCCATCTTCCTGATTTCCATTTCGTAGATGAAATAAAACCTTTCGTTTCACGGTTTCAATGTATTCTATATCGGAAAGAAATAGTTTAAAGTATCCTTTCTCATTCTTTACTGCTATGTATTTTTGCTCATATGACTCTAGTTTTCTTAATGCTCTATTCATTTCACAATTAATCTGTACTTGTGTAATTGGTTTTGTAATAAAATTTTGGACATCATACTTATATCCAACCCCTAAAAATTCATTATGAGATGATACATAAAGAATAATTGATTTTTCATCATGTCTGCGGATAATATCCACCAACTCCATGCCATCCATCGCAGGCATCTCTATATCCAAAAAGAAAATTTGGAATTCTTCTTTTAAAGATTCCATTAACTGCAACGGCTTTGTATATTTTTTTATACAAAAGTCCTTACCATTTTTCTCTGCATAAATTTTTAGCATTTTTTCAACTGTATCTACAAAATATTTTTCATCATCACATATCGCTATTTTTATCACTTATATCACCTATCTGCTTCTTCAGCATATTTTCCATCTGTGCTTCATTTAGCCTTCTTCCCATCAACAATAACGTAGCTTTATTTATCTCATCTAACTTTTGAAAAACATCCCATAATTCTTCCATTTGACTTTTACACAAATCACTATTATCTCCATATACCAAAACATCTATTGGTATGTCAAATATATTTGCCAGTTTCACCAATAAGCTACAGGGAATATTTTCAATATCTACCTTTTCAATCCTGCTGATTGTCTGTTGACTCGTACCTAACTTTTCGCTTAATTCTTTTTGAGAAATCCCCAATTCCTTTCTCTTTCGCCTAATTATATTCATTTTCACCACCACATCAATATAATAAAACACTTACTACCAGTCACTTCATAAGTTGGTATTTATAATAAAAATAGCGTATTTTTACCCATATTTCAAGTTTTATTTTCAAAAAATTATAATTGAGGAGCATATATCTCCCATAGATTCCTCTTTTTCCTTTCAAAATAACACATATCAGGATTATGTTCACCTACTGTTCCACTATATGCCAAACTGTTCATGATGCAATTTTTGCTTTGGCACTTCACAGCAAAGCTGCATTTTGAACACATATTACCTTCTTTTCCTATTTTCCTCAATCTTTTGATACATTCCTTAGACAATCCATTTTCAACATCTCCAATGCACCCACTATCTTCTAAATTTGCCGCACAACCAAAGATTCTCCCATCCACCTTTATATATATTTGAATAAGACCTACACCACAAAATCCTGATTCTCCATTATTTTCTCCGTATTTCTTCAAATCTAAAATTGGTCCCCAAAGAAATGCTTTTCCTGCTTTTTTCCTTTTTAAATAGTAACGTAATACTTTTTCCCATTCATCAGCCAAACCATCCAACTGATCGGTTGTCCATCTATTCATAACATCAATAGAAGAATCCACTATGCTAAAATTTAGATTTTCAACTAAATGGCAAACAGATTCAAATGTTTCCCCATAATTATTCTGTGTAACAACATGTGCTGCCTGAATATATTGCTTGGTTCTCTTCTCGTATTCTTTGAAATACATACAGTTTTCAATAATATTAGAATAACTTCCAACACCATCAATCCTCTTTCTGTTTTTATTATGGGTTTCCTCATCTCCATCAATACTTACTTTTAAATGAATTCTATATTTAATCAGCCATGCTAAAATCTCATCATTTAAAATAGTTCCATTTGTCGTGATAGAATATGTCACTAAAATATTTCTTTTTAATGCCTGCCCCTCTATATAATCCACCAAATGCTTTAAAAATGAAAGACTTAAGAGTGCCTCTCCACCTACAAAATCCACCCATAATCTTCGATCTCTATGATTTTCCGCATTTAAAAATGCAATTTCCAATCCTTTGTATGCTATCTGTTCGGACATCTTTTGGTTTGTCTTTCTTCCAAGATAACAATATGTACAGCATAAATTACATATTTGGTTTACTTCTAAAGTAATTGTATACATATACTTTCCTCCAAAAAAGAAACCGCACAGACTATCATATCCGATAGGCTACACGGTTCTTTGTTTTAACTAGCTTCATTAATGTATGCCCCTGGAAATGGCCATGGGCAATCAGTTAAACATCTCTGCGTTCTTTCAGAACATCCGGTATAACTTTCTATTTCTTCCTCTGTTAAATCCAGTTCTTTTACGAACTCTTCTGTTGTTTCAGTATTAACCATGTTTTTTCTCCTTTCTGTTTAGTATATGAGGACTATAATCCAATTTTTTCCATACAACAATATTCTTTGTATAAATCAACATATTTTTGACATAGATTTTCAGTTTTCCCATTTTCCCACATATCTAGCTAATGCTCTCATGAACTCTTCTTTCTTATATTTACTTATTGGAATAGTCTTTAACTTCTGAACTTTATCTTTGATTAACACACTATCTTTCTTAACCCCTTCAACATAATCAAAATTGACCATATAACTATTATGACAGCGAAAAAATTGCTTTTTGCTTAAACGCTTCTCCAGTTCACTCATTCTTTGGCTACTTTGCACATCTCCATGAATTGTATGTAAGATCAACAGCTTGTTTTCTGTTTGTATATAGATTATATCGGAAAGTTGCAGCGTAATCAATCCATCGTGACATTTCAAAAATAATTTTTCCTCTGCATTCAACAATTTCTTTTTATATATTTTGTTTAAGATATTCTCAACTTTTCTATACAGTAAAGGTTTTGATAAAAAATCTTCTGCCGCAACTTCAAAGCCTTTCCCTGCATTAGTGATTGTATAATAAGAAGTACAAAAAACGATTGAAACATCAGTATCACTCTTCCGAATCTCCTCTGCTGTTTCAAATCCATCCATTTCAGGCATAGACACATCCAAAAATATAACATCAAACTTTCGTTTCTGATAATTCAATAATAACTGACTGCCACTTCCATACGAAGTAATTTTGACTTCTACATGATTTTCATTTCCATATTTTTCGATATAACTCTCCATTTTTTTATTATAGTCAATAATATCATCACATAATGCCACTTTAATCAACTTATTCCCTGCCTTTCTCGTGTGCTAATAATCGCTGGATCAAAATGTTGATGGTTAATTTATTTTCTTCACACAAATTTCTATATTGTTTTAATAATTTCCATTCTTCCTCTGTTACTTTTTCTATTTGCTCCGTACCATTTTCTTTGCACACTATTCCACATTCTTTTTGGTTCATCTCCATCGAAATTTCCTCCTACTATTTTTTACTATATTAGGGGAGTTTAGTTTATCCCGTCTAGTATTCTTGTTTCAATTGCGTTTTTTATTGCCTAATTGGCAATTATAATTATGTAATCCATTTACTAAAAATGGCAGAATATGCTAGGGAGGTGTATGGATTATACCGCTACACCTCCTATAATTCTATTCTACATCCCTAAAATACCGTATGCACTTCAACAATTCTGCTGTCAATTCCTGGTACAGATCTTCATCAAAGATTCCATCTACCAAGGCATTTTTAATCAAGAGTGGTCGGTACATTTCAAATATTTCCAGAATAGCATCTTCATCCCCTTGTCTTGCCCGATATAACAATTCTTTAAAATTCATGATTTCTTTCCTCCCATTCTCTTTCGTATTTTGCGGATAGCCCAATAATACGCACCTTTACAGCGTTCTTCCGTCATCTGATTTAAGATGCTCATCTCCTTAAAAGTACGCTCCTCAAAGACATGCTGATAAATAAGCTTCCGTTCTTCTTCCTGCAAAGAAAACATGGCTTCTATAAGGCTTATATCCGTCATTTCGTTCCACTCTGGATATATCCCCTGTGCTTCTTCCATAAGCAGTTGTTCTTTCTGCTCCAATTCCAGCCTTTCCTCTGGAGAAATATCCGCATCTGTATATTCTTTATCTTCCAGATTTTCCTCTGCAAATAATATTTTCTGCTGCTTTTCCAGATACCGAAGTCTTTTTCTCCTTATAGATGCCAGCAAGTAAGCAGTGAAATAATTTCTTGTTTTAGATCCATTATATTTTTGTTCTTCTTTCATTTTCTACCTCCGAAATTTGAAATCAATAAGTTTCCAAATTTCAGAGGTGGAGATCTGCATCTGTGAAGGATATTTTTATTTTGGTAAAAGAAAACGCCGAACCACATTTCTTCTGGCTCGACATCATTCTTATTCCATGCATCATCCTGCACAGTAGCTTTATAGATTAACGCATATACTGCATATAAATAACCCTTTTGGCACCCCTGCAAAAACAAGATTTTTTTGATGAATCATTACACAAATACCCTGTCTTTCCTTTGCAGCATGGATGCTCCTCCTTTGTAGGTTCTCCTGCCCCGCAATCCACATTATATTGCGTATCTTCATGCACTATAATGCGTTTCTCTTACTATCAATCTACGATAAAATAAAACAATAAGTGAGGTAATGCGGATGCTGATGGATACCGTCAAGAAAAAATTAGGCTATATGGTAAGAAGTGAACGAGAAAGGCGTGGTCTGTCACAAGCAAAACTTGCAGAACAAGCCGGTGTGTCCACCCGGACCATTTCGGATATTGAAACCTGTAATGGCAATCCGGAACTTGCAACTTTAATCCCGATTGCTCAATTTCTGGATATTTCAATTGATGCAGCTGTTCAGGATGAGCGAAAAGAACCGGACACTACTACCTATCAGATTATGAAAGAACTGCAAAACTGCTCTGAAGACGAGCGGCAAATTGCCCTACGCACCTTGCGTGGGCTTCTTTCTGCATTGAAAGAAAAGGATACACTCAATTAAGCTTTTTTCTGACAATATCTGATTTTTGATTATACGGATGAAATCTGTGAGAAACCTGTGCGGAATCTGTGAGGTTCCTGTGAACTGGCATAAATGTGCAACAAAAAAGAAGCACTCAAAAATCCGATGCTTCTTTTTTATTTTCTATCTATTTCTAAATGCACTCATTGCATCTCTAACGCTTTTGGCAACTTCAGGTGCAAGGACAAATTCAGATATCTTCTGTTTCTCTATTACATCTTCCTCTGTTTCTTCTTCCACTTGAACATTCTCCTGTTTTGAAAAATAATTCTGCATGAACCACCTGATAATCCGTCCGGTATTCCCCCTTTCCCAGAGCTTCCCGGATCTGTCGGTTTGCCTCTGCACTGGAAACACCATGCAGTCTTCCGTGTAATTCCAGCATTCCGCCGGAAGCATCACACCGATTACACCGGAACACATTTTTCTGAAGATTAACATTCATTTTCCCTTTTGTTTCTCCACAAAATGGACAATTCACATCCATTGACGAAGAATTTTTATGCCGTACTCTAAGCTGCAGTAAATGCACGACATCTGTGATATCGTAGCTAAAGCCTGACATATCATACACTCTATGGTTCCTCCTTTCTTCCACAGCACATAAACAGCCAAAGCTGATTGTGGCAATCCTGCCTTTCATTAGGGCATAAAAAAAGAATGAAAAGTGAATTATTCCTTCGCTATCCATTCTCATATCCCTGATAATATTACCGAAAAAACAAAAGTGCCGCTATTGCCCCATAAGGACAGATAGTGACACTTTATACAATCATAAACAACTTATGCGGAATAAGCAGCCTTACTGCTCTCCTTGAGTCTTCGGATTTATACAAATCCAAAACTCCCCCTATGGGTGCGCATAAAATTAACTATAGCAGTATAGTATCACATGATATAGTATATATCAATCTTCATGCACAATATATTGTATGTTCTTAAATACTCTGCTTTGCATATATGACTTCAATTAAAATATTGAAATATCACGTATCCCACCTCTCTTTTTTCAAGTTTACAGAAAAATTTTTAATAAAAAGTACATAATCTGTTCAATCTGAAAAAATCTCAGTTAATTACTTAATGAAATTGTTAAGACAAAACCAAGTCTTACGCTATTGTACCTTAATAATTTTATACCTTATCAGGAAATGTATATAGGTGCTGCAGATAGTGTCGCATGAATGCACGCCTGCAGCTTGATGATTACATAGTAACACCTCATACGTGCATGAAACATGGCATAGGAAACGGTTTCCTGATATGTCTACTCTTTCATTAATCTAATTTATAGAGGTGATTATATTGAGTGAAACAGACAATCTCTTTAAAGCATACTCCGTTCAGGAGATAGCATCCATGCTCGGCATTGGAAAAACAAAAACTAGGGAACTTCTTGACAGTGGAATTCTTCCAGTTACAAAAGTTGGGCGGCAATATTTTACTTCACCAGCTTCTATTCAGGAGTTTCTCAAGAAAAACATAGGAAAACAAATATTCTTTTAGCCCCTTTAGAAAGTTATTGTCAATCAGGCTTGGCTATATTAAAATAGAGCTTATACCTGATTTGGCATGAATATCTCATTAAAGAAAGGGAACTATTCATGGCGAGAACAACGAAAGGTACACAACAAAAAAGAAGATCCAAAGGGGATGGATCACTATTTCCAAATAAGAGAGGAGGATGGACTGTGCCCGATATAGAAAAAAATGGCTACCGGACAAAGAGTTTAATGCTCCTACCAAAGGAGAAGCGAAAGCATTATTAGATGACTGGAAGATAAAAGTCGCAATACAAGACGCAATTACTTCAAACATCAAAATACAGGACTATGCGAACAAATACTTATTCCGCAAAAGTCTCATGGTTGAAGCTGGCAAATTCAAACAAACCAGTCTGGATCGATTAGAAAAATTAGGTCAATCTTCTATCGTGCCCTTTTTAGGACGGCGTGGCATTAAAATCACACATACTCTTTTTTTAGACAGAATTATAGGATTCTGAAAAAAGAAAAAGCCTAGAAAACCTTGATTTCCTGGGCTTTTCAAGAGGTGCCACCCGGATTTGAACCGGGGATAGAGGTGTTGCAGACCTTTGCCTTACCACTTGGCTATGGCACCATATTCACTTTTTATTATATGTAAGAAATCTTACATAATGACTCCAAGGGGATTTGAACCCCTGTTACCGCCGTGAAAGGGCGGTGTCTTAACCGCTTGACCATGGAGCCTGGTAGAAAATTGAATTTGATATCGGACTTCATGTTTCCGAAAACTCCCCCTGTTGGACTCGAACCAACGACACTGCGGTTAACAGCCGCATGCTCTACCGACTGAGCTAAGGAGGAATAAAGGTTTGCACCTTCAAAACTACATACATGTTGACATTTCCTTGAGATTCATTCTTCCTGCGATTCTTGGTCAAGCCCTCACCCGATTAGTAACAGTCAGCTCCATGCATTACTGCACTTCCACCTCTGCCCTATCTACCTCGTCGTCTTCAAGGGGGTTTACTTCTTTCGAATGGGATATCTCATCTTAAGGGGGGCTTCACGCTTAGATGCCTTCAGCGTTTATCCCTTCCGGGCTTGGCTAC
>ERZ838516.143-NODE-143-length-109622-cov-6.410552_pt1 | contig 109622 bp, 119 predicted proteins | sample MGYA00519910_ERZ838516 | MGnify/ENA primary metagenome ERZ838516 (study PRJEB31850, sample SAMEA3708837) | human gut metagenome | biome: human gut; feature: human-associated habitat; material: faeces | place: China | collected 2014 ... | reverse complement strand
CCTGGATGTGCTCCAGCATATGGCCGAGGTGGATTGAGCCGTTAGCGTACGGCAGCGCGCACGTCACCAGAATTTTCTTCGCGACTTGGGTCATAGTAGGCATTACTTCTTTGTAGTGAAAAGGGGCTTGATAGTAACAAAATGGCCTTATGTCTGCCATGTGATAACAGCATTTCTCATAAATGATTAAATGTCGTAGCTGGAGTACACTACAAGGCGACAATTGCGCAAATTAAAATAAAGGAGACGGGATGAGCGAGTCCAAATCGCCGGATGCCCTGAGAGCAATGGTAGCCGGTACGCTGGCTAATTTTCAGCACCCAACCCTGAAACACAACCTGACTACGCTTAAAGCGTTACACCATGTTGCGTTGATGGATGACACACTGCATGTCGAACTAATCATGCCTTTCGTGTGGAATAAGCCTTTTGAAGACCTGAAAGAGCAATGTAGTGGTGATCTGCTCCGTATCACTGGCGCAAAGGCTATTGACTGGAAGCTGTCGTACAACATTGCCACGCTTAAGCGCGTCAAAAACCAACCAGGCATTAATGGCGTTAAGAACATTATCGCCGTCAGCTCAGGCAAGGGCGGCGTGGGTAAATCCTCCACGGCGGTAAACCTGGCACTGGCGTTGGCTGCTGAAGGTGCGAAAGTTGGTATTTTGGATGCCGATATCTATGGTCCATCAATTCCAACCATGCTGGGCGCGGAAAACCAACGTCCAACCTCACCTGACGGTACTCACATGGCACCTATCATGTCTCATGGCCTGGCAACCAACTCTATTGGTTATCTGGTCACCGACGACAATGCAATGGTGTGGCGTGGACCGATGGCCAGCAAGGCGCTGATGCAGATGTTGCAGGAAACTCTATGGCCTGATCTGGACTATCTCGTTCTCGATATGCCGCCGGGCACTGGTGATATTCAGTTGACGCTGGCGCAGAACATTCCTGTAACTGGTGCGGTTGTGGTAACTACGCCGCAAGACATCGCGCTGATCGATGCGAAGAAAGGCATTGTGATGTTCGAAAAAGTCGAAGTGCCGGTACTGGGTATCGTCGAAAACATGAGTGTGCATATTTGCAGTAACTGCGGTCATCACGAGCCAATTTTTGGCACCGGTGGCGCACAGAAACTGGCCGAGAAATACAACACGCAGTTGTTAGGCCAAATGCCACTTCATATCTCTCTTCGTGAAGATCTGGATAACGGAACACCAACCGTTATTAGTCGTCCAGATAGCGAATTTACGGCTATTTATCGTGACCTCGCAGATCGCGTTGCTGCCCAAATGTATTGGCAAGGTGAAGTAATACCTGGCGAAATCGCATTCCGCGCAGTGTGATAAAAAGGCGGTGCATTGCACCGCCTAATCAGTTCTCCTACATCACGGGACAATCATCAAACTCGCCACTTCTTGCGTCGTTGATAATGTGAGTGATCACACCAAACACGGCATTGCTGCCCGTGCATCCATCGTCATCCTTTGGCAATTCTTCCTTCTTACCGGTTCTTAAATCCTCCAGATGCTGACGTGGATACTTCCGGTATCTTTTTACGCGATATTCCCCATCCAGAGCGCATACAAGCAGAGAACCATCAACCGGGGTAAGTGAGGAATCAACCACCAGCAAAGCACCTTGCAATATTCCCTCACGGTGATGGCTGTCTGCCGCCCGCATGAAGTAGGTCGCTGAAGGATGTCTGATTAGTTGCTGATCAAGAGAAATACGGCTCTCTGCATAATCCGCCGCAGGAGAAGGGAAGCCCATAGCGTTTTACCTCAATGATACTGTTTATTCATACAGTATACATTGAAAAGGCATAGTTTGTGAAAGCGGGGTTTGCAGGCGCGCCACGCTGGGGGCTAATCACATTGGTGGCGTGAACTTGCCATTCATATATTGCAAAATGCTTGACTTAATTTTTTCATTAAAATCAGAATGATGCTCCTCAAGGACAAAGCGCGCCTTATTGTTGCGCACAATAACCTCCGCCAACGGACTAACCAGAGATGTGGAGTTAGAGATTTTCTCGGCGCGCTCTACATCGCTTTTAAACGTTACGATGAAGTGCTGGTGGCCTGGTGACCGGCGACACAACATGCGTCGCACTTCCACGGTATCTTCACGGCCTTGAGTATGTACAGGAAAGCTATCGACCACCGCTGTATTGGTGCGGATTGTCTGCATAGAACGCGTGTTGTCGTGATAGTTAAGCATGTTTAATGTCTTCCCCATCTTGCCGTTATTTTCTTGGTGCATCCTCGTTCTGATACACCGGATGGCTCCCTTTTGGCAACTGGAGGCTTAACTGCCGGTAGTGCCGTAACCGTTCCATGAAATAGGTGCGCAGGTTCTCTGGTTGCTCGCGGGCTACCTGTTCAGCTATGACAGGTATGTTCAATCGCTCTTTGTACGCCACACCGCTGGCAGCCAGATCAACGTTAACCTTATCCCGTTCTTCCTGACTTTTAGCTGCAATATTCCAGTCGCTCATATTTAAGGCTCACATTTCCAGATGGTATTCTGAACACCCGAACCGGGCGCAAGATTAGGGTTAGCGTTCGCGCTATGCTGATATACTGCTTTAGACTTCCCATATTGCTGACAGGCTTTATCTGCGGTTTTTTGCAGGCTATCCAGACCATACCAACCATCTGACTGTATGCTTACCTTTTCACCGTCGTTGTATTGCACCATTGCACACCCAGATATAGCCAGTATCGCGCCGACAATAACGCTTTTCCATAAAACTCTATGCAACATATACAAAAATCCCCTCTGTGAATTGAGGGGATTTTAGCATGGTGATCAGATATCGGCCTTATTCGGAATTTTATCAGCCACCAGCGGCAATAAAGCCTTCGCCATTTCATGAACCAACATGGCATCAATGACGCCTAGCGTATGGCCCGGCTTAATCTTTAATGCGGCCTCAAGATAGCCTCTTTCCAGAGTGGTTTTTACGCTTTTCTTGGGCGATTGTTGGGAACTATCCGGAAAATCCGGATGGTTGCCAGCCAGTCTACGCAAAACGGCCTTAACAGCCTCAATACGGTCATCATCAACTTTTTCTACAATATTGGAATTTAAATACTTCGAAGCCTTGCTATGCCAATCGCTGGTTTTAGGGTCTTGTCCATCCATCAAACGCCAAGCTTCAGCGATTAACTCATAGCCAGTAACAGTGGCTTCCTGCGCATCACCAATCAGTTGTGTGATCTCTCTTTCAAGCATGCTTAGAGCGTTAGGCATTGGTTTTTCTTCCGGTACTACTGGCACTGGAGGGGCGGCGTATACTTCAATTGTCCCATTATCAATAGGCCATTCTCCATCCTTGAGGTAGTCACTTGTGCCGTCAACTTGCTGTTCTGCAATGTGGAATGCACCTATTGGTTTTGCCTCAAGCGAGGCCAGTGCAATTCGTGCCAGTTTTAGATCTCGTGCAACCATCTCAATAACAACTTTGCAGTCCGCACCTTCTTTACTAACACGTCCTTTCAAGTCTTCCAGATAACTAACGCTTTCGCGTTCATGGGAGATTAACTGTTCTTTGGTTAAGGTGGTCATTAGGCAGCTCTCTCAACAACAAGCAATTCGTCGTAGTCATAATCCGTTTCGGAACCATCCGTACCGAACAGAGTCACTTTGTCACCTTCCATCCAGAAAGATTTAACCGCACATCGTTTGCCTTTAGATGTTATGACCACATCACCTGGGGTTACATCTTCAGCGCGAACTTCTACTGTTCTCATAATGCTGACCCTCTTTGGTGAAAACGCCTGATGCAATACTGTTTATGATGCTGTCAGTACAGGGAGTAGAAAGCTGGACATCTCCAGCTATTTTCATGACTTCGACATTCGCATATCGAATACCGAGGTGTATCAGACCTGCTATACCTGACTTAAGTCGAACATTTTCCATAAACAGATCCTTTTCCCGCTGTTTAACGGTCTCCAGCTCAACACGCAGTTTCTCAAGCGTTAGGGCCATCTCTACGTTCTCCTGCTCAAGACGTCGGATGTGTTGCTGTCTTTTATCCAGTTCGTCCAGCAGTGCAATCACATCGGGATCACTATCATCAACTACTGTTACGCGTGATTTTTCATAATGTTCATCTGCAAAAGTACGCCCTATCTTAAAATATCCGTCATCACTCTTATCTCCGTGTTCCTCGGCACACATCGCATCGAATGCTCGCTCAGATTCTTTCAGGGCTGCATTCTCCGCCGCTAATGCGTCTCTCTGCGCCCGCAACTTCTCAATTTCAGCAGCCATGTAGTAACCAACCATAGCGAAGACGGCAAAAGAGTTGTCTGCCTCATCAGGCGACACTGAGGCCATTAGCAGGCCATCGTAAAAATCGTGACTCCCATTGGTGATCGCCACCGCATAGGAGTCGTGGTTCTCGCGCTTGTGAATGAGAACTACGGGATTTTCGATTTTGTTACTCATGTGTTTTTCTCTTCTTTGCTGTTACATAAGCACTACCAAGTGCTGGTTTATTTTCACAAATAAGAAAAGGTAGAAAACAATTTATTTAAGGCCATAAGTTATGGCCTTTATTTATTCATGCAGAAGGATTTGTAGCGCCTAATTGCCGTATAAAATGGGTTGAGGTGCTTGCCAGTAAGCTCCACCGTCCCATGTGAACCCCATGCGAATAAGAGTGTTTATTGCGGCTTTGGTAGACTCTGATTCGACGCTGACTTTTCGAAACTCTTGAACCTCTTTCGCCAACTTGTATGTAATTGTGCAGGGGACGATTGCAGCCCAGCCTTTCTCATGACTGTTAATGACCATCTGGATGTGACCATCCAGAATAGGTTGATCAGGCATGTTATTGAAAACGTCTGCCTGTTTTTGAATGTGAAGAAAAAGCCTTGCCAGCTCCATTTGCTCACTACGAGACAAGGGATTATCAAGAGGGCTTTTTGCAAAAGCTGCTATACGCTGTGCATCAATGCCAAACATCAGCGCACCTCACCATCTTTATGGCTGGAGTTAACTTCCGTCATTAAATGTCTGACGTAATCGACAAGAGAGCCGCCTGGTGGAATCTGGCATTCCTCAACTAACTGGAAGTAGATATCCGCTGCATTACGTGTATTGCTACCCGCGCATATTCTTTCTTCTCGAAGTGCATGAAGCTCGTTGATCAAACGGTCACACTCTCCGTTACGCTGATCCACAACAGCCTCAAGTTCTGCGACGCGTTCACCTGGCGTCTTACCTTCTTTGCGTTGGATGGTAACGACGAAATCGCCAATTTCCGGGACGTTGTAATCCAGCTCAAGGTAATTTTTGGCACCGCTGCGGACGAACTCACCCGCGAACATGGTGGCGAACATCGCAGAGGCCACTTCGCCGTTGAAAAGTGACTCCAGATCTAACGGAGTACCGGCAGCAAGAGCCTCTTTTGCTGTATCCATTGCATCCATGAACCGATCAAACTCACTAGCGCGCTTTTCCAGGTCTTTCCATTGCTCGCTCCAACGTTTGGCAACGAAGTCTATGAATGTTTTCGCGGATTCATCAAAATTCCCCTCAAACTTAACGATGCCTTTATCAATAATGATCTGGCCTACCGCATCCTCTGCATAACCTTTCAATGTAAACTTGAAAGGAAAATCAGAATGGCCTGTGACGTTAAAATGCTCTAACTGGAGGTTGTTCATGTGTTTTCTCTTATCGTTTAGTAACTACATTCTTACAAAAATTAAGTAAGTATTTACCTATCATTTAACGCGTTTGAAAACGTATACGCTGACTGTGATCCCTGTGTCTTCAAACTCGTTGGTAAACGACTTCCCTCTGGCATAAACGTAATTATCCATCGTCATCCAGTCCAGTATTGGCGCAGTGCCCGGCAATACTGCTACAAGACGCCCGCCGACTTTCAGATGCCCCAGCGCAGCAAGCGTGTGTTCTCTATGACGACCAAGCGAGTACGGCGGGTTCATAACGATTTTGTCGAACTGATAACCTGCGTTGTCCTCAGACCACTTTATGAAGTCGCAGCAAATCGTGTTCGTATACCCTTTTCCACGCAGGATATCAGCGAAGAGAGGTGCGATTTCTATGCAAGTAACATCTTCCAGATCGGCGTTAATATAGGCCAGAAGATCCCCACGTCCGGCTTGAGGCTCCAACAGCTTCTCACCAGGCTTCAATTCAGTGGCTCTGGCAACGTACTCAGCAATCAAGCGTGGGGTAGGGTAGAACTGGTGTGATTTTGTATCCGGTATTAAACCGGTAGCCACAATCGTATTTAGCGTATGGCCGATGTCATACGGGAACTGCCAGTGCTTTTTCTCCTGCACGCCGCCAATGAAGCTCAGTGTGCGCTCAAGCTCTTCCACCTGCGACTTCTGGAGAGCTGAATCAGAGAAGTACCATACGCCTTTGTCTTTGCTTAATCGCCCGTCACGAAGCGCAGTGCGAACCGGCACGGAGATCGTCTTCTGGATTAACCCGAACTGCTTTGGTGCCCGTGTTTTTGGCGCGGTGCGACATGGCGCGGGGATTGCAGCAGGCATACTGTAAGCCAGCACCTCATTCAACTTCCAGGCCACGTCAGGATGTATTTCAAAGTGAACGTTGCCGTTCTTGAACATCTTCACGCGCATTAGATTTCCATCGACATTCATCCAGTCACCGGTCTGGCAGTCGTTTGCCCGATACGCAGCTGATAGCACCTCAGCAGTGCGGTTGATGGTAATAAATTCTTTGTGCGCGAAGAAATGAAGCAAGACACGCAGATCGTCGATATAGTCCTCTTTGCGATAGTTCACACTAACGCTGTCCCGCCAGAAATCAGAAATGCAGTCAGCGATTATCAGACGTTCGCTGAAACCGTTTGTCTTATTTGTCTTGTGCGCAGGACTCAGCGCCTTAAACAAGCCATACACGCGCTCAGAGAGATATTTGTGCCTGTCATTCAGCAAATTAAGCATCGTGGGTATGACCGTTTCTGCTTTGAACTCCGGTACACCAACGAACTCTTTAACCTTCATCTGGTAGCCGGTTCTGTCAGTTTTGATGACTTCCTGTTTGCCCTCTATAAACTGCTCGCGCCACTCATCTCGACGGGAAGCTGGCATGATCAGCAAAACGTTAGTCATGTCCGTGACCTTCCTCCAGTACTCGGCCCAAATATTCTGTTTCACCCATTCCAGATCGACTTTATCCAACCAACCTCGATTTAAACGCGAGCGATCTTCATCTGGTCGATGGTTTAGTCTCAGCAGGCGATTAATCATGTTGTGGCGTTCGTCGCCATAAACGAAGTCGTGTACCTGATACATGAAGGCGATCTCTTTCTCGCACTCGGCCACAATTTCGTGGATGACGTTCATTTCCTGCCGATAGTCGATAGCAGTGTTTGAGTTGGCATCGTCGATGATGGAAAGGGCTGTATTCATAATTGCACCATTAAGAAGTGATTTGTTTAATGGTGCAATTATTTCAAAAATGAAAAGGTACTAAATAGAAATAAACAGGCAATCCTTCAAATAAAGGCATTGGCTAATCATACTTGGAGGTATTTATCACCAGAATTTTGTTTGTATAAATCTTCTTAATATCCCATGTGACATTACCGGAATACCATTGACCGTTATATACTTGGTTTCCAGTTGCACCTGTCATTGTTACATAGACAGGTCTGTCGTAATCGGTTCGTCTATAGTTATATACCCCAACCATAGCAGGCATTACCGCACATGGATACCCCATATCTATTGTAAATTGAGGGTCAGAAATAGTGATAAGTTTCGCATCAAGGGGCATCATCTCACCGTGATACACCATTGCGCCTGCGCTGTTATACATGGCAATGCCATAGCCAGAATGTGGTAACACCATATCAGAAAAAGCATAAACTGTTATTGTTCCGGGGTTACCATTTACCTGATGCAATCTGAGAGCATTGTATCCGTTACTATGCTCATGAATAAACATCATGTTCGCCTTATTACTGCTTTTTATGAAGAAAAAGCATGATTTGTTTGATGGGATTGATGTTTGAAAAACAGAACCTTTAGATGTAGACATTGTCCCTTTATTAATCAGATTTTGCGGAGTAAATTCTGGACTCATCCACAAACTTCCATCTGATTGTGTAATTGACATCCCGAACATAATTATCCCCAGTATGTGTATATGTAAGAACCAAGCCCCGTATATAAATTTGACCAACTAACCGTATTTCCATTAATAGTAACTGTTGGAACAGGTAAATTAATGTAGTTGTCGTTGTTAAGAGGCATCAATGACCACACGGCATGTAGCGATTTACCCGGTGGCGGATTGGAGTACGTCTTAGAGCCTGATGACGCAGTAAATCGATCAAGAAAAAAAATAGGAGTAAGGAAGCCAGTAACGTTAATTCCTTTATTGTTGTAAATCCCTGTACCGTATGCCATTTTTCATCCTTGTTTTTTATCAACACAATATGGCCGATCATGCGGCCATATCAGATCAATTAGAGCTTTGAAAGGCTTTGTGTGGCTGTGTTGCGAGGTTATGTCGATGGCTTAACTCACGCATCATGTCTTCAAACCGACTCTTTGTGTCGTCGAGTTGGTCGGCCATTGCTCCCAAAAGCTGACGAACGGCCATCGGATCATCGCTGTTTAGTGATGGCATTTTATAACCCGCCTGAGAAGACATAAGATTGAACGCAGACATCAACATCGTTAGAGAGGATTTAAACCCAGCAATTTCACGATCTTTGCTGGCAATAATCGCCTCACTCTTGTTAGTGTCATCAGTTCGTTGAGTCTCGCTCACCATATCCAAAGTCGCCTGCAACTTATCAGCGCGCTCTTTTTCAGCAAGATAATGAACACCGAAATGATGTGCTAAAGCTACAACCTGAGTTGGCTCTTCAAAGGTGGACTCAAAATTAAGTGCTGTAACCACTCTCTCAAATATGGAAACGTCTTCTATTCCTCGAAGAATGGCTAACATTTTGACCAGTTCATTAGCATCCATTTCTTCGAATAAGGCGTTTTGTTCATCAGCTATCGCTTTGCATTTCTTGCACATGTGTTTTTCCTAATGCTTAAACAAGTTGTTTTCTTATTGGCTTTATTGTGATGTGGCATAAAAGGGGAGCAAGCTAAACGTAAAGGTGCAAACTCTCTATTTCGGTCAACGAAACACAAGGGCCATTTGGCCCTTGTCATTAACACGTTGCTTTACGGACTAGCGGATAAGCGAAGTAGATCGCCAGACCAATGAGGACGCCATCAGAAATGACAGACATCATCTTTCCCGTAAAATCCACCAACACCGCCATCACCAGAAGAGCAATGACGGTCACAAGCCGGAATCTCTCAAGCATTAGAGATAAGCATCCAGTGACAACTGAAGCGCCTGTGCGATCTTTTTCAGTGCCAGCTCTTCTTGTTCGCCAATACCGTCTTGGTCGGCAATATCAAGGCACAGACACAGTACATCTACTGCATCATTAGTCCCGGCCACATCAGCCAGCTCACGTAAAGCCTGGGCATTAGCGCGGCGCGGTGAGGCTTCGTATTGAGCACGGATATTGGCGCTCATTTGGGCAATCTCACCAGCAAACGGAGAAAACGCAGGCAGAGCTGCAATTGTTTTCTCAAGAATGGAAATTTCCTTTGCGTCGCATGTGCCATCGGCATAGGAGATCATGTACGCGCCCCACACGGTGGCTTCAACCGCATCTCGGTTCTCCATTTTTTTGACCTCGATAACAGCTTTACGAGTTTTCTTTTTGAATAAACCTAACATGTGCTTTCCTTTTGTTATTTGTTAAAACAAGTTGTTTTCTAGTTACATGAATTGCTTACGAAAAGACGGTCAATGCATATGCACTAACAACCGTCAGAAATAACCAAGTACCGAACCGACTGGAAAAACAAAAATCCCAACAACACGAGCCAAGGTCATACCAGCCTGAAACTGGAGATCACCAGAGCAAACGAGTTTTACAATGTTCGATACCCAACCGGCGGCCATGAGAGCTATGAAAGCCAGAATCGCCAGCCAAGTTTTTCCAAAGTGATTTGAAAACCAGTTCATACAACCGCCTTAGTCACAGCATGATCCTGAGTAACTGGATGAACTTGAGGTATCGCATCCACCGTCATCCCATCCAGAGTGACAGGACGCTCTACTGGAGTGGTGGTAATTGTCGTCGACGGAGGTGTGGTGATGGATGAACCCGGCATCAAAAGGCTCTGGCCGGCTGGAACGGCTACCGTCGCCAGTGAAACTATAATGAGAACGTAGGCCATTGGTTTCAGCCTCTTTCTTTGAAAATTTTCCATTCGAACTGTCCTTGTTGTTTTTCTCCTTCACTAAAGGCCGTGTACTTTTCGCTTCGCGTGAAGAACCAGAGGTAACAATCGCCCCCACGTTCGCAACAACTGACGCTTGCTTATCTAAACGTTCATTCAGCAACCGAACGGCAGTCTCTAGTTCATCAAGACGTGACAGAACACGACCGCTAAATAATTCGGCCAAAATTTGACGTAGTGAACGAGGACGTTTAGTTGCAGAAGTGAAATAGGTTTGACGTGCCATGTGGACTCCATCCAGTGTCAGAAAGAGTTGCGGCTGGCGATTGCCAGCCGCCTTTCTCGTTCCATCCTGGAACTGTGTCTTACCGACACATTGTCATCCTGACGCTGATAAGATACATGATTTAAAATGATAGGTAAACACTTACTTACTTCTTGTTGTAAACAAAACCAATATCTTTCTTGTGAGGCATATCTGCTGCGGAAAAAGCTGCGATCTTCGCGAGTCGATCACATATTTCATTTTCACGATGCCCGGCGTGACCTTTAACCCACTTCCAGCGAACATTATGTCGACTTGCAGCCTCATCCAGACGCTTCCACAGATCAACATTCTTTACCGGTTTTTTGTCAGAAGTCACCCATCCATTGCGTTTCCACCATTTCATCCACTGTGTCATGCCGTTTTTCAGATACTGGCTATCAGAGTGCAAAATAACGTTGCATGGATATTTCAAACGCTCCAGCCCAATAAGTGCCCCCATCATCTCCATGCGGTTATTGGTGGTGCTATGAAAACCATCTGAGAACTCGCGTTCCTCACCACGATACTGGAGAACTATACCGTAACCGCCCGGGCCACCCGGATTTTTAAGGCAAGAGCCATCACTGAAGATTTTCACGGTTTTAAGCTGGGGATTGAACTCTACGACAGGCGTTGTGGAATTGGTGCGGGGAGAATTTTTGTTTTTGGCTTTTTTGCGAGTTTTTTCTTGCGATCGGGCTGGTGTCTTCGTCGTCATATAAACTCCTGAATCAAGCGCCGCGCCGATTTTTTTTTCCTCGCGCGTGCGCACACGCGTGCGTGTTAATAATTATTAAAATAAACAAATTACTTCCCAGAACAGGTTTTTATAAACCTGAACTGAACGAACGAAGTGAGTGAAGTTCACCTCGAACGAAGTGAGAGGTTGTCTTTTCAGGTAATACTCTCCCAGGGAGGTGAGTATAAAAATCCCTCACCAACCTGGTCGTTTCATAACCTGAAAAGTTATGGCCTAAGTCTACTGCCAGCTTAGACTTGGGAAGTTATGGATGACAGCACCCCAGAACCGAGATCTTCCCACACTTTATGAAGGGGAGTACTGGATTCAACCTCTCGAAACACCCCAGACTCGACAATCATAAAGTGACCCTTGTCTCCGCTCACTTTGGTTCCCCCTTCCCCGACACCTAAACGGCACCGGTTCTACGCTGGTAGTGAGCTTTTTTAAACCTGACGCCAGTGACGCTTACCCCCACCCATCAGGTCGAGTCTCCAGTCTACGACTGGAAACTATCAGATCTTAGCACTTACAATTCACTTTATGAATAGTTTGTACTTATCTATCATTTCGATTGATTATTTTCTCGACCATGTAGTTGAACATTCAAGGCAAACACCTCGTTGATCAACTCACCTAAAAGCTGTTCAACAAGTTCGCGATGCTCCCCAAGATGCAAGCACTTAATTGCCCATTCGTACAAGTTGAAAGCCTGCTCGCGATCTTTCATCATTTCACGGGCCTGGGCCAGAAAATCGCTCTCTACGAGCGCAACGACATTAGTCGGGTATGACATGTTAGTTTCCTTAAAGTGATTCATAAAATCGATTTTAAAGCGTCTGGGAAGGGGTTCTAGTGGATTCTGTAGTGATGTTCAGGTCTGGAGTCTCTGATACAAAACAGCCTGCTTCCGTATATTAATAATTAATATGTAGTTATTTATATATACAGAAGCAGGCTAATTACAGACGCCAGAACAAACTAAGCAGCCTTCTTTGATGGTCTTTTTTTCCTGATCACATTCGCAGGATCATACCCTCCCAGACTTTTCATGACGTCCAAAGGGATCTTGCTTATAGAGTGCCCAGCGTCCTGACAGAATCCTCGAAAAACAACGAGCATACTGCCACCTGGGTTGATGTTTACTTCTACCTGACCCAGATTGACGTCAGGCTCGACAAACGCTACGCGGCCACCAGACAGAATAATCGTCTCATTCGCACACTCTGTTGCACGCTCATACCACTTTGTATCTAGGGATTGAGGAATTAGCATCACTGTTGTAACTCCGCGAGCCTGCTCACGTATAGCCGCATCAATCCAGGGGGAGATTTTGGAGTAGGGGGGATTGAGGAAGGCAATTGTACCTGGCTGTCCCCATTCAGATTTCAAAGCATCACGCTCAACGCCTATGAAATTAGGCAGCTTTGCATTGTCCTTGTTGCAGGCAACGTCAACATCAAATGTCACCCCAAGATAACGTTGAATGGCAGAAAACAGCCAGTCAGGTGTTCTCCAGAGGTCACGAAGAGAGTTGTCGCGCTTTCGCTGTTTGATTTTTTCGGCTGCAATCATCTTCTTTCTCGATAGGTAAGTATATACCTATTTTTGCATTTGATTTTATGTCTGGCAATCAAATAAAACGCGCCAGAAATGCAAACGAGAAGCTCTCTGGCGCGTTTTTGTGGTGCTGGGTATGTGATTGGCTTGCCCAGCACTATAAAGCTCTCTATGGGCTTTATTTTCAGTAGGGGAACGTCATCCAATAGTGTACTCCGCGACAAACTTCTTAACGATCGGTGATTCTTCGTTCAATGTTAGATTTCCACCGTCTCTAACGGCAATTCCTGTCGCTGGAAATACAGCCATCATTTGCCCAGCCTGAGTTGACGCAGTGTTAAGCGGATACGGTTTTTCTGGATTGCTCATTAAAGCAATCTTAATACTATTACTTGTAGCCTTCTTTTCTGTGAGAAGGTGTCTCATGGAAATTACCGTGTAAACACTAATATCTGGACCTCCGCTAAACCAATTAAGAAGGTTTAATATCTTATCCTTTGCTTTGACAGGCGCGTTATCGTAAGCGTCTAAGAAAATATCTTTTTCTAAGCCCGCTTTATTGAAAAACGAATCATCTTTATCACTTAAAGTAAAACGAGGACCTCTTGCAGTACGAGCTTTTTTATTTGTATTGCTATCATTTGACTGTTGAACTTTTAATTCATCATTAACCTCAACACACTCTTCAACCTCAATAAATCCCAATTGTTCTGGCTCGTTTTCGGCAGCTTCAACACTTTCAGCGTTAATTACGTTTATAGGCTCATGCGCTAACTCCAACTCATTTAAAGCAGAGCTGAAATCACCTGCTTTTTCTTCATTGAACAGTTCTTCGGCAACATCATCAGAACTCATGGCTACGCCAGCATCTAGGCCGAGCAGCAGATCGTCAATATCATCAGTATTTTCAACCTGTGCAGCTTTTTTTACTGGTTCATCAAGTGATTGCAACATGGCTGTCAGCTCGTCCAGATCATCATTTGTCATTACATTTTCAACCGAACTCATGTAAGTCTCCTTCTGTTTGGTTACATTTGCGTTTCGATGGCTACATTTTGACTAAACCTATCAGGCGGAAAAGTATTAAATACAGGCAGGAAATGATTGAAAGGCGACTGTTCTTTAAAAGAAAGCCTACTTTAAACTTTTTAAAGTAGGCTTTTGTTTTACACAATTTCAGAGGGTAATTTAAAAAATCCGTACTTATTACGTGCCTTAAAGAAGCATTGCATCATTAAGTTTGTGTCATATAAGGCACTATGTGCTTTGGCATGATCGTATATAAAGCCAAGAGAGAAGGCCAACTCTTCAAGGCGGGGACGTTTACCGTCTTCTGTGGCCCACAATCCCGATAACATAGTATCTATAACAGGAACTTCTGGCAGTCTTACTCCATACCCTGAAAACTCGTGTCGAATAAATGGTATATCAAATGCTTCGCCGTTATGAGCAACCCACACACTACATGCCCCCATATAAGCGCCAATTTCGCTGGCATGATTTGACAACAAAGGTTCAGCTGCGAGCTGTTCCAATGAAATGCCATGAACGGCTTGAGCTTTCGGATCTATGTTTCTGCGAGGGTTAAAACGCATCTCCAGACTATCAATATGTCTCTGTGTCTCCAGTTCATAGCGGGTAATTGCGATTTCAATAATTTTATGACCAGCAAGGAAATCCAGTCCCGTAGACTCGATATCGATGCCTGCAACAATCGTTGTCATCAGAACTCCTTACAACTTCTTAGCGCCCTTAAGTAGTGCGCTACGTACAAATTGAGCCGCTTTTTTCAAAGTTTCTTCACTGGTTTCACAGACAATCGGATCTTTCCACTTACCTGACACAGTGTTGAGAATATTGATTTGGTTGCTATCCAGACAAACAGAGATATAAAGCACCGTGCCACCAGCCAGCATCAAATGCATAGGAAACAGAGGCTTTTTACTGCCTTCACTGAACTGAGACATGGCGATGTTAATGGCTTCACCCACTTGTGTACCAACAAGCCCCTGCGCAGTTTCGAATATGGCACGAATAGCCAGACGAGCCTCTCGATCGCTCATAAGCGACCGGGAATGTTCGTCCGCTACACGAATCAAAGCCTCTGTTGTTTTCCGATCCAGTTCATCTTCAAGCAACATTTCACTAAACATTTTTTATCCTTAACCCATTTTGAGAGTTTTATTGTCGCAATGTCGAAGAGGCGAACAATTTCTAATGAACGGTCACTCGGCCACAGAACCGGTTTTCTATCTTTTCTACAGCGTTATCTAGCATTCTCATCACTGATCTGGCTCTTGCTTCAACCGTGCGATATCGGTTGGAAACGACGAAGGTTTGCAGATCTCCCCTTTGCGGATGCAGGTGAATTTTTGTCAGTTCCCCGCACATCAACGCATCAATACGAGCGACATACAGACGGTCTAATGATGCTCGTTGTGATCGCAAGTAATCTCGCTCTGAGAGAGCGACTCCCGGGCGTAAGCCAGCAATGGCGTTAAAGTTTGAAATAGCAGTTTTGTGGCAAAACTTTTCGATATCGAGGGCTAACTCAATACACCGATCTTCATTTGTATGGCCGACCAAATCCAACGTGTAGGCCATAACATCAGCAGGTGTGCGATCGATAACAAAGCCTTCAACACCACGCGTAAGTAGCTCTATATGCTTTGCTATTTCCATTTGAATCTGAAGCCGCTCATATAGAGGCATAGAATCACCTACTCGAACACCGAGGCGGCTCATCAAACTTCCGACACCAGCATCCACGTAAGGGATTCCGTAATGTTTGTCGATATATTTAGCCAGGGTTGTTTTCCCACTGCCCTGAGCACCAGTGATCCCAATCCGGTAATCCATTACGACCTTCTGTATACGATCTGCGAAAAGCCAGGCTCTTCCTCGCTGGCTCGTTGGGTATAAGCTGTTTCAACAGGCACAAAGCCTAAATTACGCATCATGCTTGCCGGGAAGAATGCATCGGCGTTTGGCACATCAACGCCGATGTGGGAGAGCCAAATCTCTTCAACATGCGGCATGAATAGCGAGTAAATTTGTTCCCCGCCAATCACCCACACAGGCTCTGGTAATCGCAACACATCATCCACACCAGCAGGGTAGAATCCATTTGGTACAAAGCCATGAGAGCGCGTCAAAACGAGGTTATGACGCTCTGGAAGAGGGCGTTTGAGACTTTCCATCGTTTTACGCCCCATAACGACAGTGGCGTTTTTGGTGAGTCTCTTAAATAGCTTCAGATCGGTAGAACAACGCCAGGGCAGTTCGTTCGCTATGCCGATCTCATAGTTACGGCCAACAGCAGCTATCATCTTCATTTGCTCACCTCATAGATGACCGGTCTATGATGAGAGTCAGCTAAAGCGGCACGGAGTCGAGGATCGTGCACCAGCGCAGCGATAAGCAGATCGCCTTTATGCTCCGCTAATGTGCGCTTAATATGCTTCTCATAACTGGTGCCATTCGGTACGAGATGAAGCCAGTCATAATCAACGCCAAAATCTTTCAGCCATCGTTTAGTTGGCGCTTCAAGAGTTTCAGAGCGGCTACTGATAAGCACCACTTCAGCCCCTGAGCGAGCAAAACCACGCAACATACGGCTGGTGGGGAAAATGAGTTCATCACCGGCAATGAGCTGGCCTGCATCCGCGTCAGATACTGATTTACGATGGCTGGCATTTGCCAGCACACCTTCAATTTCGCATAAGACATACATACCTCTTGCCATATCACACCGCCACTGGAACCTTGATCCACGATAGAGGGTCATAGCCAAGAATTAAAACCTCGTCCCATTTGAAATCATCCAACTCTGACCATTCATGAGGGAAAATAACGACCGGATCTGAATGCTCTGGAGCCTGTCGTTTCATTAGCTCACACACACCTTCCATGTGGTTGTTGTACAAATGCACGTCAAAGCCAAAATGCACAAATGCACCGGCCATGTGACCCGTAATCTTCGCGAGAAAATGAGTGAGAATGCCATAGCCAGCAATATTGAATGGCATACCAACAAAAGTGTCTACGCTACGCTGTACGAGGCAGGAGTTGAGGATGCGTTTGGGGATTCCAAGTTCATCCAGTTCAGCTTCAGTAACACTGCCGTCCATCTCCAGATCGTATAGCATCTTGGTGTAGATAGACTCGTAACCGAGGCGACTGTGTTGAAGACCAATGTCAGTTGCCATCGTTAAACGGGTTTCAAAATCCAGCTCACGACTCCACAAAGAGAAGACAAAGTGGCAAGGTGGCAGTTTCATATCCTCAAGCTCGCCTACGTTCCATGCGTTAAGCATGATGCGACGATCGGTAGGGTTCGTGCGCAGTGTATCGACAATACGCTGTAGCTGATCGATTTCACGGGACAGCACTACGCGATCTTCACTGATACCCAGGTATCCCTCGACTTTGTACCCGCGTTCACGGAAAGTATCGATCTTGCTCAGATATTCACTATGGCTCACGATGCGGGTATCTTCCCATCGACGCCACTGCTTACCGTAAACCGGCCCCAAATCGCCATTCTCATCGGCCCATGCATCCCAAATCTTAACGCCGTTATCCTTGAGAAATTGGATGTTGCCCGTGCCTTTCAGATACCACTCAAGTTCGACAAGTAGTGGCTTAAGATTTACCGCCTTTCCAGAAATAAGCGGCACAGTCCCACCAGTAAGCATGTAGTAAGAGGGAACGTAGCAGGTGCTTAAAGTACCAGTGCCTGTGCGATCATCAGCCTGCACGCCGCTTTTAAGCACCGTCTCAATAACTTTTGCATACGATGCGTTTGTTACCTGACCGTTCGTATGCTCACGATTCAAAAGGAGTGACACAAAAACCTCACAAAGATAAGTAACCACTTATTCATTGCGTGAGTTTACATTTATTGAGAGAACAAGACCAGACAGATAAAAAAATGGTGGCCATAGGCCACCAAAAACGAATAGTTGTTTCAGAAATTTAACGCGCCAACGCAATATACACAGATAGATAACTACCTACAATTATTTTTTGATCATTCCGTACATTGCTGAGGCTTTAGCTTGCTCAACAAAGGAGGATAAATCGACATCACTATAGGTTGGAGACTTCAGAATCTTTCCATCGGAAATTCGAAAACCGATCATCTTATCGGTGCCATCAGCATGGCGGAATCCCAGGTCTGAAGAGTCGTATTTGCAGTTGGCCACAGCCTGGCGACGTTCCTCAACATCAGCAGGCCATAATTTTGTCATGTTAGACCGATGAATTTCGCCAACCAGCTCGACTACATTGATACCGAGGAAATCAGCCAGTCGATAGGTCATCATGCACGCCACATAGATTTTGTTCATGACACGGCGCAGTTCCTGAATCAGCTCAGAATCCTTAACAGTCTTGTTCTCAAGTTTATCTGCCAGCTCTTCGAGCATACATGACGCCTCACGAGCTTCCTGAAATGGCATTGCCATATCATCGAAAACAGTGTTACCGGGCACAAAAATTGTCTGCATAAAGCGATCAATGCTCTGTTCCTGCGTGTAATAGGTCATGCCGGTAGAAATACCACCTTTGATGGCGACCATCGTACCAACACCAACGTATAAAAAGTCGGCCATTGCATCCAGCAGTTGCTCAATATCCCCATTCATTGCGGCTGGAATACCTTCCACTACAGCTTCTTCATGAATCAGGCTTGCACGGAGACGAAGCAGCTCTGGTGTCGGCATAACGCGTCTCGGATGCTGGAAGAGTTCATGAAACTGATCCACCATCTTGTAAATACTTTCAGTAGCTACACCATGACCTTCATGCAACTCATATGGTTCTGGCTTAAATCCAATGAGTCGATCGGTGGCAAGTTTCAGGTGGTCAGTCAGTTTGGTAAAGTTCATGCTAGTTTTGTTCCTTCTTAATTCTTGTGATCCATTGTGGCCCAGCGTTGCCAGGCCACATAATGCTTTGTATCGGTTTACAGGTCAGCAAACTGGCTTAGAGAAGCCTTATCCACGGTAGAATCGATCTGACCTACCAGATATGTGCTTTGCTCTGCCTCTTGTGGTGCAATTTGCAGTGTGTCGGTTAACAACCACTTGTTCATCCAGACCAGCGGATCAGTGGTAACTTCTGGAAATAAAGCCTTCAGGCCAAGACGATTCATAGCCAGATTGGTTCGGTATTTTACATAGGTCTTCAGAATATCCGCGTTTAAACCAATCATCGAACCGTCTTTGAAGAGATAGTCTGCCCAGTTCATTTCTTGTTCGGCGACTGATTTCATGGTGTCGTAAATGACGTTTTCTTCATCAGCAGCAATCTCTTTCCACAATAAACCTTCGCGACCGGTACGCATGAAGCGGATCATGCGTTCAGTTCCTTCGCAATGCAGAGCTTCATCACGGGCAATAAAGCGCATAATTTTGGTGTTACCCTCAAGCAACTTCCGTTCGCCAAAGGCAAACGTACATGCAAAACTTACATAGAAACGGATCGCCTCAAGCGCATTAATGGACACCAACGTGCGGAAAAGCTGACGATGCAAAGGGTATGGCTCCCAGCCATATTCATTTACGTACAGACGTTCAAACTCTTTCTCACCTAACGACTGGCGCTCGCAGGTCATCCCATAAAGCCTGTCATATTCAGCAGAGATACTGATCGCTCGGTTGATGATTTCTTCATCCGTAACAATACCGTCAAAAACAATGCTCGGATCGTCCACCATGCCACGAATAATGTGGGTGTAGCTGCGGCTATGGATAGTCTCAGAGAAAGACCATGTTTCAACCCACGTTTCCAGTTCAGGAATAGAGATAAGCGGCAGCAGCGTTGCATTTGGGCTACGTCCCTGAACTGAATCGAGTAACGTTTGATAACGGAGATTGCTCAGAAAAATGTGACGTTCGTGGTCCCGCAGCTTCGTGTTGAAGTCGATACGATCGCTCGAAATATCAACTTCTTCCGGCCGCCAGAAGAAAGACAATTGACGTTCAATCAACTTTTCAAAATCACGGTATTTTTGCTGATCGTAACGTGCCACGTTGACAGATTGTCCGAGGAACATAGGCTCTTTGGTTGCATCATTAGCACCCAAACGGAACGTTGAATATGACATGTGTTTTTCCTTTTTCTTTTTTGGTGCGTTTAAACAAGTTGTTATCTTATGTGTTTAAACAAGGTTTACAAATCAAAGAGAAGGTGGGGATATCCCCCACCATATGTCAGATTTTGCAGGCTCCGTCGCACTCATCTTCTGGCTCGACGGCTACAGCTTGCGTGAGTGGATTCTGCGGTTCGTCGTCATCACGCTTTCCTGCCCCATCTCTGGTGTTGTGGTAGTAAAGCGTTTTAACTCCCATCTTGTAGGCGAGAAGCAAATCTGACAGTAGCGTCATCATTGGGACTTTATCGCCTTCAAAGCGAGAAGGGTCATAGTTGGTATTGGCTGAAATAGCCTGGTCAAAGAACTTCTGGATGATCGCCACCTTTGTCAGATAGCCGCGGTTGTCCGGCATATCCCACAGGTATTCATACTGTTCCTTCAGTTTTTCAAACTCAGGCACGACCATCTTAACGATGCCGTCCTTAGAAGATTTCACCGACACCGGGCCACGAGGCGGTTCGATGCCGTTGGTGGAATTAGTGATCTGGCTGGAAGTCTCGCATGGCATTTGTGCCGTCAGTGTGGAGTTGCGAAGGCCGTATTTTGCAATACGTTCACGCAGTTCTTCCCACGGCATCTTTAACTCAAAGTTGGTTTCGCCACTTTCGTCTAATGAAGAACGGTAATGGTCGATCGGCAACTGACCAATTGCGTACTTGGTCTGCTCAAACCAGTCACACTCACCTTTTGCTTCAGCAAGTCGGCAGCTGGCATCAAGAAGGTAATACTGGATAGCTTCGAACGTTTCATGCACCAGTTTATTGCCAGCGGTATCAGAATAACGAACGCCATTCTTTGCCAGGTAATAAGCAAAGTTGGTTACACCAATTCCCAAGCTACGACGAGCTTTGGCAGGCACTTCGGCTGCCTCCATCGGATAGTCTTGATAATCCAGTAACGAATCCAGTGCAGCAACGGCATAGAACGCCACCTCTTTAAGAGACTCCAGTGAACGGATGGCTCCGAGGTTAAAAGCGGATAAAGTGCATAGCGCGATCTCACCGTTCGGGTCGTCGGTAAATGCCAGTGGACGAGTGGGTAGAGTGATCTCCATGCACAGGTTTGACTGGCGAACAGGTGCAAGAGCAGGAATGAAAGCGCCATGCTCGTTAATATGATCGACGTTCGCAATATAAATTCGGCCCGTGGACGCTCGTTCCTGCATCAGAGATGAGAACAGCTCAATGGCAGGTACTGACTTCTTGCGAATTGAATCATCGGCTTCGTATTTATGGTACAGCTTTTCAAACAGCTCCTGGTCTGTGAAGAAGGCTTCGTACATATCAGGCACATCATGCGGGCTGAACAGAGTGATGTTCTCGCTTCTGACGAGTCGACGGTACATTAGACGGTTACTCATGACGCCGTAATCAAGATGGCGAACGCGGTTTTCATCAATACCACGGTTATTTTTCACCACCAGCAGACTTTCAACTTCAAGATGCCAGATCGGGTAAAACGCTGTTGCTGCGCCACCACGAACACCACCTTGCGAACAAGATTTAACAGCCGTCTGGAAATGCTTCAGGAATGGAATAACTCCAGTATGGGTGGCTTCACCATTGCGGATCTCGCTGCCCAGCGCACGGATACGGCCAAAACCAATACCAATTCCAGCACGACGTGAAACGTAGTCGATAATTGCGGCTGAAGCTGCACTAATCCCTTTCAGACTATCGCCAGACTCAATCAGCACACAACTGGAGAACTGACGGGTTGGAGTACGGACGCCGGCCATGATTGGTGTGGGCAGAGACAGTTTGAACGTACTTGTAACGTCATAGAAACCTTTGACCATCTCCATACGTGTTTTGCCAGCGCAGTCGTCTTCCCAATTCTGGAACAGACACATGCCTACCAGCATATAGATATGTTGCGGCCCCTCATGAATCTCACCAGTAACACGGTTTTGAACGAGGTATTTGCTTTGCAACTGCACCGTAGCTGCATAGCCAAAAAGATCGTCACGTTTCGGCTTAATGTAATTGCCGAGTTCTTCGATCTCTTCAAACGAATAATGTGTCAGCAAATCCTTGTCATAAACGCCCTTGTTAACGTTCTTGACAATGTGTTGGTAGAAGTTCGGATAGTCGTAACGACCGAAGGCATCTTTGCGGATTTTAAAAATGTTCAGGCGGGCAGCCACCTGTGAGTAATTTGGTGCTTCTGGTGAGATCAAATCAGCGGCAGATTTAACCAAAGCCTCATGCAACTGGCTGGTGGTAATCCCATCAAAAATGCTGGCCGCAGCTCCCATTGCTACAGCGGATGCGCTTACACCACGAATGCCTTCTACGCCATACATTACGACGCGGTTGTATTTTTCTTCGGATAACGGCTCTGTTTGGCCGTTACGTTTTACGATGCTTATCATGTATCACCAAATAAAGAGGGCCACTAAATATAGTGGCCCATGTTAATAGATAAGCACTTACCTATCAATGAAATCAAATGAGAGACTTAAGAACATCGCGCACCTGGCGGAACTGATCTGTTTGCATACCGGTATGGATGGCAGCCACCGCATCAGCCAAATGTTCGTTTTTGTTCACGAGAACATCCTGTCCAGATTGCTTACGACGCAGCCACGGTGCTTTAGGGTGTTTTTTCGTAGCCCACTGGATAATCTCTTCTTTCGATGTAGTAAGTTTATTGCCGACAAAATGCTTGATTTCGTTTGGAGTAACCTGGATCAATGGCTTATCCACACACGCAAGTACACCGATACAAATACCGTAAGACGTCTGCGAACGAGAGTTTTGGCTCCCAACCGGTAGCTCACAAAAAACCATATTTGCCTTATCAATGATTGGCTTCGCAACACGCCATATTTCACTGGCGCGGCGCAGATCGTCACTGTTCACACGAACGGTCTTTTTGTTACTCCCCGCTTTAGTCTCAACAAGAGTAAGGCCGTGAATCTCAAGTTCGTCCGTCTCAAGGTCTAAAGTGCCCACAGCAAGCCCAAAGTTGCTCATTGAGGGATCAACACCAACTACGCTGATTTTTTTACTCATATAGTCTCCTTACCATGTTCCCCATATAGGGTTTTCCAATAATCTCGCCTCCAACGAATTGGCTACTATTGCCGTTTGCAACGTTGGTTGGGGATAGTTTGCAAAGTCTGAATACTCATTTTCCTGCGTGACACGTTTATCTGCGGCATGTTTAACACCACTTGCTATGAAATGACGCATGATGCCCAATAGCCTCCGACTGTCTGCACTATCGTTTGCTAAAACATGAGGGAGCTGAAGTTCGATTTCTACCATTTCTCCATACTTACCAACAAACTGTAGTTTGTCCGCACTGTACTTTTTATCCCTCCTTTGGATAAGGAAACCAGTAAAAGCATCACCTGGCGATGCCAAACTATCCACCCGCTTATTGGCAAGTCGAATAAGGTTCGTGAAAGCCATACAGTGATGCGCACCCATTCCCCCAAAGAACCCTTCGCTATTAATGTTAAGATCTTCAGTTTCATGGGATGCAATAAACCCAGGCCCGACGTTGGGAAGATATCCCCCCTCAACAAAAGGATTAATCAGGATCGGCGCAATACATCCAGGTGGTAGTGATTTCAAACTTTGCATCAATGGCGTCTCGGATATTAGACCAAGCAACGCGGCGAATTGTACTCCGTCAATATTGTTGCTGCCCCACAGAATACGTGGAGCCGCACCATTGGAAGTATGCCCATTGATCAGTTTTATCGACTGCATCACTGCAAATACCTGCAAAAACTGCGAGCGGCTTAATTTAAACGACATAGCTGCGCCCCTCTTTAACTTCCAGCGTAATAGTTTCCCGGAACCATGACTTCATCTCTTTATGGGAGATAATCAGCACAGTACCTCGCTCGCGAGCTTTGGACTCCAGAATACCCATGAGGCGTTCAAGACCGGCTGTATCGAGTGCATCGTCAATTTCGTCGCCGATAAACAAATCGATGTTTTTACTCGCCCGGTTACTAACCAGATCCTGCAATGCCAAAGAACACGCAATGCGAACCTTCCGCTTCTCACCACCAGAGAGGGTCTGGAACGACTTACTTGAACCTTTCTTCTGCACACTAATGTTGAATTTGTCGCGATACTCACCTTTTTTAGTGACATCCATCGTCGACCACTCAGCAGTAATATTCCCGTCAGACAACGTATTGAGATACTCGGCAGTGCGTGTATTCAGGAAAGGCGTAACAGACGTCAAAATATGAGAACGCACCCCGGCAGGAGAGTAGACCTGACGAGCTTTTTCCAATAGCAACGTTTGTTCCTGAATAGCCTTCAACTCATCTTTTAAGGACTTGAAGGTAGACTTACTGGATACCAGGTTATCTTCGTGTCTGGCGATAAGAGCAATAAACGGATTAATCTCTTTTGATATACGATCGACCTCAGTACGAGCACGAGTCACAAGAGACTCAATAGCAACAACCTCCTTCTCACGATGACGCAAAGATGAGAGTTGTTTCGTAAGCTCTTCAATCCGGGCAATGATAGCCGTTACATCAGGTGTCGTTTTAACAAGGGCAGACTCAATGCTTAACGCTTTCTCAAGATTCGTTTTGTGTTTAGCCATTGCCTCTGCAAGTGTCTTCGCCTGACCAATTTCCTGACGTGCTTGTTCAATGAAATTCTCCTTCACCGTTGATAGATCTTCTTCGCAGTAGGCTTTGCCACAAGTAGGGCATGGTGATCCCACTTTAGTACCAACCTCTTCTGCTTTGGTCTTAAAATTACGCGCGCGGCTCATTGCATCAGCCTGACTATTTTCTGTAGCTTTGATGCTTGCCCGAATATCAGTTATCGCACCACGAACTTTGAGCAACTTGGCGTCATGTTCTTCTTTTGAGGCTAACTTTTTGCGCTCACTTTCGATTGCCTTCTCGGTATCACGTATCTGTTCGGGAAGAGTGCGGATCTCAAGTTCAACTTCCGTTAACTCAACTTCGGCACTGGCCAGCCCAGCCAGGGCATCGTCATAACGTTTAGAACGCTCTTGCTCCCATGATTCAGAGGAGGCTTTCGCTGACTCAATTTCTGACTGTGTTGCCTCAATGGTCGAGATTGTCGACTCCAATTTGGTTTTAACCACATCCATACGTGCGGCAGCTGCATTAGCTCGCTCACGAGCAATAGCGTAGGCGCGTGTCAGTCTGTCAACGCCAGCGGCTTCTTCTACGATGGTTTTGAGGTTTTTGTCGGACATTCCAGGTAAATCTGGCATAGCTTCTTGGCTCGCATAGATGGAAGCCATGAAAACCTCTTTAGATGCACCGATCAGACGCTCGACGAACTCCTGCGTCAGCGCATCTTTGCCTTTCGTCATATCGCCATCTTCACCACGAACGATAAGACGATTTTTGAACTCTTTGTGTTTACGGTGACGAATGATTGCGTATCTCTTGCCTTCATCCTCGATGGTTACTGCAACACGACAGTTCTTTTCATGGTCGGTAGACAACACATCGTCACCCTTCACACCATGAGCTGTTTCGCCATAAAGACACCACATCAGGCTATTCATTAGAGTTGACTTTCCAGAGCCATTACTTGATGCGGAACTATCATCACTATTAACACCCTGAATAAGCACTAAACCACGCTGATCTAACTCGACCTCCGCGCTGGCGATAGCCATAAAATTCTCAACCTGGAGCTTTAAAAACTTCATATAACACCTCTGATACCGTGTGTTAGCTTTTGGCCTTCTTTCAATCTGAACTCCGTATGCGCCGGGAAGGATCTGCGCCTCAATACGCCTTTTCTTGTTAACCTTCCAAGATAAAACGCTACGGGATTTCCTTGTGGCGGGTAGGGCTTGTGAAACATCACCGTCTGGCCTCGTTCAAGTCTTTTCATCGTGATGGCAAAGTCTCGAAAGCTCCCATAACGACTTTGCTTCACACAGCCTCCGAACTCTCCGCTTCGGTGAGGATTTCCTGACACAAAATATCCAATTTGCTCAGATCAAATCCGCCGTCAGTATCGTGGACAATCTTGCAATAAGCAGATACCGACTCTCCCAGGCTATCGATTTTGCTGGTTTCAGTTGTGCTGGCTGTACCTTCCATCATTGATGACTTACGGATGAAGTTGCACACGACACCTTTTGCACCCATTGTTTTGAGGATGTTCTGGTACTTAATGCCTTCTTCATCGTTCTCAATTACGGCGCGGAAACGCACGTAGTTGCCGCGAATTTGGTCATCAGCAACATCATCTTCCAGGTTAATGAATTTAGGCGCACTGGTTTCGTAGTGACTGAAACTGCCGTCCGGGTTTACGATCATGTAGCCAGCCAGAGATCCAACATCTCCCCAATTTTGATGAGTCAGTGCACCGACACTGATAACTCCAGGAATGACCTCTTTGTGGTTGTGGTAATGCCCACTAAGCACGAGACGAAAGCCGATATCCTTTAACTCCTGCGCATCGATACCGACGTCAGGCATTGTTGGAATGGCTTTGTTAATGGATGTATGGATAACAACGTCATGATTATCACCTTCTACGCTCTTACGTAATGCTTTCAGATCGCTGATAAGCTCCGCATGATTGTTACGCCAGCTAATCAGGTGGACAGTCACATCACCAATTTTTATTGAGTGTGGGCGCTTGCCACATACGATTACCACGCCGATAGAACTCAGCGATGCTGCTGCGTTGGCGCTATATACTGAATCGTTGGTTTCAAGATCGTGATTACCGGCCAGCATTACTACTGTCAGATCAAGCTCGTTGATAATCCACTTGTACGTTTCAGTTACGTAATGCAAAACAGAAGGGGACACAGTTCCTCGGACGTGAAATGTATCACCGGCAACCAACATGTACTTACAACCGGCCTTCTTCATGGCGATGGCTGCTTCTTTCGTTGCTTCCAACTGTATTTCAAGTCTGGAGTTAAGCCCCTCAGCGTTCGTCGTGGAGAACGCATCCCATTTATGGTAGTGGCAGTCAGAAATGACGCCGTATGGCAAAGTCATGTGTTTTTCCTTTGTGGTTATTTTGATACAAATTCTAAGAGCAATGAGGAGGTAAACAACTATGCATAACGGTATGTTAGGAATGAAACGAGCGCCTTAATATACAAAATTTATAAGTAAGTATATACCTATTTATCGTGGCGCAACTTTGCTTGTCTGTATGACTAAAAATAAGACAGGATCACTGTAGAACGCTATGAGAGCTATTTTGAGGGGGCGTAGATTCTATCTACGCCAATATACGATCTGGAGGGTTACAGCGCGTCAGTGGGCTTTTTACGCGCTGCATTTATGCTTATGACGCCAGCTTTAGGACGTGGATCGACAAGGTTCAGTTCTTCTTCGCTATGGTATTCAAGGTCGAACTCACGTTTTACATGTCTGATGTAGATTGCAGTGAGCAGGCTATCTTTGGTCAGGAAGTGTCCGTAGGATTTGCGGATCACTTCTTCAACCTTCTCGATTTTCTCACCACCCATGCAGAGGTGATTAAACCGGCTGTGTTTCCGCAACATCTCGTCAACTGGGCCTGAGTAAACCTTGTCTACTTTCCCAAAACGAATGATTTTTCCTGTATCTGCGGATACAAGGCAAATCAGTTTGTCTGGTGATAAACGATCTCGCCACGTTACTCCTGAACGGAGTGTGTTGAAGTAGGGCGCATCCAATCCGATGATCGGTTTACGAAATGCGAGCAATGGAACGTACCTGATACAACTATTCAAATGAAAGTTCACACCAGCCTTATCAAGTTTAATTCTGGTTTCGTAGATCGGGCACTTCGCCGCTATACCGCAGATATCACAAAGTAACTTCTGCTTATTCAGGTTGGAATTTGATTCGATAGTGTAGGAGCCGTCCTCAAGACGACGAACCCAGCGCGTGCGTTTTAGATCCATAATCGTTTTTTCAGTAGTTATTGGCCGATGCTACGATAACTCATTAGGCATACCTTAATCTGCATTTGCCTGTTTTACTTATCCCAGTTATCCACTGGATAGATCCAAATAAGAGATCCCAAGTAAGATCAAATAGAAGATCCAAAGAGATCCCCGATCGCCTCTAGCCGTTGCGGTTACTGGTCTGAAAGGGTGTTGCCATCCACTATGGAGAGCAAAGAAACCTCTGTAGAGAGCTGAATAACCGCTATGAAGAGTAAAACAACCACTCTGGAGAGCTGTATATATCCACTGTAGAGAGTAGAGCACATTGTCTTTTATGGATAACTTAATGACTTAATTCTTCATTAACATACTGATATACATAGATATATTTTAAACTCTACTCTTAGTCATGATTCTTATGTCCTTAAATATCCACAGAAGAGTAGAGTTACCTGTTCTTGAAATCCTCTGATTTTTATCCACAGGCCCGATCCAGTAATTCAGATCACAAAGAGAACCAAAGAGACCCATAAAGACCCAATAAGATCCCCGCCCACCTCAAACCGTTGTGCCATCTGCCTTCAGACATGATCGATATCCACTATAGAGAGCGAATAATCCACTATAGGGAGCAAAGCAACCACTATAGAGAGGAGAAAAACCACTATAGACGGTAGGATAACCGCTGTGATGAGTGCTACTATCCACTGTAATCAGCAAAGGCCACCAAAGCCGTCGAATAACAAGAGACATTTGGAATGAGCGAAAACGGCAATAAAAACATAGCGATCGTTGAAGCATTTTCAGAAACAGATAAAAAGACAGGCGAAGTTGTTACGTTGGTTCCTAACACTAATAACACTGTTCAGCCTGTTGCTTTGATGCGTCTGGGCCTCTTCGTTCCGACGCTGAAATCGACATCCAGAGGAAGAAAGGGGCAAATGGTCTCTATGGATGCCTCTGCTGAACTCAAACAGCTGTCTCTGGCAAAAGCCGAAGGGTACGAAGACATAAGGATCTCTGGCCTTCGGCTTGATATGGATAACGACTTTAAAACGTGGGTGGGAATAATCCACGCGTTTGCCAAACACAAGGTCGTTGGCGATACTGTCACGTTGCCGTTCGTTGAGTTTGTAAGGCTGTGTGGCATTCCGACCGCCAGGTCATCAGCGAAGTTACGCAAACGCCTGGACAGTTCGCTAAGCCGTATTGCCACAAATACCATCTCGTTCCGTAGCAAAGGCTCTGATGAGTTTTACGTAACGCATCTTGTGCAAACGGCAAAATATAGTGTCAAGCACGATACGGTCGAACTGAAAGCAGATCCCAAGATTTTCGAACTCTACCAGTTCGACAAAAAGGTTCTTCTGCAACTCCGGGCTATAAACGAACTCTCAAGAAAAGAATCCGCTCAGGCGCTTTATACTTTTATTGAAAGTTTGCCGCCTGATCCGGCACCAATATCACTAGCCCGTTTACGCGCCAGACTTAATCTGACAAGTCGCACTATTACTCAGAATGCGACGGTAAGAAAGGCTATGGAACAGCTGCGAGAGATAGGATATCTCGATTACACGGAAGTTAAGCGCGGAAACTCGGTCTACTTCGTCATCCACTATAGGCGGCCAAAGTTACGCCAGGCACAAATATCAACAAAAATCGATAATGATGAGACGGAATATAGCCTCCCAGATGAGAATCAAGATGACATTATCGACGTTGTGCCTGACGAAAAAGAAGGCAAAATGGTCATGTTGAGTAAAGAAGAACTGGCGCTTCTCGAAGAGTTGCGCAAGGCAAAGACTCGCAAATAGCCCAACCACTGTAGTTAGTAGTAAGGCTCACTATCCACTGTAGTGAGCCTTACTTATATCTGTAATTCGCTATCCACTATAGTGAGTATCGTTATCTGTTGATAACCACTGTAGGCAGTAGAATGCAAATACTGAATTAAATGTTAGTGATCACTAACACTGATGAAACAAGGGCTGCGAGGTTAGTGGTCACTGGGTATCTTGGAAAATTTACTGTCTATAGTGGTTGTTGTCGCCCTCATCTTTGAGCGTATCCACTGTGGCGAGTGGATATCCACTGAAAACAGCAAAGGCTTACTCACCATAGTGGATACCCGCTGGACATCTCACTCCAATACTCACCATAGTGGTTGTTTGATGCGAATGAAAGGCTGTCTACTCGCTACAGTGGTTAGCAGATATGTAGGAAGGTTTTGTTACTGACTACAGTGGATAATGAGCTGGATACGAATGCGGTGAGCAGACTACTCACCGCAGTGGTTGGTGCTATTAGTGTATTTTCTTCAACAGACCCCAAAGTGTTCCGGCTTTTGTAGTCAGTTTTCCTGTTTCTGGATCGTACATACGCCATTCACGCCGCTGGTGGACGATATACCCATCTTCACGTTCCAGACGCTCAAGAATGCCAGGCTGCTTGAAACCCTTAGCACGCCAGTAGCCGCTTGTTTTCTCGATTTCCAGACCTGCCAGTGTTAATGCCATTATCCAACCTCCTTGCAGTCATCGAAAAGGTAGCTTTGCTGAGAAGCGTGAACGCCATAGAAGCCCTTGTATTTGTTGTATACGAAGTGGTCTTCTCCGACGCCGGTTAATTTGCCATTACGATTTGTGAGATATGGGGATGACAACACTCGATCGTCACGCACAACATAGAACTGGTCGCCGCTGTCTACGACCATCGCTCCATATGGTGCTTTTATGACGTCGGTAAGAGCGCCATTCTTAACGTCGGCTACAGACATTTCACACTGATAAACAGTGGTGTCGGCCACAACGATCGAAGAAAGGAACAACAGCGCGAATGGGATGGCCTTCATGCTGCCACCTCTTTGATTACATCAAATGCTGAATTAAATACGAGCACGATAGCCAAAGCGTTTATGACTACGTCGTGCACCGGGGAAAAGACTTTACGAATGACACCAGTGAAAATGCAGTCGATGACAAAAGCTATTGAAACGATGAGTAACAAGTATTCAATAAAAATCTTCATGATAGGTAGATACTAACTTATATAAATTTTACTGTAAACTCACTCAAAAGTGCTGATGCTTAAAATACGCTCAAGATGTTCGGCATCTTCATCACTGATTTGTTGAGTCTCTTCTACGTACCAACAGTTGCCGTTATGCCAACAAACACCATCATCATCAACCATCACTGAATCAGCGTCATGACCTGTATATTCAACGAGAATACGCTGGATCAGCGCGTCAGTTTCTTCGTCGTTAAGGCCATCGGCTTTGACCATAAAAAGCGGAAACACGTCATAGACAGTGCTGGTAACGATTCGAACTAAAACTCTCATGTGTTTTTCCTTTTGTGGTTAGTGTTTACTTATTTTGTTAGTTATGAATAGGCGATCAATCTTCTTGTTTAGGGAAAAACTGTTCAATAACTCTGTCAACGGCTGTGTCTATATGGAGTAGATGCCACACAACCATATCTTTGCTTCCCATGCCTTGTGTGAATATCACGTCATACTTACGCCATGCGCAGTGGAACCAATATGCTGAGTCATCAATTGGTAAATCCTCTCCCGCCTCTTTGAAGTATTTCAGCAGCATTGCCTGCTCTGCCGTTGGCGTTGGACCTATTTCCTGAGCGTACATACGGATGAATCGCTGCCAGTCTGTCTCGTCGGGGGTTGGATCTGGTGGGGTCATTTCTGCGATAGCGTTTCGTAGCTGATGCGCCCAATCAGGTTCAGGAAAGCCTTTTGCTACTTCATCATCAATAACATCCAGAGCCACGTTTGCGGCATCGTAGAGTTTCTTAATAGCTGTCATGTTTTCTTATCCTTTTAAACAAATTGTTTTCTTAATAAGATAATTGCGATAAAAAAGGCGTCCAACTGGACGCCTGAACTTTTTAGGGGAGTTATTTCACTGTAATGAAAGGAGTGTTAGCCCCTTGAGTCATGTACTGCGGTAACTGGCCATTCCATTTATTGATGGCTTCCAGTTCCATAACGTTCGGGTTTTGACGCAGAGCTTCACCGCGCAGACGAATGGCGTCTGCTTCTGCTTGCGCACGAGCACGGATAGCATCAGCTTCACCATTAGCCTGTTCACGTAGCATATTCGCCTCAGCTTTACGTTGTTCAACTTCCTGCTGACGTTGCAGAGTACGCTGGTTAGCCGTTACTTTGGCGTTAATAGATTCAATGACAGTTTTTGGGTAATCAGGCTTTCCAACCCATGACAGGCTCAGTACCTCAATACCAACCGGAGACATCTCTTTCTGAATATCTTTCAGTGCGTTGTCCAGCAATTGTGCCTTACCACCGTCGATAAATGAGTCAGTGGTCATACGGCTGGCCAAACGGTTTAGAGAGTCGGCAATTTTCTGACGCAGATCTGATTCGGTGATATCGTCTACGCCTTTGCGATAGGTCTGGAACACCGTCGTTACCTTGTCACGATTAACCAGATACGCAACGCCAATTTTGTGACCAATAGCAGTACCGTCACTCATCTGGAATGTGAACGGCTCGTCGTAGGTCTTCATTTGTTTGAAGGTCGGGAATACGTAAAGTTCGGTGTTAAGACCTGTCCATTGGCGACCAACGCCAACCACTTCACCAATCCCTTTGTCTTCACCTAATTTGTTTACTTTGATGCCAACGTATCCAGGCTCCACGCGATCACAGCCAGTAAGACCCATTGTGCAAATAGCCGCCAGAGCAACTGCAAGTAAACCTTTCTTCATTACTTATTTCCCCTTTGCTTTGATTAATGAGTTGATAAACTTACGACCAGCAATAAGACCGATTACAGGAGCACCAAAACCAACGATAACTCCAAACATGACGGCTAAATCACTCTTGGTAGAAATCAGCGACGGAACCAGTAAACCGTAGATGAGAGCCACTGAAAGGCCTGTGGCTACTGCCAATAGATAGATTTTGATCATGTGTTTTCCTATGTGGTTGTTATGCGAAAATAATAAGTAAGTACTTATATATTTTCAAGAGATAAAAAAGGCGTCCTGTGGACGCCTTGTGTTTACTCTTCTACTGACTCGGTGGGGTTGTCTTTTGCTCTTCGGTCGTCGATTGCCTGCAAAGCCGCAATGATTTCAGCCAGTGGCTTCTCCCGATACATCTCGACGATCTGCGATTTGGTGTATTTCTTGTCACCAATTTCAACTCGCCCGCTGGCGTTCTTTGGCAGGTATCCTTCTTCCAGCATGTACTCGACGAGCGATTCGATAACGTCGAGGCCACGAGTAGGATCGAAGTAGAATTTCCAGGTGCATTTGCCATACGGTGGTGCAACTTTGTTTTTGATGCATTCTGCGCCTACGTCCTGGCCGATCTTCTCTTTACCATCCTTCATCACCGATGCACCAAGACGGATACGTACAGAAGCGTAGAACTTCGGTGAATCTCCACCTGGCGACGTAGTAGGGTCGCCAAACATTACACCGATTTTTGTGCGAACCTGATTCAAGAAGATGATGCAGGCGTTGTATTTGCGTGCCCACAAAGCCAGAGTAGGGAAGTTCGCACTCGTCGCACGAGCCAGTGCCGTATTGTCGTTCATGTTTAGCTGATCTTTGTCTTTGGCAGTGCCTTCAGCCATCTTTTCGAACTTCTCGGCTTTGGAGTTCGGAACCATAGACGCAAGAGAGTCAGCCACGATACAGATTGGTGCTGATTCGGGGATAAGCTCTTCATCACGAACCAATTTAAGTATTGTGCCGATCAACTCTACAGAGTCTTCGAAGGTATCTGGCTGCTTGTATACCCACTGACCGTCATCCTCATCTGCGTTCAGGCCATTGGCGACAGCCAGGCCAACGTCAAAACTGTTTTCATGATCGAGGAATACCGCCAGACCATCTTGTTTTTGAGCGGAGATCATCGCTGCTGTTGCAAGGAACGTTTTCCCTGCACTTGGAGGACCGAATACTTCGACGATACGACCACATGGGAAGCCGCCATCGTAACGACCAGAAATAGCTTTGTTTAACGGTGGAAAGCCTGTATCAATCCAATGAGTTACTTTCTGAATTTCGTCGTTGCTACCGATTTTCTTTTTCAGAGCAAGTGCCAGTGCGGATTTTCCTTTTGCCATGATCAGGCTCCTTTTGTTTCGTTGATTCGTTTTAAAGCGGCGGATTCATCGAATACAATCGCATCGTGGTTAAGGAGTCTGGATACACGAGCGAGGATTTTTACGACCTGCTCGCTGACTAATCCAAACTCGCGATCTGTCGCTTTCATTCCGGCAGCGCCTAGAATTGACGGCAGTGCGATGACAGCGTACTCACCGTGATAAAAGACAATCTCTTTTGCTAGTTGGGCAGGGGTGGTTGTAGCGCCATTGATAATCGATTTAAGCATTAGCAATACCTTTCGAATGGAAGAACAAACACTTCAAGGTCTTCAAGGAACGAACGGAAATTCAGCTCGTAGCACAGTTGCTCGAATGCTTTCACGTCACGATTGCCTTTGATTGTTTCGATTTCGGTAGGCGGAAACTTCGTCTCAATCAGGTTCATTAGCGTGATGTTTCTCTTGAACGCTTCGAGCATTCGACAGCCTGTTTTCTCGTTGAAGGCATTCTTCGCTAGTTTGTTGAAGGCGGTCTTATGACGCCCTTTATTAACCACGATTGAGCCGTCGTTGATGCCGCGTACCATCGTTGCGACACTTCCCCATTCATGCAGCAGCTCTTTCGCACCGCCAGCACCAATGCCTCCAACACCGCTAATGTTGTCCGAGTTATCGCCTTGTAATGCTTTTGCTTCCAAAAATGCGCGAGGCGTGGCGAATCCTGTCAGCTCCGCAAATTGCTCAAAATTAACCTGCTTGTTTTTGGCGTCTTCACGCAGGCTTACCCAGCTTACGTTTTCACGAACTAACTGAAGCCAGTCGCTATCGCCTGTTAACAGATAGATGTGTTCAACGGTTGGCTGCGGTGCCATGCGGGATACCAGCAGCCCGGCCAGATCATCCGCTTCTGCATCTTTTGCAATGAGTTGGGTAACTCCAAGCGCGGTCATCATTTTGAGGATGTATGGCTTCTGGATAGCAAAGCCTTCCTTCATCTTTTTCATATCAGGATCGTCGTCGCGATTTGCTTTGTAGTCCGGGTAAAAGTCGCGACGCTTGTCACTAAATCCATCCCAAAGAATCATAGGTCGGGCATGGAGGATGGAGGCATAACGACGGACGTTCTTAACAAAGCCGAAAGCAGCCTGTACTTCCATTTCGCCGTTGTGCAATTTGTCAGATTGTTGGTGGTAATAACCCAGGCTATTGCCATCTACGAAGAGATAATTCACCGGTACATTCCTTCCAAAAAGTAAGGCGTCCGTAGACGCCTTACTGGTCACGTAATGGGATTACAGAGAGTCCAGCTCTCTCAGTAGGTCATCCAGACCTTCATCTTCCGTCGCAGATGCGGCTGCTACAGATGTCGCTGCGACTGCTTCAGACTCTTTGACTGATACTGCAACGGCAGCGGAACTTGCTTCTGGTTTAAATTCAGTTTCAACGGCACGGAGGATTTCTTCATCAACCAGACTGGTTGGTTCAGAAGCCGGTGTGTGCGCGGTTGCTACAGCCGTCGCTCCTTCTGTATGACCAGTGACAGAGCCAAATCCAGGTAGTGCCGCAGCCGATGTTTTCGCGGTTGAGGAAATTGCTGGTGCAGATGCTGCGGCAGTTGGTGCAGCGATGCCAATCAGACGACCCATAGTGCGAACTGTCGACAGAAGACGAGTTTCATCAGCCTGATTTGCGTATGCGATCAGATCATGCTGGGTGTTCCAGAATTTATCTTCGATATCGCCTTTGTAGACTTTACGCTTAGGCGAGACGTCATATTTGGTATCGCGACCAGAGCCAGTACGTTTAATCAGGAATGCGTAGCCTTCCTCTTTGCTCAGTGGATTGCCGATATCATCAGCGATGTCTTCGGTGATTGCTTTGCAGATATCATCGAATACAGTAGACGGCAGCTCGATTAACTGGCATTTCTCAGCATCTGCGAAATCCTCACGAGCAGAAAGAATGCCGTTGACCAGGTAGCGAGGAGTGGCACGCATTTGACCGATGCGTTCTTCCATTGCTTTGTTACCCTTGTGACGAGCGCGACCTTCCATAACCATTTCGCATAGCTGACAAGCGCGACCGTGAGTATGTTGCTCACAAATATAAGCGTTGGTTGCTTCTTTACCTTCCTCGTTCTGATACTTAACGTAGTGCATACCGAAAGTCTGGAAGAACTTACCGTTTGGGTCGTCTTTATTCGGGAAGATGCGGATATAGTTGACGCCGTCTTTTAAGCGAGTCAGATCAACGTTGTTGCCACGTTTGGCGGCAATGTCTTCACGAGTTTTGTTAAGCAAATCAAGTAATGTCTTAGACATGTGTTTCTCCTTGTTGTGATTTGGCCGATGGCGCTATGCGCGTTGGGCTTTCGTTCATTCGTGGCTCTTTCGAGCTGTTAAATGATAGATCAGTACTTACTTATTATCTATCAAAAATCAACGGGGAGTAATAAAGCGTTCAGAGCCTAATCGCTCTAATTCTACGATGGCCATCTTTGACGCCTGAACGATCATGTCTCGGCGATGCGAAAAGGCGGCGACAGCATGTTTGTATATGTCTGCGATGTGCCGTGCTTCATCCAACTTCTGCCGTTTAGACAGATACTGTGGGTTTGTTTTAACCTTAGCGTCCAGTACAGACTCGTTGAACTTAATGCCGTTCATACTCAAGTTCTTACGCTCTGTGTCGTATAGCTTTGCTTCAACAGCTTCAAGGTTAAGTTTTGCCTCTGCGACATCTCGATCTGCCTGCGCTAGTTTTGACCCATACTCCATTAAAAGCCGTGGCTGTTTACGCCATACTTCCTCAAGGTTGTCGCGGTCGAACTCCAGATCGGCCATGATTTTAGAAAAAATATCAGTGTTCACTCTAATAGGTTCCTACTTATAAAATCTGTATCAATTATATCAAACAGAGAACGGGTTTATGGCGTCATGTCAACTTTGTTCAGGGGAAAAATATTGAGATCACCGAAGATAATTAGTTGTCTTATTTTGGTAAGCTGTGCTGACCATCTTTAGGTCACATACATGAGATGGATGGGGGTGTGGCATGAACGGATGAAATTCAGTCGCCGTTGACAGATGTCAACACTGTGAATAGAATACTATTATCGGAGGCGAATGAAGCAACATCCGAATAAGCATATTCAAGCAGCCATTGACTATGCATTAAGTAAAGGCTGGATCTGGGTAGCAGCTGGTGGTGCTGCACATTGTTTTTGCAGACTGCGATGCGGTAATCCAGAAGGTGAACACAAAACTCACCAAATGAGCGTATGGTCGACTCCGGGTAATCCCGAAAACCATGCCAAACAGATCAAACGAATGGTTGATCGTTGTAAATGATTTCAAGGCGGCATTAGCCGCCTTTTGCAGAAACTGTCCAACTATCTTCAAAGGAAAACTATGGCGCTTTATAACTTCACTCTGACGCTCTCAGGCGTATCGTATGAGACGGAAGGACTGGAAGACGCGCTGTACCAAAACGGCTGTGACGATGCGCTAATTTGCGCATATGGAAACTCCGTCTATGTAGAATTTGACCGCGAAGCACAATCACTTGATGCAGCTATCGCATCTGCGGTCGACAATATTGAATCAGCCGGTATCGGTGCAATTGTTGAATCCGTCGACTCGGCTCTTGTGGGCTTAAGCGATATCGCGGAACTGACAGACCTGTCTCGCCAGGCAGTGGCGTTGCTCAAAGACGGTAAGCGCGGAAGCGGCGACTTCCCTTGCCCTGTACAACGCATAAAAGGCCAGTCTCCTCTCTGGGATTGGGCTGATGTGGCTGAATGGCTCATGAATAACGGACGACTTAAAGAGGGCGATCAAATTGTCCAAAATGCCCGAACTTTGAGTAAATGGAATCTGGCGCTTCGAAACAGCGTCTCGAAAGATTTCAACGAAATAGAGCAAATTGCGGAGAAACTGATTAAACGCCGCAAAGATATTGCGAAATGCGCATAATGATGCCCGCCAATTGGCGGGCATCTGTTCTCTGTAAAGGTGTCTGGCATCGTCTGGTTCGTTAACGTTTACTAAACCAATGGTGACAAAAATTAGTTATCTTTGAAAAATAAAGGTTGCATGAAAAGAAGGGGTATGCGTTAATAGCATCGTTGGTTTGCAAGACAGACCTTATGTAAGCAGTTTTAGTAAAGCAGTCTCAGTTCAGTGTTATCTTCTGATTTCCCTTCTTCGTGAGTCTCCTCCTTAAGTGCCTAAGTAAGTCCCAATCTATACAGATCAAATTCTCGCCGCACTATGTGGCTCACAAAATTAAGAAGGTAATATCTATGTCTAATAAAATGACTGGTTTAGTAAAATGGTTTAACTCTGATAAAGGCTTTGGCTTTATTTCTCCTGCTGATGGCAGTAAAGATGTTTTTGTACATTTTTCGGCAATTCAGAGTAATAATTTCCGCACTTTGGAAGAAGGCCAGCAGGTCGAATTCTCTATCGAGAATGGGGCTAAAGGCCCAGCAGCAGCAAATGTCGTTGCTCTAAGCTGATTCAACGCTGATGATCCTCATTTCTACAATAACGAAGACGGTGTAAGCCTGAGTGGATAGATTTGTAGGATTGTACAAGTTGAATAAATTAGCATGGTAAGGCCATGCTAATTAAATCGACACAACGGCCAGTTTATTCCATAAAAGTGAATTGCCCATTGTGGCGAAATGCGGGGTTGCCGCATGAATAGTCAAAGGCAGAAGCTAACTGCCGGCATGGCAAAACAAAGTGCGTAAGAGGAGTGACTTCCTCAACAAGCGCCATAATTCTTTATAAACCCGCCAACAGGCGGGTTTTCTTTATTACTTATTTATTGTCTCCGCGATATCAGCCAGAATGGCCTCCAGTCGCTCTCCTTCTTCCGGTCGGAAGTACAGGATATTCGGGTTAAATCCGTAGAAGACGGTTGCATCAAGCTCTGGGAAGTACTCCTTACGACCAATCAGATCTGATGGTTTACTCTTATTGTTAAATAGTGCGGTTGAACGACTACCACACGTCAAAATGTAGGTTGGTCGTACAAGATTAATTTCTTCCCGCATAAAGTCTGTGAACTGGCCTATCTCGTCTTTGGTATAGTCTTTCTCTTTGTCCTTAACCTTCTTACAAACACCCGTGACATAAAGATCGCCCATGCGCAGATCTCCAACTGTCAGTAGTTTTGCCTTAAAGTCGTCGTATCCGTTCTCCATGAAGTAGCCGGTACGAGCGTCATTGCCGTTCGCATTGTCCAGAATGATCATGATTTTGGGTTTAATACCAATAGTCGGGCGTATCAACTCCTCACCCAAGCCCATTTCAGCCGCCATACGTGTCATGAGTACGTTGATTTCGGCAGAACGCTTAGGATTCATTTCGAACGGACGTGATGCTTTAACAGCGTCAATGATGAGATTGCCCATCAGCTCAGCCTGGTCGCGCAGTCGTTCAGGATCAGTTGCTGGCAGACTGCCTGGCTCAATTGACGCAAAAGCCCCTACTTTATGAAGCGACTCGCGTACACGACTGTTACATGCACGCTTCTCGACCGCTTCATCGAATTGTGCCACTGACTCGAATTTGCCACCAACTTTCTCACGCGCACGCATAATTGCCTGACAACCATTTTCAGAACAGCCTTTCACAGCAGAGAATGGCGCATACAGTGCCTGACTGCCGTCTTCGAGTGTGCGGATCTCAATTCGGTTAGATGACACATTAACGTCTGGTGGCAATACGCGAATGCCATAGGTCAGCGCATCCTTCACCAGCCCCTGATGCTTATCCTCGCCCAGAATGGTGAGCGCAGCTGCGAAGAACTCAGCAGGGTAGTGCGTCTTTAGCCACATAGACTGATAACTGATTAAAGAATAAGCAACGGAGTGTGATTTATTGAACTGATAGGCTCCGTTTTTCTCAAATGCGGTCCAGATCTCCTTCGCTTTCATCTCTGATAGCCCTGGATGTGACGCTGTAACGCGTACTGCGTTTATAGGTAGTTTTGCGCCGTGCTCAAGTGCCTCTTCGACAGTTTTCAGAGTTCCGTCTTCGCATTTAAAATGTTCCGCACGGTGAATGCGCTGTGTAGTGCCATCTTCCAGCTCAACGTCTATCCAGCCAGCTTGAGCCTGAACGATGAACTTCTCGCCCATGCTCTTCATTTTTTCCATGTTCTTCTTACCGATTGCGGAACGCACAGCGTCAGCTTCAGCCATTGTGAAGCCGGCAAGCAATCGAGTCGCGTTCATCGTCTGTTCCTGATAGAGAATCACGCCATTTGTTTCCGCGGTAAGTTCATCAAGAACGGGGTGTAATGATTCCGGCGTCATAAAGCCTTTGGCGACAGAAACATAGTCATCCAACATGCCTGATTGAATTGGCCCCGGCCGGAAGAGCGCAGTTGTAGCGACGACCGTTTTAAAGCTCATTGGCTCAATTCCACCACCTAAATCTTTAAGCAGCTTGCGCATTGGGCCTGATTCAAGCTGGAAAACACCTTGAGTGTACCCAGCAGCAAAACCATCCAGCACCTTGCGATCTTCAAGAGAAATGGCATCAAGATTGATATCTTCACCTGTGTTCTCTTTTATGTAGCGTTTTGCACTATCGAGCAAATCGAGAGTTGCCAGGCCAAGCACGTCCAGCTTAATTAGGCCCATAGCCTCGCAGTAACGCTTGTCAAATGCGATACAACGCGCGTCACCACGGCGCTCAACCGGTGTACGTTCTGTCAGAGGAACACCTGCTACGATCATCCCTGCCGCATGTCTACCAAAGCCACGCATAAGGCTTTGTAACTTGCAGGCTGCATTGAATGCATCAGGATATTTTGTTGCGTATTTGTCGAGACTTGCCAGTTGTTCGCGCAGTTCTTCCAATGGAAGGCTATCATCCTCAGCGTTCTTCAGTTCTTTTGATACCGCCATATCTGCGGACTCCACACCATAAATACGAGCGGTGTCACGTAGTGCAGAGGCTGCGCCCAGGTAGGTGAAGTTCGGAATGCCTGCAACGTAATCTTCGCCGTAGCGTTCATTCAGATACTCGATCACCTCATGGCGACGTGCCTGGCTGAAGTCCAAATCCGCATCTGGCAAGTCGAGACGCTCAGGGTTGATGAAACGCTCAAACAGAAGACCGTGACGGATTGGGTCGACGTTGGTTATGCCTATGCACCACGCCACCAGAGAACCGGCAGAGGAACCACGACCAGGCCCAACGGGAATGCCAGTTTCACGACTATGATTCATCAGATCGCGCACCATCAGGAAGTAACCACAGAATCCCAGGCGAGTCAGCGTGTCCATTTCGTACTTTAGCCGCTCAACATAAACCCTGTTCTCAGAAGCAGGTGGTGTGTAGCCAAACTCTTTTGTGGTAAGACGTTTACGCAGCCCTGCAACAGCCAGTTTCATAAGCGTTGCAGGCTCGTCGTCTGCCATCTTTGGCAGTGCTGGCGGCAATTCATGCCAGCGCCATGTGCAGGCATCGATAATGGTATCCTGCGTTGTTGAGGCCATTGCAGCTGTTACCGGCACATCCATGCGAACGGAGAAGGCTTTAAGCGCCTCAAGGAGATGGCGGCGACCATTGACGGCGTTATCTCGCTGGTGGGGGATACGCAGACGATGCGGCTGGTCGATTTTGATGTTGTTCGTAACCATGTGCGCAATGTCTTTAATGTCTGCATCGTCGATCGATTCGTAATAAGCGGGATAGAACGCCACTGGCTCTATTTTCAATGCGCTGGCGACTTTCATCGCCCGGACGTTAATCTGGTCGTAGAATGGGGTAGGGTGCGGATAAACCACACTATAGAAGTTGTCTTTTCCACCCGCTGTAATCAGTGTGCTTATGATTTTTGCAAAATCGTTGCGTTGGAACACGCTACCGATGTCGGAAGTAAGCAGGATGATGTTGCCTTTGGCATATGTAGAAACCAACTGTTCGAGCGAGAGACGCGGTACAAAGTAGAACTGTTCTCGTGTGTTGGCCGCCGTCATTAGTTCGCAGATGTCGCGATATCCTTGCTCATTTTTAATTAGAGCGGTAAACGAGTAGTTACGTCCCCGCTCTAATGATTCCATACATCTCATAGATTCTTTAGCAAGTTTAGCCCGGTGCTCGTATGTGGGATCATCAACAATGTTTAGTTTCACACCACAAATAACCGCCATGTCGTCACCAGCGGCACGTTGTAGTGGAATAACACTTGCAATATTCATGCTATCTGCTGAAATTACAGCGGTGTAGCCAGCTTCTCTGGCAATCTTCACCGCGTTTTCTGCTTTTAGAGCCGACTCCCCAAGTGAGAAGTCAGTTCGAACCATCAGTGCCTTCATGTGTTTTTACCTTTCTGGTTTTTTTGATTTTGTCATTGGGGAAGCCTACGAACTTCCCATACATCGAAATCGCAACTTCTTTTGCTGATTGGTGACAATCGGGCTTGTCTGGACACCCCAGACAAGCCTTGCCAGTTTCAGAAGCAGCGATAAGAGAGCCGAAACATCCTTTACGCACGATTAACCAAATATTTTTTGAACAACTTCACGAGCCGCTTGCGCAGAAGCTGAAGGGAGTTTGTTAATGAAAGAACGCTCAATACCTGTCACAAAGTCGCCTCGCATCATTCCAATCTTGGCCGACAACAAAAGCTCACGAGGCCCAATTGGCTGGCTGATAAGGTGTTCTTCATATCCATCGCGAACGATACCGGCAAACTTAACCATCTTTTCAGCGTATTCATCCACGATGCCGGCATTTATCAACATGTTGATCTCTGCCTCTTTGCTCATGTATTTCACATTCGAAACGATGCCAAAACGTGAAAAGTTCGCGGCGTTCTGGATGTTTGTACCCTGGTACAAGCCGGTTTCATCACCAGAACCGTTTGTGTTGCCAGTGCCAATGAAAGCAAACCGTTCATGCGGAGTAATGCGACGCCATTCTGGAGTTGCCTCTTTGATGACCAACGCCTCACCTTCCAGCACTGGCTGATACACGCCAAGAATTTGTGGAAACGCAAAGTCGTATTCATCCGCGAGGTAAACCCAGCCATGCTTCATTGCGAGCGCAAGCAAGCCAGGCTCGAAATACGTAGAGCCATCACGCGCCAGAATTTGCCCCGTAACATGTGCCTCTTCCATTGATGCTGTATGTTGGGCACGGATCAACGGACGATTGAGCAAAGCACATAGCTGTGTAGGCAATGACGATTTGCCTGTTCCTGCATGACCCCACAAATAGCCAGGTATGCCAAGTTCAAGCATCATGAAAATATCTTTGATCAGTTCGAAGTCGCCATATACGTAGCCCTTCTTCACTTCTGGAACGAACTCTGGATACGGCGTATTGACGTTGACGCTAACCATGAGCGGCGTCCCACGTTTTGTTCCGAGTTCTTCCACCGTTACGTTTAGCAGTTCGTGAGCTGCGACCAGATCTGTCTTGTACTCAACTGTGCCTGTGTAGCCTGGGCTACTGGTCAAGCCAGAAGATTTCGCCATTTCGCTTTTTTGCTCGGCACGTTTAGCTTGAATTGCATCAAGTGCCTTTTTCGATAGCGTTGGTTCATCTGGAAACTGCGTTGTGTACATTTTCAGTACGGTGTCAGGATCGGCATCTTTTACTGACTCAGGAATGCCCTCGCAATTACCATTGGCTACATGGGACTTAAAATAGTGAAATGATTTGCCGCACCACTTGCAAACAAGGTAATCAGAAGGATTTTTATCATTTTGCAGTGCAGTAGTAGTCATGCGCTTTTCCTTTGTTCTCTAATGAGCGTTCAAGTTCTTATATAAATATACCATTAACTATGGTAAGTAGTTACTTATCATTAAGGCTGTTTTAATTACTTCAAAATGATACGAGATAGTTCAGTAACTACAGATGAACCAAGACTATCAACACTAGTTACCAGGGCATGATTTGCGTAAAATCTCTCCGGTGCATCAGTCATGATGCCAATTGCCATCAAATCAATGTCAGTCTGCGTTTCAATTTGCTTCGTAACCGAACGCAAATGGGCGTCAAAACCTCTCCCAACAGCCCACGGCGCGCCATCGCTCAGAACAAGCATGATCTTCCTGTCCTCCAAGCGACCGGAAAATAACGATGCAAGGCTGGCTATGCTTTCACCATCCACGTTATTAAGAAGTGGGAATGTGTAGCCTACGCACCCCATACGTGAGCGAACTTCGCGAGAATTTGCTTTTTCATTCCAATTTTTGATGATAGGTAGCATTAAAGATTCAAAGCGAGAGAACTCATATTTGATAGCCTTAAGTTCTCCTGCTGCCATATGACTGCCAAATGTAGTGAAGCCGGTGATAATGTTGGGAACATTTATTCGATCAAGTGCATCGGCGATGGTATATGCACTTGCAAGAGCTAGTTTTATCGTTTCGCCACTCATTGAACCCGATAAATCAATCACTTGTTGAACACAGGCGTTAACGGCTTTAGATTCTTCTTTTTTACGAAACACGCGATCATCATTCATTGTTAATCTGTAGATACTTGAACCATGAATGCGCCCCCGACGCTGGCCAGGTATAAACTGAACTCTGTTTCTGCTTGCTATTGCACGTTCCAGGTCTTTTGCCAGCGTCGACGAAACACCTGACGAAAGGTGCTTTTCAATATATTTGTCGAAGAGTTGGTTGCCTTCAGGAACGATGCGATAACGGCTGATTGGATATCCACCTAAATCAATATCGGAGAATGTTTTAATAAGCCGTTTGATATGGGCTTCTGCCTGATCAATCGAGCCGATGAAGTCGTATGAGCGATTGTATGGCCTGTATTCGCTTTTCGAGCTTTCTGTTAACTCGCTTTTAATCGTTTCGGATAGCGCATCTTCTGTCATGCCTCCGACTTCATCTTCCATGCTATCCAACTCCTCTAAAGCCTCTTCCAGACTCATTTTTGACGGAGTTGGAATGTCTGAAGAGCCGTCTTCTGTCGTTTTTCTTTTTTCGTGGTCAGCGGTTAATGATTCTGACGCCGCGTTATCAGAAGCATCAGAATCTGATACCGCTTTATCATTTTCTGTATCATCGAATATTGTTTCTGATGATTCAGGATTATCTGAATCATCACTGTCGTTATTATCATGTTTGTGCTTACTATGTGACTCTGATTTAATAGATTTGTGATTATCTAACGATGAGGGTGTCTCATGATCTTCGTTGTCTTCATTGTTTTCTCCAGAGGCATCCGTCTGGTCAGCGTCTGAAGGATCGGAAGTTTTTCCCGGAGCTGACTCCTTACCTTTGCTTTCACTTTCAGTGTCTTTGAGGATCTTAGCTATGGTCGCAGCCACCTTTACACAATCCTCGGTGCAAGACATGTTACGCACGGCCACATCGATACCATGTTCTTTTAATAATGAAATTGGTTTCTCAATGACAGGCCAATATTCATCCATGAAATCTACGAACGGTGCTTGGCCATCCCAGGCTCTTACAACCGGACAGAGAAAGAAGTTTAGAAAAAGCGCGCGCTGATCTTTGCCACAATAAGCAATAGCCTCTGAAGCCTTTGGTTTAAAGACTTTTTCGATTATAAGGCGCTGAGTTGCCATCAGATTACGTCTTGTTCCGTTAAAGACCTGACCCATTTTTCGCTCGATGAACACGTCTTCTAAGGCATTCCATAGCGACCAGGAAGGAACGCGTCCTTTTTCTCTCATTTTGTTGGACACACGAATATCGGTAAACAAAATGTGAGCAACCTCATGATCGAGAAATCCGCGCACAGCATTCATCAATGCCGGTGTTGCGTTATCCGGGATTGATGGGATGTTTACGAGAATTGGCTCTCCATCATCGTTATAGCGTACATAAGCGTCGTCCCCTCGTTCTGCAACAGGGATGTTTTTACCTGAAAGGAGAGCGACTACTCGTTTTACACTGTCACGGAAGTCCTGAACCTCTTTGATGGAACGTTTTTTAGACATGGCTAATCCTTTGTTATGAAAACAAATTATTTACTAGTGTGTTTAATGTAGCACTGCGCGAACAGGGAACTAAGCCATTCGCGCAGGGAGAAGAGGGGTTAACAGATTCTGACGGCTAAAGACCCGGAGCCGGTATTGAGAAGCGTGAAGCGTTTGTTGTTAAGTTCGAATATAAATCCAGTTGTGTCATTCACACCAACCTGAATCTGCTCATTCGGTAGATCGGTGAGGATGTCAGCTACACACTCATCAGCTAATTTCTGTACGTGTCCGATCTCAAGAGCGATTAGGCTGGAAATAGTGGTGTTCATTCAATCAATCCATTCTAACTTATATTATGGTAAGGAATACTACTAAAATTTGTATCAATACTGAATACATTCATATCATATGCAAGTTGATTTTCTTACCTGTTTTGGGCTAATTTTTCTCCGTGCAATGGCCTTTAACCGGTCTTTTAAGTGCCTATCGAAAAAAATGATAATAGCTTTACAACCCTAACCTTTGATGTAATATCGGTAAGCACTTACCAGAGAGAATTGAACGCGCAAAGGTTGTAACCATGTCTGATAACAAGATTGAATTTATAGAAAGTCGCTACGCTGCTTTTATCGCAGGGTTGATTGAATCCTCACCTATGAGCCAGGCCCAGATAGCCAAAACAATTGGGTATAAAAACGCCAACAACCTTTCTTTAATTAAAAGCGGCAAAATTCCTTTGCCTATCGATAAGGTTCGTCCGCTGGCGCTGGCACTGGGTATTGAGCCAAGTCGTCTTATGATGATGGTGCTGGAAGAACGCCAACCCGAACTCGCAGCATTTTTATACAAAGAAGGCACTGCTCCTCTTAACGAGGACGAAAAACAGGTTCTTGCTGCATATAACGAGCGATTCGGTAAAGAGAAAGGCGCATCACAAAAGGTTGTTGAGGCCATAAAGTCTCTATGAAAAATTTACACGAATAAGCTCTGTTGATAGACGATCTCCCTTAAATTTGTGGTCAATTTCGTCTAAATCCGGTTGCTCTACGATTGATGCGATGTACGTCGAGAAACTTTCTAAGGCGTCTCGCATCTCGTCCATATAATCGTGCCGGTCGTAGACCCGATCTATCCCCTCAAGACTGTGGTTCATGATTTTACGTGATACCTCCTGGCTTATGCCTAATGCTGGGAAGTAACTACGCGCAGTACGGCGCAAATCTCGGGGTGTAAATGGCTCAAGCTCCATCAGTTCTGGTCGTTCCAGAATACGACGTAATGCCTGGGCTATTGCCACTTTAGACATAGGAAGGTCTTTCCCGATTTTTTTATTCGAAGGCACGAGCCACTGGCTGTCTTTACCATATTCGAACAACTCTTCAATACAAGTGCGCATTAATGAGCTTAAAGGCAGAGAATGCTCACGGGCAGATTTGTTCCTCTTGCCTTGATTCCAAACCCCACGCTTAAGATTGAACTCACTTTTTTTAGCCCGCAGTACTTCGTCAGGTCGTCTTGCGGATACAAGACATAGCCTGGCCGCCCATTTTGTACCAGCACACACATTGAAGTAGTCCCATATATTCCAGAACACCCATACCTCTGCGTCGGTCAGCTTCCGCTCGCGAGGTGTGGGCTTTGCGCCACCGGCAACTTTGTTAAGTGACATATCGTTTAACGGTGACACGTCTATCATCCCCTGGAAGGCGCACCAGCTAAGGAACTGCTTCATCAGAGAGAAAACGCGGCGGCCCATAACAATTTTGCCATCCAGTATTAGTGGGTTGACCAGTTGGTTCACCATGAACCTATTAATGTCACTTACTTTTACATCGGCAATGTGCGGCAAAACATGTATCAAAATACAATGAACAGCGATCTCTGGCCGACGTCTGGTTATCAGCAGAGATAAGCGAGTGAATAACATGAATGCGTCCGAGAATCTCATGTCATTGCTGACCTGGGAGATCATAACGGCCTGCATTTGAGATGCTCTTTCGAGATACTCTATCGCCTCTTTTGAGGTGTTCTCCGCAGCGCGTGCTCTGTCAAAGCTATTTTTCATATGACAATCACCGAGTTACGCCGATGCACTGTATAAGTAAACAGTATATTAGGCATAGATTCTTATAGGATCAAGAGTAAAAGTAACTCATTTTCAGCAATGATTCCATACATAGTAGGTATGGAATCATTTAGACGTTGTTTTTTGAATTTTAAGGGAAACAGGAGTGAGTTTGGTGGGAATAAAAAACGGCTCCTGTGAGCCGTTAAAATCAGAGGGTGCTGACGTATGCAGCCAGTTCTGTGTATCCGCCAATCGGTTGACCATCGATCAGTACTTGGGGGATAGTCTCTACCGGTTTACCAACAATTTCACTAAGTTTTTCCTTGTCGATACCGGCAGTAGTGATGTCGATGTACTCATAATCACCGTAGCCATGTCCCTTTAGTTGCTTCGCCAGCTCGACCGCACGTTTGCAGTATGAGCAGTTATCTCGTCCGTAGATAGTGATTGTCATTGTTACCTCATAGAATTGATATGCAACTTTACTTACAAAGAAGATAGGTGTGTGCATACTTATCTTTGCAATCTGCATTATAAAGCTATTAAAGCCTCGATCAATCTATTAATTAAGGCATTGTTTGGTTAACATTAGCCTAATATTTTATAGTTAGTAGAGTGAAATACATACATGCCTTTTTTAATTTTCATTATTATACTACTGCTCACCGTCATTTTTTGGGATTGGGTTGTTTTAAATGGTCAAACTGTTGGAACATTGGCTACAGCATTTGCTTTTATAGCAACAGCATGGAATGCCTACGAAGCGAGAAAAAGTGCAAAAGCAGCTTTTTCAGCCCTTCAATTAACAACTGAATCATTGTTCGAAATGCGAAAGAGTGCATTTAAACAATGGTTTGATTCCTTATTAAATCAACATGATGAGTTATGTCTTCTTGCAAAACAAATTATCGATAAACACAAAATTAATTTAAACAGCGATGAGTTACATAGACTATATTACCCATTGGTAAGACAGCATGAGGTAATACAGTATGTGAAGCATATTATTAATATATTTGAGTATGTGGATGGTTCATTTTATATTGATGGGGAATGTCTCAAGGAAAAAAGAGCGTATGTGTCACAATTAATTTTTAAAATCCCACCTCAGATGAAGTTGATCATTGCTATCTTTGGATTAAAAATCGATTATTGTGAACATATTAATTCGGAAAAACTGTGTTGTTTATTGAATAAATATGATTTTTTCAATGATGAAATATTTTTTGATGATGCTTATTCAAATATGCCTTATCTGGATACATTCATAAACCTTAGATTCAACAAAATATTCAAATCTCGAATGATAAATTATTTTGATAATATCATTAAAAGTTATTATGTTCCATCGGACGTTAAAAGGGACTGGATGTTTCGACACCCAAAGCTCGTACCGTCGGTTCTTATGAATTATAAAACTCCTTGTTCTCCTATAATTAATGATTACTTTGAGAAGTTGCCTTTACATGTAAGAAACTACTTTGAGGAACTACTTAAAACCGCGAATGATAGAGTTACTCATTTTGATGTTTACATCCCACGCCTTATTGGTTGTTCAATCGTGCAACATTACGAAGATGTGCCTTCCGAAAAAAACAGGTTAAATGACAGGAATGATGTAATAGCTATGGCTGAAGATTACATCGAGAAAAGAAAATCTAATCAACTAGATTACATACTTGAAGATATATACTTTAAGAGTGACGAAGATATAATCCCAGGCCACCATTTAATTGTGGCATTTGATGACTATGAATATAAATTAGCACTAATTAAGATAAATGAAAATAAAGATAACGATAATCTTTTAAATCGAATTTATACTGAATCCAGTAGCATGGTTAATGAATATAAGCGCGAAATATTAAAATTGGGCGACTATGCAAAGTAAATTGCACTGTTCAACAAAAAAGGGGCCGAAGCCCCTTTGAATTTTGCGCTGAAAAAAGTGTTGCTAGGATGTTAGCAAGCTATGGTTAAGAACGTCTGCCGTAATTGTCTATCACAGCGTTGAGCGGTCTGGTTTATGTTAGCGGAGTCTTAATCTGGTTGATTAAAAGGCCAAACCGCTCAACGCTGTGTCTGGCGGAGAGTAATGGAATCGAACCATCATCGTTTGCACAATGGGACGGATTTCAAGACCGCTTGAGCACCATGCTCCCTACTCTCCAGCTATTGTGATGGTCGGTGCTGAACTCCGACACAGGGTTGTAGCAAGCCCCGCAAAGCGCGCACTACTGTAGTTGCGGCACATCAGCCTGTGCATTCATCACAACGGTAAGATCACTACCTTTCGACCAGTCATTGTGCACATGAACGACGATTAACCGTAATGATCTTATCGTTGTGTTGTGAAGCCAGATGCTTATCTTCTGGTTGCTTCAAAGAGCTGCACTTCCTCACAACGGTAAGAGCACTGGTCTGACTCTATCGATTTACGGGCTTGTGGTCAGTATCGCCGATTCGCCCAATGCTCTTACCTGTTGTGTTGGTGCCGGTTAACGGGATCGAACCGCTGACATCCTGCTTACAAGGCAGGCGCTCTACCAACTGAGCTAAACCGGCAATTTGGTGGGGAGTGATGGAGTCGAACCACCCGAGTCGCAATGACAGTAGATTTACAGTCTACCCCGCTGCCCCTACGGACTAACTCCCCTAAATTGGCGATGGTGGGTGGATTCGAACCACCGACCAGTTGGTTAACAGCCAACTGCTCTACCGCTGAGCTACACCATCAATTCAGCACTGCCAGTATTTATTACTCAACAGTGCCAATCGCGACGGTTTAGTTTCTGCCAGGAAACGCACCGCTACTTGCACTTTTCGTTAGTGCCAGACGCTTTCGACTTCGCTCAATAGTAGAAGGCAAAATCTTTAAGTAGATGATGTTTCTGAGGACAGCACCTACTTTGTAATTTATACAATGTGATGTATGGAATCATTTGTTGTGAAAACAGGTACCAATGGCAACAGTGGTTAAACCTACACAACAATCCCGTCTTCACAACGTTGAGGCCACTACTCCGATTGAATGTTTGCCCAACATGTTACATATCAATGCTCGCCGGTATCTCTGTGAATAGAACCTTAGAATTGATAAAAATGTAATGGCCTCAACGTTGTGTGCTGGCTAACCATACCAGCCGGGCTACGTCGCCGCTTTTTAACCCAGTATAAACGACATAATTGAACAAAATGACGTAACAGGATGGGCGGTCAGTGGCTAAGAATTCGGGAGTCATATGGAGTTGAAAATATACCAACCGCCCATTCTGTTACTTCATCGGAGGGAACATGAATGTTCCCTCCTGCGTTCTGCAATCACACTCGCTCAGTGTGTCCCATTTCGGTAACGAGGCTGGAAACTGACCTCGCTGGTGTTTGGCTTATTAGGCTACTGCCAGATAGACTTCTTCGTTTGCACTTGTACCTGGGACCTACGTGCGCCCGCACCGACACCCTCACACCTTCGAGCTACTGTTGCCATTAAGGGGTCGTTTCGTGGTGCTGAATTTTGACGATCGGGGTACCGTCACCCATCGGGCGATATTGGGGGAAACCTGTACGGTGCTGGAGATGGCCGCAGGAACCTGGCATGCCGTGCTGTCGCTGGATACCGGTGGCATAATTTTTGAAGTAAAACACGGTGGCTATCAACCCGTGGCTGCCGATGACTATGCGCACTGGGCTCCAGCGGAAGGAGAACCAGGAACCACGGAGCTTATGGCCTGGTATGCGCAAGCGCAGGTGGGCGACAGCACTTTTGCCGTCTAAGGCGATAAACAAAAACGGAATGAGTTTCCCCATTCCGTTTCCGCTATTACAAACCGTCGGTGACGATTTTAGCCGCCGACGCTAATACATCGCGACGGCTTTCTGCCTTAGGTTGAGGCTGGGTGAAGTAAGTGACCAGAATCAGCGGCGCACGATCTTTTGGCCAGATCACCGCGATATCGTTGGTGGTGCCATAGCCACCGCTGCCGGTTTTATCCCCCACAACCCAGGAAGCAGGCAGTCCAGCCTGAATGCTCGCTGCACCGGTGGTATTGCCTTTCATCCATGTCACCAGCTGCGCCCGTTGGCTGTCGCCCAATGCTTTACCCAGCGTCAGATTCCGCAGAGTTTGCGCCATTGCCCGAGGTGAAGTGGTATCACGCGGATCGCCCGGAATGGCGGTGTTTAACGTCGGCTCGGTACGGTCGAGACGGAACGTTTCGTCTCCCAGCTGTCGGGCGAACGCGGTGACGCTAGCCGGGCCGCCAACGTGAGCAATCAGCTTATTCATCGCCACGTTATCGCTGTACTGTAGCGCGGCCGCGCTAAGCTCAGCCAGTGACATCGTCCCATTGACGTGCTTTTCCGCAATCGGATTATAGTTAACAAGGTCAGATTTTTTGATCTCAACTCGCTGATTTAACAGATTCGGTTCGCTTTCACTTTTCTTCAGCACCGCGGCCACGGCCATCACTTTACTGGTGCTGCACATCGCAAAGCGCTCATCAGCACGATAAAGTATTTGCGAATTATCTGCTGTGTTAATCAATGCCACACCCAGTCTGCCTCCCGACTGCCGCTCTAATTCGGCAAGTTTTTGCTGTACGTCCGCCGTTTGCGCATACAGCGGCACACTTCCTAACAACAGCGTGACGGTTGCCGTCGCCATCAGCGTGAACTGGCGCAGTGATTTTTTAACCATGGGATTCCTTATTCTGAAAGAGACGAAATAACAACAACATGAATACCTAAATTCCACGTGTGTTTTTTATTAGCTTCAAAAATCACTATTTCACGAAGAATTTAGACTGCTTCTCACACATTGTAACATTATTTACAACCACCTTTCAATCATTTTTGATAAATCATTGATTTCATCTTTGCTGCAATGATACTTAATAAACTCTGCAAGTTATCCACAGAGCAACACTCAATTTTATTGATGATATTCTTATTATACCAGACATTTTTCATACACTCCCTTGTACGGATAGTTTTCCGACAACTTCATGATTACATATCTTGCGGTTTTGATTATTTTTGCTGCAAGAAATACATACTTCAAACGAAAGGTCTTTATTTGCTGTCTGTATTCTGAAGAGTCCAAGGAATCAAACTTGAACAACAAAAATAGGTTATATGAAAGCATCATCATTTGAAACACGGCTTCATTCGCCCAAAATGACTTTAGCAAGAGATGACCCACCGCCATGTCGTATTTGGCTTCTTTGATATAGTTTTCAGCATTACCACGCTTTTCATAGTATATAACTACTTTTTCAGAAAGCAAGGTAGTATTTGTTACAAAGAAAAAGTAGTCGTATTCGGAACCTTCTAAAAGTGATAATTGTGCTCTTTCTTTTTCTGGTTTCAGTACGCGAGATACGACAAATCTTCTGTCTTTTTCCCATTTAACTAATTTTGTATACAGTTCTGTAGTTTCTCTACCTTCTTCTCCTTTAACGAATACAATTGATGAATTCGTTGCTTGTGAGGTGAGTGTAGAATAACTTTTGGCTTTAATTAAATATTTGCATCCAAGAGATTCTATCGTTTCAATAATTTTTTCATCAAAGTAGCCACTATCCATTCGAAATAAAATTTCTAAATCGTCTGATTTGATGTTAGCAACAATTTCTTTGATCATTTCCGCAGCACCGTTTGCAGTGTAAGTATTGCCACTTCTTACAAATCCGGTAACATATGCTTTTAATTCGTCGCAAAATGCAAATTGGATATTGTAGCATCGGTTTCCCAGTTTCTTAGGATTATATCCTTTTGACGCACCTTCTTGATGACCTTCTACGTTAATTACACTACTATCAATATCAATCGTAATGGATGTCAATTTACTTTTAGTGAGCAGTTTTTTAAAGACTTTAAAATTAATGTCTCTAAACATTTGGGTTGTCTTGAAGTTGAAGTTTCCTAGAAACCGTGACACTGTTTCAGGTTCTTTTACGGAAATATCAAACTCGTTGACGAGGGGATCATTTTGAAGTAGCTTTAGACGTTCTAACTTATCAATGCCAATGAAGTGACCGCAGAGCATGGTCTTTATATGATTCATCTTGATTTTATTTGTTGAGTCATTATCAAATACGAGGTCATTTTCAATAAAATCAAAAATCCCATTGCTTTTTGCATTCTCAAGGAGCAGAAAAAGACCTGCATTTGATGTTAGATTCTTAGCTTTGAAATCAATTTTATTAATCATAATTAGAACCCCTTTTTACTACTTTTCTTACTATTATTTTACCATATATCGAGTCATAAAAGCTGATAATTTAACATATTTTTGAGCACTTTTCTTTCACCCAATGGGTGAAAGCTGAATTTCGAAGGAATGCATATTTATCAAGGCTTTGATTATGCTTTTTGAAGTACTGACGTAGAATCTAGGTTGTATTTAAGTTCAAACAGTCGCGTCTCAACGAAAACAAAGTCATCTTATACATAAAAGATAAGTAAGTAAATACTTATCATTGTATTTTTATTCGGTTGTGACTTTTTTGATCAAGGCCACTCTACGACTAGGTGTTCTTGTGATGGTGGCAGTGAACCGTTTCGCTTGGATAGTAATGGTTTCGTTCTCCTTAAGTTGCCCGTAGCGAGTTTCCACCAGGGTGCCAAGACGCCACAGACCATCATCGATACGTTTATGACTGGCAAATTTAATCAGCAGCAGTTTTACGACTAACTGACCTACGTAAAAGGCGAATGCGACTCCGGCCGCTAAGAAATAGGTGGCCAACCACCAGTCCCAAGAAGTTAAATTGCTCATTTTCTAACCTTTGTTTCATGAACTACCCGATACACACGCTTTCCGATGCACAGTGTTTTGGTTTTAAGTTCCTGCTTAATTAAATCACGACAGATGCCGAAGCCGATAAGGAAGCCACCCATAAAAGCTAATGAGATGTATGGAATCATTTTAACACTCCTGATTCTACTAATTGCTGTAGCAATACTTTCCCTTTATCAGTTAACTGGTAGTTGGCCGAGCACCACGTTTCAGAAACGTTTGCAACCAACCCTAAACGCTCTAACTTAGCTCGCGTTTTAGGCTTCCAGTACTCAGGGAACTCCGGCCACTTACTGATTTCATGAAGCGTTTCTTTCTCCCTTTTACTTAATACGATCATTCTTTATCTCCGATTCGATCTTCGGTATCGCGTAAGCAACGCGGCCATTTCAGTCGTGGGTGGCGTAAGCTGCCATCAGGTGTTTTCTCGTGACAATGAACCTCGACAATACGACCACGGTACTTCTCTTTGTTGTTCCAGATCTCGTCCAGATATTTATGCTTAATGCCACTCGCACGAACGATGACGCCGTTTTCAAGACGAATAACAATTTTTCCAAGCGTGTTGGCAAAACCAGAGTCCGGGTCGCCAGGCTCAAAGTCGATAATTTCACCATCTTCTGAATCTTCGTCTTTTAACTTCCACCAGCTGCGGGTACGTTTAAACTCGTAAACAGAGTTCGGATCTTTGCCCATCTCCCCTTCTTCGTTATCGTCCAGGCGTTTCATGAAGCGTTCGATGAAGTCTTCGTGGCTATGGATGATGTAGAACGGATGTAGGTGAATGTCTTGCGCGTAGTCTTCACTGCGATCGTTTTTGAACAACGCCACGAGAATAGCCAGGCGCTCTTTCAGCTTCATACCTGTCTTTGCATACTCTTTGGATTTAGCCTGTGCCCGCCATTCCGGTAGGAAGAAGTCGAAAACATGATAAATAGCGCCAATTGCCTGCACGTTCTTTTTGCGCAATGCAGATACGGACTGGTTAAATGAACCGGCTGTTCCTTCACCATCGAAGAAGATGTGTTTGTGGCCTGAAAGTTTGCCTAATTCGAGCATGGCTGGCTTTAGGTGATCGAGAGACGTGATTGGATTACCAGTACGAGAAAGGAAGTTCACCTCTTCCTCGTCAACAATAACCTCACAAATTACTCGCAAACCATCGAGCTTAAGGCTGCCAATCATCGGCCATTTGGCTTTAGGATTTGGCTTGAAGGGGTATTTGTCGCCTTTTTCTTTATACGGTGACGCCAGCTGCACCTCAAATTTCGGAATGGGATTTTCAAAAACCTTGTTGCATAGGCTAATCCCAACGCCAGCTTTCGGATCTTTTAAGAGGAAACGACGGAACACGTCCTGCCCATCGGCGCACATTGACGCCACGATAGACTCAACAGCAGCTATTGCTGCGTTCCCCGTCAGCTCGCGAGAGGCCAGCTTATTCAGTATATCAATGGCTTTTTCGTCACTTGGGACGGACTCACTAAGCGGCTCTGCCACTTTGTATTTCTTTACCCCAAAACGGATGAAAGGGTTGAGCATCAATGAAACCATGCTTTGCTCGAAGTCATCCATGTTGGCCAATGCCTCTTTTTTTGCATTGGTTCCCATAGCTTTCATTTCGTCCAGCTTATGCTTAAGTGCGATCAACTTTTTCATTGTTGTTTTGCCTCCATATGTTGATCGATTTGCTCATGTGTTTCTTTTGTTGTTTCTTCAAGCAACGCCGCATACACGTCAGTGATCGCTGTTTGTGATGTGGTGCTCTTCTTAACCATGCTATTAATCGTTACACTGTCACGTTTTCGTTTTATAGTTCTGGCTTGTTTATTCCGTTCTTCAACCTCCTTAATGAGCGCGGTCATATCTTCGAAATACAGAGATTCTCCTTTACGAATCTCTTCAACCATCATTTTTAACGCCTTGCATTTGCCTTCTTTGATAGCGGTTGCGCACGACTGGAAAGAAGTTCGAGGAAGACGGTTTTCTTTGAAGGCAAGAATGGTGTGCTGGCAAACGGAATAGCTGCAATATGCCGACTCACCGTTTATCTTTACTTCCTCACAACGAAGTGAATAACCGTTATTTCCTGAAATAGAAGGGATTTTTGACAAATCAGCTTTCACAACTACCGCCATAAATAATCTTGTACTTACCTATCGTTATTTGCGTAAAAAACGACGCGCGGAGAGATTACCAACTTCCCCAGCTAACCATCTTGCGCTGATTGCTTTCTAAGCGATAGGGGACAAGAAGCTCTGTGACATGATTGGTGGCGTATGATTTGGCCTCTTGCTCTATCATCGGTAATTCGTTAGCAATCCTGACCACCTTCCAAGCAAATTCCGCCATTACGCCATCACATGCCTTCCCAGCATCAATAACGATATGCACCAGATCCAACTGGCTTTTGCACATGTCGCAAAGAGACGCATACTCACTCTCTCTGATTACATTTACGGCATCATTAGCCCCTTTATTAAGCAAGACTTCCAACAGATTTTTCGGGGTAACGAAATCTGCTTTCAGAGATAATGTCTTTTCACCACTTATCGAACGCAAGTACTCTTCGTAGTTATTCTTCATCAAACCGCTGCTGCGCATTGCTAGAACTGCTTCTTGAATGGCCGCTTCAATAGTTTCGTCGTTTGAAAGACAAAAAACGGTATTTGTGTAGATCACTTTTCCATCCATCCATGCACCAACCTGCACTTTAAGACTGAGCGGGTTTTCTTTGCTAATAAAAACAACTAATGCAGAACGCCGTGAACAAGAAGGTTCACCCCATACGTGTAACTCAACTTTCAGATAAGGTAGCCCTGGTAGCGGGATCTCGACCAAACGAGTGGCGATATGATCCATTGCTGTTTTTACGGCTTTTTCAATGATGTCTAGCCGATTGCTCTCGCTGATTTCTAAACCAGTTTTATCAATGATGTCGCAGGCTAATTTCTGAATTTCGTCTTTCATACCAACTCCTAGCTAACAGATGAAAGTATTCTCACAGAAAGATAAGTAATCATCTACTTATTTTAAAGGTGATTGTTATCATAGAGCCTTAATGCCCAAAACCTTGCTTTGTAACTCCAACTGCTTGGTATACGGTTTTGCCCGATAATAGGCTTTGATGATTTGCTCTGGCGTTGCATCGCCCGGGTCGAGTCCTTCCTCGCCCAAACACGCCACTTTGACATTAAGACCAATACTGGTCAGTCGCCTGGCTGCGGCCATCGTATTACGTATAGCTTGCTTTTCACTATCCCACATCATGATCACATTACGTAACCCACGCGCCTTGAGCGTCAGGAACGCGCCTAACTGATCTTCTGCATCCTGAGTGGTGTTACCAGATAGATGCATCCCGAACGTTCCTATTGGTTCCACGTAATCACGTAATGTTTCTTCGTCAAAAATAGCTCGTTTAACCCCCATAACATCGAACGCCCCCTCACAGACAACTACAGTCTGTTTGCCGACTGCATTATGGCCGTTGTAGAGAAACTTACCTGAAGCTGGAAGCTGCATAGGAAAGAGGTAGCGGCGTTCTGCTGTACCGGTAATGTCTCGTCCCTGAAATGTCTTCATTACCCCATCCAGATCGTAAACCGGTATCAGTATTCGCATATCGAATATCTGTCCTTTAACCTGATCTGTATACGGATCTACATAGGCGTGCTTGCCTTCGACGCAGTATCGTAGGTCAAAATACTTTGCCATTTCAGGCGATATGTTTCGTTCAACCAGATAGTCTGGAAGACGGCCATCTATAGGAAGTTCGTAATGACGAGGGAGTGCAAGTGGTCCCTCTAACTCGACTGTGCTTGCAAGCACTATCTCTTCTTTCTTTGGTGCCCACCCCTGGGAAAGAAGGGCGTTCTGCACATATTCCTCGAACTGTCGTCGTGATTTGCCGCTGTAGTGCTTGAGGAAGACCAGCTTATTGAACTGAATCTCTTCGGGATGATCACCAGCAAAGCATTTGCCGACGCCACTGGTCAGATTGAAATATACCTTCCAGTTGGAGCTGCCGCATACCGGACATTCCTTGATATTCACTTCACGACCGCGAGCACTCACGCCTCCACGTCGATAAACGATACCTTCAGTATCCAACCATTGTTCAAAATCTAATTCGGTAATTAGCTCTTTCAGCTCGCTCACGATAATTCCACTTTTAACAGGCAATATTGTGACCAACCTAAATGTTGATATAACATAAAGGCTCATGTGTTTTTCTTTTGTGGTTTGGCAAAAGAAAAGTTGTTTCACCAATGAATCAAGCGTGGAGGTGTTCTCCACGCTTATTTTTTAGGTAACGTCTAAGATTCGCTCAATGAAGCGCATTTGTTCGAGGTTTTGTTTAACGCGAATGCTGATCCCTCCCTGCTGGTTACGTGAACCAGCAAAGTAGAGACGAGCCTCTCCTTTCGCTTCTTCTTCTTCGGTTTTGTTGATCGTTATTACCAGGTCAGCAATACGTACTTTTTCGATGTTGTCGGCAGCGTGCATCATTGTGGCAACTTCTGACGCTCCACCTTCACGGTTTGTCTGCGATGCCGTGATCCCAGCAACGTTATGCTTGTCATAAAGAGCACGTAAATCGGTGTAGATACTACGAATGTTGGCGCGATCATCACGAAGGTCATAACTGGCACGCATCAAATCTGCGTAGTCGACAACAACCATGTCAGGTACCATGCCGTTGGCTTTCATGCTGTTAAGCATACGGTCCAGATCTGCCGGTGACATACTTCCTGACGGACGCTCAACCACCCACAAACTACCAATCCCCTTCGTGGCTCCCAACTCTGCCAACTTACGATGAACCTCATCGCGCCGTTCCACCAGCTTGGACATTTCTGTCTCCGACAATCTTGCATCAAAACGGTCGGATAAAATGGTGGTGTGAACCTCCAGCGAGAGATACAGAACATTGTAGCCAGCAAGCGTTGCGTTTATGGAAAACTCACCCATTGCGGTCGATTTACCGGATTTAGCGAACCCCATGAAGAGCACCATTTCGCGCTTTGCCCAGCCTTTTTGGTACAGCAACCTATCGAGAAGAGGGAGTCCAGTTGTAATACTGTTTGGTACATACTCCTCTGAAGCCTCATATTCACGCGCTTTCAATCGCTCACTTGCGGAGGTGTAGTAGTCATAGATTCCGGTCGCTTCGTTCGATCCAATCTGCTGAACCTTGGCCATGATTGCCATCGCCCCCTGAAAGTCGCCTTTCTCTTTCAGTTCAGCAGCCTTAATCAGAGCATCATCAAACGCTACACTTTTTGCGAAGGTTGATACCTGGTCAACCATGTACGAGGTATCGGACAATTTTTCTGCAAGAATGCGCTTAAACGCAGCAACAACATCGGCGAATAGTTCCTCACGGATAGTCTTATCGCGTTTCGCACGCTTAAGCATATCCAGAATTGCAGATGAAGAGGGCGCGCTCTTGTACATACGGTAATAGCCCGAAACCATATTAACCAATATGGCATTGGCCGCATTGGCAAACTGGCTAGGCACAACCAGATCTCCCGCACGAGTAAGAAACTCGTGATCACGACAAAAATATGCCGTCAGTCTGTTCTGGAAATCTTCATCAAACTCTTCGGACAGCCCGCGTCCTGTATGGCAAAGTTCGGTCATGTGCTTTCCTTTGTTTTTTAAACAAATTGTTTTCTAGTATTAGTTAATTAGATAGGGGATCAATAAACCGCCGTGCTTCTTCCAGTTCTTCTGGAAAGTGGGCGGAAATAAGGCGCTCTGGAACGATTTCCATTAGCCAGATAGCGGAGAAAATTGCGCGTATGCGCTTGCTGCGAGGGATGGTGCGCAAACGCTCCAGAATCCACTCAAAATAGCTTTCCTGAATCGGGTTGAACTGCATGTCTCCCATATGCTTAAAGCTAACCAGAGAGTCATCCAGACGGGTTGTTGCGCGTCTGGCTAATTTCTCTTCAAATATCTCAATCAGTTCTGGCTGCCATAAATGCTGTGGGCGCGGCAGCTTGTCCCACAGCCGTCGTGCAGCTGCGGAAAGAACGGTGGAGATAAAGTAGTCGTATGAGCAGCAATAGCGGTCAGCAAACTGGCGTGCTTTCCATAGAGACGTTTTATTGGCAGTCGACAACTCCTGATAAGGCAGGCGTTTTAACCCGGTGGTGAACGGAGCTGTTTCAAAGTGTTCGCGACCGTGCGTCAGCATGATATTTGAGTACTGACGTTTGTATGCCTCCGTAAACAGACAGGTGGCCATAAGAGGATGCATGTCGCGGTAATCAAACCACTTCGTCTCGAAGAGTTCAGCCTCATCTTTACAGCGCGACAAACCAATGTTTTCAGCGACCCACTTGTCCATAACAGCGGTATTCCACTCTGTCATGAAGTCGTACTGGTCGTTGTCGATGGTATCGAAAAAGATTTGGCTCATGTGGCTCACCTGGTAGGTAGTTACTTACTTATCACAATGAGCGGATGATAGCGACTGGTGGCAGTTTTTGGAAGTGAAAACGGAAGGGAGTTGTTCTGGTGGTGTCTTTTAAAAGACCTGCTTCCGTATATATTTAATAAGTTACTTATTATTTATATACAGAAACAGGCTCCTAATGGATACCAAGAACAACATAATTTGACTCCAACCCCAGATGCTATGTCATTGACAGATTTATCAAGGGAGATCATGTTAGAATCAGTGTTTTAGCCTCGTGGATATTGTCACCATGCGCATGAATAGACTTCCAGGATATGGCCTTCCCGAACTGGCTTTTTGGCCTCAGCCTAAATATGAACGGAATAAATGGTCGATGTTCTGTCTGAAACTCCGTAATGATGGAACCCTTGCTTGGTATCGGCGATATGTTGATCGTGGTATGCCAAACCACGCTTTTGATGACGACTACGATAACTATCCTGAAGCAAGAAAAGCGGCATTAGAGCTGAATAAAAACGTGAGCTTTGACATTGAAAAACTTCCTCTATCTATGTTTCAAAAGAAGTCATTGCGTTTGAAAGTTGACAAAGCACTCAAAGCCAAATCACGTCTCATGGATGAAGAGCATATAATGCTCAACGAAGCAATTAAGGCACACGCCAACGATCCGCGAGTGACATTAAATGAGTTAATAATTAACCCAGATTACGAAACTTTGCGTCAACCCCTTTTTGACGTGCTAAGCGAGATGCCTTACTTACATTTTGTTTTTCTTCCCAAATTCCAAGTTTCACTTCAACTCGTTGCTCCTAACACTTGGGAATGTTCATATAACAACAAAGCTAAGACAGCGAAGATCTGCTACCAAGAACGCATAGCCAGAGGTTTTGGTTTATCAGGTGCTGCACATTGGGGAAAAACAAAAGCGACTATTCGCTCAATGCTTCTGCCGCGTGCTAACCGGTTACTGCAACTCGCCAGCGTAAAAAGAATGCTGGATGAAGCTCTCAGGAATGGGCAAAAGGTACTGGTTGTTGGCAACTTTGTTTTCTGGTTTGAGGACAAAAATCAGGTAGGTTGGAGTGTTAAAGTTGCTAGCGAAAGCGAAACCACCTCAAGAGGCAATACGCTCTGGAAAGAAGGAACTATCATTTCAAAAAATCACGGTCGAATTGTCGTGCTGCCGTATACAAAAGAAAACGGTAAACATGTAAAAGGTTATACCAAGAATGCCCCTAACGACGGCAACGCAATTCCGAGACATAAGGATGAGTATGTCGAGTTGCCCTTTGAAATTTTGGATGGTGACTTGATGTTCAGTCTGTTCGGTGAGCTTAACTACGAATAGCTTTCATAGAACGAAATATTTCTAAGGCTGTCCAATGCAGACCAGCCTTAGAGATTTATATCAACCTTTCTTCATTAACTCGCGTTTAATTTCATCGGTACGCATCGTGACATCGGCAGCGGTGATCGCCTCATTCAATTTCACGATGTCCTCGATTTCCTGCGGTGACTTCTCTGCCAGATGGAAAATGGCTGCTCGAATCACGTCAGAACGAGTGAACTTCTCGAAGCGAGGGATGAACTTCATCATCTCCAGCAGTTCGAAGTATTCGTCCTCCAGTGACATTGTGCGGCTTTTAATTTTCTCTTTGCCACGAGTCGGGCGTCCCTGTGGTCTGACTGGTTGGCGCAAAGGAGTTGTGTTCTTAGCCGGTGCATCAGGCTCTTTGCGCTTTGCTAGGTCACCCATTTTCATGGACATTATTCTTCTTCCTCCAGACTCAACAGATAATCTACAAATTCTTCAAACTCGGCTTCCGCCTTTTTGTCGCGCTCGCTACCGGTCATTTCAAAGATAGAACGACCAGACTCTTCCGCATCATCATAGACGTTGCGGTTATATAGATTGACTGGCGCAGACTCGATGCCAAACGTCTCAACAATCTCTTTAGCCGCCAGAATGCGAGACACTTGTGATGGCAAAGCCGGGCACTGGTTCATGACCGCGCGGACCTTCACTTTATCGTTTACATTGCGAACATTGTCGATAATAGGATCGATGTCACGTAAAGATTTCAAATCACGACGCTTAGGACGCAGCGGGATAATGATAACGTCAGCCATCAGCATCGCTTGTCGCTGAATTTCGGAGTCGAAGCCACCAGCATCTACCACTACAAACTCAGCTCTACCCTGAAGCGATTTTAGGTGCTTAATGATGTCATCCTGAACGTATGCAAAAGGAATCAGCTCAAGGTCTTCGTTCTGTCGACGGTCTTCACACCAGCTCGTTGTCGTGCGCTGAATATCTATATCGGTAATATAAACCTTCTTCTTCTTTTTGACTTTCAGGCAAACGGCAATTTGCTGGGCAACGGTGGATTTGCCAGGCCCGCCCTTTGTGCCGCCAACCACAAAGATCTTGGTCATTGGAGAGTTCCCTTTGCGTCTATTATTATCGTCTGAAACAACTTGTTTTCTTATATGTGATATAGCCTAAATGCCTACGGCTACGGTGTAAAGGTTAAATGGTAGGTTGTGGTTAACAATTGGCAATCATAGCTTGTATTTGTCTGTTGAAAAAAGTAACAATGACCTCTATATTACAAGTACGGTGATATGCCGTACACAATTTGATAATGCACACGTAATGGGCTATAGCCTTTTAAAGTAATTTTTGAGTCGAAAACTCAGTTTGAACAGAGGAGATTGATGGCCTTCCTACATCACGGCCATCAGGAGGAATACATGTCAGCACTAAAAAAGCAGCGCATCGATTTGAGATTAACCGATGACGATAAAAGCATCATCGAGGAAGCTGCCGCAATGTCTAACCAGAGCATTACTCAGTTTATGGTTAGCAGTGCATCTGAACGTGCCGTGAAAGTTATAGAGCAACACCGTAGACTAGTTCTGAATGAAGAATCCTGGAATCTGGTTATGGACGCTATAAGCAATCCTCCGGCACCGAACGACAAGCTGAAACGAGCTGCTGATCGTCTGAAAAGCATGGAGTAGTTTACTCGTGAGCAATACAACGATAGAGATTTTCTCTGGAGAGAAAGATTATGATCTAAACGGTTTTGATTGCGGCGAAGAGTCACTAAACGCCTTTTTAGCCAACCACTTAAAAAGGCAGCATGAGGGAAAAATTCTTCGTGCTTATGTGCTTTGCACTCAAGAAGAAAGGCCAAAAGTGTTAGGATATTACACTTTGTCAGGTAGTTGTTTTGAAAAGGAGTCCTTACCTTCAAGAAGCAAACAAAAGAAGGTTCCTTATCGGAATGTTCCAAGTGTTACTTTGGGTAGGCTGGCTTTGGACAAGTCCCTTCAAGGTCAAGGATTTGGCTCAATGCTTGTAACACATGCAATGCGCGTTGTGTACAATGCATCTCTTGCTGTAGGCATTCATGGACTTTTCGTTGAGGCGTTAAATGACAAAGCCAAGGCGTTTTATAAAAGTTTAGGCTTTATCCAGCTGGTTGGTAACAACGAGCGTTCTTTGTTCTATCCTACAAAATCTATCGAAAAATTGTTCGAAGAATAATGTGTTCCCCTCATTTGAGGGGAACTTCGACATCACCAACCACAAACCCTCTCTCCCATCGTATTGTGAAAAAGGATTTGGCGTTCGGTTTCTTCAGTCATTACATCATTATTGCTGATATAGATAGGCTCAGCCCCATCGCAGAACAACACGCTGGCTGTTTGTGGTTTAATGACGCACCCACTTATCATACAACTCACGATGAACGGCAGAAGCATCTTTCTGACGTATTTTACTGCTCGTCTCATTCACCACTTTCACTGTGTTTTGAAGTCGTTTTCTGTCTTCCTGTTTTGCCTTCTCTTCCATTGCTCGTCGCGCCGCATTCCCGCCCATCGTGTAAGCGCCGACAAGAACGAAAAGAACGGCAGCCAGCGTAATCAAAGCAACTTTTAGCTTTGTCATCAGGCTGCCTAGCATATTAGACCATCCCTTTCTGGTGTTTTCTTACCTGCGACCAGGCAATGAATCCTGCCACAACAATAGTGGCAATACCGAAGATGATGCGTACTGTATCCCCGCTAGAGATATGACCTTGTGCTTTATCCATAGCAGCGGAAACCTGCGGCATAACATCGGCCAGCTGCGCCAGACCAATACCTGCTGTAACAGTTGCGCCTGCGGTTTCTTTAGTTACAGGAACAGCCTTCACGGTTTTCACCGGCTTAACAACGCCAGCTCGACGCAGACCTTCCTCAATAACTTCTGCCGCATACCAGGTGTTCAGCGTTTTTAGCGGGCCTCGGCCATTCTCGTGGCGAATGATTGCCTCAACCAAAGGTCGAAGGATGTCGTAATCATGCAGATCGATGATCATGTCTGCGGTTACACCAACGGCTTTAGACACCTCATTAATGTAGGCGTCAGTATTGTTTTCATTCGGCGGTGCCCAGCGTTCAATAACTTCACGAATGGTATCGATACTTGTGCCGTCTTTTGCGCGACGTTTATCGTGGTAGGTAATTAGAGTCACCGCCAGCGCACGAATCCCCCAAACAGGGTCTTTAAACGTGCAAAAGCGCGGTTCGTCTGGATTCGCAACCAGACCTTGCCACGGTGATCCTTTATCAAGATTACCGGGGTTATTATTACGAATGCCTCTCGGAGTCTTCATCCTTGATCTCCTGTTATTGCAGTCCACTTTTTACGCCATACGCGGCTAACCCCAAAAGCAGTGCGGTAATAATGAACGACGTTATTTTAGAAACAATGCCGCCAAAGAACCCACTTGAGATGGAATCTAACCGGTTAAGGAGTTTGTCCAGATTGGAGTGTTGAATACTATGTTGCGCCGGGGTCATATCACCAAAGTAGGTTTTCAGCTGATCATTGACCTCCTGGCCAATTTCTTCACGTAGCTCTTTACCTAATTTGCCAACAACCTCCCGAGCAACGATCGCGGCAATACGCTCAACTTGCTCTGTTGTAACGCCCGCCATCTCGTTCGACATGTTTTCCTCCATGAAAAGTCAAATCGGGATGGCGGATTTATATCACACTTCTCCTTTCAATTATAGGTATATACTTACCTATCTATGTATATACCGTTTAACGGCTGTTCAAATTCGTATCTAGTAACTCACTAATATATCCCTATGATTGCGGCTGTGAGATCGCATTTTAAACCTCACAGCCATATAAATAATGTCTAAATCAGTTACTTGTTGCCCCAACAGTACCTGCAAATTTCAGCCATTGACCTGACGGACTTCTATTACTACGGTAGTGATAAACGAGGATTGCGTTTGTAACTCCACCGTAGTCAGCTTTATGTGACGTTGTTAAACGAATTGTATAATCACCGTTAGGTAGATTAAAAACTTCGATTATAGATTCTGCTAATTCTACAGCACCAAATCCCGTTATATTGTTGATACTGCCAGCATTGAATCCCATAGCATCGCCAAAGCCAATCCAATAACTTTTGCTAAACGCCCCATTTGATTTTAGGTGGCTAATGAATGTGGACAAGCTCATGCCCATATCCCCACCTGAAACAGAGGAAGTTCGCACAGTCATACTTGGAAGAGCACTGCTCTTCACATAGGAACTTAGAAGGTTTGTTACCTCTGTTTTCGTATAGGCATTAAGGTTAGTCGCAGTCAAAGTAATATCGGCAGAGCCATCAAACGCCACACCAGCAATTTTCCTTGCTGTCTGCAATTTTGTGGCGGTGGCAGCATTACCAGTAGTGTTCTGATTACCGGTTGTATTCACACCAGGTATTGAATCCTTAGCGGTATATACCTGCGCCCACGCTGACCATGCCGCATCAGTGGTATCTCTTCGGGAGCGAATGAAAACCGGCGCATGTGCACCGCTCGTACCACTCCAGCCAATAAGCAACTCGCCCTCACCAGCAGCACTCGCACCTTTCATGTGCAATACGTTGCCATACGTGGTCGGGTAGCTATTGCTGTACGCCTCGTACATTTGAATGCCAGCAGTACCTTGAGCAGAACCGCTTAACGCCGTAACTCGGCCACGAGATACCAATGTATTAATGTTGATATCGCCTGAGCCATCAAACTTAACACCATTGATGTTTCTCGCTGTTTGCAACTTCGTAGCTGTTGAAGCATTACCGTTCAAACTACCATTTACGCCACCAGTCACATTTAGTCCATTACCAATTGATACAGCACCGCTGGTATTGTTAATTGTAATCGGTCGCAAACCGTTCCATGAACCTAATGTGTCTCCTGATGCTGTTAGCATGAAATATGTGTTCGACCCATCATTACGGATAAAGAACCCAAAGCTACCGTAAGCAATGCGGAAACCATTTGCATATTTTGAAATGATCTCGCCAGAAGATGTCAAACCTCCAGATAATGTACCACCGGTAAGAGGTAATGCACCGACATCAGCCGCAGTAGGCTTGTTTTTAGTGTTATACGCTCTGCGCCATCCTGGTGAATAGCTCGTCCCGTTAAATACATAGATAAACTCCGCATTAGTGAGAGCACCAGAGACACTCGCCGTTGTGGCCGTTGTTATACGGATCGTATAATTGTTTGAGCTACTACCGTTATTAAATACCTCTATAACAGCTCCTGCTAATGGAATAACGCCACAACCAGTTTCACTATTTGGTATGGTTGCACTATTGGCATAGGCCCACGCACATCGAGCAATCCATGACTTTGTGTTAAAGGCTCCATTATTTTGCAATAACGTCACTAACTGGGCTGTTGTTATTGCTCCGCCATTACTTCCTGTAGTTAACCAACCAGTAGGAGATGCTGGGCAACCTATATTTGCTGGTGACAAGGAAATATTTGCCGAACCGTCAAACGACACCCCATTAATAGTACGCGCAGTCTGCAACTTCGTAGCAGTAGCCGCATTACCTGTTGTATTCTGATTACCAGTCGTATTAACACCTGGCAAATTAATATTTGCAGTACCATCAAAGCTCACGCCGCCGATAGTTCTTGCCGTCTGTAGTTTTGTAGCAGTTGCGGCATTACCAGTGGTGTTCTGATTACCCGTAGTGTTTACACCTGGAAGATTAATATTGGCAGAACCGTCGAAACCAACTCCACCGATAGATCTTGCCGTCTGTAATTTCGTTGCTGTACTTGCATTACCATTTAATGTTCCGGTGATCCCACCAGTAACAGACAACGGACCTGAAACTGTTCCTCCGGTTGTTGGCAGTGCACCAATATCTAACGGCGTCGGTTTCTGATGTGTGCTATACATCGTATAAACAACACCATCGGTAACGCTGGAAGGCTTACTCGCTGAATATGTTGGCGATGTATAAATAGAAACTGTCGCATTTGCAGTACAATCCCAATGGATATTTACACTCGTCGCATAATTGCCAATCTCAACGTAAATATCATATGTATCGCCGGATGTGTTGATCCAGGCGAAATTCGTTAATCCGACAGCTGTACGCTTCCACAAAGCACCTGTAATCCCTTTGGGGTTTCCATTGCCTGCTCGTAAAACCAGTTCTGAAATGCCTGCCTGCTGTGGGGAGCCGACGTTGTAACCAGCGCCACCAATCAATGCAATGTAAACGATGGAACTCGCTTGTGGCATGGTAACCGTAGCCAGTTTGAACCACCCAGCCCCGCCAGAGAAAGACATCGTTACTGAATTTAAAGTGCCAATATCTTTCGGCGTTAATGTGATATCCGCAGTCAGTGCTTTCCCGTTAATTTTTCGGTTAGATGGCACCCTACTATTCGCATTGTCATTGGCTGCTTTAACTGCCTTTGGCGTTGCAGCCAGCGATTCACTGGTGCTATCTGTCGCACTACTAAGTTTCACAACACCTTTAGTTGTAAGGCTTGCGTCTTCCATCGCAACTGCACCGGCAATCTCTTCAGCACGATCAGCAGCAGCTTCCGCACGGGTCGCAGCGGATTCAGCAGCAGTTTTGCTCTGAGATGCTACCGTCGCACTGCCTGCCGCCTCTGTTGCTTTCGTGGATGCCGTCGTGGCACTGCCCTTCGCTTCTGACGCCTGTCTGGTCGCCTCATCTTTTGAAGCAGACGCCGATGATGCCGATGACGCCGCCGAACTGGCGGACGATGCGGCAGCCGTTTTTGAGGATTCTGCGCTGGTTTCCGACGCTTTCGCGTTCGTTTCGGATGTCTTCGCTGCGGAAGCAGACCTCGCTGCTGCGCTGGCCTGTTCAGTGGCTTCGCCAGCCTTCGTTGTGGCTGTTGAAGCAGACGATGCGGCACTTTCTGCCGATTTTCCGGCGGCGGTGGCACTGGCTGAGGCCTGCCCGGCACTTGTTGACGCGGCACTGGCAGACGACGCAGCCGCTGTTTTTGAGCCTGCCGCAGCTGAGGCGCTCTGTCCCGCTGCCGTCTCAGAAGACCTGGCGTTCGTCTCGGACGTTTTTGCCGCCTTCGCGGAATTTCCTGCCGCCGTTGCCGAGGAAGCTGCGCTACTGGCGCTCAAGGATGCGTTCGTTTCTGATGATTTCGCTGCCTCTTTTGAGGCCGCCGCATCCCGGGCTGAGGTGGCAGCTTCTGACGCTTTCGTGGTCGCGGTGGATGCAGAAGTGGCTGCTGATTGTTGTGACGCTGCGGCATTCGTTTCAGATTTTTTCGCAGCAGTTGCACTCGCACTTGCGGCACTTTGTGAGGATGCCGCAGCGGATGCACTTTGAGACGCTTGAGAGGCTTTTTCTCCAGCGGTATTGGCGCTTTCTGCTGCTGCGGCAGCACTGGCCGCCGCCTCACGAGCTTTGTCGCCAGCAGCATCAATCGCGTCAGTGTTATTTTTATACCACTCAACGTTTTCGTTGTGCTCGTTGACGATCTGCATTAGCGGCTTAACGGTTACTTCTGTACCGTCTTCACGCTCGATTGTCACCTCATCCAGAGCAGTCAACCAACTACGCATAGACTTGGAATCAGCCGACATACGCGACATTAGTGCTGTAAAGCGCGCGCTAAACTGTGTTAAGTCGCCTTCATAGGTCGTAATGATTCGGCACGGAACTTCAGACTGAGTTTCGCCGGTATAAGGTTCTGAGAGAACAATGTTCGTATCACTGGTTACGCGCTTGATCTCATACAGCTTATTGTCGGGGCCAATGACGATCATCCCCGGCAACACACCATTAGCTGTTACGTTCCAGGCTGTCCCTGCCCCAACCAGAGTATTGCTACCCTGTGTAAATGTGATAGTACCTTCCCTGTACCACATGTTGAATATGCTCCTTGATTTGGCGGGCTATCCTTGCCCGCCATTAGGTAAATACTTACCTATTTTTACCGATATAAAAATTTTTTTCCACCATCACAGACGGCCAATTCTTACTCGTAGGACGTTGTTATCGTCATAAACGTCAATCCGCTGACCATTTATAACCAATCGCCCATTGCCGCCGCTATTACCGTTGATCTCAAGCGTTCCATTTTTGCCGAACCGCCATCCAGATCTACCGCTAACAAAATTGGTAGATTGCAGATCGCCTACTTTTGCATTGGTGATTGTGCCATCCTTGATATACGCCCCATTCATATAGGCGATACTGTTTTCGATAACAAATGGCGTTGTGATCTTCCCGTTAACAGAGTTGACCAAACCAAACCTGTCCGCCTGAACCAAAAACTGAGATAGCCCAGTGGTGTCAATACCAAGCGCAATACCGGCAACATACTTCTGCCCTCCGCTCGTTGAAGTCTCCATTTTCAACGTCCACGCGGTTGATACTTTTTTGTTGGTATCAGCAATAGCTGTTGCCTGCTGTTGAATTGTCGCGGTATTTCCATCCACCTCTGCTTTCAGAGTATCGATTCGCCCACTCAGAGCATTATCTGCCTGCGTTCTCGCTGTCGTTTCAGTTGTGACCGCCGCAGAAATGTTGGCTGCTGTTTGAGACTCTAAGTTTGTGATTTGAGTCGCCAATGCAGCATCTTGCTCTGTACGCGTTTTCGTTTCGGTTGCTACAGCCGCTTTAATATCCTCTTTGTATTGAGAGGTCAGCTTGGTGATCTGAGACGACAACGCCGAGTCAGCATCAGTTCGAGCCTGCGTTTCAACTGCAACGGCCGCACTAATATCTTTCGCTGTCTGTGCTTTTAAACTTGAAACCTCTTTTGTTAAAGCGGTATCACCATCTGCACGAGCCGTTGTTTCTCTGGCAAGAGACGCCTCGAGATCATTAGCTTTTGCTGTAAGAGACGTAATCTGGGTAGACAATGCACTATCGGCATCAGTCCTTGCTTTTGTCTCTACAGCAACCGCTGCGGCAATATCAGTTCCGGTTTGTGCTCGCAGGCTGTTAATTTCTCGTGAGAGCGCCTGGTCAGCACTTGCTCTGGCCTCCTGCTCCTGAGTGATGGCCGCGGATATATCACCGTCAACCTTTGACTGAAGCTGATTTATTTGTTTGGCTAACGCAGAGTCCCCGCTTGCTCGGGCCTCCTGCTCACTACGTATTGCAGCAGAAATATCATCATCAACCTTTGCCTGAAGTTGGGTGATCTGGCTTGCCAGAGCCGAATCTTCCGTTGCTCGGGCTTCTTGCTCTTCCTTAATAGCTGCGACGATATCGTTGCTTACTTTCGACTCAAGCTGAGTGATCTGTGTCGTCAGAGCTTCATCGGCAGATGTACGAGCCTCCTGCTCTGTACTAATCGCCGCGCTGATATCTCCTTCAAACTTAGATTGCAGCTGAGTGACACGCTTTGCCAACGCTTCATCGCCATCGGCACGAGCGGTGGACTCTTCCAGAATACTGGCCTTAATGTCTTCGCCAATTTCTACGCGAATTTCCTCAACCTTCGTGGCCATTGCAGACATATCATCAGCAAAGGTTTTCTGTGTTGTTGCGATCTTCGCGTTATTGACCATCTGCTTGTGCTGGTCTTCATCTTGACGAAGAGCCAGGTCAATATTTGTTTTGGCTAACGCCTCAATGTTCGTAGTCAGTTCTGCACTGGCACGATCGACCTCTGCAACCGTCTTTTTCATTTCTTCAACGGCAGCGGAGCTTTCCTCTACCGTTGACTGCAACACTTCCAGTTGTTTAGCGTTTGCAGCATCGCCTTCAACACGAGCCTCGCTTTCCTTAGCAATAAGAGCCGCCGCTTCATCTCTTGCAGCCTTTATTGCCTCGACTGTATTAGCGAGAGCTTTATCGTGTTCAGATACGGTGTTTTCGATTTCAACAATTGCAGCATCAGTAGCATCAATTTTTTCAAACGCTTCATTGACCTTGTCGATCGTTGCCGAAACCTCACCTTTAAGCTCGGTTTGTGCGTTCTCCAAAGCATCGCTACGCTCGTTGAATTTTATTTCAAAATCCGCGAGGTTATCGCTGAACTGCTTATCTAATTCAGCTATATCTTCCTTAACGTCGTTTACCGCCCCCTCCAAAGATTCGACGCTCTGGTTGATATGCTCATTTAACTCGTCAACTGCTTCTTGAGAGGCTTTGCTGTTGATGTCCTCAAGCAGAGCCTGACCAAGCTCGGAAGATGTAATTTTGCCAGTCAGGAACGACAGTACATCGCGAGTTGTCGCCTCTGTACCCAAGTTTGAGTTCGGAGGACTTAACATACCTCGCTTGTTCGATGCTCGAACCCAGTAATACCACGTTTCGCTATCCCCAAGACCAGCATGTGTAAAGGTGGTGCTTGCAGACTCTGCGATCAGTTTCGCCGTATCCAGATTGTTGGTCTGGGATGCGTAAACATTAATGTGATCAAGGTCTACCGAATCTGGATTAACCCAATTCAGTATCACATTACGATAGTCTCCAACGGCCGTTAATGACGTTGGGGCATCCGGCGGTGTCATTGTGCCCAACACCTGATAAACGGTACTGATAATCTCTGTTTTTTTACCGTTGAATGAAACCGCATACAGCTGGAAGTCGTAGCGTCCATTCTCCGCGACATTAACGATTTCGTATTGCTCTTCGGTTACACGCGCCGATTGCCAGTTCGATACATTGTTTTCATCAGAACGTCGCCAACTGATCCAATACTCTGGAGATTTCCCTTCCCATGTTGCAGTCAGTTTTACTGACAGGTTGCCCGGGCTTGAGAGATAAGTCCCTTCAGTGATTTGCAGATTAGATGGCTTGGAGTAAGTTGGGTCCAATACCGTCGTATTCTGCGGGATCAGCGTTGCACCATTGTCGATTGCCTCATATTTAGACGGATTGTTCTCAACAGCGGTGATGTCAAAGCTACCCGGCGTTTCCCCCTGCGCGATGTTAACGATGCGAACGCGCATAGGTTCGAGGTCTGGTTCTGTAATAGTCCAGACGCCGTTCAAAACAGGCGTTTCAGCCGAAGACAGGGCTTTTGAAAACGTAACTTTTGTTATATTTTCGCCAGTTTCAAGAACATCGCGTTCAACGATTTTGCCTTCCTGATTCAGTATTCGAATAAAGCAGCCGCCTTTGGCTAACGACACAGGCGCATCGAGTGTGACGCTGTTTTTGGTAAACGCCACAATTCGACCTGAGTTACGTTTGCCTGCGCGATATTTGTTCTGAATCAGAACGGTTTCACCAGGCATCAGAAATGACGCGTCTAAGCCGGCAGTAAATGTAATTACATCCGACTCCATTCTGGCGGTATATAAAAGCCACAAACCAACTCGGTGAGCCTGCCCTCGGCTTGTACAGCCAAATGCTACGACTTCTGTTTTACGCTCACCATAACGGCGCATTGCGTCCTGATCTTCGACGTACTCGATGTTTTGCTTATAACCGTCCTCCTTGTTGTTGTAGGTTACGAGCGCAACGGATGGGCGATCTTTACGCGCAGAACCTTTATAGGTAAACAATCCATCTTTGACGTTAGAGTTGGTAAACATCATTACCGGATCTGATGGGCTATCCTGCATGATGTTAACCATCCCACCAGCCCAAAACACCATGCCGCGGAATGCTCCGGCAATATCCTGAATTAGCCGGTATGCGTCCTGTCGACTGGTGATCTGCGTATTGATTGCAAAGCGTTTCTCTTTGCCACCAAAGCCATCATCGACCTCTTCGTCACAATATCGACCAATCTGGTACAACTGGCCAAGGTCAATCATAGATTCCGACACATACTGACCAAGGCCATATCGAGCATTGGTCAGCAAATCAAAGAGAATCCACGCGGGGTTCGAAGAAGACAACAGCTTAAAAGTGCCATCCCATACCCCAGCGTAAGTGTTACTGGACTCGTTATAGTTTGAAGGTACTCGAATTTTTAGGCCACGCACCAGATAAGAGCGAGATGGCATGGTGCTGCCGAATTGCTCAGAGTTTACCTTCAATCCAACCAAAACAGAGTTTGGATAGTTCATCGGTGTATCGACAATTTCCCCGATTGAATCCACCCATGTATCGTTATAGAGATACTGGCTACTGTTATCATCGGTAATACGGACCACACGAACCTTGTATGCTCGTCCAGGCTTAGGCAGCTTCAGCTCATAGCTACGGTAATAAACGCCGGTCTTCTTTGCTGTTAGCTTAATGCCAACGCTTTTTTCACCTTCAGCGACCACATCTACAAATGTTGAGTCGCCATTTGCTATCTGGAACTTGTACTCAACAGTCGTACCGTTCGTGTCACCAGTTTTTTTATCTATGCTTCGCAAAGAAGGAAACTTCATGATGACACGAACCCGATCAGCTTCATCGTTATCGATTGAAACCGTTACATAATGTGTTTTTTTTAACTGGATATTGACGGATTTAGGCGTTTCAACGAAATCAAAGCCAGACATTGGAGTCTGGTCTTGTGAACCGTCGCGAAAATCCCATGTGATTCCGCTGAAGTTGGAGGAACCGTCTTCATTTACAATCGGCAGATCGTCGATAAAAATAGATCTTGCGCCATTTACTAAGCCGCCAATTACCCCTTCCCCAAGAAGATCGAGGATAGCGGCCATTGCACGAGAATTTACGGTATCGTCGGCTTCAACCGGTGTACGGCTGGAGCTTTTGCTGCTTTTTTTACCACCCGCACCGGCAATAAACAGCGGTAGCTTTTTCTTCTTGAACTGTTCCATGTTCAAAAAATCCTTGTTTACATTAGCTGGTCAATCGTGATTGAAGAACTCACAACCTGTGAGCCAACCAGAATTTCCTCGCCATAGATAAGTTGTACTGGGTTGCCCTGGTTTTCTGTATTTTGAGGGCCGTCGAAATAATAAGAGTTCGAGTTATCTGCCTGTCTCACACTTTCGTTAGTGGCTTGCGGCGATATGATTTGTGATATGCCGCCCATCATCAGTGACAAACCGAGAGGTGCTAAAGCAGGCATCACTACCGCCGATACAACCAACAAAGCGGCCCCTACTACCGTCTGAAACCACCCAAAAGCAGATCCACCGCTTCCTCGCGGAACAGGTGTAATGCGGATTTTGGCAATGTTGTCAGACTGCCCCATCATCTGATATTCACTTTCGTCAACAGACCACTTGTGGCCCTGTTTATTGGTGATCTGGATGTGGTAACGGTCATAGGTTTTGATATTGCGCTTCATCCATGCTTTAAACCCAGGCTTGTTGGCCTCAATTAAATCCAGAGCCTGTTTTGTATTGCGCACCTTTAGATGCCAGTGGCGGCCAAAATGTTTGGCCATAGGGCCGCCAAGCTGCACATGAACTAACTCAGACACGTCTCATCTCCCTTGAGCAAGTCTCTGTGACGCAAGTGATGCGTCGTATGTTTCTGATACATTCCGCCGTAATAAGCACGACAACTAAGACGGTCGATCTGGTGATGAAGAATCATTCCATCGCCGATATAAACCGCGCAGTGATCTGGCATTTTCCCGTATTGAATAAAGAAGACGTCCCCACGTTGAGGCTCTGTTCCAGGTGCAAGCCGTACCAATCCCTCGTTTCGGTAGTTCTGGTCGAGAATGTCGTTATCGCCGGTGTACCACGATGGAATATGCAGGTGTGCGTTCGGGTTAAGCTCGACGTTAAACTCACGCTTCAAATAGTCCCGACACAACATCCAGCAATCGAATACGCCAAATACATACGGTCTACCCAGGTATGGCATTTCGAAACCATCAGGTGTGATCACATTCATCTCGCTAAAATGGAAAGGGGCATCTCCCTCAACATTCTTGCGAATAGCCAGAATCATCCACGGAACTTCCGTCGCTTCACAGCCTGCACGATCGGCATCAGATGCTTCTGCTGATTCATCAGTATGTGAATGCCAGATTGCGATTACGTCACCTGCATCCTCTGCCGCCATAATGTCGTCAACGTGCATTACAAAAGTGTTCTGCGGGTTCTCCGAAACATTTCGCGCTTCCATAAAGCGATATTTGTCGCCATTAGTTCTCACCAGAAAGCCACACGCTTCATTAGGGTAGCGATTTATGGCGCAGAGATAGATTTGCTGCATAACATCAGAGCCAAGCTCAGGGATTGCTTTATTACCCATATCGCGTAGCTCCAATAAACCCGCCAAAATGGATCACTCCGTTGGCAAAATAATTCCGACGCGCATTACAGGCGTCATAACGTTTTGTGCAGTAATCAGCACCAGACATAGACGTCTGCTGGTTATTTTTGTCGAAATATGGACCGGTATAGCCGCATTCTGGCCCTCGGTATTTCCACGGGCAGGTGTTTTTAATGATCTGACGATACGGCAGTTGCACCCCCATCAAATCGAACACACTGGACAATTCAAACTCGACAACCTGATGAGTTTCGAGAGTTTTCTGTTCGATAAACCACATTTCATCCGGGAAATGTTGGTTTGGATCTGCTGTTGGGTTGCCGTCTTTAAAATTAACGGCATCGAGGAAGCGAGCCAGCGTCATCTTGCGAATAATGCGGCAGCCAACAAGATCGTCGTTCGCCTGAACTTCCGCAGAGACGGTTCCGGCAAAGTTCGATACCTGAATTTTTGGACGTGGCAACGTTCCCTGGCCAGTTTTGTCAAAGCCTGATGCTTTGATTGGCCACGGCTCGTATGTCACTCCTTGCCAGACGACCGGTTGCATCAGTTCGTTTGTTCCGGCGTGGAAGAATAACTTCCCCCCTGAAGTTGTGTTCGACATATCCAGTACGAACAACTCAATGAGTGCAGAGGGAGATAAGCTCTGAATATCAGCTTTAATTCCCATTGTTTCATCCTTGAAATAAGTAGGCGCTAACATCCTGTCAGCGCCACAATGATAGTAAATTAGTACTTACTTATCCAGATACTTAAGCCTCAAATACTTGTCTGAATGTAGCAGTTAAGACACAGTACCCCTGATATCGCTTGACCGTATGACTGTCACATACAACTACAATCCGTTTTCCTCTTGGATTAACCCAATAGAACGACTCAACGCCTGCTCGCTCAGTCAGGAAGTCATCGATTGCATTAATTTCGTTGTATGATCTGGTAAAGGTTAACGACCATTCTTCTTTAATACGATTAAGACCTTGAGCCTGTCGCTGCTCGTAGTCATCACCAAAATTAAGTACCGTTACATTCGGTTTTACGCTCTTTTCAGATTCGTAATCTGGATACCAATTAAACGTTTGTCTTTCCATCTCACATCCTTGTGAGACTGCCCCGGTCGGGGCAGTCGATAGTTAGTTACGTTGAGTGTTTGGGTTGAGTGATCCGCCAGGGCGTTTCTCTTGAGCGATAGTCTCAAGCGCGATTGCTTTCATCCGTTGAGCGGCATTGTTCCATATGCTTTCTGTATCGCCGGATTCAGTTGTGCTACCGTCACTATGGACGTTGATCTCAATTGATACCGGAGAAAGAACATTTCCTCCTCCACTCATACCATCGGTACTGAGCGTTACAGGGATTGTTCGACCATCAGGCAATGGAACATACGCCTCATTCATATCGCCTTCCCCAAACAACGCCAATTGAGGTGAGTTGGCGATACCGCCTTTCTGGTATGCCCGGAGCGGGATCACGCCGTCTTTTCCGAATATGCCACCATTTGCAAACTTCGGAATTGCAGGAATACCATTCGTGCCATCGGCAGCAGAACTGGTCAGATTGTTGAACCCGGAAGTTGAGCCAGAAGAACCGGACATCAATCCATCGAATCCACCACCAGCCCATACTGAAACCAAACCAGATGCAACTGTCGCGCCGAAATTCAACCACTTATTACCAGAGCCGGAAGCATTAGCTCCAAGCATTGCAAACGCGGCAGACAGAGCGCCGGTAACAGAGCTGAGGTTCTGCATCGAGAAAATGGAGTCCTTCACTGCTTTTGTCTCAGCATCTTTGGCTTCGGTGCTATTAAATAGCCCTGATACCCAGCTACCAATCGCATTTGTTGCTGTGCCAATTGCGCTGGTGGTCTGCTGTGTCGTTTGCCCCAATCCAGTTACCGAACTGGACGTCTCCTTCGTGGCTTCTCCTACCGACTTGTCGCCATTAACAGTGTTGCTTATGCGCACACCTTGATTGGCAACTGCGGAAGCAACCCCGGTGAGCAAATTACCACTCTGTGAACTACCAGCTGCGGTGGTTCCCATCCCCAACATGTTCATTAGAGGCAGCGTGATCTGCGACTTCACGACCATATTGGTGATATCTTTCAAAATGGACTGAGATAGGCTGGAGAAGCTCATCTTCCCGTTAATAACGAAATCAGTCAGGACATCAGTTAAGCCACTAAACAAATCAGTCCAGGTGCTTTCGATCTGCTCTGCCAAGTTTTCGTATTCCAGTGCCAACTTCTGCGTCGCAGTCCCCGTCTCTTTAATAAGCGCGGTATTGCCAGCAGCAATCAGTTGATTGATTTTCTTTGTATAAAGCGCCACAACTTTAGGATCAGACGCCTTATCACGAAGTTCTATCAACGCTTTGAGATTGCGGTTGTAGGTGTCTTCGAAATCAGCAACTTTCTCTTCGCGAGACGGCGTATAGCCAGCACTAATAATGGAATCCGCCTCCGGTGCCCAAGTGGAGATCATCTGCTCAACATTGCGGCGATTAAACATCTCGCGATATTCAGGTGTCGCATTTTTGAGGTCTTCAAGACGTTTTTTCGCCTTGTCGATCATCTCTTGAGTGATGAACTCGTTAGGAACCGCATTAGCCAAATCTGTCAGCGATTTCGTTGTATCGCGAAGAGACTGATCAAACGATACCGTAGCCTTAGAGCTTTCACCCATTTGCCCCATAAGCTGATCGGCTTTGTCCAGAGCCTTCTGGTATCCGGCTGCCAGTTTCTGTTGCGCTGCCTGTTCCTTCTTGGCCGCACGCTGCGAGGCGTTAGCTGATCGTTGGGCTGCTTTCTCGGCAGCTGCTGCATCCTGTTCACGAGCTTTAGTTAGTGCAGCAATGGCTGCGGCACGCTCTTCATCGCTCATTTTCTCCAGAGAGCTGGCGCTGGATGCTTTCTGCAAATTAAGCTGCGTCTTGAGTTGTTTAGGCCCAATAATCGGCTTACCTTCGAAGTCCATCATCGGAGTGCCGTCAGGCAAAGTACGCTGATAAGTCGCAGAATCCATCTGGTTTCGCATATATTGCGCCAGCGCCTTCTGAGCAGCTTTATCAGTTGTACCTAACCCCAGAACATCTCCATTGATTGACACTAAGCCATTACCACTTTTGGCCGCGTTATCCCTCTTAAACTCTGCCTGAGTCAGTTCCTGAGCAACGACTTCCAAATGCTCCTGATAGCCACGAATACTTCCTTGCAGTTTCTGAATCTGCTCGGTATTTCCTTCCTTTTTCGCTTTTTCAAGCTGATCATTAAGAGTCGCGATTTGCTTCTCGGTCGCATTCTTACGAGAAGAAAGTGAATCAACCAGTTTTTGCGCAGGCTCCAGATAGCTTTTGTTTACCGTTTCACGTAACGGTGCCAATAGCTTGTTCTTTTCGTCATCCGAAAGTGAACCGTCATCCTTGATTTTCTGGATTTTCTCCAGAGCCTCCTGACGAGCTTTCACGAACGTTGCCGCAAAGTCTCTATTCTCTTCGAGTATTTTCTCTATCTGGGATTCTGCCGTCTCTTTTGCCAGACGTTTGGCTACAGCCAAATCCCCTCTGGCAATAGTTTCATTGGTTTCATCGCGTTTCTTACGAAGTTCATTTAGCTCATTTTCTATTCGCTTACGTTCATCATGATTAATCTTTACTGTAGTTCCGGCCATACCCGGCCCATAAACCACCTTTTCGCCAGATTTTAACTCTTGTTCCTTTTGCGTGATTTGTTGCTCAAGACGCGCTTTATACTCGGCCATCTGTGCACGTTTAGCCGCCGTCATCGCTTCTGGTATTTTCCTAATCTCGTCAACGACCTTTGAAGTTTCGCTACGAAGCATGGTCATATACGTGATTAAGCCAGCAACAGCGGTCATTGCAGCAGTGAAAACAAAACCTATCGGATTCGCCGCAATAAACGCAGTCAGGCCAGCAAAAGCGCCTTTAAGCCCCGTAATCGCCCCACGGATGGCGAAAATAAGAGAGGGGATCGGAGCCAGCCCCATACGTGCCGCACGATTGAATCGAGTTACTGCTGTAGCGCCGAGGTTAAATGGAGTCTGTATGGCGGTCGCCATCGTGGCAAAGGTGCTAACCATCTGGCTGCCTGCGCCAACTACCCCCATGATCCCTGCTCGCATCAGTTTGAACGCAACCATCGCGGCCACGACCTTACCGAGATTAATTACCAGCTCTTGGTTCTTTGCTAACCATTGAGCAAGCTGACGCAACCCATCGATTGCCGTCGTTAACCCCGAGCCTAAAGAATTGGCAAACGAAATCCCTTCGGCGCTATTCATGATTGAAGCCAGTTCTTTCATCCCCTTCGATAGAGAATCCAGATATCCGGCCTGACCAACCCGATCAGCAAATAACGTGAATGACGTCTGAAGTTGCGCCAGCGCACCTGTGTAGGTTTGCATCATGTCTTTCGCTGCGTTCTCATTCTCCGCACGCAGACCAACAAACATCAGAGACAACGCCTGTTTTGCCTCAACCGTACCGCTGGCAACGGCTTTAGTCAGTTCCCCCATAGTGATGCCTGCGGCGTCTGCCATTGCCTGCATCGCGTTAGGAACGGCTTCACCTAATTGCTGACGTAGCTCTTCCATTGACACAACGCCCTTACCGGACATCTGCTGAACGGCCACAGCCGCACGTTTCAACAGCTCACTATCACCACCAAAACGAGCAACGGAGTCCACCAGCGCCTTCAGAGAACCATCGGTTGGATCTAAGCCAGCAGAACGAAACTTCACGAAGGAATCTGTTAACGCCTGCATCGCGAACGGCGCATTTTGCGCCATGTCTACGATGTACTTCATATCATCAGCGGCAGCCTGGCCCGGGTTGGACTTCTCCTTATTCAACCCTCGAAGCATCACCCGCATACGTTCCATTTCGGCCGCAGCTTCAACAATAGGCTTCTGCCACCCAAACATGATGTCAGTAACCGTTCTGGCTGCATCTCCGATCTCGCCAAGCAGGAAAATGTTGCCACGAAGGCCAGAGAACATACCTCCTTCGTTACTTTTACCGCTATGGCCAGAAGCGCCGCTACGCCGCCCGCTACCACCATCGCCACTTCCAGATGTACGAACGCGTACCGGCTTGCTAATCAGTTGCTGACGTCCGATAACTTCGTCCATCTGCTCACGAACCTTTTTCAGTCCCTCGGCAGCCTGACTCGTTGTGACACCCCAATTACTGAGTCGCTTCGTCGTGGTATTAAGGCGCGTATTCATGCCACTCACGGACGCAGAGGCTTCTTTGACCTCCGTACCAAAGCGGCTTGCGCTTTTGCTTGCATAGGTCGCCCAATCAGAGAAATCATTTAGCTCTGATTGCACTTTACGTAATGACGCGGTGAGTTTATCTACTGAAGAAGTTGTCGTATCGACGCGCTCAATCAGGGCTTTAAGACCAGAATTGAGGCTGGTGATGTTGCCACGCATTTTACGCGTAGCATCTGAAGCAAGCTCAAAACCGGCAGCTACATCCTGTAGTTTATCTGCCGTAGAATCGAGCTTGCTTTCCAGAACGCCAATGATACGGGCGACCGAACCCAAAGAGCGTTCAAAGGTTTGGATTTTTTGAGCAGGCTTTGTTACCTGCTCACCAAATCGAGTAAGCAGTTTCCCCGCACGATCGATTGACGCTGTAAACTGTTTGTCTTCCAGCGACAGGATAAACTCTACGTTTTGTGACATTCCCTTGTCATCCTCTGCCAAATATTTGCATCAGTTGCTCTTTGGCGTCAGGGTCTGCCTTATCCTGGCTTGGATCGTAGACTTTATCTGTTACGACTGGTCTTCCAATCCTGAGTTGCAAACCCTCCATGAACGCCTTCACAGCCTCGCCATCCGCCTGGGACGCACGAGCGACTTGTAAGTTGCGGACATCCTCTTCCGCACGCAGACGGTCTATATTGCGACTGAGCATCCAGAACATCGTGAGAGGAACGTTCAGTAGCTCTAATGGCGACACGGCGTAGTGAGCAACTACACGACTGAAATAGAATCCGAGATCTATTGAGACGGTCCTTGTCCCGGATTCATCGCGGGAAATTACTTTGCCCCTTCGCCAGCCGCTTTTTCGTTTTCTTCATCAATCACTTCCATAGCGAAGGTGAAGATCTGCTGGAGTTGCGGAACAGTCAGTTTTTCAAGAACTTCGTCAGGTACTGAAGGGATAACCTTACGAACCAGATCTGCATAAGCTGTCACTTGCTCAACAGGAGACATATTCATGAGATCTTTGCCTTCCATCTGCTTGATGGAAACGAACAGACCTACCGTCATTTCAACGATGGGATATTCCTGACCGCCAAATTTGATGCTTTTCTTCGGAGGCAGAATGGAATCTAGATCGAGTAATTTGGTCATTGGTTAAAATCCTTTTAAAAGAGAGGCCCATCCTGAGCCTCTGCTTAATTACTGATTAATCTGCGGGGTTAATCGTTACTGACTTAGTTGCCTTCTTACCACCGCTATTGCTGGTGAAGGAGATATTTGTAGAACCCTGCGCCACACCACGTACCAGACCCGTTTGATCTACCGTGGCCTTTTCCTGGTCTTCGGATTCCCAAACACCGGTTTTGTCTGCGGCATCAGCTGGAGTGATTTCGGCTGTCAGTTGCACAGTTTCTCCAGCTTTTACGGTTGGAGATTCCGGTGAGATCGACACAGTTTTTACCGGTTTAGGACCGCTCATTTTGCCCAGAACGCCTTCATCATCCGGGTATGCGCTGAACTGAACAGAGAACACACGAACATCATCAGACTGGTAGGTCATAGTGAAGTTGCCCGCGGTTGCCGCTTTCGGGATGGTCAACACATAGTCGGTGGTGTCCTGCGGAGTCAGAACCAGCTCCTTCGCCACATCAATCAGGTTAACGCCCTGTGCAGATGTGATCGTGACAGAGTTGTCATCTTCGCTCAGAGTAGAACCAGGCATCAGGTCAACCATGTTTTGGAGTACAGACTCAGCCAGAGGCGCGGTGATGGTAATGTTGCGCCCCTGAACTAATTCGGAAATTACGGTCTGCCCCAACTGATCGACGGTGACTTTCAGCGTTTCAGTGGCTACTTCAACCTGAACACCACCTTTGGTGTAACCCAAATCCACACCACCAAACGACACCTTACAGGCACCAAGTTTGATGTTTTTTACATGGGTATTAGACATTGATGGAAAACTCCTTTTTCCGTTAATTCTACGCATTCATTGCGCTAATAGTAAGTATATACTTACCAATTGAGTTAATTCAATAAATAGCCAGCAAATTCAACAGGAATGCCTGCTTCTATTAATGCCCCATCATTTTTGGGATAAATGATTGGCATCGCCATCGGTCGTACAAGTCGAAAATAAACACCACCAGATTCCGTTTCCTCTACTGGAAACATCTCAATGATTTTATTGGCTTTCTCAACCGTCGTAGTAATTGACGAACCACGCACAATGATTGTGAATGATTCGTGATAAAAGCCCTGTAGCTCATGATCGATGCTGATGCCGGTATTTGGGTTAATAAGCAGGACGCCAGATTTCACATTGGCAGGCAAGTAGTGACAGAAAATGTCAGTCCCGACCGTGCCAATCTTTGCCTTCTGCATCAAACTTGCAAACGCTTCAATAAACACATTAACCTCTCGTAAATCCGGCTTTTCTGGCAGCCTCAAGAATCGCTTCTGAGAACTGCTTCTCGCTAATTTCCACCGCTCTTTCCAGAAAGTGTGGCCCAACACGGGGTTTAACACCGGCAATTGGTGGGTTTGTCACGTTCTTCATTCGAGAAAGATAACCGAGTCGGTATTTACCCAGCTCCATGTACTTAGCATAGTCACCTACTTCTACGCCCGGATGCCCCTGACGTGGTTTTGCTCCAGACACAGAAAGCTCAATACGCAGCCCTGAATAACCTTCTTTAATCACCCTGGCAAAGATGGCTGTCTCCAGAGATCCGGTTTCCAGCGGGGCCATTGCACGGCTGAGACGCTCAACCAAACGCGCCAGCTTTTCCATGTCCCGGATAAGATATCGCTTAAATGCTTTCTGGCTGTTGTTGAGTCGATTCCCCGCACGTTTGAACTGATGCGCATCGTATTTCAGACCCATATATTCGCCCCTACTTCAAGATGCCCAGGTCTTCCTCGTAGCCCCCAGCGGCGATGAACACTGGACACCTTTAATTTTTGACCTTCAAGGATCAGTACATCATCAAGTTGTACAGCCGCTTCCAAAGGGACAACTAACACAGCATCAAACAGCTCCAGACTCGCCTTACCACGACTACCAGAGCTATCAGCACGAACTGACGATTTCTCATTACTCTGTTCGAACTTAACCACGCCGACATTCGTCTTCCTGACGAATTGTAATTGCGCCTCGCCGTAAACGTTCTTTGCGCCAAAGCGGTAGATCGCAATTTCTGTTTGCCACGAAATATTCATGCTCTCTCTCTGTTGTTGTCGGTCGCTCTCATTACTGGCCAAAAACCCTTTCGACCAAAAGTAAATAATGCGACTGGCGTTACGCACGGCGAACAATCATACGGTTGTTGATGTAACTGACCAGCAAGCGCCAGGTACTGCGAGCCACATGCACGTTTGCAGCTTTACCGGTACGGTACATGTTGGTTGTTTCACCGATTGACTCTGACAAAATGCCATCCTCTCGTGCTGCGGCAACATCATTGCCATTTGCGATCTCACACGCTTCGTTGACAACGGCAAGCATCAACGCTTCTTTGAAGTAGTCAGGGAACTCTTCAAACTTCTCCTGCGTCATCTTTTCCCAATCGACTAAATCATGCCGGTACGCTCCATCTGCTCCCCACGGAATGTCATACACATTCAGCATATTTTGAGGGCGATCGTATCGGTCAAAGTCGATACGTAGAATTTTGCGGATTGAGAACGGTAAAGTTTTAATTCGTCTGGTAGCCTCAATGAGACGCTTGCGCATTAAGCCTTCACCATCCGACAGCAAAGTGTCCCCATTCAGCATATCGATCGCCTGCATTTGAGCATCAGCGACAGTTGCAAACGACTGTTCTGGTATCGACAGTTCAAAACTATTCAGCAGAACATACATTTGCCGCTCTTCATGCGTCAGACCCGATGCAACAGCCTTCACAATGACGTACCGCAGATCGCGTTCTTTCTCAGAGAGCTGGTTATATTCAGCCGACACGACAACCGGAATCGACATTTGACCGCTGGTAATTTCTAGCGGCTCGCCATCAACGAGAATAGCCCCGGTGCTGTCCTTTACTGTGTAGGTAGCAGATTCGATATCCAGCACGTTGAAGGCAAATGAAAGGGAAACAGCTTCACCGCTACGATACGAGTCGATCTGCGCCATTACTCACCGCCTTGTGCTTTCAGGATGCCTTCAATCATCTCGACAATTCCTTTCGCTTTGACACCAACCTGATTACCAATCACACGTAGACCGGCAATGCCTTCATTGTCTGCAATTGACTCCAACTCTTCTCGTGTGAAAGTCTGGATCTGTTTGGCCGGTTCATCTGGTGTCCCACGTTTCATTGGCACAATGTCAGGTGCTGCTGGCTCGGTAATCAGGTCTGCGGTCAACTCGCCACGATCACTGTATGCGGCAGACGGAGAAACATTTTTGCCCTCGACTGTTGATGCTCGCATTGAGGCACAAATCCTTTGCTGATCGATAAAAGGCAACTCCGCTACGGACACCCCGTTCTCGAACTGAACGCCGCACAACATTCCCGAATAACCGGAAAATTGCGGTTCTAATAAAACAATTTTTGCTGGTTTCATAACGCATTCTCTCTACATGGGCGGCTTTCGCCGCCCAATATTGATTATTCCTGTGCAGCAGTGACTTCTACGGTCGCTGTCGCTTTGTGGCTACCATCTTGGGTAGTAACCTCGATTGTGGCAGTACCAGCCGCAACGCCAGTTACAACACCGGTTTCGCTATCCACCGTTGCAAACTCGGTATTTTTGGATTCCCAAGTAACGGTTTTATTTGTTGCTCCTGCCGGCTCGACATTTGCGGTCAGCTGAACAGTTTTGTTTGCCTCAACGGTTGTGCTATTTGGGTCGATTTCGACGCCGGTAACAGCCACAACAGGCGCAGTTACTTCCACCGTTGCAGTTCCCTTTTTGCTGCCATCTTGGGAAACGATCTCAATCGTCGCAGTGCCAACTTCTACACCAGTAACGTTCCCGCTCTGGTCTACCGTTGCCTTGTCTTCATTTTTGGAAGACCAAGTAACTGCCTTATTCGTCGCATTTGACGGCTGAACATTCGCTTTCAGACTGACTGATTTCCCTTTCTCAACAGAGGTTGAGTCTGGCGTTACCGTTACGGATTGAACGGCTACCGGATTTACGGTGACTTCCACTGACGCGGAAAGCTGGGTTTCCTGATCAGTTGCGGTAATTTTCACTTTGCCTGGTGCTACGCCAGTTACTAATCCAGTGCCGTTGACGGTTGCAATTTGATCATTGGCTGACTTCCAGGTGAATGAACTGGCACTCTTACCCATAGTAATACCTGCACTAAGTTGAACAGTTTTCCCAACCAAAACTGACGGTGAAGCCGGGGTTATGTTTACGGATTGGGAGAAGGGAACCGCCTGCAAACAAGCAGATAGCTGACTTTGTTGTCGCTCGGTTAAAGGTTCATCGGAGATAGAATTGGTAAATCCGGCACGGCACATATGCCCCGTAAAATCCGAAAATGCCTCTTCCGTAATCTTCATCTTTTGTTCTGGCATTTCTCGCTCCTACAAAAAGGGTGGGCGTATAGCCCACCCTTTAACATAGATAATTACTTATCTACTTCACTGATTAAATTTTTACATTGGTCAGTGCAGCGATAGCCTTATCGTGCTTATTCGCCAGAGAGCAGTACCACTTCACACGGGTACGTACTGCGTCTTTGTTCTGTACAGTACCAATGTTTTCAACAACGATACCTGCGTTGTCGCCGCCATACAGACCAGTAACGCCGTTCTCTTCTGACAGATGCAGGCAGTAGATGCTTGCTTTGCCAGAATCGGTCGGGATGAAGTCGTTGATGATGAACGGAACGCCGTTATGACACAGCATCGGACGACCGAAGTTCTCCATCATGATTTCAGACGGGCCTACGTTTACTGTACGCAGCAGCGCACGGTAAGCACGCAGGTGCTCTGAACGCATCATGATGCAGTCAGCACCAAGATCTTTCACCGCATCGACCAGTTCGTCGAACATAGAGAAAGTCATAGATGCACCGGCGATATCGATCTTCTGATCTGCGTGCATCAGGCGTGGAATGCCGTCAAACGCCTTGTTGTTGGAGCTGGAGTCACCCAAAATCAGGTTGCGACGGAACGCACGAGCCAGACCTTTAACTTTCTGACGAACCTGAATAGCCAACTGGTTGTTGGTGTCGGCCATAGTGGTCGCCAGGAATTTATCAACGTCTACGTCACCAGCCAGAATACGCAGTTTCGCAACGCATTCTTCGAAGGTTGCTGCACCTTCAGGGATGGTGTCGTTAACGTCGATGAAGGTAGCTTCACTCAGCGTTTTTTCACGGTTGTACAGATATGCCTTTGAATTAATTTTCATAAAAGGCAGGATGGCAAACAGGTCATCGCGATCGATGATAGTTTCGATCACACCCTGTTCAAGTTCGTTGTTAGACAGCTTTTCAGCTTCTTCACGCAGTAATGGCATCTATCAATTCCCTTTGATTTAGATGTTACTTAAGTCCAATTTTCCCCAGACCGGAGGCCAACTTATCCATAGTCGACTTGTTCTTCGGTTGGGATATTGTGTAGGTCGATTTGGAATGTGAGCCTACACCCTGCTTGGCTTCGCTACGCATCAATGCGTCAGCTTCCGGATCTGCCCGCACAATGCGTTCAATCGCGGATTCAAACGGCAACGGCTTACCTTCACCGTCAACCAGAACAGCTCGTTCTTTGTGACCTGCCGGTTTGTCATAACCCACTACGCTACCGTCTTCACCCACTTCAAAATGAGAACCGTAGATCACGCGGGCTTTTGCCGGGGTCATCAGAACTTTGTCACGTAGGAAGAGAGAGTTACTGAAGGAAGCGCCCACGGTCATCTCGACTAATTGAGATTTCAGTGATGCGTTTTCACTTTCCAGTGCTGCATAACGTTCGTCACGCTGTGCCAGCTCTGCCTGGTGTGCTTCGATCATCTGTTTTTTAACAGCATCGAACTCACCACGACGCTCCAGTTCAGCTTGCTCCGCCTCACGACGTGCGTTTTCTGCGGCCTGTTCAGCTTCTAAAAGCTGGCGAGCACGAGCCGGATCGATATCACCGTACTGAGCAAGCTGATCGGCCAATGTGCGCTCTTTCTCTTTGCGCTTCATGTTCTCCTTCAGCAGTTCAGCACCAGCTTTCTTGGTTTTACGAAGTTCGGCCAGTAACTCTTCCTGAGTCATGCCAGCGTATTCGTCATCGCCCTTCGGCTGCTCTTTTTGTTCACCCTGTTTGTCAGGATCTTGTGTACTCTGCTCATTATCAGCAGCTACACCGCCAGCGCCTCCACGCTCATGCGCTTCAGCGACATCCATCAGACCACGACGGGCCAAAAGCATTTGCCACAGATTCATAAAAATTCCTTTTGTTACTTATCACTCGTTCTCTTGAGTAGATGAGTCCCCATTCCCTCGGGGTTGATCTTGCCCGCTTTCTTGGGCTGCACCACGATCATAAGTAAGTACTGACTTATTTTCAAGGGTATTTAGATCATTTTTTGGAGGAAAATTCAAGAGATCTTTATCAAATTCCTTTTTCATCGCCTCAGTAATGTTCGGGAAAATCTTCTCAATAAGCATTTCCATCTGGTGACGACGTACAGAGTCCGGTGCCTGAAGTAATGACAGTTTCTCGGCAACAGAAAATTCATCAGTAAGGCCACGAATATCGAAACTTTCTGGATATGCAATTAAAGAGTGGTCTTCGTCCAGATCTACCCCCATCCATTTCGCAACCAGTAGCATGATTTGGCGTTCAGCCCTTTCCAGACGCTCTGCTTTTGTGACAAGCAAGCTATTTACACGCTGGAAGTCATACATTTTTGCGGCACCAGATGAATTATCGATTCCCTGTGCGTTGTCCTGCTTCGTTCGCTCACCAGCTACACCAACTGAATGGTAGATTTCGTTAATCACCGTCTTAATCGTAGTGATGATCATCTGAGCTTGTTTCGGGTCTGGTGACAGATAAAACGGCTGGTTTCCACCTTCAGAATCGTAGGTGAAGACTCGCTTTGTGCCCATTTCAAGCACTTTAGTGTGGTTTTCATCACCAGGTAAAAGCGACTGTACCGGTATAGCCAACTGGCTAAATGTCTGATCCTGAATAATGGCATCAAGGTTTGACAGATAGTTTGCAACCGCACGATCAAGATAAGCGATATCATCGATCAACGATGGGCTGAAATACGGTGATTCACTTTCTCCAATACAATCAACAGGAAACACAGGAACTACGCCGAGATTATGCTCACCGCTATCCTCTAAAATAACTTTTGCCTGACGGCGACCTGCTCCACCAGCGCCCTTCTTCACTTCCTCACGGAACAGATACCACTCGTTTTGTGTCCACAGACGATAACGTTGGTATTCCTGACCTGTAGAAGTAAAAGGATCTGCGTCATCACGAGCGACTTCCACAATTAACGCCCACAACATATTCCCGTCGTCGTCCCATGCCACATCCAGCATTTGCTGAGGTGAAATCCAGTAGGCGTAGGCGCGAGCATCTTTCTTTTTCTCGTCAGCTACTGACTCAACATCACCACTCATCGTGCTATCGACAACAACCCATATGCGACCGTAAATAGACGACTGCAAATCAATAGCGGCCATAAATGAGTCAATAGAGGCATTCTGGCGAGTCGCACGTTTCCAGAAATTGCGGATCTGCTCTGGTGCCTCTTCGATATTTCTATGAATGTCTTCTTTAAAGAGATATTTGTTGATGAGGTTTACCACCTCACGAGTGTGGTTGAAGCGATAAGCACGTTCAACTCGCTCCTTAAACTCCTGATCTCCCTCTTTAAAGTAACGAAAGATATTGTCTGTAAACCAACCACGCCCGCCAGCGTAAGTGCTGGCGAGGAAGTCCCAATGTTCTTTTTTCTTTTCGTATTCCGGGTGGCGTCGCGCCACCAGATCCTTAATTTGTTTGTCGTTCAATTCCATTTGAATAACCTTAGATAATTACTTACCTATCGAGAACCACCAAGAATAACACGGTTTTTGACTGGATACCTACGATGTACTGGATAGCCCAATGCGTCTGCACTATGCTCAATGCCACCTGTCTTATCCATATCTCGTGTTCCAGGCTTGTAGATGACTTTTTCCAGTGAATCAATCAAATGCTTGCACTTCGGATCGATATACAGCCGGATATCTCCAGATGCGGTCATCAGCATTCGGTTAACAGCATTAACACGATCCGCAATTGGCGGGTGCTTTTTCGAATAATCGACACGTAAGAATCCCTTCTCTTTGAATATGTCGACGTCAGACTCCCCGCGAGCATGTTGGCGATAAGCACCTGCCGGATCTGGAAATACCGTTATCTGTGATTTCCAGCGCCAGAAGCGTCTCTCAAGCTCATCACAAACCTCTGCCGTGTTAGAGGAAAAGAGCACCAATTCATCAATTGCCCATAGCTCACCATTTGGCTGAGGTTGCAAAATTACTGAAGACATCGGGTCAATGTTGAAGTCCTGCCCTACCCATATAGGCAACCGAGGGTTGAACTGAAGCGGTTTTACATGCACGTTACGATCGAACGGGTAGTAAACGCGCCCGGACATGTTCTCAAAGCTCGCCAGGTACTCCTGAGCGAACGATTTCGGGTCCATATCGTTCTTAGCAGCTTCAATTTCCGCCGTAGGTACAAACGGAGAATCGGCAGTTACAAACTGCCAGCTCTTCCACTGTCCCTTTCTTTGCAGCTCTACGTTCTGGCCTATAGTCCACAGTTTGTGAAATTCCGAGAAGCCTTTTGGCGTACCAATGATCAGTGCACCGCCGCGTGTCGATGAAAGAGTAGGTCGTAACACCTTGTACCAGGTGTCAGCCTTCATATCCTGAAATTCATCAAGCACTACAAAATGCAACGCTACGCCGCGCAGAGTGTCAGGCTTATCAGCACCTTTGAGGGCGATCTCCGAACCGTTCTTCAACACGATTGTCATCGTGGTGTCGTTCTTTTTCCTAACCCACTTACGAGGCAGAACTTCCTGTAGATCGTCCCACAAAATCTGGCGAGCCATCTGGTAAGTAGGAGCGACATACCAGACCCTTTGCTTTTTTTCCTTTGCCGCCGCACGAATAATAGTGGAGATCGACAACCGGGATTTTCCCCAGCGTCGACCAGCACAAACAACTTTAAATCGATGCGGAGACTGGAAGACTTTCATCTGTCCAGAATGCAGTTGCACAAGACTGAGCGAGGACGGGATTGCCATTATTCGTCCTCCCCTTCACTTCCATCATCTGTCGCATCAAATTCGCTTAGAGCTTCTTCTTCCAACGTCTCAAGCAATTCGTCATCGATGATTTCAGGCTCGTCGTCTTCCTGACGTAATTTCGCCACCTGGGAAGGCGTAAGCTCACCAAATACCAGGTTCGGAATTTCTTCCTCGTCATTTTCCGCATGATCCATGCCCAATGCTTTGGACGAAACTTCAAAGCATTTTGCAAGGGTATTACTGGCTCTCTGTAAGCTCTTGAGAGAATCCTCAATCGCCCCTAAAGGCTTACCCTCACGTTTGGCCGTAGTGACTTCGACCATCACCATCTGCCCCAACGCATACGCCCAGCCGTCATAACGTGTACGACGTTCTTCTATCTTTTCCGCACGGGCTTTAGCGCGAAGCTCTGCGTCAGATTTAAGAGACTCACGAACCATCTTCCCAACAGAGTCCGCGCCTTTCTCTAATCCTCGCTTTTTGAAATGTCTGGAGAGTGTTTCACGACGAATGCCGTACTCTTCCTCCAGCTTTGAGAGTGTATATTCGCCTGACGTCCATTTGGCTTCAGCTTCGGCCCACTCCGCTGGTGTCAGGCGAGTTTTTACCTCGTCTTTTTCGACCGTCATAGATCCCTCTAAAACACACAGAGCGCGTCCATGCGCTCTAAAACAACTTGTTTACTGCATCTGCTAACCAACTTGTTTTCTGAGGTGTTTAATTAGGTCTGGCATGTCTTACGAAGCCTGCTTCCGTATATATTTAATAAGTTACTTATTATTTATATATACAGATGCAGGTCTTTAAATAAGCTCCCAGACCGATTACATCACCAGTAACTTCGCTTTGGCTCGACCTAAAGTGGTTAACCCAAGAGTTCGGCGGTGATAGCGATTGTCACTGCGTTGGCGCGTATGCCCTTTCTCCACCAGCCCCTTTTTTATCAGAGCGCGAATTGAGAACTGGATACTTTGCTTGGTTGTCTTGTACGGCAAAACTTCAAGCAATTCGTCCAGGTCAAGTAGATGACCTCGCTCATAACCGAGATTGAGCGTTTTGATGATGTCCTTTTGTTTATCGGTTAACGTCATGGCAAATCCTTATGCCGGTAAAGCAATTTCTAACGGTTTATCCAAAGGTTGTTTGTCGAATGCCAGCAGTGGCAGCGTGTCAGGCAGTCGACGGCCAAAGTCAGGGTTTCGGTACACACCATACAACGGAGACGTAAAGCTCAGGTTGTGAATGTCCTTGAGCAGCTTCACAATGCTGGCCTCGTCCACCAGACTGTCGGCAATGTCCTGAATCGTCGTGCCACGATTCCGCCCAGCTTTTGCCAGGGAACTGTTCTTGTGGTAGTCCGCCACCAGATCACGCAGTGCACGGCGACGACGAGACTCGCTCATTGCGAACAACTCTTTGACGATCGCCTCGTTATCACCCGGGTCGGAACGGAAATGGCGCTGGAATACACGCAGTGCACTTTCATAGCTCTTCGGTCGCTCAGGGCGGATGAACTTAAACCCTGCTTTCATGGCGAAGGGATTGTATTTGCTCATCGAGGACTGGATCTCAATGATTGGCCGGTCATGCATCCTGCTAACCAGGTTAATCATTCGATAAGAGACGCCTACGCCACGATACTGAGTATCCACAACTGAGCGACTGATCACCGCAAAGTTGTTATTCACGTACCGACCCCAGTACTGGTTAGCCACGGTGGTATTAGTGGTTGGTTTCAACTTAGGAAACATGCGGTGGCGAGGTGCCAGCAGTAGTTTCGGGTAAGCCATAACCACGACGCCCACCAGACGGTCATCAAGTTCGCAGCGATAGTAAGTTGGCGCGAAAGGTTTGCCGTCTGTTTTGTAGTGAAGCGACTTAAGAGCGTGCCAGTCCTCTACAGTTCCCTTTGTGACAGTCATTCGCTCCAGAAAGTCCAGATGACGCGGAAACTCTTCAGGGCGGTAGCGTTTAATGATGATGTCCGTCATAAATGAACCTCATCATGACTACCATTGTGATATTCCACCTTCACGCGTTCTTTGTAGTGCTTGGTGATCTGCATATCCGGGCGCAGCGCGTTCTTCAGGTCTTCGTGAGTCGTCGCCACCATTACCGTCGCACCAACCTTTCGAGCGGCACGCTGGAGGTTAGATGCCACAACCTGAGCGGTTACACGGTCTAGAACAGCACCGAACTCGTCAGCAGCCCACACTTTAGCGCCTGACTCAATCAGTTTGGCAATCTTGAGACGATATTTCTGACCGTCTGACATTTCAGAAGGCTTGCGAACAAACAGATATGCATCGTTCAGACCAGCCATAGATAACAACCCAAGCGCATCGCTGGTCGTTTTGCCCAACTGATCGATGACGTTAACCTCATTATCGAAGGTAAAATCATCGATGGAGGCTACAGACAGCCCTTCATCCTTCATCTGTCGTTGCAACTCGCGCAGCACAACGGATTTGCCGGAACCGGATTGGCCGGTGATGTACACCACATCGCCCTGCTTCACTTCCAGCTCCAGATTGTCGTAAAGCGTCCACTCTTTTTCGTCCAGGCCAAGCCCGAACGACTCAGCGATTTCCAACGTGCGCGTGGTTTTATTTACGCGTGTCTGAAACGATACGTTGATGATGTATTTGTTCATGCAGCCATCTCCCCGGAAGAGATCTTCTCCGCATATGCCACAAATGCGTCTACCCCGCTTTCTCCCGTCATTTCTTCCATGTGGGCAAGCAAATCACCAACAACAATGGCAGAGCCAGCAGGAAGCGTTTTAAAGCCCAATACGTCGACAACACGTACTTCTTCCGCTGCAACTTCACGACTGATCTCGGTGTGTTCATCCTTCTGTCGTTTAGTTTCTTCGCCAAGATCGATAACTAGCGAGTCGGTGTCCATTTCTTCTGTCATGCTGCCAACGAGAACATTCAACTCACGCTCTTCAAAGCCGAAAACCTCGATATCGTCCAGAACAAGCGACTCAAGCTCTTTCTGTAGCTTAATTGCATCGTAATCAATGCTGGCAAGTCGGTTATCTTCAAGGCGCTTCGCACGAACCTCGTCATCACTGAGATCATCGCGAACAATAACCGGTACGCGCTCAAGTCCAGCAAAAATTGCAGCCTCACGGCGGCCGTGGCCAGTAATAATTACGTCGTTCTTATCGACCGTAATTGGCTGGTCAAATCCGCGCTTTTTAATGGCTGCGGCTAGATCTCGGATCTGCTGTTCATCATGCTTTTTGGCATTCATCTCATAGGGAATAAGATCTGCCGGGTCGCGATATACGATTTCAAACTTTTTGGTCATTACATACGCTCCTTGTAGTAGTCGACCAGCCACACCAGAGCCTCACCAGCGTTCTCCATTTCATTACCGGTGTTAATAGCCTGCTCTTTGATGATGTTTTTTATGGTTTCTGCAACACGATCTGACGCATCGAAAGTTACTTTGAAGCGCATGGTCTGATGTTCCGCACCCACACGTTCGGTTTTCTCTCGTTTGTCGGTATCGACAGGCTCATCACTACCACGAGACAACGCCTCCAGTGCTTCAAGGTCGATTGCCGCCTCTTTTGCTAAAACCATCGAGATTTCGTCGTCATACGGGGCGATTTCAGACAGCTGATAGTCAAGTTCTGACTGAATTTCTTCAATGAAGCGTTGCAATGCGATTTGGTCGTCTTCACCGTATCGCTCGTTGTCCACCAGTGACATCTGTTTAGCTACGACATCGCTAATTTTGCCCACAGAAAGCACCGGAACCGTTGAAATTCCTTGCTCAATAGCGGCACGCCAGCGATGTTCGCCGCCGAGGATTTCAAAAAATCCATCTTCAAGTTCACGAGCCAAAATTGGCTTAAAAAAGCCCAATTTTTCGATAGAACCTTTCAGTTTTTCAAAATTCTGCGCACCAACCGAATTGGTGTTCCAGGTATTCGGGCGAAGGTTGGCAACATCAACCTGCAAAATCGTGATTTTTACATCCATTTTATTGCTACAATCCACTAAGTAATCACTTACTTATTATAATAGCCAAATAACATACAAAAGGCACTAAGGAAAGAGGTTTATGACTGTTCGGATTGTATCTAACGCAGTAAATGCGCTTATTTCTGGCGCAGATGACAAGGTAAAGCAACTGGTGCAGCAAATGTTGAGCTACGAAGTCGAGACTGGCGACTGGAAGGGCACAAGCACGATGTTCAACTGGAGTAAAAACTCGTTCCCTGCTGGCTTTGCCAAGCCTGTAGCGGCGAACTTGAACAAGGCGGGCATCAAATGTGTTCATATCCGCAAAGACAAAGCCCCGGCGCTTGGAAAGCCAAATCCGGCGGTTAACCCATTCCCATACAATCCTGATTATGCGTATCAGGATCAGACTGTGGAAACACTAGTTCGCGAGGGAATGATGATTGCGCAGATCGCTACTGGTGGCGGGAAATCTAATGTTGCCTGCAAAGCAGCTGCACGTATCGGTCGAATGACATTATTTTTAACAACCCGCTCTGTTCTGATGTTTCAAATGGCCGAAAACTTCCAGAGATCCATCGACTACCGCGCCAAAAATGGCGAACCGTGGTTAAAAGACCAAAAGGTTGGAGTCATTGGCTCGGGTGAGTTCCAGGTATCACGACATATCAACGTCGCTACAGTTCAAACTCTGGCAAGTTTCCTTGAAGAACCACCACGCGATGCAACACCAGATAAGAAGAGCTACCACCTCAAACGTCGGGACTTGGTGAAACGCTTCCTTTCAAGTGTGTCTCTGCTTATTCTGGAAGAGGCGCATGAGTCTTCAGGCTCTAATTTCTATGACATCGCCAGATTATGTGTGAACGCAGACTATCGTCTGGCGCTTACAGCCACGCCGTTCATGAAGGATTCTACAGAAGCCAACATGCGTCTGATGGCTGTGGCCGGGCGAATTGAAATTAAAGTCACAGAAAAGTACCTGATTGATCGAGGTATTCTGGCAAAACCGTACTTCCTTTATCATAAAGTTGCTTACAAGCCAGACGAGGTCAGAATCAAGGCGGAACTTGCCAACAAACACCTTAATTTTAGAGTAGGTATGAGCACTGCCTACCAAAAGGCTTATCAGTTGGGGATCGTGTATAATTTGGGACGTAACGAGGCCATTGTGCGCGAAGCATTGCTCTATAAGCAACATTCTCTCAATTGTATGACTCTGGTTCGTCTTAAACGCCACGGGCAAATCCTGATGGAGATGATGAAGGAGTCCGGCCTTAGAGTTGACTTCATTTATGGGGAATCGAACCAGGCGACAAGGCAAGCAAAGCTGAACAGTTTAGCGTCTGGCGAAATAGATGTTTTAATAGGCTCGACTATTCTGGATGTCGGTGTTGATGTGCCAAGCGTGGGCGCGGTCATTCTTGCTGGTGGTGGGAAAGCAGAAGTTGAAATGAGACAGCGTGTCGGTCGTGGCTTACGAGCAAAAAAAAATCAGGCAAACGTGTGTTTTATCACTGATTTCATTGACATTAGCAACAAATACCTGTTGTCTCACTCTTATGAGCGAAAACACATCATCGACACCACACCTGGCTTTGCAGAAGGTGTATTGCCTATTGATGGCGCATTCGATTTTGGAGTTCTGAAACGAGATTAGTTATGAGCGAAAAGAAAACAACTTATTGCCAAGTGGCATTGTCTGATAAGGCCAATGAAAAACTTGGAAAATTTCAAATAAAACTCAAAGAGAAAAAAATCAAGATGTCTAAGGCTGAAGTTATCAATGCCATTCTGGAGACGATGACTATGGCTGAATTTGACAAAGTCACATCTGCCGTTGGGGTTTCCGCTAAGACGCGTGAGAAAATCATGCGCATCTATGAGAACTCCAATATGACAAAAAAAGATCTAGAGGAAATACTGAGCAGGTTGCCGTAACATTTCATATTTACCCCCTATCTACTAATTCTATGATGTGCTCACTTGTTAGAAAGGAGCACATCATGAGTTGGTTAAAAGAATTATCATTTGTTGACACCACTGGCGCTAAGAAAAATCATTCTTTCTGGAAAGTCAGCGATCCTTCCGATTTTCTTGTTGGTGCTAATGCTGCTTTTGAATTGCTTAACTTTTATCAACGTTATCCTGAAATGAAACACAGTCCACTCCTGTACAGAATAACAAACGATATGAATAGGTCTGGTTTATTATCAAGTGAGTCAGCGAAAGGCTTTTTTAGCAAAATTACGCCACACATATCATTCGATTCAGCAAACGAAATTGATTATCTACCCACGAAACCTCAAGAACAATTATCTGTACCACCTGAGAAAAAAGAAAGACGAATTGCCAGCATTGAAAATATATCGAAAGAGCTTCGCACAACAACGTTGAGGCTGCTGAACTTTCTTACGCTACTTAATTGGATAGATGATCAAACATTGATTCCATCAACCGATGCGTTGGATAACAGAGTCCTTAGGCTGAACAAAAAATCGCAATTTGGTTTTGTGTTCACCAAAAAAGGTGAAGATTTAATCAAAAGAAAATATAGATTATTGAATGATTAATAGTCTACATGCAGGTGTATGAGAGCACCTGCATGTGACACTCATCACATTTTTGAATGTATATACCTTCGGCTGAAAAAAGATCTTGATAGGCTGAATGATATTTGTAGGCTTCGCCTCCGAAGAAATTCGGAGGATATATGCGACAATTTATAAAAACGTGTGACCTAAGAAATATAGTAGATGATATTGCATGTGATGAAATTAGCAAAAAAGAGAAGAACAAAAACGCCAATTAACGCTATCTACCTATAAATCTGAAGAGTTCAATAGGATGCATATCTGAAACACGCCCTCGACGATACCAAAAAGATTTGTCGAGGGCGTCGGGCTTTCCCTATGTCTGAACGATTAAATTTTACAGCAATTAAATATTTTGTATATGTTATTCTTCTGGTGGTACGACAAAATCGTCGAGCTTATTCTTTTCGTCTCGAAGCAACCTGATTTCTTCTTCTGTTATGCATTTGTCATAATCTGTTTGTTCAGAATGGCACAGCGCAACTGCGAATGGATAGCCGGTGTAAGACAGCCCTCTAACAGGTTCTAATTCACCGTTGTCTTTTTTCCTAAATTTGTAAAAGTCAGGAGTGTCATAATTGGTGACGCTAACAAGAGCATATTTATCATTTTCTCTTGCATACACTTCACTAACACCTCTCGATTCGCCCAACTCTCTACTCACATATGTCGAATCACTTGCAGCATCAAACACAGCCTGACCTAATGGAGTTTTTTTTAAATCATCTATTTTCTCTTTTTCCTTCCTGATTTTAGATTCGTTTTCCAGATAAAGTTTCACACCATTTTCTTTACATGCTAGATTTTGGCGTTCAAAACGTAATCGTTCTCTTGCCGAGTTGGTACTTTTATCCATTGTAACGAATACAATCGGGTTACGTTCACGAACATCAAAGATGTGTGCATTGAATGCGGTCGCACCTGTATAGGCGTTCAAGACGTTTTTGCCATTCACCTCTCCACATACCATATATGAATAGCTATTTTCACCTAACTGAATAGCTCGCATATTCGTGAACCGACCAGCATCAGGATCTAGCAGTGTAGAGCGAATATCCTTTTCAACTAGATTTATGGCTCGCTCTTCATCAGAATCACAACCTGTTAATAGTAAAGCCGCTATTAACAATGCTAATGAGTATTTTTTATTCACCCCATTCTTCATGAAACTTATTCCATAATCAATTTTTGGTGGAATGTACGGTTAGTCTGTCTACGCATCATAGAGATGTATATAATGACCAAAAAAGACTTAAAAAGGTAGACTATGGTTAAAGACATCACCTACGGCATACCGGCTGAAGTCTGGCCGCGAGACTACGAACATGCTGAAAACATACTTATGTTCTGGCGGAAGAACAACATTCCTGTAAGAGTCACGCTTGAAGACGGTCAGGTGTTTTGCATGTACGTTCAGGGGACAATGCCTTCCCGCAATAAGCTAGATTTATGCCCGCTTCCATATGATAAAGAAAATCGTATAAGACTCCCACTTGAGCGCATTAGCACAATTGAATCAGGTGTAATCGATGGCATTGCTCGCGAGTTCAAAGGTAGGCTAACAATACATCCAGACTATGTTGACAATCAGCCATCACGCCGTGACTTTTTTGCGATATGTCGCAAGGCTTATCAAAACGACCAATCTATAAGGGTCTACATGGCAGACGGTCGTGAAATAGAAGGGGTGTCAAGAGGCGTTGATGCTTGTCAGGTCACTCTTAAGTTAGAAGACGGCAGAAAAATACTTGTTTTCTTCGATTGGGTTGAACGAATCCTTCCATTTTAAATCTATAAGGGTAATAACCGGCTAAGTCCGGTTATTATTTTACATGCCATTCATTTAAAACTCTTTCAATGCCACTCTGTATAAATATATAAGGTTAAAAGCCTGAATTGATTATTTATTTAGGGAACACCTTCGACGCTCTCTCTTTTATTTCTAGGACTTTCACCCCTGCAAAAAATTTAAAAAAAACACTTGCAATCTTTTTTCACGTATCGATAATTGAACTCGTCGAAAGCGAGCTGGCTAACGACAGTAAAAAATAAATTCATTTTAATTTTTCGTAAGGATATTATCATGGCTAACGTTATCATTTCTAAAAAATCCATCGTTGAAGCTGCTTCCATTGTATCCGATGAACTGCGCGAAAAAGCAGATCTGGCAACTCAAACATATAACGAACATTATAAAAATGGTACGCACACTAAAGCAGACAAAGCAAATATGCAAGCTGCGACCACTAAACTTGCTTACTTCATCAACAACGTCGTAAACGCTGTGGAAGACGAAAAATTATGCTCTGTTTTCTACTATGCGATCAAAGCAAGCAAACAAGCGCCAGAAGTATTTTTCCGTGATGCAATGGCTAATAGTTACTCTCTGGAAAAACTGGTTTATCTGGTCAAATCAATTAAATCTGGTAAATGCGTTTATTCCGTCGCTGATATGTCAGGATCTCGTGTATTTGCTTTAATCGATATGATTAACGACGAGATCGACACGTTCACTAATGGCGCTGTTTTCGATTTAATGAATGAAGCGAAAAAAGCCAACGAAATTAAATTGGACGCTGGCTATACTCAAGCCAACCAGTTGATCAATCTTTGCGAACGTCTCGGACTTGTTGAAAAAGTCAAAGGAGCTGGGAGCGCGAAAGCTGGTACTCAGCAATATCGCTTCGTTAAAAATGATTTTTATAACTATCTGGCTGATGCTTTTAAAGCGTAATTAATGGAATCAAGCGCCCACTATGGGCGCTTTAAAGGAGCTTTATCATGTTTGTTCTTATCGCTGGCGTTAACGTGCGCAATGAATATTTTGTTAATCGCATCGCTGGGATCGCTGGTTACGCTGGGCGCTCAGTCGAGTTTATCGATGAAACAACGCGTAAAATTGATTTATTAAATGATATTGAGCGTTCGGATATTGGAATCAACGACGCTGATATATTTTTAATGTTAAAAGCGTTTGTAGAAATGGGATTTAAAATCAGTTTACACAAATAAAATCGAGCGCCCACTATGGGCGCTTTTTTCGTTTCCAATACTCCCACCATAGCGCGCCATCATTGGCGCGTTTTTTATTGTCTTTAACTCACTCCAACAACATAAAAATAAGCGCCAAAATAACGCCATAGACGCGCTTTTATATCCTTACCAGTACATACCCATTACTTAGCACATTAACGCGCTTAAAATGCGTTATATTGCGCTATAACGTATGGCTAATCATTGGCTTTTATTCTTGCTATGTGATCCGCGTTTATTTGTCGGCGCGGATCGGCATTTTGTGTTGTTCTGTATCCGCTCGCGTATTATGTGCGCGTGATTTTTCACATAATCACACCACTTAATCACGTATGTGATTACGCTACGAAAGAAATCTGGATGTCTCAGGCGACGAAAGTCATCATAATTTTCCCCGCTCGCCTGTCCGACAACCGCTGGTTGGATTCCACCAGCTTCCCGATGTTTTTTCTACATAAAGGCGAATGCAGCCGTTTCCCGAAAAAATCCTGGCCGTTTCCCGTCGGCTCATGAATACGTTCCTCGCCGTTTCTGAAAATTTCCCTGCGGCAGCTGGTGGCTATAGAGAAAGGGCCGTTTCTGGCCCTCTTCTCAGTTACACGCCATCAAGGATGTGGATGCGGTTGCTTGCGTATACATTCAGCATAAAGTTAGCGCAAAACAGTTTCCATGTGTCAACGCCAGCGGTATACGTAATGTTTTTGCATTTAATCGCATTGTTGGCGATCCGCATCCCCTGCGATACTGCTTCATCGTCGGAAAATTTGAACGACGATTGAGTTTTAATCCAGACAGAAATCTGCGTAGCGAACTCAATCAGCTTGGACTGGCAGAATCGCCCTGAGCGCACCGGAAAGACGAACGTTCCGAACCCAGAATTTACCACATACGCTTTCTCAAATACCCGCGAGTAACGACGATTGCCAATGATGTCGCGTGCAATAATGCATTTTTCTTGTGCTGACAGTTCTACCGTCTCATTGTCGCGCCATGCACCAAGTACTCGTTTTTCAATGTCAGAGAACGTTACAGCGATATTGCCATGTGCGGGTGCGTTTACAGTAGCGATAAAATTCATGATTAATTCCTTATCGTAAATAACAAATTGTTTTCTTGTTGGTGTTAATTATCGTTGTACGAATAAGGCGTCAAAGTGGAAAGTTGCGGTAGCCGGACGGGAACAGGTGGGTTTGTCGGTTGCCTGGAGGTAAGAGGTTGGTGTTTTTAGCCTGCGGGAAACAGGATGGTCATTTAAGGCCACCAGCATTGGTGGCCTTAATCTTTAGTGGAGCAGACCGATGTCGATGGTATCCCCTGAATCATCCACACGGATCATCAGCATGGCAAAGGCGTTTAGTGGATAGCTTGCGTGCCATTCAGGGAAGCGGTCATCTCGCATGAAGTCGGCAATGTCGTAAACGCAGCCCTCAAAGTGGAAGAATCGCGTGCTTACCTGCTCGTCATAATCCACATGATCCATTTCTTGCTGTTCTGTTTCCGGCAAGTCCAGCCATGATTCAAGGAATACATTTTGTGCTTTAGGGGTAATGGTGAAATCAGTCATGAGCATATCCTCACTGCGTAAACATGTTGTTTTCTTGTTGGTGTAATTATCGCAGTGTAGATAAGGCATAAAAGAAGTTAATACAGGCTGAATACACAAGAAAGGTTCTGGAAGTTGATAGCCAGGTTTCAAACTAACCTTCGGTTATTAAAAGTTATTTAAGACCACCAACGCTGGTGGCCTTAATAATTATCGCCCGATTACGCTAAGGATCTTTTCCTCAACTGATTTGTTGTTGCGACTAAACTGCCTTGCGTATCTGATGACAGAAGAGGCGTTTTGCTTTCTGACCATCTCGGCTCTTTCCTTCAGGCGTTTCTTGAAATCGCCCATATTTACCACCAGGCGCAGAAGGTCAGTCTGTTATTGTGAAAGTCGTGGTTCTTAATCAGATCTTCCACAAGCTCTTTCAACTGCCCCACATCATGCCAGTAACCTTCATCGTACTCCTGACTGCCGAAGAAAAAACCTTCCCGGGTAGGCAAGTACTCTTCGCAATTACTTTCGTTTATGTGCATCAAATGAGCCTTCAGAAAACAAATGTCATTCATCGTTAATTCTAAAAGCTCACAATTTTCGACTTCACCTACGTTGCGCTCCATCCACCCAACGAGCGCATTGAACTTACGGAAGTAAGCAACCCGCTTTCTGGATGCCTCGTTATTCAGATCGTTTTTAGGCTGTGTCTCGATATAGATATCAAGTCCCATGATGGTTTCCTTATTAAGTTGCTTCAGTGAAATCATTTTCACAAATCAGATAAGGCAGAAAACAAATTGTTATCGGGCTTAATAAAATGGCGCGGTTTACGCGCCACTTAAAGAGGATTAAGCGAATACGCTTTCAGGGATTAAGGTGTCGGCAGGAATGCCAGAGGTAATGCGCAGGCCGTACTGACCAATCCAGGTAGTGTTGGTATTCAGGCTGGAGGCGAATACGGTGTTAACCATATTCATCATGGTTTCAAACACCTCTTCATCAACCTGGCGGAAGTAGTTCTCGATTTTCAGCAGCAGCGGGTCAGTTGCATCGAAAATAGACTGGTATTGAGTCGCGTACTCGCCGCCGGAGGCATCACCTTTACGCACGATCGTACTGGCCTGGACTTCGGCACCAGTTTCGGTGTTGTACGTAACAACGGTGATTTTTGCCACATTCTTACCTTCGGCGGTTTCAGAGGCATAGTAAACATCAACTGTCAGTTTTTCGCGTTTAACGGTCATTTCACTCTCCGTAGTGTATTGGTTATTTTTCTATTCTATGATCGTAAGTATGTACTTACAATACAAAAAAGCCCCGTAAGGATGGCGGGGCTGTCGTACGGTCGACTAATTACCACTTGCACATTATCAGGCTATTGCCATCACTGATGCTCTCTGAATCTCTTGCTGGGCCACGCGGTTAACTTCCATCAAAGCCAGTTCGAGCTGATGTTCCGGCCACATTCTTTGAAATGCCACCCAGCCTTTTCCACGCTGGCGACGAACATTCATTACATAACGAGTAAAGGTGTTTTTATCGAAAGACACCGCTGTTTCACGGAACAGACGAATAGAGGTTCCATTGGCAACGATGTCCAGCAAAGTTAATTGAGCAACCAGCGCAGGCTTCTCTTTTCTCTTCTGGTCTTTGTCCAGACCAAGAACCAATGATTTTTTCATCACAACTCCGTAAACAACTTGTTTTCTCAATGGCGTAAATAATACCAGTAAGAAAACGGCTACAAAGCATATTGATCAGGCGCATGAGCGATATGCAGGTTCTTCCCTGCGGCTACAGATTAAGTTAAGCCAGCAATGCTGGCTTTGATTGTGATTACGCGAATACCTCAAGAAACTCCTGAACGTCCCAATGCTGGACGAGGTGAAGATAGATCTTAGAAATCACGTCATTTTCGCTATCGCATGTGAAGTAGTACTTCTGGCTGCGGTTGTATGTGTCCACACAAAATTCGCTCATATCCATAAAGTCAGCATCTTCACCCATGTCGCAAATCATCAAAGCAGGTGCGTCATCACGAGTCATCAGCTCAAGCACCCACCGCGAATTGATCAGAGTGGAAGACCAACCTTCTAACTCATAAAACTGGTCAAACTCTTTTTGAGTCATTTTCTTGATTTGGTTGATGTCGATATTTGCAAACATAACGCAATCCTTAAACATGTTGTTTTCTGAATTGCGTAAACAATACCAGTAAGAAAACGGCCACAAAGTATATCGTTACGGTGCTGCGCTGCCCGGAGGTTAATAGCGACAAAAGCCACCGTGCTGGTGGCCTCACTCTTAATCTTCGTCGCCCGGGAACTCGCTGTGTACCGCGCCCACCAGCTCCCGCTTTTCATCTTCACTCAGCAGGTGCCAGATATCCTTCCCTTTGGGCGATTCCCCTTCTGCCGGGACGAACGACCACAACTTGCGGTACAACTCCGGCCCCACTGCATCCAGACACTCAGCCAGGGAATCCACGCCCCACACCTCAACCGTCACAGGCATCTTAATCATCTCTTCATCCTCACTTCGTTTCTATAACGTCTAAATATGTTGTTTACTTGTTGGTGTTATTATCGAAATAAGACAAAGGCGAAAAAGGATTTTATGTCGGGAAAGCCAGGCTTGGCAGTGAATATCCGGGAACGACACGAGAGCCAGTATTTACGATATTCTGCTCTACGCGCGCCGCGGGGCTGGTGGGCAGAATAATCCTCTCCCCGAAAACCTACTGAAATCGATTGTGACCCGCTGACTGTCTGGCACAATTACGCTGTAGCTGGGCATTCAGAGGGAATCCAGCGGTAAGTAAGTTCGCCTGCACGTGAGCGCCTCTCTTCTTCCCGCACATTACAGGTGGACAGCCGCAACTCTCCCTCACGCTATACCGGTACGCCACCGTTCCTGAACCGGCATCGAGCCTTTTCCCGAAATCCACACAGGCAACTCGACCGTTTCCCTGAAAACCTCCAGCCGTTCCCCGAAGGCAACCCAGCCGTTTCTGTAGCGGGATGCAGCCTTTTCCCTGTATGGACCGAAGGCTGACCGTAGGGGTGTTACGGGGGGGTAAAATCAGGAGTTGAATAAATACGAAAAAGGAGGCGACACCCCTCCTTCTCTCCCCACTTATACATACCTGGCTTCTTCGCTATACATGTTGTGTTTTATCTGTCTCAACCTCTCTATAGGCGTTAATGCTCACTCCTTCCAGAATGTTCTATACGGCGACTATTTCTGTTGGTGAATTGGGTGTGTTGTTTTCTCTGTCGGTGTATGTGGTTTCGTTCGTTTTGCGGTGGTTCTTCTATGGGGTGTTCTCGTCGTTTTGGTGATTGTTCTTCTCCGTGTATGGAGTAATGGCAGGTGGGCGATTCCTTTCGTTGTTGTGTTTGAGTTGTTTGTCTGGAGTGTGTGAAAGGCTTTTGTAGTTATTCGTGTATTGGGTAATGGCGTTTCCCGTGATTGTTCTGTTTCGTGTCTTTTGGGATTGAGAGAATCCTTGCGGTTACAGGCTTCGTTGGGGTTTCAGTGATTCTGGTGTTTCTTCGCTGTTTGGGGAATGGCGTGTCGTGGGTATCGCGCGTATGAATGTTTTCGGATTGCCTGTGAAAGTTAGGTTGGTTGTCCGGTAGCCTGGGGAGAAGAGGTGGGTCTTTTCGGTAGACTGGGGAGAAGAGGTGGGTCTTTTCGGTAGCCTGCCATAAAGAGGTTGGTTGTTTTTGGAAATGGCATGTGTGTTATTTAGTTGTTTTGTTATGCCTGAAAATAAGTTGTTTATATGGTTGTGTAACGCAACGGGAGCGATTTTGAGCGTGTGTTTTTGTTGGTAGTGTGTTGGGTCGTCTGTGGTGAAAATTGGACGCTGTGGCGCTGTCTGCTGCGTAGAGTTACGGGTATAAGAAGTGATGTGTGAAAACGTCAATTTTTTAGACCAAATCGGGTGAAAGCGTTGACGTTTCGTTGATCTGTTATTTAGTTGTTTTCTTATTTGTATAAACAACCATAACCTATTGATATTTAATGATGTGATTGCTGGTATGGGAGGGGAGTAGTGGCGATCAACGGGTTCTTATAGAAAAGAATCAAATTGTGACCGCCATTATCAATAAGTTGCAACCGTTAGTTGTTCAGATAAACATTTGGAACACGGACGTAGAAGTTCCTGTCGCCGGTAAGTTCCAGAGTAATGTTAATGTCATTACCATTGTCTAGTGTAGCCGTTGCTCTATAGAACTTATCCGTCACCTTGTCCTCTATTGTCACCTTCATACATTTTGGTGCAGTCGAACCGTTATTCTCTTTCAGAATAGTTGTCACGAGAGGGCAGGCTGCTTCTTCAAGAGCAACCTCGTCCTTGTGTGGGATGCCGATGAAGATAATCCAAGCCAGCGACGCAACGATTATGATAAATGGCACTCTGCTGCCTTTTGTAATAGTCGCGCGCTTCCAGAGATAGACAGGCAGGAGGAATACCCCCCATAGAATTGAAGGTGGTTCACAGCCAGACTCCGATAGAGCCATTCTGTCAGCTACTAACAAACCGATGGTAGTTACACCCCCAATTATAATAGCGTAATTGGTATACTCTTCCGGCGATACTCCAAAGAAGAAAGGCATGAACGCTAGAATCCACGCATAAATGTTATTCAGAGGTTTTGTTTGTTGGTTCTGGGTTTCCATCACATCCATTCCATCACATAAAAATCGCGTTTATATATTATCAATTTTCTCACTTGTATAACCTAAATACGCATCCGTTTATCAATCCACCTTCCACAAACATCAGCTTTAGCTATGAAAAATAACAATCTCAAAGTGAAAACCATTATCATAGGAAACGATTAGATGAGATGGTCTAATTCATCATCTATCATTGCTTTAACACTTGAGTCATTAACCCCGTATTGATTTATGAACCGTTTCAGCTCCGGTGAAAACTGAAGGTAGATATCGTGAGCGTTTTTCACTGTAGGTTCAACGCCACGCATTTCAAGCGCCTTTAGTAGATATGAGTCTTCTTTAAGCATAAATTCTCCGTTGTCTAGTATGAAGCGATTGCCGGATTACCATTGCCAGCACTCTAGCCCTTCAACGACCGGTGCACCACAATCAAAATGTACAGAGTCAAAGCCTACATCAAGTACTTTCTGAATGTTCGCAATCGCGCCCTCGGATATACCATATCGACGCAACTCATCTTTCCAGTCATCGTCCTGTAACCCTGCGTGGACAATGCAACCGTACTCAATTTGTGAAACCCAATCCAGCTCATTGCTTGCGATCATGAATCGGCGAGCATCTTCCTCTGATGTATGAGATGAGCTGATCAATGCCACCTGGTAGGCTTGGGTAATGTTCAACATTTCAACCACTCCAAAACAAGTTGTTTTCTTATGTGGTTTATTATCTCCATCAACAAAAGGCAGAAAACAAATTGTTTTAGGTACTGTGTAAATCAGAAGGGATTGTGTCTATATGAAAATGCCCGGCGTGTTGCCGGGCATTGCGAAGAGAGGTTGTTTAATTACTTAACCTGGTGGCCAGGTTTAGCACCAGCATCCGGGCTTAACAGGAAGATATCTTTCCCGCCGGGGCCAGCAGCCATCACCATGCCTTCAGAGATACCGAAGCGCATTTTACGTGGTGCCAGGTTAGCCACCATAATGGTGTGACGACCAATCAGTGCCTGTGGATCTGGATAAGCGGAACGGATGCCTGAGAAGACATTACGCTTTTCACCACCGAGATCCAGCGTCAGGCGAAGCAGTTTGTCAGAACCTTCTACAAACTCTGCGTTTTCAATCAGCGCCACGCGCAGGTCAACTTTGGCGAAGTCGTCAAAGGTGATAGTTTCCTGAATCGGGTCGTCAGCCAGTGGGCCAGTTACCGGTGCGGCTGTGGCTTTCACTTCTTCTTTGGATGCTTCCACCAGTGCTTCAACCTGCTTCATATCGATGCGGTTATACAGTGCCTTGAACGGATTTACTTTATGGCCCAGCAGCGGTTGCTGGATACCATCCCAGGTCAGTTCTGTATTCAGGAATGCTTCTGCACGTTCAGTCAGTTTCGGCAGTACCGGCTTCAGGTACGTCATCAGCACGCGGAACAGGTTAATGCCCATAGAGCAAATCGCCTGCAGATCGGCATCGCGTCCTTCCTGCTTCGCCACCACCCACGGAGCCTGTTCATCGACATAGCGGTTAGCCA